>Ga0316220_1003082_pt1 | contig 14435 bp, 8 predicted proteins | sample TBH18005metaG_FD_203632 | JGI IMG/M metagenome (GOLD analysis project Ga0316220, IMG submission 203632) | Freshwater microbial communities from Trout Bog Lake, Wisconsin, USA - TBH18005 | ecosystem: Environmental > Aquatic > Freshwater > Lake > Hypolimnion/Profundal zone | place: USA: Wisconsin...
TGGAGGCCTTGTGCCGACGCTGACCTTAGTGGCTAACCTAAAGGCCTCTAAAGACGGTCGACATGAAAGTGCATGCGAACAGAAGTGGATACGTGGTTTCAGGTGACACGCCCCTGGGTTGAGTTTTGCTGACGGCAGCCTTTGCCGTGGCGCGTGTCAATCGGTCACCGTTTTTCGTCTGGGTGCTGGCGAGATGGAAGTAATTGCTAGACTACTGCGGCAGTTAAATAAAAAGCGTTGCCTGCGCAGGGTTTACAGAGCTTACGTATCCAGTAATCCCATTTTTTTTAAGCAAGCTCGATGTCTTGTTGAAGGCGTCGTAGAACTCTTGCAGACGTCCCGAGGTAACCTGAATATCTCCACTGCCTAGCTCGATGTTAAATGCTGTAATTTTTATCGCAGGCCCCTCGGTCTTGTCAGGATGGAAATCGAATCGCGACTTGGCTGAAGCTGCCACTAGCTCTTTGTGAATATCGGCTAGATGCGGTTTTTTGTTAGTCGAAATGATGATGTCGTCCATATAGACACTGACCACAACATGTTTTCTTTTTTCTAGTTGCTCTAGGTAACCCCCCAGTCTGCTGTCAAAAAGAGCTAGGGATGCAAGAGTCGGAGACTGGACAAATCCGTACGGTAGCATCACTCTACTCTTGTCAGTAGGGTGCTTGACGGTACTGTCGTTGGCCATCTGTCTAGCCTTTTCGTAGCCAAACATCTTCTTTAAGCAACGAGTTACTCGACTTCTTGTAACGCTACCAAAGAAGTCCTGGATGTCCAGACGAAGGAAATAAGTGTTGTTGACGTGGGAGCGGATTGAGGCGACGTGACCGCCAGCTCGAAGGTGGTAAAAATAGGTCGGTGGCTTCCATTTGTCTTCGACAGCCGCCTTTATAGCCTTACCTTCAGCTCTCGATTCTTCAGTAGGCACGAAGACCCATTTCCCAGGAGACCGTTGGTATTTATGCTGCCACTTGGTTTGCATGGCGACTATAGTTACGGCCCATGTACTCGAGGACGGCAATGGCGGCATGCGCAAGCGCAGTCACCATTTTCACTCCAGCGAGTACCAGGCTGAATGTACGAGTTTCTTTTTTCATACAAATTCTCCTTGACTTAAACCTTGGCTAGCCTAGCGCTACGCGCATGGGATTTCCGAACCAACCAACAGCAACAGTGAGTAAAAACTCAGGGTTACGCTGCAAAGTAAATCACATAGTGACAGTGTCAAAGGATAAGCAACGCAGATGATGCCTACCGCCAAGGTTGTTCATTCTAGCGCGCAATGTCCTGTCGTGCCAGCGATAAGCATCCCGTTGCGATTGCCGAAATCAGCGGTGCGGCGGGCACTGAACTTCTTGAAACCTGCCGTTCGTGGTCGTCACCGGATTTTCACACCCACACGATGCAGTTGCGTTGCCTGAAAAAAAGATGTAGCATCCAGCCGTCTAATCACAAGCGAAAGCACTGATTAGGCAATGACGATTAGCTGTAGGACACGGCGCCCCAAACATCGTTACCCAGTAAAAGCCCTATCTTTTTCGTTAAGACAGGCAAATAAGCATGTTTCTAGAAGCACGGATTGTGATTTTTCGCAATCTGTTTTTGTCCGTCTCTAATTTCTATTTTGGAGTTCCCATGTCTACAGATACGTCAATTTTTCATACAAAAATCAAAGCAAACCAAATCTTGAGCGTGAGCAATACAAAGGTTTGGTTCAATAAAACCAGGAATGCATTTGGAAAGCCTCAAATCAACTTCTTTATCCAGAACCCGACTAGTCAACTTCCAAGAGGAAGCATCATCGAGGAGATGCAGACGCTCACCATCGCGCCGGATGTCCAGTTATTCATAAAAGATGCTTCATCACCATCTCGCTTCCAGATAACAATCACGGCTCCGCGCAGTGAGAAAATTGAATTCGCAGAAGCCCCACGAAAAACACTCTTCAGGAAATTGCCGATTCAATACGATGGCGGCCTCTACCTACACTCCATGCCAGGTAGGAAAGAAGCTCTGAGCCAGTCACTTTCAGAAATTTACTACCTTGGCATATCTAAAATAGTCTGCCTAGCGCCATTAGAAGAAATCAAGGTCAAATCTGAGTTATATGCCGACTCCATTGAAAATGGCTCATTGCCATGTGCTTTCGAGCATCTTCCCGTAGCGGACTATGCTGTTCCAAGCGACCCATCACGATTCATAACTATCGCAGCCGAAGTGGCAAGCTCAGTTGAGAAAGGAGAGCGCATTCTTGTTCATTGCGCCGCAGGAATTGGTAGAACGGGTACGTTTGCAGTCGCTGTTCTTGTGAGTCTGGGTTATTCACTGGAAGCGGCGTTAGATACCGTTAAAACGGTGGGGTCTGGACCTGAGACTTCACCGCAAAAGGACCTACTCAAAGCGATTGCTGGGATGAACTAACTCTCTCTGAAGACCTTGTGCGGGGCCATACACACAAGGACTTCAGCTGAAATATCTGACTTAGTTGTATACGAACCCGACATTGCAACCTTGGTTGATTTGGCAAACGTGTCTTCCCGGCGGAGGGTAAGAACTGCCGGAAGAACCGGGCCAACTTCCAAATGTATTTCCGGCAATGGCTGTTCGAGCCCCACACCCAAGAACTTAGAAGCGATTCGGGTACCAAGCTGTACCCGAACAGCCATTTCATTGGCGGAATTGATTGCGTTACCGCTGGCCAGTGCGTTTTTGCGTTTCATGGTGATTGCATTGTGCGGCAATTCCTTCACAGCACTGGGAATTGATGTGATTACGCTGCCACCATTTTCACTTCCACGGCCACGTTTTTTGCACGTCGTTCAGATGCAATCCAAGCCCCCTCGGTTGGTACACTTAGTCATCCATCGTGCGCCCATGCGGCGCCTCGCCAACATCTCACCTTCTGGGCATAAGTGACTCAATACAACGCCGAAATTTCGGCTGGCTCGCTTTTGACGCTTGAAAGTCGACGCGTTGCAACATTGCTCCTGTCCAACCCCGACCCGGTTGCGTGGCAGCACGCCATTGAGGTGGAAAACATCCTTCAGAAGAAGACGCCGGCAACTGCCCGGCGGCAGGCCCGGCTGCTCCAGCGCCGCCTGGGCACTCTGGACCCTGTGGCTTGGAAAATGATTGCCGAGCGCGAGAGCGAGGTGGCCATTCAGTTGCTCATTGCCGCTGCTGTCAAGCACAGCCAGTTGCTGGGGGACTTCATGCTCCGTGTCTATGCGGACCGCCAGCGTCGGCTTGAACCCGCCTTGGCCCCAACAGACTGGCAGGACTTCCTAGCTGAATGCACCCACCATGACAGTGCCGTCGCTGGCTGGTCCGATTCGACCAAGGCTAAGCTGTTTCAGGTCATTGTGCGCATTCTGGCCGAGGCCAAGTACCTGGAGTCTGCGCGCTCCATGAAATTGACGCCCCATTCGCTGCACCCCGACGTGCGGCGCTACCTGAGCACCCATGATGAATCCTATGTCCTTAACTGTCTGGAGCGTGCGAGATGACCCTCAGCTTTGACGAACGGCTCAACCAAATCTTGCCACGGCTGACGTCCCGTGATTTTCTGGACAGCAAGGGGCTGGGCAATGAGATTGGGTTCTGGATTTTTGACTACCCGCCGGACCGCGAGATGGATATGCGCAGCTTCCTCTCCGGTACTGTGTTACCCGCATTGGCCAAACAAGTGCCCGCCTTGCGCGCCGACACCATTGATTTGCTGCAATTGGTCACCGGCTTGCTGGAAGAACGAAATTTGCTGGACAAGGCCATGGAGATGCAAAAAAGCAAGGGGGACGACAGTACGCTGGCCGCGCTTCGTTCCGTGCTGAAAGAAGACAAGATTGCCCAAAAAATCGCCTCCCAGCACGACATCGCCAATCTCGACCTGCTGATATTGACCGGCGTCGGCGCTGTTTACCCCATGCTGCGCACACACACGTTGCTGTCGGCGTTGCACCCCATCATGGGCAACACGCCGCTTCTGCTGTTCTTCCCCGGGCGCTACGATGGCCATTCGCTTCGCCTGTTCAACACGCTTACTGAAGACCACTACTACCGCGCCTTTCGCCTGGTGCCCGAAACCACGTAACTCCTCGCCTCAGCCGAACTCTCCAGACATTCAGGGATAAATAAAAAATGAACATCAAAGAGCTTTTCCTCAAACCCATCGACCGCCCCATCAACGGCGTCATCAAAGCGGACCAAATGGACGCAGCCAGCGTCTGGCAAGAGCTGGAAGAATACGTCGTCACCAAGCAGATTAGCGAGTACCTGCGCAAGTTCTTCGACGCCTATCTGGCAGCCATCGACCGCCCGCAAGACGCCGCCATCACGGACCGCATGGGAGTTTGGGTGTCGGGCTTCTTTGGTTCCGGTAAGTCGCACTTCATCAAAATCCTCTCGTACCTGCTGGAAAACATCGAGGCGCAGAACCCGCAGACCGGCGACAAGCGCAATGCCGCGCATTTCTTTGACCACCAGAAAATCAAAGACGCCATGCTCTTGGCCGACATCCAGCGTGCCGTGCAGGGCACCGCTGATGTCATCCTGTTCAACATTGACGCAAAAGCCGACAGCAAGACCGACCGCGACGCCATCCTGCAAGTGTTTTTGCGCGTTTTCAATGAAAAGCTGGGCTTCTCTGGCGATGCGCCGCACATTGCCGACATGGAACGCCACCTGGTCGCCAAAGGCGCCTTCGAGGTCTTTAAAGCCGCCTTCGCAGCATCCAACGGCAGCACCTGGGAGAAAGAGCGCGACGCCGTGGACTTCCTGCGTGACGACGTAGTCGCGGCACTGGCACCAGCCCTCAAGATGACCCCCGAATCCGCTGGCCAGTGGTTCGACAGTGCCCGTGACGACTACCGCATCAACATCGAGGGGTTTGCCAAGGTCGTCAAAGACTACCTGGCCACCCGCCCCACCAACCACAAAGTCATCTTCCTGGTGGACGAGGTCGGCCAGTTCATCGGGGCGAACTCCCAGCTCATGCTCAGTTTGCAGACCATTACCGAGCAGCTCGGAACCCAATGCAAAGGGCGGGCCTGGGTCATAGTCACCAGCCAGGCGGACATTGATGCAGCCATTGGCGATGCCAATCTGGCCCGCAGCCAGGACTTTTCCAAAATTCAGGGTCGCTTTCACACCCGCCTGTCGCTGGCCAGCAGCAACACCGACGAGGTCATCAGTGAACGGTTGCTGTCCAAAACAGAAGCTGCCCACGTCCTGCTGCGAGACGCCTTCGCCAGCAAGAGTGATGTCATCAACAACCAGCTGAGCTTTGTCGGCAATTCAGTCAGCCTGCGCGGCTACAAAGATGCGGCGGAGTTTGTCGCCACGTACCCGTTTGCGCCGTACCAGTTCACCTTGCTGCAAAAAATCTTCGAGTCCATTCGTAAAGTGGGCGCCACCGGCAAGCACCTGTCGCAAGGCGAACGCTCGTTGTTGGATGCGTTCCAGGCTGCGGCAGTCAGCAATGCCAATAAAGGCACGGATGTGTTGGTACCGCTGTACGACTTCTACTCGTCCATCGAGAGCTTCATTGACGGGGCCGCAAAGCGCTCCATAGACCAGGCGCCAGAAAACCCCGGCCTGCAACCCTACGACAGCCAGCTGCTCAAGGCGATGTTTCTCATTCGCTACATCCCCGACATCGTCAAACCCACCATCGACAACCTGGCAACCCTGTGTATCGACCAGATTGATGCGGACAAGCTCGGCCTCAAACGCAAAATTCAAGAGAGCCTGACCCGCCTGGAGCAGCAACGCCTGGTTAGCCGCAATGGTGACCTGTGGTTCTTCCTGACGAATGAAGAGCGCGATGTCGCCCGTGAAATCGGCCACGTCGATGTTTCCGCAGCTGAAAAATCTCGTGTTCTGGCTGAGCTGATTTTTGATGAGATTCTGGGTGGCCAAACCAAGGTGCGTCACCGCGACACCAAGTCCGACTATGAATTCAACCGCCTGCTCGATGGCGCCCCCTGGCGCCAGGCCAGCCACGCACTGAGCTTTGAAGTGCTGACCCCGTTGGGCGACGACTACGAGCGGTTGCAAAGTGCCAAATGCATTTTGCGCAGCAGTGAAGGCGATGGCCGCGCCCTGGTGCGCCTGGCCGAAGGGGAGCGCCTCGACATCGAATTGGCGCTGTACCTGCAAATCGAAAAATACATCATCAGCCCGAAAGCCGACCAGGCAACCCCGTCGCTCAAGCGCATCCTGGCCGACCGCAAAGACGAAAACCGCGAGCGCCGCCTGCGCCTTGTACACCAACTGTCTGCGCTCATCGCTGCGGGCGACTTCTACGCCTTGGGCCAGTCTGTTCAATTCAAAGCTGCCAGCCCGGAAAAGGTGCTTGATGAACTGCTCAACTACCTCATCACCAACACATACAGCAAGCTGCCGTACCTAAAGGTTCGCCAACCCGACCCGCAAGCCGAAATCAAAGCCGTGCTCAACGCGGATGACGTGGGCCAGCAGGCTCTGGGCCTGGACGGTGAAGACGGCAATGCCCTCGCTATCAAAGAAATGCGCGAATACCTGAAACTGGCCGCCAGCCAGAGCCGGGTGCTTTTGTCCGACGTTGTGGACCGTTTTGCTGGTATCCCCTGGGGGTGGAAGCCCGAATGGGAAACCGTGCTGCTGATTGCCCGCCTGTTTATGGCCGGTGAAATCAAGTTGATGCTGGAGGGCTCCGACCTCGACCCAGCGTCCGCTGCCGAGCCATTGACCAAGTCGGCCCGCTTCAAGCAAGTGTCCATCCTCAAGCGCAAAACGGCCGATGCCAGCAGTCTCAAGCGTGCACGTGAGCTGTACAAAGACCTGTTTCAGAAGATGGGCCGCGAAGAAGAGGACAGCCTGGTTGCTGACTTCCGCACCCGTTTGACCGAATGGCAAGCCGAACTCAAAAGCTACGCCCATACCGCAGCCACACCAAACCATCCCGGCAAAGCTGATATCGACGCTGCACTTGCCCGCATCAACCAGCAACTCAGCACGCGCGACAGTTTTGCCTTCATTGAAGCGCTATTGGCTGCCAAAGACGAGTGGCTGGACGCCGCCGATGACATCCACGACCTGGTTAACTTCTACAAGACCCAAATCACGGCTTGGCGCAAGTTGCTGGATGGCCTACGTACCTTTGCAGACAACCGCGAAGCACTGAACAAAGTGGCAACGGCCGCAGCCGCATTGAAGGACTTGGCCCTTATCCGCGACAACCCCAAGCCCTATAGCCAGGTCAACCGTATCGAACCATTGCTTGCTACTGCCGCCGCCGTCAATGAAGAGCTGACGCAGGCCCGGCGCGAAAAGGCCTTGCTGTCTATTGACGGCAAATTGGAAGTGGTGCAAGCCAAGCTCAATGCCGCTGCTGCTGCCCCCGACCTGAGTAACAAAGCACTGCGCCCCCTGCAAGACCTGAAAGCCCGTGTCGCCAGCCAGAGCAGCATTGCCCAAATACTGTTGCTGCAAGATGCTGGTGGCGATGCCATGGACGATGCCATCAACCTTGTCGAAGCCGCATCCGCGAAGCCTGCACATGTAGCCGAGCCTGGCCACACCAGCACGCCGTTGTCCACAGGCACGCCCAACGTCCCGCCACCGCCTGCCAAGACCACCAAGGTCATTCGTGCGGCAGATTTGTCTGGCAAGACCTACCTGGAAACCGAGGCCGATGTGGAGGCCTACGTCATCAAGCTCAAGACAGCCTTGCTGGCCGCAGTCCACGCCGGTCAGATTGCCCGTATTCAGTGAAGAACATAACAATAATGAACAAAGCCAAACTTAAGTCCTACGCCCCCCAGGCCCGCAAAGACTTCATCGCAGCCGTCACCGCCCGCGCCAATCTGCTGGGCCTCTCCAGCAAGGCCGGCAAGCTGGAAGTGGCCCCCAGCCAAACCCAAGGCGACGTCACCGTAATTGCCGGTCAAGCCTGGCCCGCCAAGGTGGATGGGCAGCGCAAGCAGCTCATTGCCCGCATCCAAAAAGATGGCTTCGACCACACCATGGAGGCTGTGGCCTACACCTGGTTCAACCGTTTTGCGGCCCTGCGCTTCATGGAACTGCACGACTACCTGGGCCACGGTCACCGGGCACTGTCCAGCACCTCTGGCGGGCTGCCGGACATCCTCACTTATGCCAGCGAGCTGAGTAATGCCGACGCGGGCAATGCCTTGCCCGGCCTGAACGCCGCCAAGGTCACCGAACTAAAGCTTGCAGGCAATCGCGATGGCGAGCTGTACCGCATGTTGCTCGTAGCTCAATGCAACGCCTTGTCCCGCGCCATGCCGTTCTTGTTTGAGCGCATTGACGATGATTCCGAACTTCTGCTGCCAGACAACCTGCTGCGCAGCGACTCAGTCATTGCCAAGCTGGTCGATGAAATCCCAGAGGAAGATTGGGCCGAGGTCGAAATCATTGGCTGGCTGTACCAGTTCTACATTTCCGACAAAAAGGACCAGGTCATTGGCAAGGTTGTCAAAAGCGAAGACATTCCCGCCGCTACCCAGCTCTTCACGCCCAACTGGATAGTGCAATATCTGGTGCAAAACAGCGTGGGCCGCCTGTGGCTCATGGCTAACCCGCAAAGCACCTTGGCCAAGGACTGGCCTTACTACATCACCCCCGCCGAGCAAACGCCCGAGGTGCAGGCCCAGCTCGATGCCCTTATTCAAACCCGCGTGCGGGAGGACGGCGACACCCTCAACCCAGAATCCATCACCGTGTTGGACCCGGCCTGTGGCAGCGGCCACATTCTGGTGGTGGCCTACGACATGCTCAAGGCCATCTACCTGGAGCGCGGCTATCAGGCCAGAACCATTCCGCGCCTGATTCTGGAAAAGAATCTTTTTGGCTTGGACATTGACGACCGCGCCGCACAGATGGCTGGTTTTGCCCTGCTGATGAAGGCCCGCGCTGACGACCGGCGCCTGTTCACCTCCACAGACGATGCCGGCAACCTGCAACCGCCCAAGCTCAATGTGCTGAGCCTGCAAGAGAGTGAGGGACTGAGCGCGGAAGAGCTCGCCACCCATCTAGCGCCTTTCAAGGTGCAGCGCGCCACCATCACTGCGCTGCTGGATACGTTTGAACACGCAAAGACCTTTGGCTCGCTGATTCAGATTCCCTATGCGCTCAAGACACATCTTTCGTTGTTACCTGAAATTCTGACGCTGGTGATGAAGGAAGGGGATATGTACGCCAGTGCGGCGGCAGCAGACTTATTGCCGCTGGTGCAGCAGGCGAAAATGCTGGCGATGCAGTTTGATGCGGTGGTTGCGAATCCACCCTATATGGGTTCAAAATTCTTTAACTCTGCATTAAAGAGCTTCGTGGAAGTTGGTTATAAGGAGTCCAAAGGAGACCTTTACACTTGCTTTATTACTCGTTGCATCAGTTTGTCAGTACATGGGGGTCTTGTTGGATTAATTACTATTCCAAATTGGATGTTCCTATCCACTTATTCTGATTTTAGAGATTTGTTAATTAATTTAGGTGCGTTTGAAACTTTCTCGCACAATGGTCGTGGTGTTTTTGGGTCTGATTTTGGAAGCTGTGCATTTACATTTCGCCTAAATGTAAATTCTGAAATGACTGGAAAATATAAACGTCTATTTGACAGACAGGGGAGCGTTGCTTCGATAGAGGAACTCTCAGAGGCATTCTTATGCGCAAAACCATATCAATCATCTACAGCGGATTTTTCAAAAATACCTGGTCATCCAATAGCATATTGGGCATCTCCACGCGTTCGGGAGCAATTTTCGAATCTTCAATCACTATCGAAAATTGGCGTCCCAAGAATGGGGATGGCAACAGGAAATAATGATTTGCACATGCGATATTGGCATGAAGTAAGTAGTGAAAAATTAGGATTAAATTTTCTTAATAGATTTGATGCAAAAACTTCTGGGAAAAAGTGGTTCCCTTACAACAAGGGAGGCGTATTCAGACGATGGTATGGAAATAATGAATACGTCGTCAACTGGGAAAATGATGGCGATTTACTGCAATCTTTGAAGCACTCTTCTGGGCGCATTTGGGCTCATAATTTCAATCTCGACTATATCTTCAAAGAGTCCATTACATGGACGGCAACAAGTGCCTCATATTTTGGAGTTAGATATAGCTCCTCTGGCTTTCTATTTGATTACAACGGATCATCCTTGTTTGTTGAGAGGGATAAACTTCGATATATTTTAGGTCTGTTGGCATCAAAAGTTGTGTCCCACTTTATGGGAATATTAAATCCAACTATTGCAAATCAGTCTGGAGACATAGGTAGCCTTCCAGTCGCGACGCCTATTCAGGAGGTTTTGGAGAAAATTGAAAAAAATGTTTCTGAAGCTATAGCTATTTCAAAAAGCGACTGGGACCAATTTGATGTATCTTGGGACTTTGGTATGTTGGAAATTTGTCGCCATGGAATGAAATTAGATGAATCAGGGCTTTTGCGTGATAGTTGGGAATACTTGAATCACTATCTTTTAAATAATGCGTTACAGCTAAAACTGTTGGAAGAGGAAAATAATCGGCTTTTCATTGATACGTACGGACTTCAGGGTGAACTTGAACCTGAAGTCCCAGAGGATCAAATTACCTTGGCTCGTGCTGACCGCGAAAAAGACTGCCAGCGTCTAATCTCCTACGCCATTGGCTGCATGATGGGCCGATACAGTCTCGACGAGCACGGGCTGATATACGCGCAGTCAGGCAACGTTGGCTTCGAGTCTGGCCGTTACAGCACCTTCCCCGCAGATGCTGATGGCATTGTCCCAATAACTGATGAGCTTTGGTTTGTCGACGACGCTAGCGGCCGCATTCGAGAATTCTTGCGAGCTGTCTGGGGGCAAGATACCCTGGAAGAAAACATGGCCTGGCTATCCGAGAGCCTAGGCAATAAAGTCAGCGAAACTCCGGACGAGACCATCCGCCGCTACATTGCAGACAAGTTCTACAAAGACCACCTGCAAACCTACAAGAAGCGCCCCATCTACTGGCTCTTTAGCAGCGGAAAACAAGGTGCCTTTCAGGCCTTGGTCTATCTGCACCGCTACCACGAAGGCACATTGGCCCGCATGCGCGCTGAATACGTCGTGCCTCTCACCAGCAAGATCCAGAGCCGCATCGACATGCTGCAAAAAGATGCCAACGCGGCCAGCAGCACAGCCGCACGCAACAAGCTAAGCAAGGAAGTGGAAAAGCTAAAGAAGAAGCACGTAGAGCTACTGGCCTACGACGAGCAACTGCGCCATTACGCCGACATGCGAATTAGACTGGACTTGGATGATGGGGTGAAGGTCAACTATGGCAAATTTGGTGACTTACTGGCTGATGTAAAAATCGTGACCGGTGGTGTAGGAGATGACTAAGCAACTGAATACACGGATAAGAGATGAAGGCTACGACAACGAAGATGATGTTGCAGCATTTCTAGAAGAGCAACGCATAGAGCACGAAGAGAACGTTTTCTTCTTGCAACACAGCCTTGGAGCCGAGGTTCATTGGTTTTTTGTGCAGGGTTTGGCTGCTCTAAAACATGAACTATACCTGCCTGCTTGTGCGAGTTTTATTATCGGCATTGAAGCTTCATTGCGAGTGACTCAAACTCAAATTGAAAACCCCTGCATAGTTGATGAGTTGGATTCATTGAAAATATTGAGCAACCGACTTCTCAATGAAGCCTGCGATAACGGATTACCAGTTCATTTATTGGCATTTCCAAGTGAAATAGATTTTGGTAATAAATTGGCATCGCGAAAGCCAAATTTTATAAATACCGAAATCGTGAGAGTGCGCCATAATATTTGCCATGGAAACATTCTTGAGTACAGAAATGCCGCACTAGGCAAGGATAATATTTTCTTCACTCCAGAATGTTTGCGTGATTTGGCAAATAATCTTTTACGTATTTCAAAAAAATGGGTGGCAGGTTTGGCTGAATTTCGCAGAGAGAAGTTTAGTAAATAAAATGTTTCACCCCAAAGCGAAATATCAATAACACTGGAACACTAAGGTAATGATCCACAAACGCCTCCTTGACAGCTTGGGCACCCTCTTCAAAACTCATCCGGTGGTGTTCTGGCATGACGTGGAGTCCGAGTTTGCCTCTGCCCTGGATAGCCTGCAACTCGACGGCGTGCAGCTGGTGCGGTTAGACGACACGCCGGCGCTGCGTATGAAATTGGACATCGAACGTTCACCGCATCTTCGTTGGCTGGTATACAGCACCAAGCCCGAACCAGAACCAGCAAAGGACTGGTTGCTGGATGTGCGCATGCGCAGCAAATCATTTCGGGCTGATTCCACCTCCATCTTGCTTGAGGACTTGGGTCTGACTACGCAGGGGTTACGGCAGCATTTGAAGGAGCGCTCCAAGTTCCTGCGCGCCAAAGACCGCGTGGAGCGCCTTAAACGCCTTGTGCTGCCTGGCGACACAGCCCCTGACTTGGACCGCAAGATGCTTGCGGTGCTAACCCGCGCCGACCAACCCGAGTTGTTTGCTGTTTTGCAACGCCTTTACGCCGGCGTGGTGCTGGACGGCGTGGCTGATTTATCGGTTCTTCCAAAAGCCTGGCAAGACATCGCGGCCAATGATTTAACCCAAGCATTCTGGTATTTGGTGCAGACACAACTCGGCTACTCCGATGCCACTCCCAGCCTGCGCGACTTGTTGCTGCGGATTCTGGTGACGGACTTTTGCCTTGGTTTGCAGGGCGATGCACCTCGCCAGTTGGCGCATTTTGTATTGCCTGACCGCACCTTGGCTGCCAACGCGTCAGTCTTTGTCGGGCGTTGGCGCTCAGACATTGCGCAGTTCGGCAACTACAACGCTCTGGCCCAGGTGGTGGCCAACGAGCTGGACTTGGTGAGCCTATTGTCAAACCAGTCGGCTGAGCAGTTGGTGGAGTGCATGACCTTTGAAGACGTCGAGCTGCGGGTGGTGCAAGACCTCAAAAAGCGGATTGTCGATGGTGCCGGCGCCAATATGGACGTGGTACGCAGCTTGATGGCGCGCCGCCGCGATGGCCATTGGGCCAACCCACTTCTGGCCAGTGCCAATGAACGCACCCGCGCATTGGCAGCCTGTTACGACGCATTAACCGCAGCCGCCGACTTTTTTGGCCTGAAGGCGGTGCACGCCACAGGTTTCAGCTTTGTGGATGCAAGCACGGCCTTTGCACAGTACCGCGAGGAGTTGTACCGATTTGACCAGTTGTACAGACACTTTCACACGGCAGCAGATGCGGTGGAGCCCACCGGCTGGGCGGTATTGCATGAGTTGCGCGCAACGATTGAGGGCTTGTACTCCGGCTGGTTCATTCCGCAACTGAGTATTGCCTGGTCCAAAGTGATGGAAGGCCCACAGGGCTTGCTCACGCATTGGAAGCTGCCGGATGTGACGCCGCAGCAGGCGTTTTTCGAGCGCAAGGTGCTGCCCCTGTTTGAAGGCGGCGTAAAACGAGTGTATGTGCTGATTTCGGATGCATTCCGGTTCGAAGTGGCCCAGGAGCTGGTGCAGCACACCAACAGCAAGAGCCGATTCAAGGCCTCGCTAGACGGCATGCTGGGCGTCTTGCCCAGTTACACCGCGCTGGGCATGGCGGCGTTGCTGCCGCACCAAACGCTGGCGTACAAAGAAAGCGCCAACCTTGATGTGCTCGCCGATGGTCATACCGTGGCTACGCTGGAACAGCGTAATGAGCATCTGAAGGCCTTTGGCGGTATTGCGGTCAAGGCCGAAGAGCTGATGGCGCTCGGCAAGCAAGATGGCCGGGAACTGGTGCGTGACCAGCGGCTGGTGTATGTCTATCACGACCGCATTGACATGACGGGCGACAAGCAAGCGTCAGAGACCAAAACCTTTGAGGCAGCAGCGCAAACCGTGCTGGAGCTATCAAGCGTTCTGGGTTTCATCATCAATTCACTGAATGGTTCCACGGTTCTGGTCACGGCAGACCACGGGTTCATCTACCAAGAGTCTGCGTTGGACGCATCCGACAAGTCCACACTGGATGACAAACCTGCGGGCACTTTGAAGGCCAAGAAGCGCTACCTCATCGGGCGTGACCTGGGTGCGACGACCAAAGCGTGGTCGGGCAACACGGCGGTAACGGCCGGCACCACCCCTGAAGGCAGTCTGGACTTCTGGGTGCCCAAGGGGGCCAGTCGGTTCCACTTTGCCGGTGGCGCACGCTTTGTCCATGGAAGCGCCATGCCGCAAGAGGTGGTGGTGCCGGTCATCACGGTGCGCGAGAGCGAGGCGGACAGCGCAAAGACCAAATACGTGAGCGTTAGCCTGCTAGGCACGGCCAACAAGGTGGTGACCAACACCCAGCGCTTTGAGTTCATCCAGACCGACGCAGTGTCGGAACGGGTGCTGGCACGCTCGGTGGTGGTGTCGCTGCGCGATGTCTCGGACCAGGACAAACCCATCA
>Ga0316220_1003086_pt1 | contig 14420 bp, 10 predicted proteins | sample TBH18005metaG_FD_203632 | JGI IMG/M metagenome (GOLD analysis project Ga0316220, IMG submission 203632) | Freshwater microbial communities from Trout Bog Lake, Wisconsin, USA - TBH18005 | ecosystem: Environmental > Aquatic > Freshwater > Lake > Hypolimnion/Profundal zone | place: USA: Wisconsin...
TGTTTTGGTTGAATAATCAGCAATTAACTGATTGTAAAAAGGGAGCGGGAAGGTAGCGCCTGCACCCGAGATGCTGATACTTTTTGAATCATTTCCTGCGCTGGTATTCTGATTGTTTCCTGCAACTGCTGCAAAAACAGCCAAAATGAATACGATTGATAATAGTTTTTTCATTTTTATTGATTTAAATTTTATTACGACAAAGTAAAGAATGTGATATTTCGATTGGATTCCAAAAATGTTACAATCTTGTTACATATTGCACGAATTGAAATCTAAATTAGATCTTTATTTCAACATTCATGAAGACAGCTGATGTATTCGTTTTAGTTCCATCCCTTGGAGTCCAAACCTGGTAATTAGGAGTAATCCTGATGCCTTTCAACGGGGTCCACTGGAAACCAAATATAAATTGGGAACCATCTTTTGCAAAATTCCATGATTTTGCTTTTCCTGTATTGTCGGAGGATCTTAGGTTATCATAACGAGCTAAAATTCCTGTTTTAGAATTAAAGAACAATGTTCCAAAAACTGAATATCCGCCATAATTATACCCGTTTTTATATTTATTATTTGCCTGATTATTATATTCAGCGGCAAGATTAAAGGTTTTGTTGCTATATCCAACCATTAAGGCAGTAGTTTGCTGGGCAACACCATTTTTTGACTCACTATCGTAAAAGCCACGAATTAGTAACTCTTTAATAGGATGAATAGTTACTCCAACTCCAACCTTCAATATGGAGTCTGTTTCCAGTGACTTATATCCTTCTCCGTTCGATAGAATAGCATCTGCACTGATAAAATCATTGAATTTATAGCCTACACTAAGACCTAAGTCAGCAGATGGGTTGAAGGAATACAGATCCTCAAACGTTTTCATGATATAACGGTTACCCCATTGTTTTTCCTCCGCCTCAACGTGTGTAGTCGGTATAGATCCGAATCTTACTGTAAGATTATTTTCTTGATACTGCAAATATGCGTATTTTAAAATAGCTGTATAAGCTGAAGTTCCAGCTACTCCAGGGTTAGCAAAATCCAATACTACACGACTTGAAAACGCTTTAGTGAAATTGTATCCATACCCTAAATATGCCCGACTTACCTCAAATTTATTTTGGCTTAGTCCATTCACTGAGGTATTATTAAAATCAGTGAAGATAAGTACTTCAGTTTTCCCTGAAGGCTTGAATTGTTCTGTTTCCTGCGCGTTTAAAGTGCAAATTGCAAGACCCAACATCGTGAAAATTGTAAGTAGCGTTTTTTTCATTTTTTTAATGTTTTAAATTAATTGACTTTCTACGATGCAAAAATTCCTTAAAAATGTTACATTTAGGTTACATTTAAATCACAAATAAATTAAATAGTATTACAAATAGATTGCATTGATGTATATGTAGTAGCCGTAATAAACGATCAAATTGTTTTAATATTGATGAGTTGTATTTCACACGTATAAATTTTAATTAACTTACTAATATTTAGATTATTGATCCGTGTGGAACCCTCATTGATTTATACCTTGCCTTTTGTGTTTGTAAGTTCATGAGGGTTTCATTTGTTTGATTCATTTAATGTTCATTAATGTAAATTACGGCACTTTAGATTAATTGAAAATTTGCATTATGATGGAATAACCATGATTGGGAAATCACATAATTTCTAATTTCAGCGTGGAAATTGAAGAACCTAAAATTAGCAGGAACGACTTTGGGACAGATTTTTAATTGCGATTTAGAACTATTTCAGGGTAACTACAAAACCCTCGCTAATTCCACTGATTTGGGCAAATCGAGTTAAACCACCTGCCAATGCAGACATAAGAACAATGGACGCGGTAGTTCACCCGATTGAATCTTTGATATTATCATACAGTTAGCCAAATAAAAAATTAAATAACTTATCGTGATTGAATATGATACCAATTTCATAATCACTTTAAGAATGGGAAAGTACATGATAACCAAAGGATCAATTTCTATCTTACTCCGCTAAACAATGTGTTTCGGGCACAAAAATGAAGGAGGACCAGTCTATGGATATTTTGCCCGGGCTTTTGAAGACTAATTTGAAATTGTAATCAAGACTTAATGTTTTTGTAACCAATCCGTAATCCGTTATCAGTTTCTTAGTAGTTGAAAAAATTAGCGACTAATGGACGAAAAAAGGGTAGTTGAATTGGTAGTAATTTCAGATGTTCATCTGGGAACGGCAGGAAGTCAGGCAGGTGAATTGTTAAAGTACCTGAAAAGTATCAAACCTAAGACACTGATTTTAAATGGTGATATTATTGATATCTGGCAATTTAAAAAGCGCTATTTTCCAAAATCCCACCTTAAGGTGATCAAACACCTGATTGGCCTCTCTTCAGACCGGTGTACAGTATATTACATTACCGGAAATCATGATGAAATGTTTCGCAGGTTTACCGGGATGAAAATTGGCAGGCTTAAGATTCTTAATGACCTGAAACTCGAACTTGATGGTCAGTCGGTATGGATTTTTCACGGCGATGTATTTGATGTTGTGATGCAGCATTCCAGGTGGCTTTCCAAATTGGGGGCAATTGGATATGATTTTTTAGTTTGGCTAAATACAGCTGTGAATTGGTTGGTACGTATGCTCGATCTCAATTTAAAACCTACCTCATTCTCTAAAAAGATTAAGGAATCGGTCAAGGGTGCTGTGAAATATATCAACGCCTTTGAAGATACCGTTGCAGCTGTGGCAGCACGGAAAGGGATTGACACAGTAGTTTGCGGCCATATTCATAAACCGGAAATGAGGGCGATTCAGGTTGAAAATCACACAGTGAATTATCTGAATTCGGGAGACTGGATTGAAAATCTTACTTCTCTGGAGTACAATCTGGGAGAATGGCGGATTTTTAATTACCGGAATGATTTTGTTGAACAGACGGAAATGGTCGTTGCAGAACATGAAAAGATGGTCGATTCAAAGGTTAAAGAGTTGTTTAATAATATGTTGGTTGAATTTCATAATTAGGCTGCAATTCTAAAAGAATTATCTGAATTAGAGTTGGTTGGTATAGTCGAATTGAATATTGATGGGTATGCAATTGGCAAATTGCTTCTTGTAGCTGGATTTCCGGATTATTTCTCCTTTATCCAATCAATGTTAAGTGAATCAGCTAGGTGCAACTGAAATTTTATTTAACCGCAATTCGCCAATTGCCAGCCGCAAATAATGACCAGATAGACTCTGATGTATTTCTTTGTGAATATATTTTGATTTGAGTCTTTTTACGAAAGGATGACAGTAACGATAAACTAAAAATTTCGAAAATGAAGATCTTATATGCCATTCAGGGAACCGGAAACGGCCATATCAGTCGTGCAAGAGAGATTATTCCTTACCTGCAGGATTACTGCCAATGTGACATTCTGGTCAGTGGAACACAATGTGATGTTGAACTTGGTGTTCCGGTTAAATACCGGTTTAAGGGTTTAAGTTTTTGGTTTGGCAAAAATGGCGGAATAGACATGTGGAATACCTACATCAATGCTAATTACACAAATCTGAAACGTGAAATAGCGCAACTTCCTGTTGAAGACTACGATTTTGTGATCAATGATTTTGAGCCGGTTTCAGCCTGGGCCTGCATTAAAAAGAAGGTTCCCTGTATTGGGCTAAGTCATCAGGGATCATTGCTAAGTCCAAGTATCCCTTTCCCTAAAGAGAAAGATCATTTTGGCAGGTTTATTCTAAGAAATTATGCTCCGGCAATGATGCATATCGGCTTTCATTTTCAGCCTTACAACGAAAATATATTTACTCCGGTTATCAGGAGTCAGGTGAGAAAATGCGAAATAGAAGAACAAGATTATTACACTGTTTACCTGCCCGCGTATGATGACGAACGTTTAGTGAAAAAGCTTTCCAATTTTGAGGATAGTAACTGGCATATATTTTCCAAACATATAGATAAAGCCTATCAGGTTGGCAATGTTTTTGTCAAGCCGATTACAAATGATGAATTTGTAGCCGATATGGCTAAATCGAAAGGTATTTTATGTGGAGCCGGATTTGAAACACCGGCGGAAGCACTTTACTTAAATAAAAAACTCATGGTGATTCCCATGAAGGGGCAGTATGAACAACAATGCAATGCCGCTGCTTTGAAATTAATGGGTGTACCAGTTATTCCAAATTTGAAACAAAAACATCTTAAAAAGATAGCTAACTGGCTTGCTTCAGATGAGAAGGTTAAGGTTAATTACCCGGATCTGACCCGTATTATTATTCGCAAGATATTTGAAATCAACGTACAACGCGTTTTGCAAAATAATAATTGGGATCATGGTTATCAACTAACACTCTCTCCACCCAATTACCAACAAGCAAGACTTTAGGTTCTAAAATTTAAACTATAATTTATATGAAAGTTATTCAATCTGATGAATCATTATTGAAAATTGCTTTTTCAGGGAGGCTGGACAGCTCCAATGTCTCCAACATCGAGGTGAAATTTTTTGCCCTGCTGAATGGCCTGGAGGCAAATGTAATACTCGATTTTTCGGAAGTGAAATTTATCGGATCGCTTGGAATCAGGATGGTTTTGATGGCTGTAAAGGATGTCAAAAGACAGGGTTATATGCTGAAAATCGAAAGTTCCAGTACTGATGTTGAGAATATCTTCAGGATGACTGGTTTGGGTGATCTGTTGGATTAATTTACCAATTTTCTTCGGCTTTATTGGATTGATCTAAGATAGCAAAATGGTTGAATTAACTTAAGGGAGGTTTTAATAATTGTTTTTTCAATCGTTTCAGTCATTTTTTTCTGGTCAGACACCATATATATTAGGTAATCTTCAGGTTTCAATAAAACTAACTAGTTTGGTTTCTTTGAGTGTGAATAATTATTTGATATTTCATTTTTTTTTCAACTGTATGAATTGCTGGCAGTATTTAAACTGTTTCTCAGATCAGTTGCTCATATCTGAAAATATTTTAAGTCAGATTAATTAATTCTGATAGCCAGGTGCTCCTGGAAATCCAATCGATCAAATAACAACCCTCACATAAGTAGTTCTATACAGATAGCCTATCGTTAGAAATTGACATTGCGACAAAAATATGAACAGAAGAGATTGGATCATTAAATCAGGTCTGACAGGCACTGGGTTGTTGTTTTTGAACAATTCAATTAAAGCTATCCATTTGACTTTCTCTCAATCAAAATCTGAATTTACAAAAGCTGATTTTGGACCTGAATTTAAATGGGGAGTTGCTGCAGCTTCATACCAAACTGAAGGCGCCTGGAATGTCGATGGCAAAAGTGAGTCTAACTGGGACCATTTTTCTCGTATTCATGGCAAAATTGAACGAGGTGAAAGTGCGGATACTACGACAGATTTCTATCACCGATTTGCTGAAGATATCGAGTTGATCAAGAAGATGAACTTTAAAGTGTTTCGGTTTTCGCTTTCCTGGCCACGAATTATACCAAACGGAACAGGGGAAGTTAACCGCAACGGTCTCGGATTTTATCACAAAGTTATTGATAAATGCATTTCGGAAAACATTGAACCTTGGGTTATGATTTACCACTGGGATATGCCACAGGTATTGGAGACTCAAGGCGGATGGGCCAATCGCCAAATTATCGGTTGGTTTTCAGAGTTTGTGGAAGTTGTAACACGTGAATATGCAAACAAAGTAAAAAACTGGATGGTTATCAACGAACAGCTTTCGTACACAGGTATGGGTTATATGCAGGGACATTTTGCGCCGGGAAGAAAGAACCTCAATGCATTCATGAAATCTGTCCACTATTCCGTGTTGTGCAATGCTGAAGGAGGCCGGATTATTCGTAAAAATGTTCCAGGAGCAAATATCGGAACGGCTTTTGTAACTAGCTGGATTGAGCCTGTTGATTATCAGAAGAAAAATATTGAAGCTGCAAAAAGGCTGGATGCTCTCATCAACAGGCTCTTTATTGAACCAACTCTGGGGCTTGGTTATCCAGAAGATACTCTTCCAATATTAAAGAAAATGCGAAACTTGTTTGAGCCAGGCGATGAGGAACGAATGGCGTTCGATTTTGACTTTATTGGTGTTCAGTATTATTTCAGGACTATTGCAAAAAAGTCTATGATTCCCGGAGTTCGTGCAAACCAGGTCCCTGCATCCAAACGAGGCGTGCCTGCCAGTGAGCTTGATGTTGAGATTTATCCTGATGGGTTGTATTCTATACTAAAAAAATTCAGTAAATACAGTGGTATAAAAAACATCATTGTGACAGAAAATGGAACTTGTGTCGTAGATAAGCTTGAAAACGGAGAAGTTCACGATCAGGTACGTATCGCTTACTTTAAAGATCATCTGGCAGCCCTGTTGAAAGCAAAAAATGAAGGGGTAAATGTAAATGGGTACCTTGTGTGGTCATTAACTGATAATTTCGAATGGGACAAAGGATTCAGAACTCGGTTTGGATTAGTTTATGTTGATTTTAATACCTTGAAACGAACAATTAAAGATTCAGGTTTATGGTTTAAGGCATTCTTGAAGTAGCCTGTATTTATCGCTGAAACTATAAATGTGCCTTTATGCGGTCCTCTGAATTACAGGAAAAGATTAAATTATTCCTATTACTTAGTTGCAAAATCAGGTCGTGTTTTCAACTAATATATCTGCAACTTGCCTTTTCTTTCAGTTAAGACAACCATTTCCATGGCCGGTTTGTTAATGTTGAAGCTTCCTTGAAAGGCGTGTTTATCTGCAACTTGACTAAAACGAGAAAATTATGGAATTGATTGAACCCGAAATGAAAACAGAAACATGATTAGTAAACAACTTTTGATTTTTGGTTTTTTTGTAGTTATCGTTGAATATTATTCATTTATTGCCGTACGCAATGTTATACGGCATACAAATGGCAATTTTCACGGGTGGTTGTTTTTGCTATATTTGATTTTATCGCTGTCAGCCTTGTGGAGTCTTTATGCTTTCCCCCATTATGGAAGGAGCGTTTGGCCATCGATTTCTTTAAAATATCTTGTGAATATTTTTATTGTCATATTTATTGGTAAACTACTTGTTGGAGTAATTATGTTATCGGCTGATATTCTTATGATCATTCCCAATCTGGTTAGCTTTCTTTTTTCATTTAAAAATCATCCATTAGGCATTCCGCCTGAAGGTTCCCGGTTTATCGGCCGGTATACTTTTATCTCACAAATGGCGTTGTTAATAGGAGGGGTGTTGTCAGCGGGTCTGGTTTACGGAATAAGTAACCGGTATCGATACCAGCTTATCCGGGTGAAGGTATCATTAAAGAATTTGCCGGAAGAATTTAAGGGACTTCGGATCATTCAAATATCAGATATTCATTGCGGGAGTTTTGATGATCCAACTGCTGTAGCAAAGGGTGTGCAGGCGATAATGAATGAAAAGCCTGACCTGATTTTATTCACGGGTGACCTTGTCAATGAACGGGCTGAGGAAATTGTTCCTTATCTGGAGATATTCAGTAGATTAAAAGCTCCGATGGGTGTTTATTCTGTTCTGGGAAACCACGATTATGGCGACTATGTTTCGTGGCCGTCAGAAGAAGCAAAAAGGGAGAACCTGGAAAGGCTTTGGCAACATCATGCTGATATGGGATGGAGATTGCTTTTAAATGAACATGTGTTACTGAAACGGAACAAGCAGCAAATTGCACTTATTGGAATTGAAAATTGGGGAGCCGGAAGGTTTGCCAAATACGGGGATATGAAAAAAGCCGTTACAGGTCTGGAGAATACTGATGTAGTGACAAAGATACTGCTGAGTCACGATCCTTCGCATTGGGAAGCTGAAGTCCGGAAAGATTACCGGGATATTGCATTAACCTTGAGTGGCCATACGCACGGCATGCAATTTGGTATTGATATTCCGGGATTTAAATGGAGTCCTGTTCAATATGTTTATAAACAGTGGGCAGGAATGTATCAGGATGAAAACCAATACCTTTATGTCAATCGGGGTTATGGCTTCATTGGCTATCAAGGGCGTCTGGGTATGTTGCCGGAAATTACCCTTATCGAATTGGCTTAACCAAACTATGATGGCTTAGCCGGCTAAATTTTCCAATTTATAACTGTTCTCAGACGGGTTCAAAAATGGCCATCACATTTTTCAACTCCCCGATAATCGCGATTGACTGGGGGCAATGGTTTTCGCACTGGCCGCATTCGATGCAACCGGACGCCCTTTGTTCTGGCTGCAGCATACGGTGATACATTTCTTCCTTGCCAAACATAGAATAGTTGTTATAAAAAGTAAAACAACCGGGAATATTTACACCCGTCGGGCACGGCATACAATAGTTACATGCTGTACAATCCACTTTTATCCTTTGCCTGTAAATATTCCGAACCTCTTCAATGATCTGGTTCTCTCTGCTGTTAAAAGAGTCTTCTGTGGCAGTCTGAGCTATTTCTATATTCTCAACTACCTGTTCCATTGAGTTCATACCGCTTAACAGTACAGATACTTCCTGATGATCCCATACCCACCTCAAAGCCCATTCGGCAGGAGTCCTTTTTGAACCTGAACTATCAAAAACATTTTGAACCGCTTCCGGAAGATTCGCAGCCAGCTTACCACCTCTGAGAGGTTCCATAATGATTAATCCCAATCCCTTACTTGCGGCATATTCCAGACCTTTTTTTCCCGCCTGAAATTCCTCATCCAAATAATTGTATTGTATTTGACAGAATGACCAGTCATATCCATCTGCTATCTCATTAAAATTCTCCTGATTGTCATGGAATGAGAATCCGGCATGTTTAATCCGTCCATCCCGGATTGCCTGGTCTAAAAACTCAGTGATACCGGCTTCTTTAACATTTTTCCACAAAGTACTGTTTAAAGCATGAACCAGGTAAAAGTCGATCGTTTCAGTTTCAAGCCGTTCCAATTGTTCGTTTAAATACTTATCCATATCTGCCCGGGTTTTAATCAGCCAACTCGGAAGTTTGGTTGCGATCTTTACCTTTTCCCGATAACCGTTTTTTAATACCCTGCCAACAAAAGGTTCGCTTTGTCCTGCCGAACTCATCCCTTTACCATGATAAGGATAGGCTGTATCAATGTAGTTTACCCCTTGATCAATGGCATACCGGATAAGTTTCATTGACAATTCCTCATCAATTTTTGATGGATCACCTCCAGGCAAAAGTGGAAGCCGCATGCATCCGAAACCGAGAATGGAAACCATTTCATTCGTTTTGCCAAATTTTCGATAGCGCATATTCATTCTCCCTTTTCGAAATTAATTCAGCTTTGATTTTCAGAATTCCGCAATCAGCGAGAGCCATTTCGACGCTGAGGAGGTCCACACTTCCTTATAAGTTGCCGTATTAAACTGGGGCCAGTAGGGGGTATCTTCATTTGATTTCGATTCCATACCAACTGGAATGGCTCCAACAGTTTCGCCCGGCAAAGCGGTATAGAGTTGGGGGTAATTAGACCCTTCACCCCAAATGAGCGATTGCCCGAACGGATTTTTCCCTGCAATCCAGAATAATTGTTGCTCGGCAATATTCAGCAACTCCTTGTCGTGAAGAAATTTACCGCAAAGGGCGGCTGCTTTTCCAGTGGCCATATGCACTGCGGCATTTCCTCTGAAAGAATACCACACCGGGAACACTCGCAAATAGTGCTCATTATCAAGTCGCACTCCGTTTTCGAGCTGTTCTTTAAACTCTTTTGCGCCCCCACCGGAAATACCAACCTGTATTTTATAAAAATTCAGGGAATCCTTAATTTCATTGATGTTATAAATACCACTGGGAGCCATTCCATAAGGTTGAACATATTGCATTATGGTTTTCAAATAGCCGCCATACCTGACAATGGCTTCTTTCCATCGGTTATAATCCGGATTGACGGGCTGTGTTTCGCAAAGTGCCGTTAACGCCTGCATGTACACCTGGTCGCGCGACTGGTGGGTGAAATGAACAATCGACTTTTTATTCAGATCGCGGTAAAAGAAGCCGCGTAGCTTGTCCTTATCGTTAATCGGTTCGGTACGCTGGCAATCGAGTGTATACCGGATGGCTTTGGCAGCCTGATCGGCATAATACGGATCTCCCGTTAAACGATAGAGCATACTTGCGCTGAATGAAATGTTGGCCATCACCTGACTGTTTGAAGCCATTGCCGCATGATCGCCGCCGCCCCCGCCGGAAAGTTCATCAAATCCCAGCTTATCGAAACGCTTGCGGGCAAAAGTGTAGTCCTCTTTAGCGACCTTACATAAATGTTCTTTAAGCATAGGATCATTTTCAATCGCCATGGAAGCTTGTGCCTCAATACCTGCAAAAAGGAAGTTTTCGAAAGCCCGGTCATGAACATGCACTTTGCGTCGCCTGGTAGAATCGTCCTTCGTACCGATATAACCATCAGTCCACAAATTGGTACCCCAGGTTTGTGCCCGGTAACCATCGCCAAAACGTGTTTTAAGGATGAAATCGATGCCCCATTCGGCTTCTTCCATTAATCGGTGATATAGCTCGCTGTTGTTCTTTTCTTTGGCATTTTTTGCCATTTCCAGTAACGAAACAGTGAGTTCGCCCGATTGCAATACCTGTTGTGACATATCGGCGGCATCGTGCCAGCCCCCGTTCAAGGCAAACAATTTTCCGTTGTGGATTCCGTTCAAATCGGTGTGGCAAACCCCGTGTTTTCCCGGAATAGGGTATCCACATCGTTCGCAAAATACAAAATTCAGCATCCGCCAGGCAGAGTCATCCCAGATATTAGGATTGATATAGAATGGTTTGGTGTCAATATTTCCAACACGAAGATAATATTGCCCCTCTTTCTTAAAATCGCTGAAATCGATGGTCTCAAAATTTCCGATGCCGGTTTTCACCTTATTGACGGTTCCTTGGTAAACTACCCCGGATGTTACATTGTCCACCAACTGGAAACGGCCATCATGGTTTGTAACTGTTAATATGGCCGATTTTTCACTTTCTGTTCCGTAACCTGTGGTAGAGTAAATAATACGGTTTGGTGCCGGCATCCAGCCACTTACCAATTCGGGATTTTCCACCTTTTCGAGAGCTACCGCATCGATATCAAATTTCAACGAATCGCCCATGGTGCGTTCTTTTCCGAAGACCTCGATGGCAAACGACAGTTTGGTAACTTTATCGCGGGCCAGTTCCGACATTTCAACAAAACATTCGTTCCACTGCCTGTTTATTAAATTCATTTCATGATAACCTTCGCGGCCATATTTATCAGGCACCTTGATTTTACCATCATTCTCCACATACAAATTGAGATAGATACTGCGGGCACCTTCGCAATCAGGGTAGATGTACACTTTAATCCGATTGTATTTTTCCCAGTTAGACCCGCCAACATCGAAACTGGCCATGGATGTGCCAAACCCCAATCCCCAGCCTAAAAATTGCTGAACTGTTGTAGGGGCAGCCAGATGCATGCTGTGTTTTCCCGATATGTTTCTTTCGGTGGTTAGCGACAGGCTCCCGATACCTTTGTGTGACCAGCCATCGAGATTTTCCATATCACAAAGTAAATCGGACAGCAGTACTTTTTTGGTCAACCCAAAAGATTCGAAAGACTTGCTGTAGTCCAGCGACAAAGGGCTATGCACAAAGCCGGTTTTGCGAATATCCTCTTTTAATTTTTTATCCGTTTGTGCCTTTAACAGGGTTGCCGGGTATACCGTCAGAAACAGTAATGATAATAAAATAATTTTTTTCATTATAAGTTAATGTGAGTTCGATGTATTAAGCAGCAGATATATTATGAAAACAACAATGCTTAGTTTGTATTTAAATGACTAATATACAAATATATAGAATAAAAAACCTGACTATTATATGGGAGCTAAAACTACTGAAATTTTCTATTTGGCGAATGATTTTTGTAAAGAATTATACAAAGTCAAGGAGTGTTAAATAATCTCAATTTTTACTCAAATAAAAGTGCCCGAAATGATATCTTCCGGGCACTTTTAAAATTTGTACTACATTTATTACACTATTCCTGGCTGGTAAGATACAGAATAGCCTGATGTGGCTCGCAGCAAGGTGCAAACGATTTCAGCAGTTGATCATTAAATATTTAATGTACACCTAAAGCCTCAGCAACCGACTGCTTCAGCGGAGTCGTTGACCGGCCGATCAGTTTTGAGAGCTGCTGGCCTTCATCCAGCAAATCGCCTTTAGATACTCCTATGTCCCAGCCGGCAATTGCCCTGGCAAATCCTTCAGGTATTCCGAAACTTAGGAGGATGGCTGCGTATTCGGATTCTGGCAGGTTCTTGTACGGGATATCCTTTCCCGATTGTTTCGAAATCTCCGCGGCGAGCTCAGAGAGGGTATAGGAGTCATCCCCTGCCAGTTCATAAGTCTTTCCCAGGTGTCCTTCACCGGTCAGTACAGCGACAGCGGCTTCAGCAAAGTCGGCCCGGGCTGCCGATGAGATCTTTCCTTCACCGGCGCTCCCGATGAAGGCTCCTCCGGCCAATGCACCCTGCACGGAACCGGTATAGTTTTCGGTGTACCATCCATTTCTCAAAATGGTAAAGGGAATTCCTGATTTCTTCAAATAAGTTTCGGTCGCGAGGTGTTCCGGCGCAAGGCTCAGCGAGGATTGATCCGCATGAAGCAGGCTCGTATAAATGATCCATCGAACACCTGCGTTTTTTGCTGTTTCGATAACATTAGCATGTTGTGATGCACGTTGTCCCAACTCATTTCCAGAGATCAGCAACAGGTAATCAATCCCTTGCAGGGCATTGACTGGATTTTCCTGATGATTGTAATCAAACTCGCGGCATTCGATACCCAGTTCCGCTCCCTTTTGAGTTGAACGCACCAGTGCAACAATCGTGTCCGTTCCGATCTTATCTTTCAATTTAGCAACAACCATGCGACCAAGCTGTCCGGTCGCCCCTGTAATTCCAATTTTCATGATAAATTTCTTGTTTTAAATTTTTAATATGAAACTAACGCCATTTTATTGCTAACTAAAAGTTTTATACTTACTTTTGGTTAGTCAAAGATAGAAAGGGGATTTATTAAAAACAAGTACTTTCATTTACGTACTAAACTTACCCTAAGGTTAGAATTGTTATAAACCAGTAAGATATGGATGAAAATATATTAAAAAAATATGGTACTATCGAAGAGTGTCCGGTCAGGAATGTGCTGGACCGAATCGGGGATAAATGGTCATTACTGGTATTGATGGTGCTTGAGGATGGCGGAGTATTACGATTTAATGAGTTGAACGGATACATCACTAACATATCGCAGAAAATGCTTACCGTGACCCTGAAGTCCCTGGAAGCTGACGGACTGGTTAAACGGACTGTTTATGCGCAGATTCCCCCTAAAGTCGAATACGAATTGACCTCCACCGGGAAATCTCTGCTCCCCCATCTTCACACTTTAACCGAATGGGCGCTGATAAACATGGCATCCATTAAAACCTCGCGTAAAAGTTATGAATTGGCTTCCGGACACAGGGTACTAAAGTCCGCGAAGTTGATTGACCTTTGAAAATTGGGAGCTTGCTCCCTTTTTTGTTCACAAAAACTGAATACGAGTTTCAATTAAGGTTAATAAAATTCATATGCATCCCCAATGATCAAAATAATTGCATTTCGCATATTCTTATTTTTTACCTTTGAATCTTATATATTCTATCTTTGACAATTATTTGATCAAATAATTAGGCCAAACTTAGGAACAGCAAATAAAATTAAATCTGAATGCAATTTCTATGCATCAAAGTTAAATGCCCATTTCACGGAATGAAAAGATTTAGTATACAACTTTTAGTTCAAAATTAATGGCTAAAGAATATCAGATCAATTCAGATACTTTATTGTGGAATGACTTTATTGAAGGTAAAGAAGACGCATTTCGTGTCATTTATCTGAATCATGTCCAGGCATTATATCGATTTGGTTGTCATTTTACTGATGATAAAGCACTTATAAAAGATAGCATACATGATATTTTTATTGATCTCAATAAGTATCGCATTGGATTGGGTAAAACAAATAATATCAGGCTCTATCTTTTCAAAGCATTGAAGCGGAAGATAATTAAATCAACACAGAAAAGAGGAATCTTTGGCCCAATAGATATAGAAAAATTAATTTTTACTTATACGATATCTGCTGAAGATGACCTGGTAGAAAACGAATCAGAGCAATTACGATTTAAGCAATTACATGAGGCAATGTCTCGTTTAAGCACCCGACAAAAAGAGGCCATCTATTTAAAGTTTGTTTCTGACTTAAGTTATGAGGACCTGGGAAAAGTAATGAAATTAAGTTATCAGTCAGCACGTAATCTGGTGTTTAGGGGCCTGGAAAAACTTAGGGAAAGTTTCCCCAAAAGCATGTTCTTGTTTTTT
>Ga0316220_1003103_pt1 | contig 14379 bp, 13 predicted proteins | sample TBH18005metaG_FD_203632 | JGI IMG/M metagenome (GOLD analysis project Ga0316220, IMG submission 203632) | Freshwater microbial communities from Trout Bog Lake, Wisconsin, USA - TBH18005 | ecosystem: Environmental > Aquatic > Freshwater > Lake > Hypolimnion/Profundal zone | place: USA: Wisconsin...
GCCGCTTGTTTTGTCCAAGGCGGAAAAACTCCAAAGAATTTTGGAGCAATACAAGGCCGACCAGATCACGCCGATGGAATACCACACGCAACGCGCGGCCATTATCGCCGAGCCGTAAAACATTTTCTTTCGCGCCCGCCGGAAAAGTTTCCGGCGGGTTTTTTATTTTTACGAACCTTGAACTTTCGCGGACTGACACTAAAATACCGGCTTTATGCACAGCTTTCGTTACGTCGGAAAAAACCTGTTCTGTGAAGGCGTGAGCGTGGACGCGCTCGCCCAGAAATTCGGCACGCCGCTCTACGTCTATTCGCAGGCGACGCTGGAGGATCATTTTCAGAAACTGGATTCCGCGCTCGCGCCGCTGGATCACTTGATTTGCTTCGCAATGAAGGCGAACTCGAATCTCTCCGTGATGCGCACGCTCGCCAATCTCGGCAGCGGGTTCGACGTGGTGAGCGCGGGCGAATTGCAGCGCGTCATCGCCGCGGGCGGCGACCCGAAGAAATGCGTCTTCGCCGGCGTGGCGAAGTCGGCGGCGGAAATTGAATTCGCGCTGCGCAAGGGAATTTATTCCTTCAACTGCGAGAGCGAACCGGAAATTTTGCGCATCAACAAGGTCGCAGCGCGGTTGAAAAAGCGCGCGCCCATCGCCGTGCGCATCAATCCGAACGTCTCGGCCAAGACGCATTCCAAGATCACCACCGGCACTTACGAAAATAAATTCGGCATCCAGTTCGAACACGTCGAGGCGATTTACGCCCGCGCGAGCAAACTGAAAAACATCTGGCTGCGCGGCGTGCAAATGCACATCGGCTCGCAGCTCACGGACGTGACGCCTTACGAGCTGGCGGTGAACAAAGTCCTGCCGCTCGTCCGCCGGCTGGCGGAGAAATATGAGCTGGAATTTTTCAGCCCCGGCGGTGGCCTCGGCATCATTTACAATCCGGCGCTCGCCAGCGGTGCGGCGGCGTGGTGGAAATCTTCCGCCGCGAAAGGCATTTTGACGCCGGCGAGCTACGCGGAAAAATTGCTGCCGCTGCTGAAACCGCTCGGCCTAAAAATCCTCATCGAGCCGGGCCGTTTCATCGTCGGCAATGCCGGCGCACTCGTCACGCAGGTCGAATATGTGAAGCGCACGGGCAAAAAGAATTTCGTCATCGTGGACGCGGCGATGAACGATCTCATCCGTCCGGCGTTTTATGACTCGTTTCACGAAATCGTGTCGCTCGTCAAAAAAGGCGGCGCGACGGTTTCGTCCGATGTCGTCGGCGGCATTTGCGAATCCGGCGATTATTTTTGCAAGGACCGACCGCTGGCAAAAGTCGGCGAGGGCGACCGGCTGGCGCTGTTGAGCGCGGGCGCCTACGGTTTTGTGATGGCGTCGAATTACAACACGCGGCCGCTGGCGGCGGAGATTTTGGTCAGCGGCAAAAAATTTGCCGTCGCGCGCGAACGCCAAAATGTAAAAGATATTTGGGCGGGCGAAAAAGTTGTGGCATGGTTGAAGTGAAATTGTGAGCACAGAAACTTCCATCGCGGCGTATTGGTCGGACGGCATGAACGAAGCCGGCCTCGCCGACTGGGCGCGCCGTTTGCGGGCGCGGCTGCCGGCGAAAACGGTGTCGCTCGGTCTGGTTTTCATGTCGCCGAAATTTTTCGCGGACGCAGAGCAGGTTTTGGAAATCCTCCGGCTGCACGCGCAGATTCCATTGCTCGTCGGCTGTTCCGGCGGTGGTTTGGTTGCCAACGCGGAAGAACTCGAAAGTGCCGGCGGCCTCGTGCTGGCGCTGTATTCGCTGCCCGGTGCGACGCTGAAAGGCGTCCGGTTCACGCAGGAACAGGTCGCGGCGGCGGACGGCGAAAATTATTGGCCGGTGGAAAATGGCATTGCGAAAGGTCAGGTCAATGGCTGGCTGGCGTTCGTTGACCCGTTTCATCTCGACGGTGAAAAATGGCTGCGCTCGTGGAATCAGAATTATTCCGGCGTGCCGGTTTATGGCGGCCTCGCCAGTGGCAATTTTCCCGAACCGCTCGCGCAGGTTTATCTCGACGGCGAAGTGTTTGAGGACGGCGGCGTGGTCATCGCAATCGGCGGCGAGGTGGCGCTGGCCGGTGTGATTTCGCAGGGCTGCACGCCCATCGGCGAGGCGTGGACGCTGACGCGCGTCGAACAAAATCTCATCCGCAACATCGCGAACCGTCCCGCTTACACTGTGTTGTCCGAGACGGTGCAAAGCCTGTCGCAGGAGGAACAAATCAAGGTGCGGGGCAATCTCCACATCGGCCTCGTGGTGAACGAATACCTCGACGAATTTCATCGCGGAGATTTTCTTGTGCGCAATTTGCTCGGCGGTGATCCAAATTCCGGCGTGCTCGCGGTTGGCGCACTGCCGCGCATGGGGCAGACGATTCAATTTCAGCGCCGCGATGCCGCCGCCGCTTCGGAAGACTTGAATGAATTGCTGGCGCGCGAAAAAACGCGGCTGGCGGATACGGAAATTTACGGCGGCTGCCTGTTCTGCTGCAACGGTCGCGGGAAAAATCTGTTTGGCCGGCCCAGCCACGATTCCGAATTGGTGCAGGCGCATTTGGGCCCGACGGGCATCGCCGGCTTTTTCTGCAACGGCGAGATCGGCCCCATCGGCGACAAGAATTTTCTCCACGGTTTTACGGCCTCGCTGGCGCTGTTTGTGAAGAAGTCGGCGTAATTCGCCATTGCTTTTGCGCGCCAAGCCGCCATCCTCCCCGAAAGATTTTTTAAGAATTTTGTGCCTGACGAACAATCCAATTTGAAATCGCCTGCGCCAGCGTCTCGCGCCGCCGGCAACAGTCGCCGTCGCGGTCGTCGCGGTGGCCGTGGCCGTGGTCCGCGTCCGCTGGCGGCCAAGCCCGGCGTGCCCGGTGCCGAAGAAATTTCCCCCGCGCCGGAAGTAACCGAAGCTGCCGCGCCGCCAACCGAAACAGCGGAACCCGCCGAGCACGTGGAACACGAAGCCGATTCTTCCGGCGATTTTCGCGAGCCGCACGCGGAAGTGCCCGCCGAATTTGCCGCGCACGAAACCGAGCCGGAGGAAGCGCACGAGCCTGAACCCGTCGCGGAAACCATCCCCCCGCCGGAACCGGCGCGGGCTTCCGAGCCGCCGCGTGAATTGCCGCGTGATCGTCGGCCTGAATTTCGCCGGCCCGAACGCCGCCCGGAACCGCCGGCGCAGCGGCAGTGGGTCAAGCCCGCCGATTTCCGCCCCGCCGAAACTTCGGCCATCAGCGAAGCCGTCGCCCACGCCACGGAGATTGCCGAATCGCTCAAGCAGATGATTGACCAGCTCGACGAAGTTCTGGAACTCGTCGAAGTCGCCGAGCGCCAGAAACTCGCCGACGAGCGCGAGTTAGAGGAACTTCGCCGCGCACTCCGTCGCATCCAGCCGCCGCGCCGCGAGCAGCCGTCGCAACCGCCAGCCCGTGGCCCGCGTCGCGATGAACCCCGTCGCGATTATCGCGAGCAAAATCAGCGGCGCGACGAACCCCGCCAAAATCAGCCGCCGCGCGAGCAGCCGGAGAAATTCGAAGCTCCGCCGGCCCCGCCAGCAGCGGAGCCACCGCCGGCGAATTAAATTTTTTTCCGCGCCATGAACCTCGCGGAAAAACAGGTTGAACTCACCGCGCAACTGGCCGCGCTGAAAAACGGCCAAGACCGTTTGGCATGGCTGGTCGAGCGCGTGAAAAAAAATTCACCGCTGGTCGTGGGATTGCGGTCGGATGAAAATTTGATTCCTGGTTGTCTCGCCAAATTGTGGTTCGTCCCGGAACTTCGCGCCGGCAAATGTTTCTTCGGCTGCGATTCGGATTCCCTCGTCGTCAAAGCCATTGCCGGGCTGCTTTGCGATTTTTACAGCGGCCACGCGCCGGCGGAAATCCTGGCGCACAGCCCGGAATTTCTTGCACCGCTCGGCATCACGCAGCATCTCACGCCGAACCGCCGCAACGCGCTGGCTAAAATTTGGGAACGCATCCGGCAGTTCGCCGAGGCCCACGCGAAATGAAATTTTACGACGCCCATAATCATTTGCAGGACGGGCGTTTTGCCGGTCGGCAAAGCGAACTGCTGGCCGTTTGCGAAAAAGTTGGCGTCGTTCAGATGGTTGTCAATGGCACTTGCGAAAGCGACTGGCCGCAAGTCTTGCAACTGGCGCGCGAAAATAAAATGGTGCTGCCGAGTTTCGGCTATCATCCCTGGTATCTGCACGAACGCACGCCGGACTGGCTGGCAAACTTGGAGAAATTTCTCGATGCCGCGCCGAGTGCCGTTGGGGAAATCGGCATTGACCGCTGGAAACCGGGGTTAGATTTCGTCGGTCAGGAAGAAGTTTTTCTCGCGCAATTGCAAATCGCCGCCGAGCGAAACCTACCCGTGAGCATTCACTGTTTGCAGGCGTGGGGCCGACTTCTGGAACTGCTTCAACAAAACCCGCGTCCGGCGCGCGGTTTTGTGCTGCACAGTTTTGGCGGGCCGGCGGAGATGATTCCGGCGCTGGCGAAATTCGGCGCGTATTTCAGTTTTCCCGGTTATTTTTTGCACGAGCGCAAATTGCGCCAGCGCGAAATTTTCAAGCAAGTTCCATTGGATTATTTGCTCCTCGAGACCGATGCGCCGGACCAACATTTGCCGGAAGACAAAAATTGTTTTCCGCTCGTCAGCACGGCTGGCAAACCGCTGAATCATCCGGCCAATCTGGTGGCGGTCTATTCCGGCCTCGCAGAATTTCTCGGTGAAAAAATGGAGCCGCTCGCGGCGCGGGTTGAAGAAAATTTTCGGCGAATTTTCGGCGGAATTTAGGTGGGGCGAGCCGCAAGGTTTGCTTTGATTTGGCTCGCGAGGACGCTCGCCCCACCAAATCATTCTTCTGTAATTCGTCGCACGATAAATCCCGCCGCTGCAAATCCAAACGCGCCGGTCACAAACGTCGCCGAGCCGAGGCCACCGTTGCAGTTCAGCCGCGTGCCGTCTTCCGCCGCCGAGCGCATTTCGCAAACCGAGCCGTCAGCTTGGGGATAAACCGTTCGTTCTATGGAATAGACGCATGGCACTGCCATTGCCGATTGCCCGGCGGGAAAACCGTGTTCCTGCCGCAATCGCCGCCGCACTTCGGCCAGCAGTTTGTCGTGGCTGGCTTGGGACAAATCGCCGACGCGCACGGATGTCAGTTCGCGCCGTCCGCCCGCGCCGCCACAGGCCATCACTGGAAAGTGGTTTTCGCGGCAACGCACCAGCAGCAAAACTTTGTTGGTCACGTCGTCAATCGCGTCGAGAACGAAATCAAATTTCGGCGTGAGTAATTCGGTGGCGGTTTGTTCGTTGAAAAATTTCTGTTCCACCGCCACGCGGCAGTCGGGATTGATGGCGCGAATGCGTTCGGCCATGACTTCGACTTTCGCGCGACCAACCGTTTCCGTGAGCGCGTGTGACTGGCGGTTGATGTTCGTCACGCAAACTTCGTCTAAGTCCACGAGGGTCAGCGCGCCAACGCCGGAGCGGGCGAGCGCTTCCGCTGCCCAAGTGCCCACGCCGCCAATGCCGACGACGCAGACGTGCGCGGCGCGGAGTTTTTCCAAACCGCTTTGGCCGTAAAGCCGGGCGATGCCGCCGAATCTGGTTTCGTAGTCGCTCATGCGAAAAAGGAATTATGAAGGATGAAGGCAGAATGATGAAGTGGAAAGCAGTCCGTGCGGATGCGTTTCAACCTTCATAATTCCCACTTCAAAATTTCCGCTTCGTGGGCTAGTGTGCAGTAGGATGAAAAAGGACGCGTCAATTCGTTACGGCGGCGAGGTGGTTTATATCTACGCGTTTGATGTGGCCTATGACACGGCGCGCAAACCGATTCAGACCTTGCTCGGTCAGCCGGTGGCGCAGTTTGCGGTGGACGCGAGCAAGCGCAGTCCGCGCCAGTTGTTTTTTTACAAGCCGCAGATGGTGCGCTTGCTGCCGATGGAACGCATCGGGCCGCTTGGCCCGGTGAACGTCGAGCGCGTCATCAAACTGTTGCCGGTCGGGGCCATCAGCATCACGGTGCGCGTGCCGTTCGCGGTGAATCATGTTGAGGAACTCGTCGCGTTCCATGATTTGCAGTTTAGCAATGGCGCATTGCACGACGAAGTTCGCCGGCTCGCGCAAGAAGTGGTGGGCGAGCTGCACGGCCATTTGATCCGGCCGCAGCCGCAGTTGCCGGAGGAGGAGGCTTACACGGTTTTCTGCATCGCGTCGCCGGTATTAAACATGGAAAACCAGCCGATGAACGCGGAGCAATGGTTTCAGGCGCATCGCCGGCAGGTGGCCGCGCTGCTCACGCAGGAGGAAAAATTTGAGCGGCTCTCGAAACAGGAAGCCGAGGAATCCACTGCGCGCTATTTGAGCTACTATGACAACGATCTGGTCGTCATTGATTGGGATGCGGCGCTGCTGGTGGACGAGCCGGCGGATTTTGACGAGGCGCTCTATATCATGGAACTCGCGAACCTCCAGCTCGCCGAACTCGAAGCCTATGACCGGCTGCTCGATGACGCGTTGGAACGTTCCTACCGCGACCTTGGCGAAAAGCCGCTGCGTTCGCGCCGGGACACCTTGCGCGAGCTGCGCGAAATTCGCATTGATATGGCGCGCTTCAATGACGAGCTGTCCAACACCACGAAGTTTTTCGGCGACTGGCATCTGGCGCGCATCTACGAAAAAATTTCCTCGCGCTTCCACCTCACGGATTGGCATCGGACGATTGACGGCAAACTCAAAACGCTCGACGACCTCTATCAAATTCTCAAGCACGACCAGAACAATCGTGTGATGCTGTGGCTGGAAATCGGCATCGTGGTGTTGTTCGTGATTGACCTTGTAATTCTGGTGATGGGCTTAAAGTAAATAATTTTTGCATTGGCTCGCAAAAGTGGATGTCGTATTTGTCTGGGCATGAACCATCGTTTTTTGTCGCAGTTGCTGGCCTTCGCCGTCATGTTCACCGTTCAACTGACTTTCGCCGGCGACGCGAACACGCTCACGGCCGAGGAAAAAGCCGCTGGCTGGCAACTGCTCTTCAACGGCACGGATTTCAGCGGCTGGCATAATTTTAAGCAGGTTGGCGTGCGTCCCGGCTGGCAGGTCAAGGACGGCGCGCTGGTCTGCGCCGACCCGCACAATGCCGGCGACATTGTCACGTCGAACCAGTTCGGCTGGTTCGAGCTGCAACTGGATTACAACATTTCGGAAGGCGGCAACAGCGGCATCATGTTCCACGTCACGGACGAAGGCAACGCGGTCTGGGCCACCGGCCCGGAGTTTCAACTGGAGGACAACAGCAAAGCCGTGGACAAGATTCGTTGCGGCTGGCTCTACGCGCTGTATCAGCCGCCGCTGGATCCGGCGACCGGCAAAATTCTCGACGCCACCAAGCCGGTCGGCGAATGGAACCACGTCCGCTTGCTCATCTCGCCGGAGAAATGCGTGCATGAAATCAACGGCGTAAAATATTTTGAATACGTCCTTGGCAGCGCGGATTTCACGAACCGCGTGGCGCAGACGAAATTCGCCAAGATGCCGCGCTTCGCCAAAGCCGATGCTGGCTACCTCGCCTTGCAAGGCGATCATGGCTCGGTTGCCTTTCGCAACATCAAGGTGCGTCCGTTGCCGACGCCTTGAGGCGGTCGCGGGCAGACGGATTAGTTGTTTCCGTGCGGCGAACAAGCTGCGACAATCGCCTAGTCGTTTTTCATCGTGAACATTTCATCCGCCATCTTTGATTGCAGCGCGCCGGATCTGGCGGCGTGTCCCGATGAGTCGCTGCCGGAGTTCGCCTTCATCGGCCGCTCGAACGTCGGCAAGTCGTCGCTGCTGAACACGCTGGCGGGCGTCGAACGGCTGGCGCGCGTTTCGCCCACGCCGGGTTTCACCAAGCTCATCAATTTTTTCGCGATGGGCAAAACGTGGCGGCTCGTGGATTTGCCGGGCTACGGCTATGCCGAAGGTTCGCGCAAGCACGTCTCGCAATTCAACCGCGCGGCGGCGAATTATATTCAACACCGGCCCAATCTTTGCTGCACGTTTCTACTGATTGATTCCGGCCTGGAACCGCAGCCGATTGATTTGGAATTTGTGCAATGGCTTGCCAGCCACGCGCTGCCGTTTGTGATTGTGTTCACGAAAACGGATTGCGGCACGCCGGAAGCGGTGGCGGCGAACATCGCGGCGTTCAAGGCGCGCATCGCGGGGTGGTTCGAGCAGTTGCCGGAAATTTTCCAATGTTCCTCTACGACCGGACATGGCCGGACGGAATTGCTCGCTGTCATCGCCAAGATTGTGGACGCCGGCCCGGCTGAATCCGAACCGGCCCCGCCCGTCGCGGCGCTGCCGCCGGAAGTGGAGCCGCCATTTCGGATCCAAGTGCGCGCCGGCCAGGTGCGGGAAAAAGATCCGCTTGCGAAAAAGAAACTCAAGGGCGCGCGGCCTTGGTGATTTTCCGCGCCGTGCTTGAACATCCCCGCCGCGCCGGTTAATTTAAATTATGCCGATTTACGAATTCCATTGCGAAAAATGTGGCCGCGATAGCGAAATCCTCGTGCGCTCTGCCGACTGGCAGGGCACGAAATGTCCGCACTGCGGCTCCGCCAAGTTGGACAAGAAATTATCCAACTTCGCCTCCGCCGGCGCCGGCAATAATACTTCCGCGAGCAAAAAAACTGGTGGCGGTCGCAGCGGTGGCGGCTGTTGCAGCGGACATTGTCACGGCGGTCATTAAGGCGGGAAATTTCGCCGCATGAATTTGCCACCCGCTGTCCGCGCCATTGCGGGCGAATTTCAGATCGCCGGTGATTTCGCATCAGCCGAACCCTTCGGCAGCGGCCACATCAACGACACCTACCGCGTCACGTTTGCCTCCGGCAGCGCGCGGTGCCGCTATATTTTGCAACGGCTGAATCACGCTGTTTTTCAAAATCCGCTGGCGGTCATGGAAAATTTGCAGCGCGTCACCGTGCATCTCGCGCAAAAATTCGCCGGCTCGCCCGATGCCGCGCGCCACGCGCTCACGCTGGTGCTGGCGCGCGACGGAAAATATTTTCAACGCGATGCCGCTGGTGATTTTTGGCGCGTGTTTCCTTTCATCGAACGAACGCGAACGGTGGATGTCGTCGAGTCGCCGTCGCAGGCGTTCGCTGCCGCGCAAGCGTTCGGACAATTCCAAAAACTGCTCGCCGATTTGCCCGCGCCGCGCTTGCACGAGACGATTCCCGATTTTCACCACACGCCGAAACGCTTCGCCGCGTTGGAAAAAGTCATCACCGCTGACCCGTTCAACCGCGCCGCGTCTGCGAAACCGGAAATTGAATTCGCCTTGCGCCACCGCGCGATTTGTGGCGTGTTGCTCGCCGCCAACCTGCCGGAGCGCGTCACGCACAACGACACCAAGATCAATAACGTGTTGCTCGACGACGCCACCGGCGCAGGCGTTTGCGTGGTTGATTTGGACACGGTGATGCCCGGCCTGGCGCTTTACGATTTTGGCGACATGGTGCGTTCGATGACCAATCCAACGGCGGAAGGCGAGCGCGATCTGGCGAAAGTAGAGATGGAATTTTCCGTGTTTGAATCGCTGCTGCGCGGCTATCTTGCCGCCGCAGATTTTCTCACGCCGGCGGAAAAAAATTTGCTGCCGGTGGCCGGCCAAGTCATCACCTTTGAACTCGGCCTGCGCTTTCTCGCCGATTTTCTTTCCGGCGACACTTATTTCAAAGCGCCGCGCGCCGGCGAAAATCTCGACCGCTGCCGCGCGCAGTTCAAATTGTTTGAATCCATCCGCCGGCAGGAAGCGGCCGTGTCGCGGCTGGTTGCCGCCATTTGAATTTTTGCCTAGGGCGATTCCAATTCCAGCACGGCCGGGACGCCGTTGGATTCAACCAGAACCTTGCCCGCGCGGATTTCGCGGCAAACCACCAGCGCCGCGCCGTTGCGCAAACGCAGCGACCGCCGTTCGCCGGGCGCGAAACCCAGGCCGTTGATGATGGCGACCTCGTTCGTGCCGAGCGTGAAAAATCCGGTGAACCGCAAACCCGCCGGCAGTTGGATTTTCCGGCCGGTCGCGGCGCCGGCGGGTTTCCAGTTCGCCGCCACCGGCGCGTCGAGGCTGGCGGTCTCGCCGTTTTTCACCCAGTCGAGAATCGCCGTGACGCCGCGCGATTCCGCCAGCGCGACGAGCGTTTTGATTTTTCCGTGCGTGTAGGGATTTTCCAAGATTTTCCTTTGCATCTCCGGCTGCCGCTCCGCGCCCATCAGCAGGTAGGCCGATAATTCGCAAATCGCCTCCGTCGTGTCGCTGTCCATGGCGTGGCCGGCTGGACAATTTTCATTGATCCACAAATGCGTGTATTCGTGCGCCGCCGTCGCCGCCAGTTCGGTGCGCAGCCGGCCGCTCAACATGACCACCTCGTGCGTGCATTCGCCCTTGGCCGTCTTGCGCGTGCTGGAAAAACCAAATTTGTGCAGGCCGTCGGTGTGGCCTTTTTCCGACCAATAATCCACGTCGAACAGATTCACCGTCACGTCGGGAAAATTCAGCGCGAAGCCGCGCCCGAACCGCCCGACCAGTTCGCGGCGCGCGTCGGCGAAAACTGCCCGCGCCCCGGCGGCGTCCAGCACGGCGTTCGGCTGGTCGAACTTGCAGATGAAGCGCCCGTCGCCCGTCTTGACGAAGTCCTTGCCGATGGGCAGGCCGCAAATGGAGCAATGATTTTCCAGTTGATAACAGTCGTTGCAGACCGCGCCCCATTTGGACAGCCAGATGCGACCGGTCAACGGCCCCTGGCCGCAGACGACGCAGAAAAAATTCGTCGGCGCGGCGGACGAAATCAAACCCGACGTGAATAAAAATAAAATGAGCGCGAGTGGGCGCAAAGTGTTTACTTGTAAATGTCGAATTCTGAGTTGGTCGCTAATCTTGAAAGCGAAACAAAACCGCTCAAATTCAAATTTGTGAACTGCTCTGGCGATATTAATCCCGTCGTCCCATCGGAATACCCAACCGCGTGCGCTGGGTTTTTAAGAAAGAAAGTCCAAGATGACTTGGGAACATTGTCAAACTGGATTCCGTAAACAAGCACAATTTCGCGCTTGGTCTTGTTAACCTGCCAATTGAAATTGGTTTTTGACCAAACATCAAATCTATCAGCCCAAAGTAAAATAAATTCTGCGTCGTGATGAGATAATTTAGAGAAATCGAATCTGGGACTGTTTGGCTCGGCACTTTTCCAAATCCGCAGCGTATTTTTACATTCATAAAGCATGGCTTTATTGCCCCGAAGTTTTCCGGTGGAGGCAAGCATCGGAAGAATTTGTAACGCCATTAAAACGATGCAAAACCCTACAACTAACATCGCAATAAACCTGTCACTAATTTTCCATTGCGCTTTGTCCATAAAAAACTTCACATCGTCAGCGCCGCGTCCCAGTCTTTCCACACCGGCTCATAGCCGAGCTTGCGGATGCGCTCCGCCACTTCGCCGGGCGTGCGCTCGTCGGCGATGTTGAACTGGCCGGTGGCATTCGTCGCGCGGTTTTCCAGCGGCGCCCATTCGCTCGCGCCGGACGCCAGCTCCTTGATGATGCCGCGCTCGGTGTGATGGATTTTCTCCCGGCCCGCGCCGGTGTAGCCGCCCGGCTCGGTGCGCGCGCCGGCGCTCATCATCGTCACGCCGAGCGGAATCAGGCCGTCGCGCAGCTTCGGATTTTCGCGCGTCGAAAGCACGATGCCGACATCGGGAAACATCAGGCGGATGGCGCAAATCAGTTGCGCCAGCTCGCGGTCGCTGATGTGCGTGAGCGGCTCGAACTCGCCCGCGCACGGCCGCATCCGCACGGTGGAAATCGTCAGCGCCGCCTTCCAGCAGTTGCGCAGCAGATAATCCGCGTGCGCCGCCGCCGCCAGCGCCTCGTAGCGCCAGTCGGCCAAACCGTAAAGCGGGCTGATGCCGAGCCGACGGAACCCGGCGGCGTAGGCGCGCTCGGGCGTTTCCAGCCGCCAGTCGAAATTTCGCTTCGGCCCGGCGGTGTGCATATCCGCATAAACTTTGCGGTCGTAAGTTTCCTGATAAACGACCAGCCCGTCCGCGCCGGCGGCGACGAGTGGACGATATTCCTCCACTTCCATCGGTCCGACTTCGAGCGAAACGCTCGGCCAGTCGGCGTGCAGCGTGGCGATGCAGTCGCGCATATAGCCGTTGGAAACAAATTTCGGATGTTCGCCCGCGACGAGCAAAATGTTGCGGAAGCCCTGTTCCTTGAGCGCCTGCGCCTCCTGCCGCACTTCATCGAGCGAGAGCGTGACGCGCAAAATCGGGTTGTCGCGCGAGAAGCCGCAGTAGGAGCAGTTGTTGACGCACTCGTTGGAAAGGTAGAGCGGCGCGAAGAGCCGGATGGTCTTGCCGAACCGCTGCTGCGTCATCAGATGCGCGCGCTGGCCCATGGCTTCCAGATTTTCCGAGGCCGCCGGCGAAATCAGCGCGGCGAAATCGGCGAGGGAAAATTGGTTTTTGCCCACGGCCTCGCGGGCGGCGGCGGTGCTGGTGGCGAGCGATTTTTTGACGAGCGCGTCCAGCGGCAACGAATTGAATTCAGCGACAAAACTCACGGAACTAGTTTAGCCCATTCCCGCGCGAAGTCGAGAAACCGCGAAATACGCGAACCACGCGAAAGGAATTAAAAATTTGTTCGCGTATTTGGCGTGTTTCGCGGTTAAATTTTTGAAAATGAAAACCGCCTTGTCCACCCTCGGCCGCCGCACCGCGCCGCCCGCCATCTCGTGGCTGATAAAATCCGCGCTGTCGCGTCCGAAGCTGATTTCGCTCGCCGCCGGTTTCACAGACAACGCCACGTTGCCGGTCGAATTTTCACGGAAGCTGCTGAATGAAATCCTCAGCTCGCCCAAGACCGGCCAGCCCGCGCTGCAATACGGCACCACCGCCGGCGAGGAACCGCTGCGCCAACTCACCGCGACGCATCTGCAAAAACTCGACGGTGGCCACGATGCCGCGCATTCGCCGGAACGCACGATCATCACCGGCGGCTCGCAGCAGTTGCTTTACATGACGCTCGAAGCGTTGTGCGACGAGGGCGACCTCGTGCTGGTTGAGGATCCGACGTATTTTGTTTTTTTGAGCATTTTGCAAAGCCGTGGCATCCAAGCGCGCGGCGTGAAATTGGAGCGCGATGGAATTGACGTAGCGCATTTGGAAAAAGTTCTGACGCAGTTGAAAAAATCCGGTGAAATCCGGCGGCTGAAAGCTCTTTATCTCGTCACCTATTTTCAAAATCCCACCGGCGCGACCACGACGCTGGCGAAGAAACGCGCGGTGCTGAAGCTGCTGAAAAAATTTGAGCGCGCCGCCGGCCATCCGATTTATCTGATTGAAGATGCGGCGTATCGCGAACTTCGTTTCGACCACGGCGCGGATGTGCCGACCGCCCTCACGCTGTCCGGCGCAAAGAATCGCGTGATTTATGCCGGCACTTACAGCAAACCGTTTGCAACCGGCGTGCGCGTGGGCTTCGGGATTTTGCCGGAGCCGGTTTACACGGCAGTCTTGCGCATCAAAGGTAACCACGATTTTGGCACGGCGAACCTGCTGCAACATCTGCTCGCCCGCGCGCTGGCGTCCGGTGCTTACGACCGGCAAGTGGTAACGGTGCGGAAAAATTACGCGCGCAAGACCGCCGTCATGAAACGCGCGTTGGCGGAACATTTTCCGGCGAACGTGGAAATCTGGGAAGCCGGCGGCGGGCTGTATTTTTGGGCGCGTCTGCCGAAAAACATTTCCGCCGGCGTGAAATCAAAAATATTTCAGGCCGCGCTCAAGAACGACGTGCTCTATGTTCCCGGCGAACTTTGCTACGCGGACGATTCGTCACGCCGCAAACCGGTGAATGAAATGCGGATCAGCTTCGGCAGCGCGAGCGAGGAAAATATCCGCGAAGGCATCAAACGGCTGGGCGCGGTGCTGCGGAAATTTATTTAGGTTTTTCGCCGTAGTTGATGGCCATCGCGCCGCCGAGCAGGTTGATGACGCGGACGTTTTCCAATTTCAACGCGCGCATCTTTTCCGCCACGGCGAGTTGCGCGGGATAATGTTTCAGCGATTCCAGAATGTAGGCGTAGGCCGAGGCGTTGCCGCAAAACAGCCAGCCCATCAGTGGCACGGACATTTTCAGGTGCGTGAAATACAGGCTGCGCCAAAGCGCGTTCGCCGGCTTGCCGAAATCCAGCACGATGAGCCGCGCGCCGGGCCGCGCCACGCGAAACATTTCGTCCAGTCCGCGTTCCCAGCTCGTCAGGTTGCGCAAGCCGT
>Ga0316220_1003113_pt1 | contig 14362 bp, 14 predicted proteins | sample TBH18005metaG_FD_203632 | JGI IMG/M metagenome (GOLD analysis project Ga0316220, IMG submission 203632) | Freshwater microbial communities from Trout Bog Lake, Wisconsin, USA - TBH18005 | ecosystem: Environmental > Aquatic > Freshwater > Lake > Hypolimnion/Profundal zone | place: USA: Wisconsin...
AAGAACGCGAAGGTGACGAAGGAATTGAAAATATCCCCCTTCCTTTCCTTCGCGGCCTTCGCGCGACCCCTTCACTTCAACTTGACGCGGCGGGCAAAGCAGCTTTTCATTCCGGCATGAAGAAAATTTTATTTTCCGTTTTATTCACGGCGGCAGTCGTCACCGGCGGGCGGGCGCAGGATGCCGGCACCCAGCAGCAGATTGACAAGATTTACGGGATGATGCAGGACGTGCAGGCCGCGCAGGAATTGCAGGCCAAAAAACTCACCGCGCTGGAAAAAGACATCGCCGAGCTGCGCGACAAGGTCAACACGCCCGCCGCCAGCCCCGACAATGCCAGCCGGGACGACCTGAAAAACCTCGCCGAAAAAGTTCAGGAGATTGATAAAAAACGCCAGACCGACCGCGAACTCATCCTCAAGGAAATCGAGAAACTCGGCAAGGTGGCTACCGCCGCGCCGGTGCATAGCAAGCCGACGCCCGCGCCGTCCGTTGCGCCGGCTGACGGCGGCGACAATCCCGTGGCTCCCGCCGTGCCGCAGAAAGGCTACGAATACGTCGTGCAGGCGGGCGACACGGTTGGGCTGATTGCCAAGGCGTATCGCGAGAAAGGCGTGAAGGTGACGGCCACGCAAATCCTCAAGGCCAACCCCGGCTTGGACGCGACCAAACTTTACGTCGGCAAAAAAGTTTTCATTCCGGACGCAAACGCGAAGTGAGCAGCCGGAAAATCACCGGGTCTACTTCCAACCAGAAAACAAAAAGAGCCGCGTTGGCACGCGGCTCTTGAAGTTCAAATCAGAATTAAACGCCCGCTTTGGGATGGAGGAGGATGAACTCGTCGCGGCGGTTCTTGGCCCACGCGGATTCCTCATGGCTGGTGTCGGTCGGCTTGTCTTTGCCGTTGCTCAAGGTGCGGACGCGATCAGCGCCGACGCCGAGTTTAGCCAGCGCTTCGCGGGCGGCCAGCGCGCGGCGTTCGCCGAGGGCGCGGTTGTATTCGTCCGTGCCACGTTCGTCGCAGTTGCCTTCGATGAGCAGCTTGTCGCTGGCGCTGCTCTTCAAGGCGGCGGCGACGGTTTCGAGATTGGATTGCTCGCTCTTCTTGATGGCCGCGCTGTCAAACGCGAAGTGAATCGTATTCGCCGCGAGCGCCGCCGGGTCTTTGATCATGTTTTCAAACAACGTAGGATCAGCCGTGTTGCCGCCACCGGGCGGAACATTGCCGGAACCTCCCATGCCATCGCTAGGTAAGGCACCGCCGGGCGGCAACGTGCCGGGATTATTGCCATCATTGGGATTCCTCGGCTGCGCGCCGGGAATCTGCGTGATCTTGACGGGCGTGTGTTTGCAGCCGGTGGTGGCCAGCGTCGCGGCGAGCGCAAGCGCGAGCGGAAATACAATCTGGTTCATTTTCATATTTTTTTATCAGTTAAAAGTTGCGGTTAAAAATGCGTGACGAAAAAGAAAATCATTTCGCCCAAGCGGGCTGGGAACTGCTTCCGGTCGCTCGCGCACAATCCTTGTATTGTTTGGTGAAAACGTCAAGCACAGACAACACCTGCCGGTAGCCCAGCGAGCGGTTGAAAACCAGCGTCCGCGAGTTCGGCGACCATGCCGGGTTCTGCCCGCTGACCAGCACCGCCGGCGCGGAACTGCCGTCCGCCGGCATCACGCAAATGTTGAAATCGCCCATCTGCGACGTGAACGCAATCCATTTGCCGTCCGGCGACCAGTCCGGCTCCGTCGGGTTCGCCGCGCCAACGGTGTTCAGGTATTGCACCGTGCCGCCGCCCGCCGGCACTTTCGCCAGCCGACGACGCTCATTGTGTTTCGTCGCGAAACAAATCCAATCGCCATTGGGCGACCACGTCGGCGAAGAATCTTCGTCGCCGTGCGTGATTTGCTTCAAGCCCGAGCCGTCGGCGTTGCAAACCCAGATGTTCGGGCTGCCCGATTTGCTCAACACCATCGCGATTTTTCCGCCGTCCGGCGACACCGCCGCGCTCGTGTTCAAACCGGAATAACCCGCGACCACGCGCCGCTGGCCGCTCGACAGGCTGTGATAAAAAATGTCCGGGTTGCCGCGCGCATAGCTCGTGTAATAAATCGCCAGCTTGCCCGGCACCCACGCCGGCTTGGCGACAATCGCGCCGTCCGTCGTCACGCGCTGCGCGGCGTGACCGTCGAAGTCGGCGACGTAAATTTCCCCCGCGCCGTTGCCCGACGGCTGCGCTTTGAAGGCGATTTTCGTCTGGCCGATGCCTTTGAAATTTTGCACCGTCTGCACAATGTCGTCCGCGAATGCGTGCGTCTGCCGCCGCAAGCTCGCGCCGTTGTAACTGCGCGAGAGCAGCGCGCGCTTGGCGAACTTGTCCGTGAGCGTGCCGGTGATGCTGCCGGCGTCGCTGCCGCTGATGAGGTATTGCGCCGCGTCCGGCGTGACGAAGCTGAAGCCCTGCACGGTCAGGTCAAATTTCAAAACCTCCGCGCCCTCGCCGGTGAACCCGCTCATGGCGATGGGAATGGGCTTCTGGCCGAAAGTATCGACGTGTTCAATGTTGATTTCCTGCGCGCGTGAGAAATTCAGCGCGAGTAGCGTAATGGTGAGCAAGAGGGTTTTTTTCATCCGAGCATCCGTTTCTGTTTCAAGTTGAAGTTGATTATGAAAGTCTTTTCCTTTTCTTTCGCACCGTCGGGAAACGGTTTGACGAAATTCACGTTGTCCAGCGTCCGCTGCACGCTCGCATCCACTTTTGAATCGCCGGATGGATCGAGGATTCGCGACGAAATCACCGTGCCGTCGCTGCCAATGGTTACGCTGACGCGCGTGTTGGCGTCGTCGTTCGCGGCGTCATCCGGCGTGCGCCAAGCGCGCTCGTAAACGCTTTTTACCACCGAAGCATAATTCGCATACGACACGCTGCCGGTGCCGGGCATCTCGACCGTGGTGGCGGACGAGGCATTGTTTTCGATGGCCCGCGCGGCGTCGGCAAAGGCGGCGGCCGCGCGTTTTCTTGCTTCTTTGGCTTCTTTCGCCGCCGCGCGGGCATCGGCTGCGGATGTGTCGGGCGTGACTCTGGGCACGTTGTGAACCACCGGTGTCAGGCTGATTTCCCTTTTCTTCGGCGTCGGCTTTGACGGTTTTTCCACCGGCTCCAGCGCATCGGGTGAAAGTTTCGGCTCCGGCTTGAAAAATTCCTCGACCCTTTTCACCAACGTCGGCGCGGGTTTTACGGGTTCCGGGTCAGGTGGTTTGACCGGCTCCGGTTTTGGCTGTGGTGGGGTCGGTGGCGTCGGCGGTTGTTGAACCGGCTGCGGCGGCGTGGGTGGCGTGGGTGCAGGAACCGGGGCGTTTTTCACGCCGCTGTTGAACGCCGCGTCAATGAGGTTTGCCGGAATCACGGTGAGCAGCTCCGTGTTGTCCGGCTTGCTGTGGCTCGTGAAAAAGGCCGCGCCAAAAAGAATCACCAGCACCAGCAGCAGGTGCAGACCCGCCGTGGCGATGAGACATTTTTTTTGCAGCCGGTTCATTTGGGCGTCGGGTCGGTGCGCAGCGAATAGCGCGTGATACCGTATTTCTGGCAGCCGTCAATGATCTGCGCCACGAGGTCGTAACGGCAGTCCTTGTCGGCGCGAATGTAAACCACGAGATTCGGATTCGAGCGCGATTCACCGGCGAGCTGCGAAATGATTTGCGGCAGTTGCAGCCGGCGTTTGTCGAGCGCGTAATAGCCCGTGTTGGAAATTTCGACGGTGCGGATGTCGGATTTGTTCAGTTGTTTTTCACGCGAGCCGCCGTGCGGCAGTTTTAGATTGATGCTCTGCTCCAGCAGCGGCGTGGTGATGACGAAAATGATAAGCAGCACGAACGCGAGGTCGAGCAACGGCGTGATGTTGATGTCGCTCAACGTCACCAGATGACTGCGTTGTGAGAAGCGGCGCATGGAAATTATTCGTCCTTCAAAAATTCCGTTTCAATCTTGGAGACAAATTCCTGCGCGAAGTTGTCCAGCTCGACGGTGAACGCGCGCAGATTATGCACGAGCCAGTTGTAGCCAAACATCGAGGGAATCGCGACGAGCAGACCGGCGACGGTCGTGACCAGCGCGGCGGAAACGCCGGGCGCCATCGCCGCCATCGTCGCGGAACCTTGCTGCGCGATGCCGGCGAACGTGCTCATCACGCCCCAGACCGTGCCGAGCAAACCCATGAACGGCGCGCCGCTCACCGCAATCGCCAATAAAATCAAGCCGGATTCCAGTTGCAACGATTCCTTGGCGACGACGTTTTCGATGGAGCGCTTGATGTGCTCCATGTTTTTGAGGCTGATGTTTTGCTTGGCGCGCTCGCCGCTCGGCCCGCGCAAACGCGCGTCGAGATGCACGCAGCCGGCCTGATACACGGCGTAAAGCGGGCAGCCTTCGACTTCCAATTTGCGGTCGAACATTTCCAGCACGGCTTTTTGCGAAGTGAATTCCTGGCCGAAGAGCGAATTTAATTTCCGCGCGCGGCGCATCTGGATGACTTTGGACATCATCACAAACCACGCGGCGATGGAAAAGACGAAGAGCAGCGCGATGATGGCTTTCGCCTCAATGGTCGCTCTGTCCCAAATGTAAAGCAGCTCCGTCTGGTTGGACGCCGCTCCGATGAGTGTAAAAGGTATCCCGCTCATAAAATTCAAAACTTGGTGGTGAGGAACCGGTTTGGCCAAGTGGCGGCTGCGTGAGCATTTCTCCGCCAGCGCGGATTATCAGGTTCGGCGGCGGAAATTGCAAAAACTTTTTGCGCGAAAAAACGAATCGCGCTTTGCCCCGGCGGTAAAATCGCTTACAAAGAAACCCATGTCGCAACCGTGCCGCCTCGCCCTGCTGCTGGCCGCCGCCACCTTCGCGCTGTTTTTGCCGGTGGCGTGGTCGGGCTTTTGCGTGTATGACGACGGTCTCTACGTCAACGACCAGCCCATCGTGCAAAACGGCGTGACGTGGGCCGGCGTCAAATGGGCGTTCACCTCAATGGCCGCGTGCAACTGGCATCCGCTGACGTGGCTCTCGCACATGATTGACTGCGGCGTGTTCGGCCTGAATCCCGCCGGGCCGCACCTCGTCAACGCCTTGATTCACGCGGCAAACGTGGCGCTGCTGTTCACGCTGCTGTGCCGGCTCACGGAAAAAATGTGGTCGTCCGCATTCATCGCCGCGCTGTTCGCGTGGCACCCGTTGCACGTTGAATCCGTCGCGTGGATCGCCGAGCGCAAGGATGTATTGAGCACGTTTTTTGCGCTGCTGGCCTTGCTGAATTACGCGCGCTACGTTCAGTTGTCCCAAGCCCAAAGTCCAAAGTCCAAAATTTATTTCGCGTGGAGTTTGCTGGCTTTTGCGCTGGGCCTGATGGCAAAACCGATGCTCGTGACGCTGCCTTGTATTTTGCTGCTGCTGGATTTCTGGCCGCTCCAGCGGGTTGCCCGTTGCCAGTTGCGAGTTGAAGGTTCGGAGCCACGCAACTTTCAACTTTCAACTTTCAACCTTCAACTGTTCATTGAGAAAATTCCATTTTTCCTCATCACCGCCGCGGCCTGCTGGATCACCTTTCTCGCGCAATCGCAGAGCAGTAGCAACGCCGTGGTGCCGTTGCATCTGGTGCCGTTGCACTATCGGCTCCACAGCGTTCCCATCGCCTACACCGAGTATCTCGCGAAAACTTTCTGGCCGGTTAAGCTCGCCATTTTTTATCCGCTGCACGAGCGAATTCCCGGCATCGCCGTGGCTGGCGCGGTGGCGGCATTGCTGGCGATTTCGCTCGCCGCGTGGCAACTGCGCCGCGTCGCGCCGTATCTGCTCACCGGCTGGCTGTGGTTTCTGGGGATGCTCGTGCCGGTCATTGGCCTCGTGCAGGTCGGCGGGGCTGCGCTGGCAGACCGTTACAGCTATCTGCCATCCGTCGGCATTTTTATTGCCCTCACTTACGCCGTGAGCGCGCTGGTCGCCCGATTCAAAATTTCCCAATCAGCGCTCGTGGCCAGCGCCATTTTAATTCTTGCCGCTTCCGTCATCACGATGGAAAAACAGTTGAGCCACTGGCGCAGCAATGAAACGCTGTTCCGCCACGCGCTGGCCGTGACCGACGACAACGACGTAGCCCGCAATAATCTCGGCGTCGCGCTGGAACAACAAGGCCGGATCGCCGAGGCCGCCGAACAATACCGCGCCGCCGCGCACCTCGAACCCAGTCGGTTCCAAGGCCACCACAATCTCGCCAACGCGCTCGACCACCTTGGCCGGCCAGCGGAAGCACTGGTTGAACACCGTCTCGCCGTGCAGCTCGCGCCGGAGCAACCAATCCTGCATCATGTCCTCGGTTTATCACTCGTCACCGCCGGCCAGACCGATGCGGCGCTCAAGGAATTTGCCGAAGCCGCGCGGAGCGACGCGCATTACGCATGGCCGCACGTCGAGATGGCAAAAATTTTTCTCCAGCAAAACCGCGCCGCCGAGGCGATGGAAGAACTGCGCACCGCGTTGCGCCTTGATGGGAACAACCTTGAAATTCTCACCTTCACCGCGCAGGTGCTGGCTGCCTCCGAAAATCCCGCCACGCGCAATGGCCGGGAAGCCTTCCTGCTCGCCGCCAAAGCCAATCTACTGACCAGCGGCAGTCGCCCGACCGTGCTGGACGTGCTGGGCATGGCTTGCGCCGAGTTGGGAAAATTTGACGACGCGCAAATGTCCGCGCAATCTGCGCTCGACGTGGCGCACGCGCTAAACCTGAACCAACTTGAACCAATTCAGCAACGGCTGGAACGCTATAAAAACCACCAGCCGTGGCGGGAATCTTTCGGTGCCACCAACGCGACGGCGGAAAAATAAACGGCCACCAAAATCGCGCAGCGTCTGGACTGCGCCCGCTTGAGCGGCGCTTTCGGACGGATGAAGTCTCTCGAATCATCAAGCATCATGGCGCGCTCCCCAAAGCGGTGCTGAAGCAACCGCAGTCCAGACGCTTCGCGATCAAAGAAGTTTTTGCAACGCCCGTCGCACCGGCGGCTTCTTCAGGGCCGCTTTAAGTTCAAACTTTTTGCCCAGCCACGGCAGCATGAAGATTTTTTCCAGCGGAAAAAATTGTGCCAGCATTTTTGCGTTTGCTGCCGTCGCCGCATCGGGTTTGGCCGGCGACATCAAAACGATTTTCGCTTCCGCGCGGTAATTTTTCGGCAAGGCTTCGAGCGTCAGCAAGAGATGATTCACCACGCCCAGTTTGTTCTGCCCGACGATGATCGGCGCGGCGCGCAAGGCCAGAATCAAATCACGCGAATCGAAATTTTCGCCCAGCGGACTCAACAAGCCGCCCGCGCCTTCCACCAGCGTCACGGCAAAATTTCTTTGCGTCACGCGGATGTGCGTCAAAACGGACTCGAGTTTGACCGGTTGCTTTTCCAGCTTGCCCGCGAGCGCTGGCGCGATGGCCGCGCGGAAATGCCACGGGTTGATTTCGTCCAGCGTCAGCGCGCCGCCGAGCGCGGCGAAGATTTTTTCTGCATCTTCGCGCCCGCCGGAGCAAAGTGGTTTGAGCGCGGCGACTTGCCCGCCGCGCTGACGCAGAAACTGCGCCAGCAGCGCGGTCAAAACCGTTTTGCCCGCGCCGGTGTCCGTGCCAGTGATGAAGATGGTTGGCTTCAAGCGCGAATATGTAAGCGGAATCGAGCGTTTTACGCCACACAAACAATTTGCCATCGCGCGGCGGATAATTTATTCTGCACGGCTCGTTTAACTCATATTTTACCGTGAACGTATCTGTTGAAAATTTGGCCCCGTGCAAAAAGCTCGTGCGGGTGGAACTCGACGTAACCGCCGTGGACGCGGCTTTTGCCGCCATCACGAAGGACATCCAGAAGCAGGCGAACCTGCCGGGTTTCCGTCCCGGCAAGGCGCCGCTGCCGATGGTCGTGAAAAAATACGACGCGGAAATCAAGGACGAAGCCAAGCGCAAACTCATCGGCGACGCCTACCGCAAGGCGATTGACGAGCAGAAAATCCAGGTGGTCGGCTATCCCGACATCGAGGAAGTGCAGTTTGGCCGTGGACAAAGTTTGCAGTTCACCGCCACGGTGGAAACTGCGCCGGATTTTCAACTGCCGGAATACAAAGGTTTGCCCGCCACGCTCGAAGCCAAGTCCGTGACGGATGCGGATGTGGAAAAAGCCCTCGATTTGCTGCGCGGCCAGCACGCGAATTACAACACCGTTGCCCGCCCGCTTGCGAATGGCGACATTGCGGTGGTCAATTACACCGGCACCTGCGAAGGCAAGGTCATCACCGAACTCGCGCCGACGGCGAAGGGTTTGACCGAGCAGAAAAATTTCTGGGTGGAGACGACGGAAGGCACGTTCATTCCCGGATTCGCCGCGCAGCTCATCGGCGCGAGCGCTGGCGACAAACGCACGGTGAATGTTGACTTCCCGGTGGATTTCGTCACCAAGGAATTGCAGGGCAAAAAAGGCGTTTATGAAGTCGAACTGGTCGAGGTGAAGGAAAAATCCCTGCCGGCGATCAACGACGAGCTGGCGAAAAAATTTGGCGCGGAAAATCTGGAGGCGCTCAAGGTGGGCGTGCGCGCGGACTTGGAAAATGAATTAAAATACTCGCGCTCGAAAAATCTGCGCGGTCAGGTCGTCAAAGAATTGTTGGGCAAGGTGACGTTTGACCTGCCGGAATCGGCGGTTGCCAACGAAACGCGCAACGTGGTTTATGATCTGGTGCGCCAGAACACGCAGCGCGGTGTGAACCGTGACATCATCGAGAAGCAGAAAGACGAAATTTACGCCGCCGCCGCCGGCAGCGCCAAGGAGCGCGTGAAGCTCGCTTTCCTCGTTGGCAAAATCGCGTCGCAGGAAAAAATCGAGGCGTCGCAGGAAGATGTCATCAAGCGCGCGCAGCAACTGGCGATGATGTATCAGATGCCGTTTGACCAGTTCCTCAAGGATTTGCAGAAACGGAATGGCGTGAACGAACTTTATGAGCAGGTGTTGCACGAAAAAGTGCTGGAACTGCTGGAAAAGAACGCCGTAATCACGGAGACCGCGCCGGCAAAATAACCTTTTGGTTACTTTGCGGCGGTGCGCGGCGTCTGGTTTGCCAATGAAAAAAATCGCTGCCTGTTTGTTGCTGGCCGCCGGCCTGCCCGGTTTGTTCGCGCAGACGAACACCCCGGCGGTGCGCCCGCTGTCGTTGACGGATTGCTTCACCGAGGCGCTCCAGCACAACCTCGATGTGCAGGTGCAGCGCTACGAGCCGCTGATTTCGCAATACGATTTGCACGCGGCCTTCGCGAGTTACTACGACCCGACCTTGAGTTTCTCCGGCCAGCATGACCACAAACGGGCGGGCGGGCTGTTCCTCACCAACAGCGTGCCGGTTACCGACGATAATTATTTTACGACCGGTCTGGGCGGATCGCTGCCATCGGGCATGAGCTATGATTTGTTTGGCAACGTCCGGGACACCACCGGCAACAGCCCGGAAAATTCCGGTGGCCAGATTGGCGTGACGGTGACGCAGCCGCTGCTGAAAAATTTCTGGATTGATGCCCCCCGCCTGACGATTTCCGTCGCAAAAAACCGGCTGCAATTTTCCGAACAAGGTTTGCGCCAGCAGATCATCACCACGGTGACGGCGGTGGAGAATGCCTATTACGAACTGATTTACGCCCGCGAAAATGTGAAAGTGCAGCAGGCGGCGCTCACGCTCGCGGAGACGCAGTTGCACGATGACAACCAGCGCGTGCAAATCAAGGTGGTCGCCGAACGCGGCGGGACAATTGAGCAGGACGAGGCGCAAATGGCGCAGAGCCGCGCGAATCTGATTGCCGCGCAAAACACGTTGTCCGTGGATCAGAACACCTTGAAGAATCTGCTGACCGATGCCTATGTCCAGTGGCACGACGTGGAAATTGAACCGACCGCCACGCTGACCGCCGAGCGGCAGTTGTTTGACGTGCAGGACAGTTGGAGCAAGGGCATGACCGGGCGTCCCGATTTGTTGCAGGCGCGGCTGAATGTCGAGCAGCAGGGCATCCAGTTGAAATTTTTCCGCAACCAGCTTTTTCCGCAGCTCGACCTCGTGGGTAGCTTCGGTTACAACGGCGCGGGGCGCGGCTTCAACGACACCTTTGACCAATACGGCACGGCCAACCGGCCATTTTACAGCTACGGCGCGCAGTTTTCCATCCCGTTGAGCAACGCCAAGGCGCGCAACAATCTGAACTCCGGTCGCGCGACGGAAAAACAACTGCTGCTCCGGCTCAAGCAACTCGAACAAAACGTCATGGTGGAAATTGACAACGCCGTGAAAGCCGCGCAGTCCGCTTGGGAAAGCGTGGACGCCACGCAAAAGGCCCACACCTACGCTGAGGCCGCGCTCAACGCCGAGCAAGGCAAATATGCCGCCGGCAAAAGCACCACCTTCACCGTGCTGCAATTACAAAACAACCTGACTTCCGCCCGCTCGCAGGAAATCCGCGCGCTCGCCAATTACAACGAGGCGCTCGCCAACCTCGCCGCCGCCGAGGGCAGCGCGCTCCAACGCCGCAACCTCGACCTTGAGGCGAAGTAATCGCCATGGCCGGCGCTGAAAAAAACTTTCGCATCGGCTCCGTGCCGTTTCTCAACGCCGCGCCGCTCACGCGCGATTTACCGGGCGAACTCATTTTTGCCACGCCGTCCAAGCTGGCCGAAATGCTGCGCCGCGATGAACTGGACGCCGCGCTGGTCAGCATCACCGAGGTTTTGCTCAACGACCGCTACGACATTCTCGACGGCATCGCCATCGCGTCGCTGGGCGAGGTTTACAGCGTGCTGCTCACGCACAAAAAACCGCTGGCCGAAGTGACGGAAGTTTTCTGCGACACCGCGTCGCTGACCAGCGTGAACCTGCTGAAAGTGCTGCTGGCGGAGAGAAATTTGTTTCCAAAATTTCTGCCGCTGGAAAGTTACGAGGCGGCGAAGGAAAAGGATTTTGTCTTACTCATCGGCGACCGCGCGATTGAATTTCAGCGGTCAAAACATTCATATGAAATCTTTGACCTTGGCAGCGCGTGGACGGAGATGACGAATTTGCCCTTTGTTTATGCGGTCTGGGCGCTGCGGCGGGGAATTGAGAACCGGGAACTGCGCCACGAACTGCGCGCAGCGAAACATTTCGGCATGGAGACGATGGAGCACATCATCGAGACGCGCGAGGAATTCGACGCGGATTTTCGGCGCGATTATTTCGAGTGGCACATTCACTACCATCTGGGCGAGGACGAGAAGCGCGCCATCGCGAAATTCTGCGAACTGCTCCGCAAACACAATCTCGGCCAAGTTTTCGAGCCGAAGTTTGTCTCCTGAATTTACGATTTACGAATGACGATTTACGCGCCGATTGGCAAGGGATCGCGTAAATCGTAAATCGAATATCGTAAATTAAAAGCGCGTCAGTTTTTCCAGTTCCTTCACGCGCTGCTCAATGGCTTTGCGGGTGGCCTTGACGGTCGCGTTCAGGCCAAAACCTTCGCAGCAGAAGGACGCGGTGACGCTGCCATAAACCATCGCGCGGCGGATGTTTTTCTCCACCGGCCCGCGCGCGTTCGCGAGCCAGCCCATCAGCCCGCCGACGAACGAATCGCCCGCGCCAGTCGGGTCTTCAACGGTGTGCAGCGGATAGGCGGGGCAGATGAAATTGCCCTTTGGCCCGGACAGCACCGAGCCGTGCGAACCTTTTTTGATGATGACGTATTTCGGGCCGAGCGCGTGGATTTTTTTTAGCGCGCGGAAAAGATTATCTTCCTTCGTCAACAGTTCGGCCTCGCTGTCGTTCAGCACAAAACCGTCCACGCGCTTGAGCAGCTTGAGCAAATCCGGCAGCGCAATGTTCAGCCACAAATCCATCGAGTCGGCCACGACGAACTTCGGCTTTTTCATTTGGTCGAGCACGGAAAGTTGCAGCGCCGGTGCGATGTTGCCGAGCAGCACGAACGGCGCGGTGCGGTAGGCGTCCGGCAGTTTTGGCTGGAAAGTCTCGATGACGCCGAGTTCCGTCGCGAGCGTGCGGCGGTTGTTCATGTTGACCTCGTATTCGCCGGACCAGTGAAAGGTTTTGCCCGGCAAAATCTGCAATCCGGCGAGGTCAATTTTGTGTTTCTTGTAAAGCTGGATGTATTTCGGTGGAAAATCTTCGCCCACGCCGCCGACGAGTTTCACCTTGGAAAAAAAACTAGCCGCGACCGCCGCGTGGCTGGCCGAGCCGCCGAGCAAACGCGGATTTTCCTTGGTGGGGGTTTTGATGGAATCGAGTGCAGTGGTGCCGACGATGAGGACGCTCATGAATTAGTTGTTAGTTGAATGTTGAAAGTTACAGGTTGAAAACTGCGCGATTACTTCTTTTGGATAAGTTCAATTTCGTAGCCTTCGGGCGCGTCAACAAAGGCGAAAGTCGTGCCGGTGGAACTGGTGGTCGGGCCGTCGGAGTATTTCAAACCGTGCGCGGCGAGGTGTTTTTCAAATTCGGCAAGGCTGTCCACCTCGAATGCGAGATGCGTGAGGTCGGGCTGGCATTTCACCGGTTCGCTGCCGGGAAAATGGCAAAGCTCAATCAATTCCTCGCTGCCGGCGGTCTGCATGAAAACCAGTTCCGAGCCGCGCGGCGACTTGTGGCGTTTCACTTCGGCGAGGCCGAGGATGTCGCGGTAAAATTTTACCGTGCGTTCCAGGTCGTTCACGCGGTAGCGCGTATGGAGGAGTTTGCCGACTTTCATGGCGCAAAGTTTAACGGGAATTCCAACCGGAGCAAATGCAGAAAAGGTGTCGCGCGAAGGCCGCGAAGTCGACGAAGGGATTTTTTACCTTCGTTTTTCTTCGCGGCCTTCGCGCGACACTTTTCAATCCGCAATTTTTCATTTCCCGCCGCGCCATTCTGCGGCATGATGCTTGCATGGGCAAACGACGCGAAGCGCGCGAGCGCGCAGTGCAATTTCTGTTTCAGCACGACCTGAACCCGCCGGACAATCTTGAATTGGAGCTGGCGACGTTCTGGAATTCCCAGCGCGCCGCCGCCATCGAGGATGAAAAATCCGGCCACGCCAAGTGGGGCGAAGTCACCGAGCTGCCGCCGCCGACGGTGGACGAGGCGGAGCTGCGGCTGTTTTCCGAACCGCTCATCAAGGGTGTCCTTCAGCATCGCGACGCGATTGACGAGTATATCAAGAAACACGCGAAGAATTGGGATTTCCACCGCATTGCCGCCGTGGATCGTAACATTATGCGGCTTGCGATTTACGAAATGCTGCACCGCGAGGACATCCCGCCGGTGGTCAGCATCAACGAGGCGGTGGATATCGCGAAGAAATTTTCCACGGAGGACAGCGGCAAGTTCGTCAACGGCATTCTCGACAAGGTGCGCAGCGAAATTCTCCGCCCCGCGCGCAATGTGAAATGAAATTTGCCGACCTCCACCTGCACACGCAGTTTTCCGATGGCACCTTCACGCCGGAGGAGCTGGTTTTGCGCGCGCAAAATGCCGGTTTGGCGTGCATTGCGCTCACCGACCACGACACGGTCGAGGGCTGCGCCCGCGCAGCGGCGGCGTGCGCGGCGGTGAAGATGGATTTCATTTCCGGCGCGGAACTCACGGCGGAACACAAGGACACCGAAGTCCACGTGCTCGGCTATTTTCTCGACACCAAAAACAAGGTGCTGCTCAACCGCATCGCGGAATTTCAAGCCGTGCGCCAAAATCGCATCAATGAGATGTGCGCGGCGCTGAACAAACTCGGCATCCCGCTTAAACCCGAAGCCGTGTTTGCGCTGGCGAACTGCAAGTCGCCCGGCCGGCCGCACGTCGCGCGCGCGCTGGTGAAGGAAAAACTTATCGGCAACCTCGACGAGGCTTTTGAAAAATATCTCAAAAAGGGCCGGCCCGCGTGGGTGCCCAAGACCAAAATGTCCGCGCTCGAAAGCGTCGAGCTGATTCATCAGGCCGGCGGTCTGGCCGTGATGGCGCATCCTGGCTTGAACCGCACGGACGACATCATTCCCGACCTTGTGAAAGCTGGTCTCGATGGCATTGAATGTTTTCACACCAAGCACTCGACGGTAATGGCCGAGCGTTATTTGGAGATTGCCGAGAAATATAACCTGCTCGTCACCGGCGGCAGCGACTGCCACGGCTTCAGCAAAAAGCAGCCGCTCATCGGCGGCGTCAAGCTGCCTTACGAACACGTCGAAAAAATGAAGGCCAAAGTGGCGGAACGAAAACCTAAAACCACGGATAAACACAGATAAACACGGATTTTTCGGGCGCAGATTTTTGAATCTGTGTTTCATCTA
>Ga0316220_1003118_pt1 | contig 14345 bp, 13 predicted proteins | sample TBH18005metaG_FD_203632 | JGI IMG/M metagenome (GOLD analysis project Ga0316220, IMG submission 203632) | Freshwater microbial communities from Trout Bog Lake, Wisconsin, USA - TBH18005 | ecosystem: Environmental > Aquatic > Freshwater > Lake > Hypolimnion/Profundal zone | place: USA: Wisconsin...
CGACGTGCTTGCGGTTGAACCAATCCAGCCGGCAGGAATGGCGGGGACGCGAGCACTTCTTCAGCGCCGCAGCCGAGGCCATGCGTCGAATCCTGATCGACAACGCGCGGCTCCGCCACGGCGGGCGGTTAGACCGCGTGGACTGCGAGTTTTTCGACCTACCCATCGCCGCGGCCCTCAAGACTTCGGAGAAGACCGTGCAGCGGGACTGGACGTTTGCCGGGGCATGGCTGTCACGAGAGCTGAAAAAGGACGAACCAGCAATCATGAAGATATACCACGACCGGGTCTCCCGCCGCGAATTCTTGAAAACGACCTCGGGTGCTACGGCGGCCATGGCGGCTGGCGCCTTCATCGCGCCGCTGATTACGCGTGCGGTCGAGGCCGAGCGGCCCCGGGGTTCGCGGATTTCGTATTACTGCAACGGCGAAATCTACGTCAACGAGGTCGGCCAGCCGGAGGGAAAACCACTCACCACCGGCCATTGGGACTTCAAACCGTCGTGGTCCAAGACCGGCGACATGCTCGTCTGCTTCCGCAGGCTCAAGGATGATCCCGACACGCTCAAATGGAGGACCGCGACCTTCGTCATCAACGCGGACGGCACGGGATTTCATGCGTTGAGTGACGGCACGCACACGGACTTCAATCCCACCTGGACGCGGGACGGGCTCAACACGCCGATCTGGAACCGGAAGAACGATAAGACTGGGGGTTTTTATGTCATGCAAAGCAAAGTGGGCGGCAAGCCGGGAGAGGAGATGCGCATCACCGAAGCTGCCATTCACACTTGGGCCCATTCGTGCCTCATGGATGGCCGCATCTTCGTGACTTCTCTGCACCCGGAGCTTGGCTGGGGCGGTTTCCTGCTCACGCCCAAAGCGGACGGCAAACCGCTCTATGCACGGGTGGAGTGCGAACTGACAGCCAAAGGCCAGTTGCATCGGCTGAGCATTTCCCCCAGCGAGAAGAAGGTCTGCTTCGAGTATTTGGCGGGAGCCAACTTCACCGAAACCGGCCATAGGCTCTACATCGCGGATTTTGACGCGGCGAAACGGGCCATCACCAACCTCAAGGTGATCGCCAACGCGGAAGCGAAGGCGTTCTGGTACGCCTACCCGCGCTGGATCAATGGTGAGTCGGCGGTCATCTACCATCTCAACCAGACCGGCAAGGGGGAGTTGCACCTTTATAACCTGGCAGACGGCTCCACGCGAAAGGTGTCTACCGACTTCAAAGCGGACTACCGCTACCCCCATGGGGAATCCGCGCCGTGCTAAACCACGGCGCCCGCTGAATTCCAAAAACCACAAACCGAGTACCTCAAGAGCTGGGAAATCGGGCAAGGAGTAGGGCGTCCTTGCGCCAACAAAACAAACGAAGCGATGGCATGAAGACAACCAACGAAACATTCGACCGGCGTGTGTTCCTCAAGAAGACGACGCAAACCGCCGCTGCGGTGGCTTTCTCGACGGCTCTCCCCACCCAAGCCTCCAGCGACGACAGGCCTGCGCCAACCGCCGAGACGATTCCCCAGCGCCTGCTGGGCAAGACCGGCTTGAGGTTGCCGATGCTCGGCTACGGCGGCGCAGCGCTGCCGAAGGCGTGGCTCAACCCATTGTCCACTGAGGAGCGCGTGGCGCTGGTCCGCTACGCCTTCGACCGGGGACTGCGCTACTTCGACACGGCCCCAGATTACATGGAGAGCGAAGCAATCATCGGCGAGGCCCTCCAGGACCGGCGGCGCGAGGTCTGCCTCGTAACGAAAGTGGATGTCACCCGGCCGCCAGATGTGCGCCAGATGGTCGAATCGTCGCTCCAGACGCTCCGGACGGATCACGTGGATATCCTGCTGATCCACGGTACCCCCGGAATTCAGCAGATGACCGTTGCCGAAGCGATGAAGATCCACGCCGAACTGGTCAAGCTGCGCGACGAAAAACTGACGCGATTCATCGGACTCTCAGCCCACAGCTACTTCGACAAGGCCCTGGCGCTTATCGCCTCCGGTGGCTTCGACATTTGCATGCTGTCTTACGGCTATATTCCTCGCGGCTATGACCAAATCTGGAGCCCGCGCATGACCACGCTACGCGATGCGTGTCTGGCCAAGGCCCACGAATTGGGTATGGGCATTGTGGCCATGAAGGTGATCGGTGCGGGGATGTTGGGTGCCTGGTCGGGCTACCTCGTGCCGGGATTCGACCAGCAGCGGCTCGCGCAACTCCCGGGCGCCGCCATCCGCCATGTCCTCCAGGACCCGCGAGTTCACTTGCTGAACATCGGCATGCGGCTCAAGGAAGAAATCGATGCCAACCTCAAGCTGGTAACGGGCGCTCCCATCTTTACTGCGGAGGATCGAGGCTTGCTCGCGGAGTTCTCGGCCAAGTTGTACGACAGTGATGCTATCAAGAAGCTGAAGGTCGAGTGAGGAGTTAAAGCTCCAGCATCCTCCCTGGTTTTCTTAAGACATGCCTTTTGAACAACTTGTGACGTAAACCGATGGCGGCGCTGTCAGATGGGTTCGATTCCCGTACCCGCTACCATTGATAAATAAAGACTTACGAAGGAGTGCAGTGAAAGTGCGGTAAATTGACCCCAAGAAACTGCCGACCTGCCCTCCATCCCGGGCCGTCTTCACGCTTTATCGAGATGGATGGGGCTTTACCGTGGTCAGTAACCACAACAGCGACAGTGACGACTGGAATCCGTATGGGGCTGCGGCGACGGCCGTGGGCAGAGTCGAGATGTCGAGATTGACAAAGCGGCAACTGTCTGAGATAGTATGGTGACAAGATACCCAGCCGAGCGGAAAATCATTTCTAGCCCGGGCGGCTGGAACCTGGTTCGCGGTCGATGTCCTCGGCCCCTGCCTCGCCGCGCCTGGCGAGTTGTCTTCGCAACGAACCGAAAGCAGCCGCTTATGAGCATTCTAAACCACTTGTTTCACCGCCACCATCAAGCTGACGACGCGTCCTCACTTCTGATTAACTGGCCCGGGCAATCAGGCACCCAATACCCCTACGAGATCCACCCCTTCGACGCTACATTCCCGGCGGTGCCGGCCAACTATATTTATGCCGGGCAATCCGAGGACGGAACCTGGGTGCCGATCTACATCGCCCAGACCCGGGCTCTGAAACAGCGACTCGAGGGCCACGTTAGCGTGGCGGACGCCATCGCCAAGGGTGCGACCCATATTCATGTTCATCTCTCGACCACTGGTCAGGGGGCGCGCTGCTCTGAGGAGCACGACCTGATAGAACTCTGGCACCCGATGTGCAACGAGGAGGCGGCGAGTTGACCGTGCCAGAAGACCTGGACGGCCACTGGGGAAAAGCCATCGCCATCAAGATCCGGCCAGCCGTCGAGGTGATTGCCTGAGCCCTTGGCGGAAGTGCAAACACTGCCGTCTCGGGAAATCGGGCCTGAGCACCCGCTCTACCGAAAGCGCGTTCACGTGGTTGAAGGAGTAGGCCCCTTCCACGCTGATGGCGTCGTAGGAGTAGTCGAAATAGCAGTGGCTGGTAGGCGACATGACGGCGTCATGGCCGGACTGGGTGGCCTCGCGAGCCCCGCCAATCCAATCCATGACGGCGGCATTCGGCGCGAGGCCGCCCTGGAGAATTTCGCTCCAGCCGATCAGGCGCCGGCCTTTGGCGTGGAGGTGTTTCTCGATGCGCCGGATGAAGTAACTTTGGGACCTGCACGGGCTGAGGAACGAACTGGGGCCGCGGGGCAACCGCCGGTTCCGTGGATGCGCCAGCAGCGTGCGCAAGACAGAGGATGGTCAGTTGGAAGGCGGTGGGATTGAGTTTCATTTCAGCATTGACCAGCGGCCGCAGGTTCTGGCAGCGACCGGTGCGATGTGGTGGTGGAATGAAAGTCTCGCCCTTGCTGTGCGGCCGCCATTAAGGCATGGAGATTGGCAGCGGGCGTTTCCACCGCGAGAGTGCAGCCGGAACTCAGGACCAGGCGTTGATGGCCCGCTTGCCTGGCCGCCGCGATGATCTCCAACGACTCGGTTCGCACGCGCTCGGGTGTTCCCTGGGCCAGCACCGAAACCGGATCGAGGTTACCCCACAGCGCGATGTCCGGGCCGACCACCTGACACGCTTCCGACATGGATACGGCATGGTCGAGTTCGAGCACGTTGGCGCCGGAGGTTTTCATGAAGGGCAGCATCCGCGTGGCCTTGCCGCAGATATGCAGGGACACCCTTTTGCCCGTGGCCGCCTGCATTCGCGTGATGAGTTGCCGTTCCGCGGGCAGGGCGACTTCCTGGTAAAGGTCCGGCCCCAGCAATCCCGCCGGGGAATCGCCGCCACTGAGCATATCGGCCCCAGCACGGCTCAGGGCCGAACCGTAAGCCAGGGCGTAATCGGAGCAGCGGGCCATTAACGCCTCCACGAAGGGCGGGTCGTCGCCCACTCTGAGCATGATTTCGTTGATGCCCATCAGCGCGGCGGCAAGCGAGAACGGATACTGGTCAAAGCACGCGACGACAAACACGCTCTGTCCGAGGGCGTCCACCACCTGTGCAAGGGCCTCCAACATGACCGGGTAGCGGCCCTGCGACGCGGTGTCCGGTGCGGGAATGCGATCAATGTCGGCCGCGGATTGAACCAGCGGTTCGTCCATCCCACCAAAGGGCTGGTTATCCGCGGTCGCCCCGACTTTGGCGCCCATAGCCTCCGCGCTGATCCAGGTATCGGCCGAGAGCCAGACGGCGTCCGGTTTGAACTTCTCGTAATAGCGGATTACCGATTCCGCCAACATTTTAGCGTCGGTTGTGTACTGGCGAAGGGTGTAACCCGCGAGGCCCGCGCAATAATGGACGGCGAGGGGGCCCGTGGGGATGCGCGGGGTGGCAAGCCCGCTCAGTGCGGCGGTGACGAGCTGTCTGGAGTTCATTTCCAAAATATCAACGCTCACGTCGAAGAAATTCCGTTTGTTTTCGATGCGGATCAAGACTTCGTTTGGCGCCGTCATCCATGTTGGGCCCGGTTTCCTCCTCACTTGCCCGCAGCGGGCCTCGCGCCGAGGCCCCGCAGGTGTTCGTCGAACCAATCGCCGAAGATCTCCAAGTCCTTTTCCATCCCCGGCCAGCCGTGGACTTTGCCCTCGCGCACGATCAGTTTCGCGATCGAGTGGACGTCCTCGCAACGCTGGACGAACCGTTGCGCCTGGAAGATGGGCACCAACTTGTCCGCATCGCCATGCAGGATCAGCATGGGCGGCATGTTTGAATGGACGAAATAAATGGGGGAAATCTCGCGGCCCAGCTTCTGGCGTTCTTCCGTGTTATCCACCCGCGGGCCAAAGGCGGGTTTGAAGTCCTTCAGCACCCCCACCCCCACGGCGTCCTCGCCCTCGTGGCCGTAATTCAGGAAATCGGTGGGCGGGAAAAAGCAGGCGACGCATTGGATTTCGCTGCTCTCACGGTCCACCGGGTCTTTGGCCTGGGGATTGCCCTTGGCCCCCTGAGTGCCCATGGTCAACGAAAGATGGCCGCCGGCGCTCCCGCCAGTGATGCCGAGTCGGGCCGGGTCAACGCCGTACTTCGCGGCGTTATGCCGGATAAAACGCACCGCGCGATGAATGTCTGGCTCGATCTCGGAGATCGTGAATTTGGGCTGCGAGCCGTGGACGACGGCGAACACGGTGTAGCCGCGCGCCAGCAGCGGTTTGTAGGAGCCGGGATTAACCGCTTCGTGGCTCGAAAACCACCCACCGCTCACCATCCAGACGATCCCGATCCCGTTCGGCTTGGCGGGCTGAAAAACGTCGAGGGTCAGAGCGGTTCCGAATTTGCGGCCATAGACCACGTCTTCGGTGCGTTTGAAGTCCGGGTTGTCCTGCGCCAGGAGAGTGATCGCCGCCAACAGCACGGCCCCAATCGAAAAACGGGTCTTCATAGGAGCCCAATAGACGACAAACGGCCGGCGATTCCTAGGAAAAACGGCTTTAGCCGACGGTCGGAACCTTCATCACGAGCATCCGGCAGTCCCCCCCTCACCACCAACGTCAGCCAGATCGCTATCGCCAGACACCGGACAAACCTACCCCAGCCAGGAAGTTTCGATTTCGGTCCGCAGTCACGCAATGCGGTCGGACCGTTTTGGGTCGCTGGTTTATGTTTCTCTGCTAAAGTAGTGCGCATGCCTGAGAACGTCTTTCGTTGGGATTACCGGGTGAGCTACGCCGATTGCACGGTGGGAAACCACGTTTATCATTCCCGCTATCTTGATTTGCTGGAGCGGGCTCGAGGCGAGTTCTTCCGCCACGTCGGCAAGCCCCTGGCGATTCTGCAACAGGAGGGCATCGCCTTTCCCGTGCTGGAGTGTCATCTCAAGCATCACGCCCCCGCACGCTACGACGATCTGCTGACGATCGAAGTGAAGGTATTGGCCGCAAAGGGGGTGCGACTGGGTTTCCACCATCGCATCCTTGACCATTGGTCCAGGTGTTTAGTCGAGGGCGAAACGCTGCACGCCTGCACGTCCCTGGAAGGAAAGCCGAAGCGGCTGCCGACGGAATTGGTGGCTATGTTAGGTTAGTTCTTGCTTGCTGCCCTGGCCTCCACAATACCCAGCCGTCTTTGCACCCTTGAGATTGACACAGCCTCAGGTCACAAGGTATTTGAACGCTATGCGAAACCCGCGAAGGCCAGAAAAGCCAACTGGAATTATTATCCTCCGCCAGACGGCAAAACACGAGTGGAGTTTCTGTCTGCCCCGGATCGGCGAGGAAGTTCATGAACGCTTGGAGGAGGGCATCGACCGCATCGGCACGCATCCCAGACGCGCCGCAGCTATTTTCCGGGAGCTGCTCGAGGAATACCCCGAGCACCTAGACGCTTACCACCACCTGGCACTGACGCTGGACAAAATGGGAAAGCGCGACGAGGCCTTTCGGACCTGGGAAAGTGCGGTGAAACTGGCGCTGAACTCTGGTGGGCTTCGTGCTCGACTGGGGCGTCACCTGCGCGCTGTCCCTGAAGACTAACGACATCATCCAAACAGTCTTATTTGCTTGTCAACAGTAGTCTTTTTGTGTATACCACAACTCATATATGGCAAAAGCATTAACCAAATCACAAATCGTAGCCTCCCTGGCTGAATGTGTCGGACTCACCAAGAAGCAGGGTGTCGAAACCCTGGAGGCTCTGGTGGCTCTCGCGTATAAGAACGCCAAGAACTCCTTCACGATTCCCGGCCTCGGCAAACTGGTCCTGGTCCAACGGAAGGCCCGGATGGGGCGTAATCCCGCAACTGGAGCTACTATCAAGATCGCTGCCAAGAAGGTGGTCAAGTTCCGGATCGCCAAAGCCGCCAAGGACGCAATCCTTGGCGTGAAGAAGTAACCGGATTCTGGATTCCCCATGAACCTTATCAATCTGTCACCAAGCCAATTACGTCAGGCAGCCGACCTTCAGGAGCAGATCCAAGCGCTGCAAGAACAACTGAACCAACTGCTGGGTGGCGAAGTCCCTGCTCCGGATCCCGTTCCAGCCACTGCTGAACCCGCTCTCAAGCCCAAGGGCAAGAAGAAGTTCAGCGCCGAGACCCGCGCCAAGATGGCCGCTGCTCAACAGGCGAGGTGGGCGGCGAGGAAGGGTGTGAAGGCTGCTTTGCCAAGCGAGGCACAAGCCAAGCCGGCCCCAGCAGCCCAGCCCAGAAAGCAACCGGCCACCGAGGCGAAGCTACAGGCACTGGCGAAGGCCCGGGCGGCGAGATGGGCCAAGTTCAGAGCGGCGAAGCAGGTCGCGCCAAAAGCCAAGACCACCGCCGCGAAACCGATCCAGGATAAGCCGAAGAAGAAGGTGAGTGAGGCCCTGTTGAAGGCACTGGCGAAAGCCCGAGCTGCCAGGAGCGCGAAGGCGAAGGCAGTGAAGGACAAGGTGCCATTCTGATCGGTTTGCTCACCGATCATTGCATACTGAAGGACTCGAGAAAGTGGGCGATCACCGGGTCGTCGTGCAAGGCGGAGGCTGAGCTGGCGATCGCGCGGTAGGTAATTTTCGACTTTACGGCCATTCGAATAGTGCAGCGAGCCTTGCCATGTTCCAGTTCAACCACCATGCGGCACCCCTGAACGCTTCCAATCGCCTCTGGATTGCTGGAGATGATCTTGCCTCCCTTTTGCTCGAAGGAACTCCGCATCCCGGCAATGCGCTGGTCTAGGGTCAACCTCAGGCCCGCCGCTGGAATGTCGTTGCAGCTCAGGTGCAGAGTGATGTCCCGGTGTGGAATGGTGCACTTGACGGTCGTCCGCTGGATCGATATCCCGTTTGAGGAGTCGGTGGCCGTCTCGGTAGTCGTCGTGCAGGGAAACTCTGCAGAAGCTTCCCGGTCCCCGGTGAAGACGCGTTGCCAGACATAAGCAGGCTGGCCGCAGCCGGCGATAAAGACAAAAATACCAGCCAGGGCGCACAGAGCAAATCTGCGTTTCATAATCAAATTGCGGGAATTTGCTTTTGCGCGCGGCACGTACTCGGTGCTGCGCGCGTGAGGGGGAATTGGTTTTTGGCTCTCACCGAGCATGGCGCGATCCTACCAAAGAGGGACTTGGCGCGTCCAGGGGTAGTTTTCGGAGCCTGTACAGTTTCGTGCCGTGGCCGGGACGGTGGGGGCTGCGGTGCTGCTCGTCGACAACCAAATGACCGCGTGATGCTTTACCCCGTGCGATTGAGGGTTGCGCCAGGCCTTTGCGTGAGTGAGGGTATATCAAACCATGAAACCACCAAAAGGGCACGAACTCCAAATGCGCGTCATCAACGTCGCGTTAACGGACGGGAAGGGGAGGCGCGGCGCTGCTGAAGCGTCGTTTAAGAATTGGTTCCTCAGGAGGCCAATGGGGCTCGCCGTAGCCGTGGTGGTGTTGGCGGGCCCGATCGGTTCCCCGGCAGTGACGATCTTATCCGGGCCTTCCTTTACCCCAGCGACCAACGCCCCGCTCGCCGGCGTCCTGCAGTTGACGACGGACACACCGTCGAGGATCAGCGTATTGGTCAACGACGGAACCAATGTTTGGGCCCGCGACTTTTATGACTATGCCACCAGCCACTCCGAGCCCTTGTTCGGGTTCAAAGCGGCTCGGACTAACCACATCACCGTAACGGTTCACGACCAGCGACGCAACCAAGCCACCGCCGCGCTGCCGTTGACCTTCGTGACTGGTCTGATGCCGACGAACTTCCCCAACCTAACCCTCCTGCAAAGCCGTCCCAGTCTGATGGAGCCCGGCTACACGTTATTCCTGGTCCAGGTGCATAGCGGAGTTCTTTGGTGGGGCGTCATTGTCGACCACTCCGGCGAGGTCGTCTGGTATAGTGTGGTGCCGTCGACCTTCGATCTCCGACGGCTGGCCAACGGCGATCTGTTCATGCCTTGGACCACGAACTTTAATGAAGTCAACCTGCTGGGGGATACCGTTAGGACCTGGAACGTCCCCGCGAACCTCCCGGTCAACCAACACGAGGGCCTGCCCACCCCGCATGGGAGCATTCTCTACTTCAGCGATGCGACCGAGATGGTCACCAATTATCCCACCAGCATGACGGTTTCGAACGCACCGTTGGAGAATGCGATCATCGTGTATCAAAAGGTGGTGGAGATCTCGGCGACGAACGCGGCGCTGCTCAACACCTGGTCGCCCATCAACTTGCTGGACCCCCGGCGTATCAGCTACATGATGGTCGGACTCCCCGGCGGCTGGGACGCGCAGCACTCGAACGCGATCATCGAGGACCCCCGGGATAACTCGATCATCGTCTCGATCCGCCACCAAAACGCGTTGGTGAAGTTCTCCCGCGCGACGGGGCAGTTGGTGTGGATTCTGGGTCCACCGGACAACTGGGGCCCAGCCTGGCAGCCTTACCTGCTCAAACCCGTGGGCACGCCCTTCATCTGGCAGTGGGCGCAGCATGCCCCGATCATCACGCCGCAGGGCACCTTGATGCTCTACGATAATGGCAATTATCGGGCGAGTCCCTTCGCTCCGTCCGTGCCGAACTCGACGAATTACAGCCGCGCCGTGGAATACAGCATCAACGAGCAGACCATGGAGGTCTCGCAGGTTTGGGATTACGGAAGGACCAATGTGGCCGAACGCCTCTTCACCGACCACGAAGGCTATGCGGAACCGGAGCCGATCACGGGGAATGTTCTGATTAACTTCGCCAACGTCGAGTATGACAATGGAGTGCCGCCGAGCCCGTATGGGTCAAGCGCCTCGATGGTTAGGCTGACGGAAGTCACCCATGAACCGGTGCCTCAAATCGTCTTCGACCTTGCCATCTCAATGTTCGAGGTCCCCGGCGCGATCGCCCGAGATTGCAGCGTCTATCGGTGCCATCGCATCCCCGATCTCTACGCCCATCCAGCCGTGCCAGTGGCTGACCTGTCGGTCACCTGCGCGGGCGGGTGGGCGACCGTCGAGTTTTCGGCGGACGACTTCAGAACCTACGTCACTCAATCCTCGACCAACCTGGTGGATTGGCAAACGCTTGGGGCGGCCTTCGAGTGGCCGGTTGGCAGTGGTCAGTTTTCCCTCCAAGTCCAAAACTCCGGTAACCTGACGAGTTCCTATTACCGGGTGATCACGCAGTGATGGGGCCCGGGTTGACGATTCGCTGACCCGGTTGGTCCAGGTTGTTCGGGTACCGCTTTGTTTTCGCCCTTACCCCGCATTTGTCCCACCCCTCCTGCGAACATCCTGGCATGAAACAAAGACATCCTGTCAGAACCACGGCCGGCATCCGAATCCTGGGGGCCTGTCGGCGATGGCTGCGGTTGGTAATGCGTCAGGTCGAAAACGAGGCGGGCGGCCGCTATTTCCAGGCCGAACTGCCCCTGAATTCATCGCCACTGTCCTGGCCATCTCGTCGAATGGGATCCATCGATCCGGATCCCTCGCTCGATCGTGACCTTCCTGGAATTATCGCTCAGGAACCAAAGGTGCAGGCCAGGCGGACCAACTATTCAACCAACTGAATCGTAAAGAGACTCATCTGCGTCCTTGGCTTTCGGCGAGTTTGGCCTCCACGCTCCTGACCTTGTCCTCCATGGTCTGAGCTCGGTCGGTTCTTGTGCCCAGTTTGATGACGGTGGAGACTCGCGGAGCCCCCATTTCGTGGACTACCTCGTGACAACGTTTGACCGCGGCGAATACCTGATCCCATTCCCCCTCGATGTTGGTTCCGTAGGCGTGCAGTGCTGTCTTCAGCCCCGCTTCCTGCAAAACCCGCTCACAGGCGACCACGTAGGGGGACACGGATACGCCCACCCCAATCGGAATGACGCACAAATCAATGATCACGTTCATAGGGTCCATTCCTCGACCAGAATCGCCTCGCTGTCCAGCCCGTAATTCGAGCCCCCGGGGCGGAGCGGGTTTGCCTGGACGCGGTGGCCTGGTGAACTCAAGAGCGAGCCGGTAAAAGGTGGTCCCGCCTGGGACCGGGAGGGCACCTCCAAGGCCCTCCCAACGCCAGTGCCAGGTTGGCGATTCTCGGTTGAGGTTGCGCGGGACTTTTGCCCGGTTCCGGGCTATCCTTCGGACGCAAGCATCCTGGCAAATGAACAACGAGAGCGGATGGGACGCAACCATGCGATGGGGCGCGGGCTTCGCCACGACCCACTGGAGCGTCGTGCTCAACGCGGGGCAGACGGACTCTCCGGCCGCGGACCAGGCGATGGCCAGGCTCTGCAGCGGGTATTGGTACCCGCTGTATGCCTACGTCCGCCGCCAGGGTTACCACGCGGAAGAGGCTAAGGACCTGACCCAGGAATTCTTCGCGCAGCTCCTGGCGAAGAACTACTTGCGCTCGGTCGACCCGCACCGCGGCAAGTTCCGCTCCTTTCTGCTCGCCGCGATGGAACATTTCCTGGCCAAGGAATGGCGCGACTCACGGCGGCTCAAGCGAGGCGGGGGCCAACCGCTGCTCTCGCTCGACGAGGCGGACGCTGAAGGGCGTTACAAAATCGAGCCACTGGACACACTCAACGCGGAGCGACTCTATGAGCGGCGCTGGGCATTGACTTTGTTGGAGCAGAGCCTGCAACGGCTGCGCCAGGAGTTCGCCGCGGACTCCAAGGCGGAATGGTTCGAAGTGTTGAGCCCCTTCCTCAGCGGGGAACGAATGGGCCAGACCTATGCCCAGGCGGGCGCCCGGTTGGGGTTGACCGAGGAAGCGGTCAAGAAGGCAGTCCAGCGTCTGCGCAAGCGCTATGGGGAAACGCTCCGCCAGGAGATCGCCCAGACCGTCGTCGAGCCGGCCGAGGTCGACAGCGAACTTCGCTATCTCCTCAAGGTCGTTAGTTCCTGAAGCCATACCGTCCGCGATGCGCTGTCCCTTTTTTCAAGAACCAGGCAAGAAGCCGATGGCATGAGGTCCGATGTGAAGTGTGTGCGGTGCGGGACGCCGATGGCCGTAGACGGCCCGGAGGGCCATTGTGCCGTCTGCCTGATGAGCCTGGCGATGGGCGAGAGGGGAGACGCGGGTCGAGGTGAATCCGCTGGTGGGGATGAGCGCGCGCTGCCGGCAGGCTTTGACTCACGGTACTTCGGCGATTACGAGGTGATTGAGGAGATCGCCCGTGGTGCCATGGGGGTCGTCTACCGCGCACGCCAACTTAGCTTGAGCCGGCCGGTGGCCTTGAAAATTAGCCTGGAAGGGTCGTTGGCCAACTCCACCCTCAGGGAGCGATTTCGGGTTGAGGCGCACGCGGCTGCGACGCTGCACCATCCCAACATCGTGCCCATTCACGAAGTGGGCGAGTACCGAGGACGCCATTTCCTGAGCATGGAGCTGATCGAAGGTGGCAACCTGGGCGAGCGTCTGGGGGATTTCGCCCTGCCGCCCCGAGAGGAGGCCTATCCCTCGGCCGGCGGCGTTGGGATCCGGAGGCAGAGGCAACAGCGGCATCACGACTTGGCCGCGCTCATGGCCACGGTAGCCCGGGCCATCCACCACGCCCACCAGAGAGGGATTCTCCACCGGGATCTCAAACCCGCGAATATCCTCATCGATCGGGACGGCCAACCCCACGTGGCCGACTTTGGTCTGGCTAAGCTCCTGGAGCAGGAAAGTTATCTGACGCACAGCGGCGCGGTGCTGGGCACCCCCGCCTATATGGCTCCCGAACAGGCCGCCGGGGAGTCCGATCGGTTTACCACGGCGGGTGACGTTTACAGCCTGGGGGCGGTCCTTTACCACCTGCTGGCCGGCAAGCCACCTTTCCAGGCACCCACTCCCCTCGAGACCCTACGGTTGGTCGTGGAGTCCGATCCCGTGCCGCCGGACCGAGTCAACCCGGCAGCGGACCATGACCTTTCCACCATCTGCCTGAAGTGCCTGGAGAAGGACCCTAACCGGCGCTATCCTTCGGCCCAGGCCCTGGCCGAGGACCTTGGACGTTGGCAGAGCGGCCAGACGATCTTTGCCCGGCCGGCCACGCGCGCGGAGCGGTTTGCGCGCTGGTGTCGACGGAACCGCGCGGTCGCCAGCCTCATCGGGGTCGTGGTGCTGTTGCTGCTAACCGTCGCCCTGGTGGCCACGCTATCGGCGTTCCGCCTCGACCGGGCGCGCCAGCGGGCGGTGGCCGCTGAGCAGGCCGCCACCGAGAAGCTCCGGGAGAGCTACCTGGCGCAGGCTCGGGCGCTGCGTTGGAGCGGCAAGGCCGGCCGGCGCTTTGACGCCTTGTGCGCGATTAGCAATGCGGCCGCGATCTGGCCCTCGCTCGAACTGCGCAACGAGGCCATTGCCTGCCTGGCCCTGGAGGATCTGCGGCCGGTGACGGGCGTGCCCGTGGCCAAACCAGGCGAGCGGGTACTCTTGGACCTGGCGCATGAGCGCTATGCCGTCCTCGGCACCAACCGGGCGCTGAGCCTTCGGTCCTGGGCGGACCAGGCGGAAGTGCGGCAGTTTCCGGCCCAGGACCAGGCCGTGCTCTATGGGGGAGATTTCAGCCGTGATGGCCGCTGGCTTTCCGTGCTCTATGCCGATGGTGTCGCCAGGGTTTGGGATTTGCAGCTCGGCGACCTGGTGTGTGAGCGCGCCGATGTGCTGGCCGCGCCGTTAAGCGCCAAGCCGGGCGATGGGTTCGGCGTGATGGCCTTTAGCCCGGATGGCTCGCGGTGGGCGGTGGGAGTCAAGCCGCGACAGTTGGCAGTCGTCGACCTCAATGATCCTGCCGAGGAGAGGCGGCAGGAACTCCCCCTCGAACCCCGCCTGATCCGGTGGAACCCGTCAGGGACAATGATCGCCTGCGCCGGTGGCCAACGGGTGATCGTTCTGGATGCCACTACGGGAGCCAAAGCGGCCGAGTTCGTTTTGCCCA
>Ga0316220_1003138_pt1 | contig 14264 bp, 11 predicted proteins | sample TBH18005metaG_FD_203632 | JGI IMG/M metagenome (GOLD analysis project Ga0316220, IMG submission 203632) | Freshwater microbial communities from Trout Bog Lake, Wisconsin, USA - TBH18005 | ecosystem: Environmental > Aquatic > Freshwater > Lake > Hypolimnion/Profundal zone | place: USA: Wisconsin...
TTTGCCCATATTCAGTCAATCGACCTAAAGCAATTCATTTACCAGGTAAGCCTCGCCTAAACTCCTTCAAAATGTCATCAGACTTCTTCGTAAGATAAACATCCACACTATCGTCTCCCGTTTGTCCACGATGACGAATGGCCCAATGAGCCATCCGTAATAAGCCGTCATTTCCTGCGGCTAACGTAGTTGGAGTTGCTTGAATTCTCTCGCCAGCATTCATCTCATATTTACTGGCTTCTATCAAATAGAGAGGCAGGAGACTGCGACATATACATGTAAAAAGCGATTTTGGATTTGTACCAATATTTCCAGAAATCGCTGCAAAATCTCCCGACGGACGTGATGCAAAACATTGGTTTAAAACGTCGAGAATACTTGAGTGATCGGTGCATGTGCCGAGTTTAATCTTGAGCAGTTCGGCTCGTCTTTTGCCATCCTCGCCGTGTCTAACACCCCGAAAGATAGAACCCCCTACACCGAATAAACCTTTGCTACGGTCTCCCTTCTCTTGATCATGAAGAAGTTCGTATTCCTCAACTCCTTGCATGATCAATTTTTTTTGAATTGGAAATGTCTCCGGATCATCCAGCATCTTTCTATCAAGGGTCCGATATTTAAATCTGAAAAGCGGAAATCCCTTCAGTTTTTTAAATTGCTTAATTAACGGAGAAGTGGCTTCATTGAATAGAGAAAGAACGACGTACTGATCACGTCTAGGGTCGACACGATTTATTGGAGATACAAGTGGCCCTCTGTCGATTTCAAGCTTTTGGCCCTGAGCCTGCGTGAAACCAATGTTGAGTTGTCTTAGATAATATTGTGAAGTCTGCCTTGCGTAGTCAAAAGGCTTTTGGACAAGAAAGGCGAGATTGATTGGGCAATTCTTAAATGCTCCGAATGTTGTCCATTCAGAATTATTGATGTAAATATTTCGAACCCAGCAATATGGGGTGTTCAGTGTTATCTTGCCAGAAGGATTATTATAGTTATGAACAACTGGATCTTCAGAGTATGATATTTCGATGTAAATCTCATGATCATCGCAAGGTAATTGGAAGATCTCACTTCTGCATTCAGCCTCATCCGGATAAAGCCGGAACGCATTTTGAGCTATGCGGCGCCCAAGACTGTTAAGGATCCATGTAGACCATATATCCGTCTGCTCTTTATAGACATGAGACTTGCCATCTCGCTTTTCCTTTGAGCGGGGGTCCGGACGGTTTGATTGATAGCCTTCTTGCAGAGCAGTATTTCCATAATGTCTGTCACTGACTTTACCTTGTAAGACGTTTATATATTTCCTTTCTACATGATACTCCTCCTCTATTCCTGCCACATTTCTAGAGCTCGTTACAGCGTCACCATTAAGCTCGACGCCCGACTGAATGAATTGAATAAGTGCAGGAAACCCCTCAATAGGATCCATTCCGAGCGGCATTGAAGCACGATGTGTGTCAAATTTAATGAGCCACTCTTCCGCACGAACAACTGTCCCGAAGAGCTTTTCGAAGTATTCATCTAGATGTGCGTCTAATTGAGGAACAACCAGCCCCTCCATTACATAACCGTGTGGCTGATGATAATCCAATGGATTTGTGGCATTCCGGGGTGCTGTATGATCTTCAGCTCCTTTGTGATAACTCCCATCTTTTCGGAAACCAATGCCCGCTCGCCAGCAGGACTCACTATTAGACCAATACCAATATCTCGCGCTTAGTGTATCGTTGGAACTGAGATGATAGCCAAAAACAAGTTTATGACTGCCAATCCTATAGCGCTGCGCAAATAGGAAACGCTTCGCCCCAACTTTGATCAGATTGCCGGTGTTTTCAGCTTCACTTTTCTTTTTCCCATGATTACTGTGCCACTGAACTAACTGACTAGCCATTGATTCTTTAAGAGCTTTACTATCGGCCATTGTTATATACCTCTAAAGAAATTCTGTTCATCGAATTAACATGAAACAGCTTGTGAGCATTGGAGAGATATTATTTGATATCTCCCCGCCCTACAGGGAAGGGATTCCGCCTGCTGGAGCCATGTAGTTCGAGCTTCATATAGAAAGCTTTAGGCTCTTCAACCCTTGGCATTTATATTACAAGGGCCCTGCACCATATTTAGCTCTATATCTATCAGGAATTCTTATATTCATCAGATCGTATAGAGCTGTTTTCTGAGTATCCGCTTCCTTTTCTGCCCATTTATTGTTGTGGCGGTAATAACAAAAGTCAGCTAGCTTTTTATCCTTCACCGGCCTGAAGGCAATGACTGACTCCCAGTCAACCCCTCCGGCCATTGAAATCTCACACTCGTGAAAAGGTGCCTTGATAAACGTTGCCTGCTGATCGACTGCACCGTCGCACCTCAACAAGTAAACAAATCCATTACCGCGACAATACCCATCGACGAAATGAAAGGCCGTACATGCGGAAAAACTGACTGACAAGAAGACACTAATCGCATCGAACTTCCACTGATGCAGGAAAGGATCCCAATGGGGATTGTCATGCCCCCCATAGATATCTTGAGCCTTTTGCATTAGCTCTCTTCTTTTATCCTCGAATGCCGCTTCTTTCAATGGATCATCATGAAACCGGGTCGCATTCGGGTGCAACCCACCTGATTGCATGAGGACCAAGGGTGATCTGGAATCACCTCGGAAACCATATTCACTCACAATGACCGCTTTCCCGCTCCGGTTCACCACCTCCTGATGGGGATGACGGGCCTGAACCTCCCAACCGTCAGAGTCTTTTTTTGCTGCAAAAGGCATTTTTACATTCTTGGTTTTCCAGTGCTCGATGGTTTCATTAACCAGCCGCTCATATTCCGGAAGAAGGCCTTTTGAATTTGTCACTTCGATCGTCAGGCGATGCCTTGCATCAATCTTGGAGGCTTCGTACGTTTTTTTAGTAACTTTCGTAATTTCGGGCACAATTGAAAAATCAAGATTCCATGAAGCTGGAAATGCCATACGATGTTGTGTGATGTAGTCTATGAGGTCTGCAGCCCCAAAGTTCGAAAACCGCACCTTGCTGTCATAGGTTTTTCTGTAGAAACCAATCGCATCGTATGCAGATTTAACCCCTTTCATGAAAAAACCAGCCACAGTATAGCTTTTGCCGACACTTAGTCCTTTAAACAGGCTTTCAAACAACTTGGTATCGCCTGTTGATACTGCCTGCGTTGCCTGGTGGATATGATTCATAAGAACATCAATAAATGAACGTTCATATTCCGCATACTTGGAAGCTGCAGAAGAGCGAGCTGAAACTAGAGAACCGATTTTTGTTTTGAATGATTCAAGATCATCCCCAGGAAGAAGCGGGACTTTTTGGATCGTTGTGTAATCAGGGAGTTTAAATTGACCTCCTCCAATTGATCCCCCAAAGAGAGTTTTGAAAGCTTTAGCATCGCCACCAAGAAAATTGCCACGCTCTTTCGGAGTCAGTAGATTCCCATCACCAAATGATTCAAAGCCACTGGGTGGTATAGAGCTCAGCCCTCTATCGGCAGAAAATAGTTCTGCTTTGTGAACCTTGAATCCATGTGTCTTAGTTGCCCCTTGAGCTTTGGCTAACCAATAGAATTCTCTTGAAATTCCATTTTGATTTTGTTTATCAACGGATACCACAAGAACAGGATCACCTGTTCGATTAATTCGGTAGAACAGGATTGGGTTTATATATTCGCTCATGTTGTGTACCCCAAATTTATCCTTAAGAACAGGTTTTAAGCATGATATAGAGCGTTTTAGTCGTACGCTCCTATCGAAGCATTTGATGGAGATGCTAACAAGGAGAAAAAAAGCAGTCTAATAATTTGATATGAAGGGTGATATAACCCATACGTATAGCCAAAGATCTCAGAAATGAGTTTTATTCGCATAGCTCTGTGTGATAGCGGAAATCTAGAAAGGAAATAAACGCTATGGACGTTATCGAACTTGCCGGAAGAGCCCTCTTTCATCAAAATTTATGGAGCAACACACTGCCTTCAAGAGTTGCCACAAAGTATCAAAACCATTTTTTGGAGACATGAGAAATATCTAAGAAACTGGGTCTCCCCTGAAAAACCCACAAATTCATATAGGACAATTGGATGGAGAATATATCGAGCATCTGATCCCTCAGATATGAGGGGGGGGGTTACGACAAAAGCTGAGGGATTTTGAGGGCGAGATGACAGGTGATTTCTTCCGAGCGTGACTTGTAGAAATGGTTGACCCTCGACATCCCCTTGTTGTTCTTGCATAGAGGATGCCCTGAAAAAGTCTCGAATCGGCATTGGCTCCGAATTTCGCTTGCTTTTCCCGACCAGATCGGTCAGGGGTTGATGAAGTTTTTTTTGGTCCGACGCTTCAGATAGCCGGAACAGGAATCAGTTCTGCCGAAAACCCCGCGTTCCGATTTGAATGATGGTTGCGTTGCTCTACCTGAAGCATGATTACAATTTGAGTGACGAACTAAGGGTTGGTCAATGGACACGCTGAGCAACGAGCCAAGAAGCCCTGTTGCCCAGTGAAGTAAGTCATTAGAAACCTGCACCCATATAGGCCCCGGTCATGAGCCCGGAGACTGAGGTAACCTGCTGATAGACCGTCCCATTTGGTGCTGTCACGGAGGTATTGACCCCATTTCCAGCGAATTGGTAACGGAAGTCTGCCCCCATCCAGATCTGGTTCCAAACTTTATATTCAACACCCGTTCCTAGCATGACCGCAGGGGCGAGGAATGTGGCTCCCGCACAGGAGGGGCTGATAGCATTAAGCGAAAGCCCAGCTGGGATAATCCATGGACGAAGAGTCCCATTCAGTAGATTAAACTTGATCTTGGGTCAGGCAGAACCTTGAACCTGATTGATAATGGCTTTAACGGTCGCGGGCTCCTCAACTTCAGAGTCTGAACCTGTTTCTCGCAAGAAAAGAGCATTGATCGTATAGCTACCAAAGCTCATGTAGTACACCATGAGTTCTCCATCGAGGGAGACCGTGTCACTGAGCCCAAATAGATCATCCTAGACCCGAAGATCGACGCCCGCGCCAGCGTACCATCCATTGTTACTGATTGAAGATGTGCTGCCAAAGTGATGAAGATCAATATTGTTGAAGACCCCCAGAGCGTGTTGCTAGATTGACGATATTGGGCAGTTTGAGCAAACCTCCGCGAAAGAAGATCATATTATTTTTGGGTTTTTCTTTCTCCTTTTCTTGTTCTTTCACCCTCACCTTCTCAGCTTACTCCGTGAACCGAGTTTCAAGTCTGTCTAGCTTTTGCTCGACTTCAGAGCCTGTTTTCTTTTGAGTGTCTATTTGTGAGCGGAGCTTTGACAGTTCGCTTTCGTTATGAGAGTACATTTTGGCGAGCTCATTCTCAATTCTTGCAAATCGAGCGTCATCACTCGATCTTTTATTCGATGCTGCTGAAACTAGTTCAGGCGTGTATGAAATCAAAATCGTGGCTGTCATTAAGGAGAGCGCCATAGATTTCTGGAATGTCTTCATTATTATCTCCATCAAGAAATTAAGCTGCTTCGCGTAAACGCGGGCAGATTGTTTAATTCATGGGGTGGTAGAATCAACGCGTTTATTTATTGACGGACTTGGCTGAATCTATAATGAAAGAGCCCAATAACACGTAGGAGGTATCGTGTTTAATTCAGCATTAACCAAAGGCCCTCTTGTTGGGTTCATGGCATTAGTTTTTGCCTTGAGTTCTGGATGCGCTGTTGATAAGCATTCCATGGATATGACAGCGGAAATCGCAAACGCCAGGACGGCGCAGGATCATGCAAAACTCGCCGATCATTACGAGGAATTTGCGAAGGAGGCCGATGACAAAGCCGTGATGCATCAAGCTTCGCTAGATGCCTATCTCAAAAAGAACTATCACGGAAAGCAGCACGAGGAGATGGTCCTTCACTGTAAGTCATTGATCTCTCAATACCGGGACGTTGCAAAGACCAATCGAAACATTGCAGATATCCATCGATTGCAAAGCACCCCATAAAGAACGCAGGATTGAGCTTTTTTGTGCTTAATGGTCAACGATCTTTATGACCGAGTTAGCCAGTTAAACTTCATTCAACGGATATGACTATCCCTAATCCGAAAGCTTCAGTTTTTTCATCATCATTCGCGCTCAAAGGATTGAGCCGATACCAGTGGGCGCGACTTCAGGCTCAACTCGAGCCGTGTAGCTATCATGAGGGTGATCTCATCCAGCAAGCCGGCGAGCCGACGCAAGCCTTTTACTACTTCAAATCTGACTCACCGGGCCTAAAGTTCGATCCCCCCGGAAACCCAGATACCACTTATCACGAGTGTGGGGAGGAGTGCCTCGCTGGATTTAAACGTTCACTCTTTACCGTCATTGCAACAGGTGAAACGCATGGTTGGCGGGTGACCGCTCAAATCGCAAGGGAGATAAGTAAAGAGGTCCCTGAAATCAAAACCCAGACCATGAATATCCTGGCAGATCGCCTGCATAACGTGATGGAGGTTCGCGATACTTCCCTAAAACCTTCCTCGGCTCGAAAGCAACTTTCCTGGTTTCATGTCTTTGGATGGTGGGTCGCCATTCTGGTCCCTTGTTTTTTGGGATTATGGTTACATTGGTCAGGTTCTGGAACTACTACGGCTACGTTTATGGCGATTATGCTTGTGGTCGTCATTCTCTGGCTTTTTTCTTTGGTGGAACTATTTCTTCCACCGATTATTGGCATCGCAGCGGCGATCTTCACCGGACTTGTCCCCGCCGAAACGGCGCTATCCGGATTCTCTTCGTCCTCGTTTCTAGAACTTCTTTGTGTATTAGTCGTGAGTTCTGTCTTGATGACCAGTGGGTTGAGTTTCAGACTGCTGCTAGCCTTTATCAAGGTGCTTCCAAAGCGACTCAACTGGCAACTCCAGATCCCGCTCATACTAGGGTTCTTCGTTTCACCCGTCATACCGAGCAATAACAGCCGTATGGCCTTACTGATTCCAATTATGCAGGAGATAGGAGGCCTAACGCGACTTGTCAAAAACCCGATTGCTGCTACATCGATCCTTACGTGTGGCTATTCCGCATCAGTAATCTTTTCAAACATGTTACCCAGTAGCAAAGCCACCAATATTGCTCTGGTGGGGTTGTTACCTCGAGGGGTTCAGGCCGAGTTCAACGGACTTTTCTGGTTTGAATCAGCACTCATCGTGACAATTGGAATGCTGGTGGCACATTTATTCTTAACGCATTTCTTCTTTCGCACTGAAGAATCGAACGCCGTTAGTGCGGACGTGGTGCAGGAAGGTTTGACTATACTGGGTCCTCTTTCATTTGAAGAGTATGTAGCAGGGTTTTCCATACTGGCGCTGGTAGTAGGAATGATAACCTACCCATATCATCATGTTTCCATGAGCTCTATTTCGGGCTTGATTCTCTTTTCACTCCTGTCCCTCGGTCTCATGACCAAGTCAGGCTTCAAGAAGGATATTGACTGGGCACTGATTTTCTTCCTGATTGGGAGTCAGTGCATGATCAAAATAGCGGAAAACCTGGGGGTTGATGCTTACATTCTGGATTCTCTCTCTGGCATATCTGGCTGGATTGAAGGAAATCCATGGCGATTGGTCACCGCCATCATTGCTGTCATACTGCCTATACGATTTATGCTTCCTGGTCCTCCCAGTGCATTGCTGGTCACGACCATTTTCAATCCAATCGCACTGGATAACCATTTGAGTCCTTGGGTTTCACTATTTGTCTGCGGTTTCTTGAGTGATATCTGGTTTCTCCCTTATCAAAGTGGCTCCTGGTCACAAACACAATCCACATCCTTATTCAAGGTCATGGTCACTTCAAAGTTCAACGCCTATAACATGGCTATGAATGTGATCCGAATTGGCTGCGCCTATCTATGTATACCCTATTGGCAATGGCTGGCGGTGCTTTGATGTTTCGAAATCATCGAGTACTCGTCTCAGCTTTTGTATTGATGGCTTTTCTGAGCCTCGTCTTTTTTCGTTTGCATCGCCCCAGAATTCTCATCATACAGAGTGAAAGCTTCGATACAGAACGTTCGAAAGACTTTAAGGCGGGCTGGATACGCGGGGCTATCCTAAACCCAATTCTAATTAATGAATCCTGGTTTTCGCTAGAGAGCGATCAACAGCCAAATTCTAACCTTGCCATCATGGGAGCTCTCCGTGCATTCGAGCGGGAAAAACCAGATCTTGTGGTTCTTGTGGACGATGATGCCAATGAGCGCGTAGGCAAACGGTTGGTGACACATGAGGATCTCAAGATCCTCTATGCGGGGCTTGATGAATCTCCAGAACGTTATGGTTATGTTGGAAAGCGCAATATCACGGGCTTTGGGGAGAAACTACGACTCGAACCTTTTCATGACCTCTTGAAGATCCTGGCCACGCGGGAAAGCCTTCGTTATGGTGTTCTTGGCCTTGATAACGAGAGAGGTCGCGCCCGCATGGCCCAGATCCACAAATGTGATATGTCGAATAACACCTTGGCCTTTACCCAGCTCGTTCCTGATTTTAAATCCCTTCAGACATTGATCAGAAGTCACTCAGAAATTGATGTGCTTCTCGTTTTGAACCTGGATACCATGCCTGAACAATCCGGGGAGCGTCTGATGGTCCAAGAAAAGGAGGTCGTACTCTGGATTGAGAATAATGCCAAGGCCTTGCCTATTGGAGTAGATGAGCGCTATGTCGCAAATGGGGGGGGTCTCGCTATTGAACTATCATCCAAGGAACTAGGTGAACTCGTGAGTCTGAGAGCAAGGAAATGGGTTGGGCCTAAGCAAGAGAAAATGCCTCAAGTTGAATATCCTGAAGAGTTCTCAGTCTCTATTCGAACCTCTCGAATAATGGCCCGACAGGCCATGTTGCCTTCGATTTATGTTGAGGCTGCGCGTGCAGCAAAGAAGCTTTATTCTGAACCTAATTGAGGCTGGCATTGCGCCCATTGTGCTCACGATTCTGCTCATCCCAGGGACGCCAGCCATTTATTTTGCTTTATCGCTGGCGTATAGAGTTTTTTAGACGGGTTTTACTGAGTCTCTTCTGTCTTATTCATAGCCCTCTTGTCCCTGCCCTTAGTGTATTCGGTGATTGGAATACGCTATTTATCAGTGGGCAGTTCTCAAAAGGCCAACCTTGGCTTTATTTTATGGAATTCTCAGAGAGAAATAGTCAGAATGCGAGCAAAAGTAGCTTTGGTCTCGCTCAACTATCCACCTACAACGGACTGGGTTATAGATTTAATCCCAATCATCAGGTATTCCTGGGGTTTGCCTACCAATACACGCAGCCACCCTACGCGAACCGTATTGTTCAGGAACTCGATACCTTGCAACAGTACGAATATCTGGACCAACTCAAGGACGGCCGCTACGCCATCAGAACCCGCCTTGAAGAGAGAAATGACATCGTGCAAGCCAGTGCGAATGGACCCTCTCTAAGATTCAGAAATCGACTGAAGTTTGCATATCCTATCGGCACTTATTGGGAGGGCATCGTTTCGAATGAGATTTTTTTCAACTTGAATCAAGTAAATTGGGGACCAAGCCAAGGGTTTTCTCAAAACCGATTTTTTATCGGGCTAGGTTATCAATTCTCTAGAGCCATGAGAACTGAGCTTGGCTATATGAATCAATACGTTAAACGAAACCTTGATGAGCCCTTTATGGGAAACCAGATCTCTCTTAACCTCTTCTTGAATCCCTCTGAATGGTAATCGGGTCTTAGCGGTCCGAGCGGGCACCGCATCAGATGCCAGGCAGACTCAGCCTGTACTCATCCTATATACTGGATTTTTACCACTCTTTCTGACTCATTATTTGACATTAATTTAGATTGGTTCATGTCCAGGATGACTCAAACGGTAATCCATGATTGATTGTGATATACCAACTTGGCAAGATTCGCGAGAAGTTGGAGTGAACCTCTTGCCTAACAACATCCTCATTCATGTTCCGCTCTAAATATTGATTCATATAAACCAGCGCGGAATATACACCCATGGAATTCGACAACATCAACTGGGCCTACGCCGAGAGCCAAGTCTTAGAACGAAACCCGATTCGATTTAAATTTATAAATTTGAACGTTGACCGAGCCATTGCTCCAGAATCTCGAGCCACGCCTCCTGGAACTCATGGCCTATTACCGCAAGGTGATCCTTTATAGGTAATTGTATCCACACCAGAGCACTGGATATTTTAGAAAAAGTCCTCCAAGTAGAAGCATGATACTTTTGATTGGTGACGATCCAGGTTTTTTGTGAGCTTTCCAAGGGTACGTAGCGCGCAATTGCCACTTTCCTAATCAGACGCTTACGAGATTGTTTGAACAATGGGTCCACATAAGTTTCACCAAAAATCAACTCAAGACCCTCTCTAATATTGCCTCTCAATTTCCTTGCAATGGTTTTCATTAAAGGAACCTCAACCGGAGGTGGATCTAATAGCAAAACACCGGAAATGGGAAGATTGCTACGTGTAAGAAAGGCTGCGGCCTGGTTAGCCATGAGCGCGCCAAATGAATACCCGCCGATGAAGATCCTTTCATAATTTTGGAGTTTACTATCACTCAACACCTTAACAACGCACTGATCAACAGTGGGCCAACGGTTGTGATCTTGGTACATCGAATCAGCTTCCGTATCAAAGTAGTATATCTTCACACGATGGCCAATCTGTCTAGCCACCTTGTGTGCTCCACCGGCACCAAACCACAGCAAGCAATCTTTACTATTTGAATGCCCTAGTGAGAAAACAGCCTGATAGAGATCTCTGCTCTCATATATCAAACGTCTTAGCTCGTTTATGGGGACATTGAGCCATAAGATCTCCAGCTTAATGGACCGACCAATCAATCTATCCACAAGCACACTTAGTTCAGCAATTTCAATCGATTTGATTCCCAGATCAGCCAAGGTGGAGTTCTCACTCACATAGAGATCCTGATCATTCGGTCTAAATACCAACTGAACCGCTAACTTATTTAAATCGTGGCTCAACTCGTAGATCCAACCAGAACCTTCAGATTCATACAAGGCCTGAAGATCGACCTTCCCATTCACGTTGCGTGGAAAATCATTTAAACCGATGATCACTTTTGGCAGGCATGGACTCGATTTAAGGCTCGTTTCAAGATCTACAAATAGTGACTGAAATACCTCCCATGGCTGATCAGCCACATTGAGCCATAGCCTGAGTCGCTCTGCGTTGGGGTCTATATCAATCCGATATTCAGAAATATTTGGGTAACAATTGATTCGCTCATCTAATGGACTAGAGTCAACCCATCGCCCGTGAAGTTTGAGCGTCTGCGAAGCACGCCCCAATAAATGAATATCACCTTGTGCATCGGTGAATGCGATATCACCGGTCACAAATTGCGACTCCCCTGACTCTGTTATGGAGAATCGCCTCAAATTGATCTCACCCTCAATAACATCGAGATAACCCTCTGCTAGAAAATTGGAGCGAACGGTCAACCGACCTGGACTATTAGGGGGACATGAAAACCCATGGTCATCTCTAATAACAATGCTCTTTTCTTCAACGAGGCGACTCGCATGGACAACTCCACTATGAACCTCAAGAATCCGATTAGTTAGCACGCCAAATTCAGTGCCTCCTAAAGCGTCCAGACATCTCCCCCCTAAAGTCAAAACATCAGAGAGCCGACGTTTCGTTGCTTCTCTAACCGGTTCACCCGTTAGGCTCACCCAGTCATATTGATTTGTCGTGTTGATCGTATTTATTTCATTAAGAAGTGAGGGCGTTGCATAAAGCACACGCCCCCTTTTGTTAGAATTACCTTGCAGCAATCTTGGAAATGACAAAGAACAGCCATTGAGAAGAGAGCCCAAGAGATGCTTGGTAGAGGCACCAAAATAGGGTGCAACCAACATATCAGTAGTAACACCTGGTGATAAACTTAAGACTTTTGCGTATTGATCTGCTTCAAATAAAGCTTGCCCCCATCCTCGCAGAACAGCTCTGGGTAAGCCTGTCGAGCCAGACGTGAAGAAAATAGCATGACCTTCATAGCATGCTCTCGCGGAAGCATATATGGACATAGATAAAGAGTGACTACAGACCTCAAAATCGGAATCAAGCCATAGATGTACCAATGGCTCCATGGCATCGCTAAGTAATTGATGGGTCTTCAGAACTCTGGGACTAAAAGGAATCACCACACCGTTGAGTCTCCAGACTGCCAAGAACGCAATGAGAAAATCAAATCGGTCAACGGGAATAGCAACTCTTAAATGAGCGAGGTCTTCTAGGCCAAGCCTGCGCCTTAGCGCGTGAACCAGCTCTAAACTACGATGATCCAGTTCACTGAATGAGATATCGTTCAATGAAGAACGTATGGCAGGCAATGACTCAAAGGATGTAATCGCTAGGGACCAATGATCATGCCAACTGGCAAAACGCGAATGTTGAGACGCGATTAATGGCCCCGACAAGACCAGCATTTAGAGCCTAAGCCAAAGATTACAGGTCACCAGACCACCCATGCCTTGCCCAAGCTGTAAGGCCGTAGTTGGTTGAAAAGATGGGATTTTTCTGACTAAAGGTAGATTTAGTAAAGGGTCCATATTTTGGGGCCATATCGGCCAATTCCCTTGCTCAAGTCCCTTACTGAGTAGCACAGCATCAAAAACTCCTGCAGCACTCAGTGTATGGCCAATCGTTCGTTTGAAGGCACTCAACCATGGCAAACACTCGCCAAATACAGAGGAAACGGTATTCACTTCAACGGAATCAAAAGCCAATGTGCCAGTCGAATGAAGACTGACCCAATCGATGGACATAGGCAAAAAATGGCTGATCAATTGGTGCATGACAGAGCCCGATGGGTTGGGTGCGAACGGATGAAAAGTTTCACTCTCACTTCGACCATCTAACCATTCACAGATAGGTTCTCCTTTCCGCATATTCAGGTGTCGTTCCGACTCTAAAATAATGCAGGCAGAACCTTCAACAGGATGCATCCCTGATCGGGTCGGCGACAGAGGACGGCTATTGCTCTGATTAGATCGACTATGATTCCGATTCATCGCACAAAGGATATGTCCCATGGGAAGGCAGTCAGCCCCAACTACTACGGCCGCATCTAACATACCCGAACGTATAAGGTGACCAGCTAACGCAATCGCTTGGGAGCCTGTGGCAGATGCAGAGTTGAGAGCGATCTGATTGCCACCGAGACCAAAACGTATCGAAACTGCAGACGCTAGGGCATTACCTCGCCACTTAAACAAGGAAAATGGAGAAACTTTATGTGATAGAGCCGTGTCTTCCTGAAAAGCGGATAAACCACCTAAGGAGCTACCCCCTACAAAACCCACTCTCGGATGTCGAACAACTGGATGTCTGGAACGAAGAGAATTGCGATCAGGACTAAGCCCTGCCTCCGCCCAAGCCATTTCTACAGATGCAAGGCCTAATAACTGATGACGAGAGAGAAGACGGCCTTCGGCCTGATGATCACCTAAAACCCAAACACAATCGCTATCAACAGGCTCATTACTTAAAGGTTCGAGATCAGCTTGAACAGACGTCCACAGCGCATCAACAGATGAATAACCGCTCAGCTTAATGCCACGACCGGTTAGATATATACTAGCCCCTCCCAACCCCGAACTCATAATCCAATAAAAAAATAACAGCAAATATTTTTTATTTTAACTGATAAAAAGTCGAGCCAAAAACCGGTGTTGATATGTTGGGAGATCGAACACTTTAATCTAGGCCAATATATGATTGAGTTATTGTTCAAGAGTGCTGTTGGCCGCGAAACGAAGGAAAGGCCAAGCTGGGGTTCGAAGACTTTACATTGCCAATTTCATGTACGTTAAGATCGTTCAGAATTGCTGCTCATCAAAGCACGCTGCATATCAGCCAACGTGTTCAAAAGCCCAAGGTGTAATGAGATAAGGAAACCTATAGGGCATGTCTAGAACGACCATCACCAGTAAAGTAATCGAGAAGCAAACGCTGAAAAGAATTGTGGTGAATACCATCGCAGGCCTACTAGCAGAATGATAAACGGCAATCGCCAGTAGCGTCAGAAATCCAAAAGTATATAGGACAGCAAACTTTACTTTTGATATGTGGCTTCTTTTCAATTCAAGACGCTCATATCTGCTTGCGCGCACCTGTTCCAATGAGTCGGTAAATAAAGATTTCATCGTAGGATTGGGGCGCTCTTCCGTTTTGAGTGGAAATCAGCATAACCTGAT
>Ga0316220_1003148_pt1 | contig 14229 bp, 11 predicted proteins | sample TBH18005metaG_FD_203632 | JGI IMG/M metagenome (GOLD analysis project Ga0316220, IMG submission 203632) | Freshwater microbial communities from Trout Bog Lake, Wisconsin, USA - TBH18005 | ecosystem: Environmental > Aquatic > Freshwater > Lake > Hypolimnion/Profundal zone | place: USA: Wisconsin...
AAACTTGGCGACAAAATCTTGGTAGGCTTGCAATGCACCTTGAAAATCCTGCGCGTCAAGTGATGCTCCCGCGCTCTGGAAAACATACACCTCTTGGCCTTGTAGTTTTTTTATTCTGTCGTCCAAGTCCGCGCCTTGCTGTTTCAATTCATCTTGCCGACTTTGGAGCGTGGCAATTTTTCGTTTGCCGGATGCGATTTTGGATTCCAAGTCCGCTTGCTCTTGTGAAGCCCTGTCCAGTTCGCCATTGATGGCGGCAAGCTCTTGTTTCGCGTCAGCCAATGCTTGTTTCGCAGCTTCCGGCGTAGTCGGATTGGCCGGCGTTTCCACGTCAAAATGTTTCGGGCTGTAAGAAGCGGTTGCGTTTGTGTCGGCAACGGCAGACGTGTCGGCTGATTGTGCCAAGACTGACGACTTGCCAGCGGTAAATTGCCGCTCGACTTTTGAGACTCGCAATTCGTCAATCGTGCCGTTGAATCCATCCTTTCCGTTCCTGACTTCCGCGCCGATTGCCCATTCTCCGGTTGCTGAATTCAAAACTGACGGCGTGGAATCCGAATTCACCAGCTTGCCATTCAGATAAATTCTTTTGCCTGATTGCCCCCATGTCACCGCGATGTGATACCAGACGCCAGCCGTGACGGTTTGATTTCCGTCCAAGCCAGTCCAGTCACCAGCATTGCGATTCACGCCGACGCTGATTGTCGGCTTCATGTGATAATTCGCCGTTACCTGCATAGTCAGGGCTTGCGGCAAGTTCCCATAACTGGCGGACAGCAAGACAAGCCCCTCTTTGGGGTCGTTGTGGTTTTTGAAGTCGTCGAGCTTGAACCAGAATTCCACTGTCCCCGCTGGCAACGCGCCAAGATTCCAAGAAAGAAACGAAGTGTCATTCAAGTGAATGCCTTGCTTAAACACGCCCTGCGTGAACTGTGCCGCGCCATGCACCTTGCCGTCGGTAGTGCCGTCAAAGTGTTCAAGTAAAACCGTGTCATTATCGGGGGGCAATTCGGGGGCGTTCGCCAAACCAAGTATGTTCCCAAACGAGTATGGAGCCGACTGCGGCACAGTGATTGTTTGCGCGGTTGCAATTTTGCCCAGCGCGACAAGCAGAAGAATTACGCCGACGGATTGAGACGTTTTCATTTTGTTTCCCGTGGTTGTGACGCGGAATTGAATTCCAAAACCAGCGCGGATTCAAGGTAAATTGGAACAACTGTTCCTGTAAAAGTCGCGCCGATGATTGGCAGCATGATGGATGCGTTCAAAAGATTTTGCGCGGCGATTCGGCGAAGTTGTAAGGAAACATCGCAAAGCCGCTGGCTTGACACAGGAGCAACTTGCGGAACGGGCTGACTTGGCTTCCAAAATGATTTCGCTCGTTGAACGGTTTGAACGTAATCCATCGTTGAACGTCGCGGATTCCATCGCGCAAGGTTTGGGCGTTCCGTTGTGGCAACTGATACGGGACGCGGACAACTTGAAGCGCAAGAGGTGAATTGCACGGCGGCAAGCGCGGGAATCGTGGGCAACGGCTGGCGGGTGAATTTTTTTGAATTTTATTTCGCGCGGAAAAAAGACTGGCAGCGGGACGGGCAAGGCTTCAAGTCTGACAGACAGATTGCCGCACAGTCAAAAGCATTGATTTCATGGGCTGTTTTTAATTGTTTTGTTATCTTTTTGCTTGTGCCACTTTTTGTGCCACTGATGCAAATTGGATTCCGAACCATAAACCACGGCTTAAAAACGGACTTTGACCAATGTTTTCAATGTTTTGTGTGATTTCCGTTTATCCGCTTGAAACCGCATGAAGTCTTGAAGAAACTTATCCTAAGTCTGGCGTGTCTGCCATTCCACCACGCGCGCAACCTTGATTATCAATTAACGGCAACTGTTTTTGAGAGCGGTTTGACATTTGCTGCAAAGCCAACGCCTCGCGGCCGCTTTCGGAAAACACCTTCGTCTCCACCGCGTTTGAGCACCTTCAACTTGTGGATGCTGCCGCCCGCCTGCCGCGCCATGAAATTCAGCGACGGCGTGGCTTTGCGATGTGAAAGTGCAAACGGCATGGGAAAATCAATCAATTCAGACGTTCTCACTATATCGGCTGAATCCGCCTCCGGGCAAACTTTTATTTGTTTCTTCCGTTGTCGGCACGGTGGATTTTATCAGGGCGTAGAGGCGGAAAACGTGTGCGTCACCACTTGTCGCGCCCGTGCCTGTCAATTTTTTGGACGATTTCCTAGGGTAGTCGCTTGGCTCCAACCCCCCAGACTAATTGCCGTAGCCCCTTCAGCGCATTTTAATTCTGCCCCAGCGTCTTCGATTTCTCCGTCGCGGCGCGGACGGCGCTCATCACGGTGGCGCGCAGCTTGCCTTTTTCCAGTTCGTGCAAGCCTTCAATCGTCGTGCCGCCGGGACTCGTCACCTGATCCTTGAGCGCGCCGGGATGCACGCCGGTTTCCAAAACCATTTTCGCGCCGCCCAAAACCGTCTGCGCCGCGAGCTTCGTCGCGATGTCGCGCGGCAGACCGGCGGCCACGCCGCCGTCGCTCAATGCCTCGATGAATTGATAAACATACGCCGGCCCGCTGCCGCTCAAACCGGTCACGGCATCGAGCAAAGTTTCCTTCACCTGCATCGCCACGCCGACGGCGAACAACAATTTCTTCGCCAGTTCACCATCGGCGGCGGTCGCATTTTTGCCGAGCGCAAACGCCGCGGCGCCCGCGCCGACGAGCACGGGCGTGTTGGGCATCACGCGGATGACGCGTGCGCCGGCGGGCAGCGCGGCTTCGAGTTTCGCCAGCGTCACGCCGGCGGCGATGGAGATGAGCAAATGGTTTTTGGTGAATGCGCCGGAAATTTCCGCGAGCGCGGTGGTAACTTGATCCGGTTTCGTCGCGAGGATTAAAACATTCGCTGCCTTCGCGACTTCGAGATTGGCGGCGACCGTTTTCGCGCCGGTGTCGGCGGCGAAATGTTCGCGCGCATTTTCAAATGGATCAGCGGCGCAAAGTTGTTTGGCCGCGACCAGTTTGGCCTTAAGGAAGCCGTTGGCGAGCGCGGTGGCCATCTTGCCCGCGCCGAGAAAACCGATTTTGAGAGTTGCCATGCAGAGTTTTTAACAGGCAATCCGGCGCAGCGGAAGTGAAAACCGGCTTTCTTAATCGTCATCCTAATCTTAATCGTAATCTGTCGGCGGATTACGATTAGGATTAGGATTAAAATTACGCGCGCGATTCCCCGCTTGTCTTCATCGAAACGGCGGCTATGCTTCATCGGCTGACAAAAATGTCCATCACCCGGAAATCTTGGGATACGTTTGAAGCGATGCGCGCTGCCGCCCAGGAAGGCGATGCGCAGGCGCAGTGTTATCTCGGCGTCTGTTTCCAGAACGGTCAGGGCGTGGCGCAGGATAATCACGAGGCGGTGAAATGGTTTCGCAAATCAGCGGAACAAAATGATCCCGTGGCGCAATGTTATCTCGGCGTCTGCTATTGGATGGGCCAGGGCGTGCCGCAGGAACTCGGCGAGGCCGCGAAATGGCTGCGCGAGGCGGCGGAACAAGGCGACCCGGCGGCGCAATTCAATTTGGGAATGCTTTACGAAACCGGTCAGGGCGTCCCGCAAAATTACGCCGAGGCGGTGAAGTGGTATCGCGAATCGGCAGAACGCGGCTATCCGGCGGCGCAGTTTAATCTCGGCGTTTTCTACGAACAAGGTCAGGTGGTGGAACAGGATTTTGCCGAGGCTGCGAAATGGTATTTGCTCGCCGCCGATCAGGAATTGGCCGACGCGCAATGCAATCTCGGCCTGTGCTACCAGACCGGACGCGGCGTGCCGAAAAGCACGCAAGAAGCGGTGAAGTGGTTTATCAAGGCCGCGCGGCAGGGCAACAAGACCGCGCAGCACAATCTCGGTCTGCATTACGCCGCCGTCGAAGCCGAACAGAACGCGGAATAATTAGCCGGCCAGTTCCGCGAGCTTTGCGAAAGCTGCGCCACCATCAATCGTCTCGCCCGCCAGCTCCCAACCTTCCGCGAGCGACTTCACTTTGCCGGCCACAAATAAACCCGCGCCAGCATTGAGCAAAACCGCGTCGCGCTTCGGGCCGCGCTCGTCGCCGTGCAAAATGCGGCGGATGATTTCGGCGTTTACCAGCTTGTCGCCGCCGTGCAAATCCGCGAGCGTCGCCGGTTGCAGCGGGAAATTTTCCGGCGTCAAAACGGATTTGGTGAAGCCGCGTTCGTGATAAAATTCCGCCAGATGCGTCGGGCCGAGCGACGAAAGTTCGTCCAGAAAATTTCCAATTTCCAATTTCCGATTGCCAATTGGCCCGGCAGCGTCGCGTTCCGATAAATTGGCAATTGGTAATTGGCAATTGGCAATGGTTCCGCAGACCACCATGCCACGCCGGCCGCCGAGCAATTGCAGCGCGTGTGCCATCGGCTCGCAGAGTTCCGGGCGCGGCACGCCGACGAGCGAGGCGGAAGGCCGCGCGGGATTTACCAGCGGGCCGAGAATGTTGAAGATCGTTCGCTGGCCGCGCTCGGCGCAAAGTTTCCGCGCGGCGGAAACGTGCTTGAACGCCGGATGAAAATTCGGTGCGAAAAAGAACGCGAAGTTTTTTTCCTTCAACTCGCGCGCCGCGTCCGCCGGCGACAAATTGACCTTGATGCCGAGTGCCTCGATGACGTCCGCGCTGCCGACGGTCGAGGTCACGGCGCGGTTGCCGTGCTTGGCGACAGTCACGCCGGCGGCGGCGCATAAAATCGCGGCGGTGGTGGAGATGTTGAACGTGCTTAGGCGGTCGCCGCCGGTGCCGACGATGTCGAGGATTTCTCGGCTGCGCGTTTCGGCGTCGAGCGGCGGCGGCACGGATTTTTCGCGCAGCGCGGCGGCGAAGGCGGCGATTTCCGCCGGCGTCTCGCCCTTTTGCGCCAGCGCGATGAGAAAATCCGCCTTCGCCGCCGCGGGAATTATTTCATCCGTCAACTGCGCGACGGCGAGTTGCACCTGTTCGGCAGACAGGTTTTGCGCGGCGCCGAGCTGGGTTGTGAGCGATGCGAGCACGCGCCATTTTACGATGCGGCGCGAAAGGAAGAAACTGAAATTGCGGTGGAGTCGGATTTTATCGTAACTTATGGTTTGCCCAATCGGTCTGCCCAGGCGGACACGGCAAATTACAAATTATTATGGCTGAAAAAAACAACGGCGTTTTGAAGTGGATTTTGATTCTCGCAGTGCTGGCACTGGGAGCGGGCGTGTTTTTTTATTTTCGTCACGGACGGACGGACACGCCGAACTTCAATACCGTGGCGGTGGCGCGCGGCGAGCTGACGGCGACGGTCACGGCGACCGGCACGTTGAACCCGGTGGTGAACGTGACCGTGGGCAGCCAAGTGTCCGGCATCATCAACAAGCTTTATGTCGATTACAATTCCGTAGTGACGTCGAACCAGGTCATTGCCGAGATTGACCCGGCGACCTATCAGGCCGCCGTGGAACAGGCGAGTGCGGATCTCGCGAACGCGAAGGCGAATCTGGAGTTGCAGCGGGTGGAATTTGCCCGCAGCAGCGAGCTGTTCACGAACAAGCTGATTTCCGGCTCGGATTTCGACACGGCGCTCGCGACGCTGCACGAGGCCGAGGCGACGGTGAAAATCAAACAGGCGGCGTTGAGCAACGCGATGGTGAACCTGAACTACTGCAAAATCCGTTCGCCGGTGGACGGCGTGGTGATTTCGCGCGCGGTGGAACTGGGCCAGACGGTGGCCTCCAGCTTCAACACACCGACGATTTTCCAGATCGCGAACGACCTGACCAAAATGCAGATCGACTCCAACGTGGCCGAGGCGGACGTTGGCGGCGTGATCGAAGGGCAGCCGGTGGATTTCACCGTGGACGCGTATCCGACGCGCACCTTTCACGGCACGGTGACGCAGGTGCGCAATTCGCCGATCACCGTCAACAACGTCGTCACCTACGACACCGTCATCAGCGTGACGAACGCGGATTACAAGTTGAAACCGGGCATGACCGCGAACGTCGCCATCGTCGTCGCGCAACGGGACGACGCGTTGAAACTTCCCAACGTCGCGCTGCGCTTCCGCCCGCCGGACAACGCGGTGGTTCTGACCAACGCGGTCGGCGGCGTGGCGGTGACAAATGAAGTGGCCGCCGGCAAAGCGCCGCGCAAGGGCAAGGGCAATCGCGGTATCCGCACGGTTTACGTGCTGACGGGCGACGACAGCGCGCCACAGTTGAAGCCGATGCAAATCCGCACCGGCATCACCGACGGCATCTTCACCGAAGTCACCGACGGCCTGAAGGAAGGCGACAAGGTCGTCGCCAGCGTCGCGCAGAACGACGCGCAAAATTCCACGGCCGCGCCCGGTAGCACGCCGTTCGGCGGCATGCCGCGAATGCGTTAAACCTCCCGTGCAGACAAACGCCGTCATCCAACTCGCGGATATCCACAAGATTTACCACACCGGTGAAGTGGACGTCCACGCCGTGCGCGGCGTATCGCTGGACATTGCGCCGGGCGAATTCGTGGCGATCATGGGATCCAGCGGCTCCGGAAAAAGCACGCTGATGAACATGATCGGCTGTCTTGACCGGCCGACGACTGGAAGTTATTTGCTCGACGGCCTGGACGTCTCCACGCTCGACCGCGACGCCCGCGCGAAAATCCGCAACGACAAGATCGGCTTTGTTTTTCAGGGTTTCAATTTGCTTTCGCGCACGACGGCGCAGGAAAACGTCGAGATGCCGATGCTCTACAATCACCATCGCGTTTCGGCCGCCGAGCAAAAAACGCGCGCCGCCAAATCCCTCGATCTCGTCGGCCTCGCCGCGCGTGCCGACCACAAGCCCAACCAGCTTTCTGGCGGCCAGCAGCAGCGCGTCGCCATCGCCCGCGCGCTCGTGAATCAGCCGTCGCTGCTGCTCGCCGACGAGCCCACCGGCAATCTCGACAGTCAGACGAGCATCGAAATCATGGGCGTCTTCCAGAAACTGAACGACGCCGGCATCACCATCATCATGGTCACGCACGAACTCGACGTCGCCCGTTACACCAAGCGAACGGTGATTCTGCGCGACGGAAAAATTTTGACCGACGAGCCGGTGCGAGACCGGCTAAACGCGGAAGTTGAATTGAAAAAATTGCGCCAGGCGCAGGAGGCGGTAAAGCTGGCATGAGATTTCTGGCGCCATTCAAGCTCGCCGCGCGCGCCCTGCGGCGAAACAAGATGCGTTCGCTGCTGACGATGCTCGGCGTCATCATCGGCGTCGGCTCGGTCATCGCCTCGGTGAGCATCACCACCGGCGCGTCCAAGCAGGTCGAGGACAAGGTCGCGAGTCTCGGTCAAAACGTCGTCACGGTTTTCTCCGGCAGTTTCAGCACCAGCGGCTCGCGCAGCGGCTGGGGCAACGCCCCAACGTTGACGGTGGAAGACGCGATGGCCATCAAAAATGAGGTGGCGAACGTCGTGGCCGTCAGTCCCGAAGTGCGCGACCGGATGCAGATTCTGGCAAACGGGCTGAACTGGAATACCGGCATTCAGGGAGAGTCGCCGGATTATCCGCAAATCCGCGACTGGGACGTCGCCGACGGCGCGATGTTCACCGAGGCGGACGTGCGCAGCATTGCCAAGGTCGCCGTCATCGGCAAGACGGTGGTGGACCAATTGTTTGTCAACTCCGACCCGATTGGCCAGACGCTGATTGTGCGCAACATCCCGTTCAAAATTGTCGGGGTGCTGGAGTCGAAGGGATTTAATTTGTTCGGCCAGGATCAGGATGACGTGGTGATCATTCCCTACACGAGCCACATGCGGCGCATCACCAAGCGGACCTTCGTGAGTTCCATCATGGTGCAAGCCGCCAGCAAGGACAGCATCGAACAGGTGCAGGACGACATCAACACGCTGATGCGCGACCGGCACAAGAGCGCGGAGCCGGATTTCACCGTGCGCACGCAATTGGAATTGATGGCGATGGCCACCTCGACTACGCGTATCATGTCCGTGTTGCTTGGCGCGATTGCCAGCGTGTCGCTCATCGTCGGCGGTATCGGCATCATGAACATCATGCTCGTCAGCGTCACCGAGCGGACGCGCGAAATCGGCATCCGCATGGCCGTGGGCGCGCGCAGCCGCGACATCTTGGTTCAGTTTTTGATTGAGGCGGTGACGTTGAGCGCGGTCGGCGGCATCATGGGCATCGCGCTCGGCATGGGGGCGGCCAAAATCACCTCGCACTTCACCGGCTGGCCGACGCTGACGCCGTTCGCGTGGATCGGCATCGCGTGTGTTTCCAGCGCGGCCATCGGCATTGTGTCCGGTTTTTATCCGGCGTGGAAAGCTTCGCGGCTCGACCCGATTGAGGCTTTGCGGTATGAATGAGTCGCGCGAAGAACGCGAAGGTGCCGAAGGCGGAAAAGCGTTCTGACCGGACTCATAAAATTATTTTCCTTCGCCACCTTCGCGTTCTTCGCGCGACATTTTTGGATGAAAACGGAAATTTTATCAACGCATACGCCCGCGCTGTTTGCCGCCGCTGTCAAGCGCGCTGCTGAATTGCTGCGCGTCGGCGAAGTCGTGGCGTTACCGACGGAAACGGTTTACGGTCTCGCCGCGAACGCGCTCGATAAAAATGCCGTCACCAAGATTTTTCAGATTAAAGGCCGGCCCGCGCACAATCCCATCATCGTCCACGTTGCCAGCAATGAAATGGCGAAAAATTGCGTGCGGGAATTTTCAGCGGCGGCGGAAAAACTTTCCAAATCTTTCTGGCCCGGCCCGCTGACGCTGGTGTTGCCGCGCGCAAAAAATATTCCCGATGCCGTCACCGCCGGCGGCGAAACGGTGGGCGTGCGCTGGCCGAGCCATCCGTTCATGCAGGCGGTGATTCGCGAGTGCGGTTTTCCGTTGGCCGCGCCGAGCGCTAATTTGTCGAACCAGATTTCGCCGACGAACGCGGAACACGTCCGCGCGCAGCTTGGCGGGAAAATTAATTTGATTGTGGACGGCGGACAATCGCAGGTCGGCATCGAGTCCACGGTGCTGGACTTGACGGTAACGCCGGCGCGGATTCTGCGGCCGGGGATGATTCACGCGGAATCGCTCGCGGCGGTGGAATTGCCAATTTCCAACTTCCAATTTCCAATTGAAGAAACGATGTTGCGCAGTCCCGGCCAGTTAAAAAAACATTACTCGCCAAAGGCAAAATTGGTTATTGCATCTTGGAAAGACGACGCTGATTTGACGGTGCAAGTTGGAAATTGGAAATTGGAAATGGGAAATGTCCACATCATCGCCCACACCAACATTCCCGCCAGTTTCGGCGCGGCGAACGTGAGCGTGATTCCGCACGATGCAGAGGCGTTTGCGCGGGCGCTCTATGCGGAATTGCACCGTTGCGACGCGGTGGGCGCGGAGCTGATTGTCGTCGAGGCTCCGCCGGATTTGCCAGAATGGTCGGGCATCGCCGACCGGCTGCGGCGTGCGGCGGCGTGAAGAGTTTTAATCCGCATTCCAGCGCTGCCGGTCGGTGAGGAACAGGCCGGAAAGCAGACCGTAGGGCGCCACTTTCAACGGAAATTGCGGCGGAATCTGGTTGGCCGCGACGGTTTTCAGACAGAAATTTCCCCAGCTATCCACGCCGCCTTGCAGACATTCGGTGAAGAGTTTTCCGTCGAGCGTGTTGAGCGTGAGGTAGAGCGCGCGGACCTGCTTGACGTAGTCGTTGAACTGGAAAAATTCGTATTGGGAATTGATGGTGGTCCAGACGCATTGGTGATGACCATACCAAGCCACGGCCCACGGGATGTCGCTCATCATCATTTCATCCGGGTGCATCCAGTCGGAGACTTTCTGGATTTCCGGCGGATAATACGGCGGATAGGCGACGGGAGAAATCTTCGGTGGCAGCAGGTTGGTGATGAATGCTTGGCAGGAAACCAGCACCATCAAAACGATGACGGCCAGGCGCACTTGCGGCGACGGCGTTTTCATCTGGTTAAGCAGCGTCAGGAAAAAGGCGACGCCAAAAATCACCGCGAGCGGCGTCAGCAACACCAGCAGGTTTTCCGAATTAATCTCCGGCGAGATGGTGGAAAACTGCGTCCGCCCCAGCGATTGCACGACGACAAACACGCCGAGGCACAGCATCGTGAAATAGCGCAGCCGCTGGGCGGCGACATTTCGCAAGCCCAGCAACAGCCCGGCGAAGAACAGCACGGCCACCCAACTGCCGCCAATCCGCAGCAAGTCGTCTTGCAAAATAATCCGGGTGTTCACCAGAAATTTGCTCAGGTAGGGCCGCACCCAGTAGGCCGAGGTCAGGTCGGGATTCACCGACTGCATCAACCGCGAACCGGGAAACGCAAAGGTGCCTTCCACCACGGCATAGCCGGCGGTGCCGAACAACGTGCCGCTTACCGAAAGATTGCGAATGAGCCACGGAGCCACCGCCAGCCCAAACGCCAGAAACGCCGCCACCGCCAGCCCCGGTCGCCGCACGCCGCCAAAGAGCGTCAGGAAAATCGCCACCGGCATAATCACCCAGCCGAACGCATAGCGCGTCATCATGCCGGCCCCGACTAGCGCGCCGGCGGTGACGGCCAGCACGAACAGTTTTTGGGTGGATGGCGCGGCGGCGCGGCCCAGTTCCTCAATTTTCATCAGGCACCACACCAGTCCGAGGAAAATTACCAGCAGCAACAGCGTGGACTGGCCGGAGATGCTAAATTTCCAAAGCAAATCCGCGCCCAGCGTCAGCAAGGCCGTCAGCCACGCCGCCTCGGCGTCAAATAGTTTTCTGGCGATGAGGAAGGTCAGTGCCACGACCACCAGCAACAAGGCTTGATTAAGAACGGCAATCCGGAATTCCGGCTGAAAGCGCAAGAAGCGTCCACCTGCCGCCCAAAACGGCTTGCGCGTTTGCGCCTTCCATTCCGGCTTCCACATTTTCATGAACCCCGCCAGCACCGTCGGATACACCGGCGGATTCGCGAGGTCGGGATGCGCGCCATTGATTTCCGCGAAGTCCACGGCGTTGGTCATCTGGATTTCACCCGCATGAATTTCGTGGTTGTGTTTCTGGAGCAGAAAAACGCTGAAGGGCCGGATAAAATCCGTGGTGTAGCCCTTGCCTTCGGCCACGTTGCGCGCCACCTGCGCCGCATCCATAGCCTCCGGCGAATTGAAACCGCGATACGAGCTTAAATCGTAAAGCACCGCCAGCCCGACGACCGCCACGGCCAGCGGCAGTAGTTGCAACCAGCGCGAAAATCGGCCCACTTCCAGCGTGTGAATCAGATGCTGGAGCTTTTCCGAAATCATCATAAATCAAAATCCTTCCAAATGATACTCGTGCAACTTCCGGTGAAACGTCCGCCGGCTCATGCCGATTTTTTTCGCCGCGTGCGTGCGGTTGCCCTCGGTCTCTTTTAGCGCGCGGATGATTAATTGCTTCTCCGCATCCTTCACGGTCAAATCCTTGCCGGCAAGAATTTTCGGTTCGACCGCGCCGCCATGCCGCACTGATGGCGGGAGATCGCGCAAAGTAATTCGTTCGCCGCGCGACAAAACGACCGCGTGTTCGATGGCCGTGCGCAGCTCGCGCACGTTGCCCGGCCAGGAAAAATTCATCAAGGCTTCGAGCGCGTCCGCTGTGAAATCGTTCACCGCTTTGCCATTTTCTTTGGCGAACTCGCGCAGGAAACTCTGCGCCAGCAGCGGAATGTCGCCACTCCGTTCGCGCAGCGGCGGCAGTTCAATTTCCACGACGCGCAGCCGGAAAAACAAATCCTCGCGGAATTTTCCGGCCTTCACCAAATCCTCCAAGTTTTTGTTAGTCGCCGCGACAAGGCGAATGTCGGCCGTCAAAGTTTTGTTGGAGCCGACGCGTTCAAAAGTTCGTTCGCCGAGAAACCGCAGCAGCTTGACCTGAATCGTCGCGTCAATTTCGCCAATTTCATCCAGAAATAAAGTGCCGCCCTGCGCCTGCTCGAACCGACCGATGCGCCGCTCGTGCGCGCCGGTGAACGCGCCGCGCTCGTGGCCGAACAGTTCGCTCTCCAGCAGCGTTGGTGCGAGCGCCGCGCAATGCACCGTCACGAACGGCTGCTTGGCGCGCGGACTCAACTGGTGTAGTGCTTTCGCGATGAGTTCTTTGCCAGTGCCGCTTTCGCCCAGCACCAAAACCGTCGCGCGCGTCGGCGCGACTTGCTGGACAATCTCGAAAATCTCCGTCATCACCGGCGACTGGCCGATGATGTTTTCCAGGCCGAACTTGGCGTCGAGCTGTTTGCGCAGCGAAACGTTTTCCACTTCTAGCGTCTGCTGTTTCAATGCGCGGGCAATCCGCATTTCCAATTCATCAATCTGCAAACGGCCCTTCGCAATGTAATCGTCCGCGCCGCGTTTCATCGCGTCCACCGCCAATTCCTCCGAACCGTAGGCCGTCATCAAAATACAAATCGGCGGCTTCGGCAGCGACTTGGCGCGCGAAATCAATTTCATGCCGTCTTCGTTGGGCAGCCGGAAATCCGTGAGCATCACGTCGAAATTTTCTGACTCCAAAAGGTTCATCGCCGCCTTGGCATCCTCGGCGATGTAAACGTCGTAGCGTTCTTCGAGCGCCGCGCGCAAACCTTCGCGCGTCGTCTTCTCGTCATCCACGATGAGCAATGTCGGCTTCATAACATTTACGATATGCGATTTACGATTTACGAGCCGCACGTCGAAACGCGCGTAAATCCTATATCGTAAATCGAAAATTCAATTTTATCCTTTCGTCTTGGCTTCCAGCAATCGCGGCTTTCTTTCATGTAACGGCAACCAAATCCGAAAAGTCGTGCCTTTACCGACGTTGCTTTCCAGTTCGATGCGCCCGTTGTGCGCGCGGACGATGCGCTGCACAATCATCAGGCCGAGGCCGCTGCCCTTTTTCTTGGTGGTGTAAAACGGTTCAAAAATGCGGTTGAGCTGTTCCTGCGGAATACCGCCGCCGGTGTCGGCCACGCTCACCCAAACCGCGTCGCTGTTCTCGCCGGTCTGGAGCGTCAGCGTGCCGCCGGTGGTCATCGCCTGCGACGCGTTTTTCATGAGGTTCACGAGCACCTGCTGGATTTGCGTCGCGTCAATCGGCGTGGCCGTCAACTGCCGCGCCAGCTTGCTCTTGATGACGATGCCGCGATTTTCAATTTCCGGCCGCAACAAATCCAAGGTTTTTTCCACGACATCGTTCAACGAGGCAATTTTCATCAGCACCGGCGAAGGCCGGATCGCGCCGAGGAATTGTGTGACGATGTAATCCAGCCGGTGAATCTCGCCTTTCGCCACATCGAGATATTGCTCCAGTTTTTTCGCAACTTCGGCGGCGTCCGGCGGCGTATGACGCGCGACGCGCGAAGAGGTTTTCTTGTCACTCGCCACTCGCCACTCGTCACCCGTCAACTTTTTCACCTCGCGCTCCATCAATTGCAGATGGATGTGCAGCGCGTTGAGCGGATTGCCGATTTCGTGCGCGACGCTCGCTGCCAAAAGTGTGAGTGCCTGAATGCGTTCGCTCTCGATGGCCTCAAAAGTTTTCTGCCGCGCCTCGGTGGCGTCGTGCAAAATCAGTGCCACGCCGGAACTGCCGGTGGCCGTGCCGTCCAGCGGCGCGGCGTAGAGCCGGAGAAAACGCGGTCGCGGATAATGCACCTCGAATTCGTGCCGCGTGACGTGCGCGCCGCCGTCGTGGTCGGCACGGGAAATCTTTTTCCAATCCACCTCCGGCAAAATTTTGGTGATGTGCAATTCCTCGTCGCTCGGCTGCAAGCCGATGAGCTGCGTGACGGCCTGATTGAAGTAAATTATTTTTCCGTTTTCATCCACCACCAGCACGCCGTCCTCGATGGTGTTGAACAGCGTTTCCAGAAAACTCCGCTCGCGCGCGAGGCGCTGGACGACGGTTTGCAACCCTTCCGTGTCCAGCCGCCCGATGCGGCCAAGCACTTTGTCGAGAAAACTGGATTTAGTTGCGGCCATTGGCGAAAATCAATTTGACGAGTAGCAAAATGGCACAGCCAAGCAATTCGTCAAATCCTAAATGAAAACATATTGGCACAGTCAAAACTGTTCCGTTTGGTAATTCAAATTGTCGCGCGAAGGACGCGAAGGTGGCGAAGAATTTCAAGTTTGTTATCCTTCGCTTGCTTCGCGTCCTTAG
>Ga0316220_1003149_pt1 | contig 14229 bp, 11 predicted proteins | sample TBH18005metaG_FD_203632 | JGI IMG/M metagenome (GOLD analysis project Ga0316220, IMG submission 203632) | Freshwater microbial communities from Trout Bog Lake, Wisconsin, USA - TBH18005 | ecosystem: Environmental > Aquatic > Freshwater > Lake > Hypolimnion/Profundal zone | place: USA: Wisconsin...
CCCATATGCGCGGCATAAGCACCGACATCCAGCGCCAGCTCGCCGCTTTTGGGCAAATTGCCGCCGCGCGGGTAAGACCAGATCACCGTGGCTAAGCCCACGCTGGCGGCCTCGGCGCGCATTTCGCGAATTTCCTCCATCATCTCAAAGCAGTCATCGCTGCCCGGATAGATGGTGAAGCCGATCGCCGAACAGCCCAGACGCAGCGCGTCGTCAACGCCGCCGGTCACCGCCTGATTGGCCGCCCCCGCCCAGCTGTTCGAGCTGTTGACCTTGAGGATCGTCGGGATCTGCCCGGCAAATGTGTCGGCGCCCGCCTCCAGCATGCCCAGCGGCGCGGCATAGGCCGACAGCCCTGCATCAATCGCCAGCTGGTAGTGGTAATGCGGGTCATAGGCCGCCGCGTTCACCGCAAAGCTGCGCGCCGGCCCATGCTCAAACCCCTGATCGACCGGCAGAATGATCAGCTTGCCCGTTCCGCCCAGCTTGCCGTGGCAAAGGATGCGGTGGAGGTTCGCCTTGACGCCGGGATTATCCGATTCATAAGCGGAGAGGATCTTGCGAACGGCTTTGGTGGTCATGATTTTACCTCGTCGGCAGCGTTTTTGGGTCTTGCATAGGTATGCATAACGGGGCCGCCTTAGCGATTGACAGCCTGCCCCGCAAGCCGCCTATCGCTCCGAAATTGAAATTTGCTGCTTTAGGCTTCCAGCGCCTTCACGCCGGGCAATTCGCGCCCTTCCATCCATTCCAAAAACGCGCCGCCGGCGGTGGAGATATAGCTGAAATCCCCGGCAACCCCCGCGTGATGCAGCGCCGCGACGGTATCCCCGCCGCCCGCCACCGAAACCAGCGAGCCTTCCTTGGTCAGCGCCGCCGCCGTCTTGGCCAAGGCCACAGTGCCAGCGTCAAAGGGCGCCATTTCAAACGCGCCCATCGGGCCGTTCCACACAAGCGTGCGGCAGGTTTTCAGCGCATCTGACAGCGCCTCAATCGCAGCGGGGCCGGCGTCCAGGATCATCTCGTCTGCGGCCACCTCATGCACATTGCAGGTGCGAAGGCTCGGCGGATTGGCCTCAAAGGTCTTCGACACCACAACCTCATAGGGCAGATGCACGGTGCAACCGGCCTTGTCGGCCGCCTCCAGGATCTCCTCGCAGGTGGACGCCAGATCGTGTTCGCACAAGCTCTTGCCCACATCCACCCCGCGCGCGGCGAGGAAGGTATTGGCCATGCCGCCGCCGATGATCAAATGATCCACTTTGGTAACAAGATGCGTCAACACACCGAGTTTGCTGGAAACCTTGGCACCGCCCACTACCGCGGCGACGGGTTTCACCGGCTGGCCCAGCGCCTTTTCCAGCGCCTCCAGTTCCGCCTGCATCGAACGCCCGGCATATGCGGGCAGCACATGCGCCAGCCCCTCGGTACTGGCATGCGCGCGGTGGGCGGCGGAAAACGCATCGTTCACATAGATGTCCGCATTGGCGGCAATGGCTTTGGCCAGCGCGGGATTGTTCTTTTCCTCGCCCGGCCAGAAACGGGTGTTTTCAAGGAGCGCAATGTCGCCATTGCCCAGTATGCCCACCGCCTGTTTGACGATGTCACCGGCAATTTCGGGCACAAACATCACCTCGCGGCCCAGCACCTTAGTGATGGCGGGCAGCACCAGCGCCAGCGATTGGCTGGCGTCGCGCGCGCCCTTGGGTCGGCCGAAATGCGCCAACAACAGCACCTTGGCGCCCTTGGCGGACAGCTCCAGAATAGTGGGGGCGGCGGCACGGACGCGGCTGTCCTCGGTGACTTGGCCATCCTGCATCGGCAGGTTGAAGTCCACGCGGACCAGTACGACCTTGCCGGCCACATCGCCGATGTCGTCGAGTTTGCGGAAGGTCATGGGTTGGGTCCTTTAAAAAATTAAGATGAAGACTTGGGGGTGTTACACCCCCAAACCCCCAATATTGGGCGCATCGCTCCAGCGCCGCAGGCTTTTAAAGCCACTGCGCGTCAAAGAACGACGCAAAACGATACGCAACGCAAAAGTCACGGGGTGCAGGGGTGGTAAACCCCTGCAAACCTTTCAACCTTAAAGCAAACCGCCCATAACCCCGGCGGTATCCACCATCCGGTTCGAGAAACCCCACTCGTTGTCATACCACGACAGCACGCGCACCAGCTTGCCGTCCAGGACGGTGGTTTCCAGGCTGTCGATAGTGGACGAATGCGGATCGTGGTTGAAGTCGATCGACACCAGCGGCTCGTCGCAGAACGACAGCACGCCCTTCAGCGGGCCTGTCGCGGCGGCCTTCAGCAGGGCGTTGACCTCGTCCTTGGTGGTGTCGCGCTTTGGCGTAAAGGTCAGATCGACCACCGATACGTTGGGCGTGGGCACGCGGATGGCGGAACCATCCAGCTTGCCCTTCAGCTCGGGCAGAACCTCGCCCACGGCGCGGGCGGCGCCGGTGGTGGTAGGGATCATGCTCATGGCGGCGGCGCGCGAACGGCGGGCGTCGCTGTGGATCTGATCGAGGATCTTCTGATCGTTGGTATAGCTGTGGATGGTGGTCATCAGCCCGCGCTCGATCCCGATGGCATCGTTCAGCACCTTGGCAAAGGGCGCGAGGCAGTTGGTGGTGCAGCTGGCGTTCGATACGATGGTGTGTTCGGCGGTCAGCTTCTCGTGATTGACGCCGTAAACCACCGTCAGATCGACGCCCTTGGCAGGCGCCGAGATCAGCACGCGCTTGGCGCCGGCGGTGATGTGCTTGCCGGCGCTGTCACGGTCGGTGAAAAAGCCGGTGCATTCCAGCGCGATATCGACGCCCATCGCCTTATGTGGCAGGTTGGCGGGGTCGCGCTCGGCGGTGACGGCGATGCGGTGGCCATTGATGACCAGATTGGTGCCATCAACCTCTACCGTGCCGTGGAAGGCGCCATGTACCGAATCGCGCTTGAACAGCAGAGCGTTGGCCTTGGCGTCGGCCAAATCGTTGATCGCGACCAGTTCCAGCCCGCAGTCGGGGCGTTCGAGGATCGCGCGCGCCACCTGACGGCCGATGCGGCCAAACCCGTTAATTGCAACTTTTACAGCCATTTGCCTATTTCCTATCACTGGTTTTGGAGTGCCGTCATTACCCGGGGCACAATCTTAGCCGGCGTCAAACCGAAGTAATCATACAAAACTTCTGCCGGGGCCGAAGCCCCAAATGTATCAATACCAATGCGCAGACCGTCCTGACCGACCAGCGCCTCCCAACCGAAGGTGGTGCCAGCCTCGATGGAAACCTTCAGCACACCCGCGGGCAGCATGTCTTTGCGATAGGCGCCGTCCTGCGCCATGAACCGCGACCAGGACGGCAGCGAGACAACATCGGCGCCAATCCCCTGCGCCTCCAGCGTATCACGTACGGCGAGCGCAATCGCCACCTCGGAACCGGTCGCCACCAGCACCACCTTGCGCGGCGCGGCGGCGGCGGCGAGGCGGTAACCGCCCTTGGCCGACAGCATCCTGCCCGCATTGCGCAGTTGAGGAACATTCTGACGTGTCAGCGCCAAAACACTGGGATTATGTGCATTTTGCATCGCCAGCATCCAGCATTCGGCGGTCTCGATGATGTCGGCGGGGCGGAACACCTCCAGCCCCGGAATCATCCGCATGGACATGACATGCTCGATCGGTTGGTGGGTGGGGCCATCCTCGCCCTGCCCGATGCTGTCATGCGTCAGCACATAGATCGCGCGCACCTGCTGCAGCGCCGACATGCGGATCGCGTTGCGCATATAATCGCTGAACACCAGAAACGTTCCGCCATAGGGGATGACGCCCCCGTGCAGCGCCATACCGTTCATCGCGGCGGCCATGCCGAACTCGCGGATGCCGTAATAGACGTAGCGGCCCGCGTAATCCTCGGCGGTGAAAGGCGTGGTGGCCTTGGCCTTGGTGAGGTTCGATCCGGTGAGGTCCGCCGAGCCGCCGATCATCGCGGGGACATCAACGGTCAGCGTTTGCAGCACCATTTCGCTAGCCTTGCGGGTGGCGACTTTGTTGCTGCCCTGCGTCCATTCGCCCAGCGCCTTTTCGGTGGCGGTGAAGGGCGGCAATTCGCCCGCCATGCGGGCGTTGAATTCGGCGCCGCGCGGGGATGCGGTCAGGCGCTGAGCCCAAGCGGCGTGCGCGGCGGCGCCCTTGGTCCCCAGTGCGCGCCAATCGGCCAGTATGTCAGCGGGCACCTCGAAGGGCGCGGCGGTCCAGCCCAGATAGGCCCGCGCGGCGGCGACTTCGTCGGCGCCCAGCGGGCTGCCGTGGACGTTATGCCCGCCCTGCTTGTTCGGCGCGCCCTTGCCGATCACGGTGCGGCAAGCGACCAGACTGGGGCGCGGATCGGCGACAGCCTCGGCGAGCGCGCGGGCGATATCGGCGAAATCATGGCCGTCGCATTCCGTCACATGCCAGCCCGTGGCGCGGTAACGCGCGGGGATGTCCTCGCTGGTGGACACATTGGTGTCGCCGTCGATGGTGATGCGGTTATCGTCCCACAGCACGTTGAGCTGGCCCAGCTTGAGGTGCCCCGCAAGGCCGATAGCCTCGTGGTTGATGCCCTCCATCAGGCAGCCGTCACCGGCGATGACAAAGGTGCGGTGGTCCGCCAGATCGGGCCCGAAGGTGGCGTTGAGGTGACGCTCGGCCATGGCCATGCCCACCGCCATCGCCATCCCCTGCCCCAAGGGGCCGGTGGTGCATTCGACGCCTTCCAGCTCGAAATTCTCCGGATGGCCGGCGCATTTGCTGTGCAGTTGGCGAAAATTGCGGATGTCGTCCATCGTCGGCTCGGCATAGCCCGTCAGGTGCAGCAGGCTGTAAATCAGCATCGATCCATGCCCCGCCGACAGCACAAACCGGTCACGGTCAGGCCATTTCGGCGCTGCGGGGTCAAATTTCAGAACCTGCGAGAACAAAACCGTCGCCACATCAGCCATGCCCATCGGCATTCCGGGGTGCCCCGAATTAGCAGCCTGCACCGCGTCCATCGACAGCGCACGGATCGCATTTGCCATTTGGCCCAGTTTGGCGGTTTCTAGGCTCATAAAATTGGGTTCCCGGCTGTAGGGTCATGATGCTTGATTCGCGGGTGTCTCCTTTGCGGATGGGGCAAACGCCGTCAAGGCGCGAGCGCCATGCCCCCGTTACAACAGGGTGCCCGCGCAGTGGCTGCGGACAATTTGCCACACCTGACGCGCGGTATTTTTCCGCGTTGGGGCAGCACTTTGCGTTTTGCTGGGCCTTGCGCTAGGAGTGACGTCATGATTGCGGTGCGGGAAAACGACGCCTTGGGGCGAATAGAGACGGCTTTGGCCCGCGTGGAGCAGGCTTTGGCGCGCTCTCGCGAAGGCAAGGTGGCCAAGAATGACGACCTGCTGCAAAAGCATCAACGGCTGTGCGCCACCGTGTCGGGCGCGCTGGTGGAGTTGGACAGCCTGATCGCGGCGGCTGACGCAGCAGAGGTACAGGCATGAGTAACGTCACGCTGGTCATTGCAGGCCGTGAATATGCCGTGGCCTGCGCGAGCGGCGAGGAGGCGCATGTTCGAAAACTCGGCCAATTGATCGACGAAAAGCTGCAGACCATGCCCGGCGGCGTCGCCACCAGCGAAACCCGCTCGCTGCTGTTCGCCACGCTGCTGTTGGCCGACGAACTGCACGAATTGCGCGGCGCTCCGCAGATTGTCGCCCCCGCACCGGCCGCATCAAATGCCCCCGCGCTGGACGCAATTGCCACAAGGCTGGAAAAATTAGCGATTAGCCTTGAGGCCGAGGCCTTGAGCGCCTAGATAGGCACACGACGGGTCTGCCCGGTGCGCGCCGCATGAAAATCCCTGAGGCTATAAGCAAATCCTTGGGGGCTGTCCCTGGCTTGGCCACTCTGTTTCCTTTATGGATTATCGGGGGGGTCCGGCACACATGGTTCCCACCTGACGTGAACGCGTCAGAGGATTTCCCGGTAAACGGCCCATGGTGGTCCCGTCACCCCCCCTCCCGAAGGATCTGGGCTTGGACCAAAAGCAAAAACTGCGCAAACAACTGCGCCAACGCCGCCTCGATACCGTTGAGGCCATGCCCGACAAAGTCCGCGCGCTGGTATTTCACCGCCCGCCGACCGGCCTCGTGGGCAGTTTGCGCAAGGATGCCATCATCGGCCTGTATGCCGCATTGGGCGCAGAGGCGCCGACGCTGTCCTATGCTCGCTGGTTTCAGGCGCAGGGCTGGACCATCGCCCTGCCCTGGTTCGCGGGTACCGATGCGCTGATGCGGTTTCGCGCCTGGGCCAACCCCTGGGTGGACGCGTCACTGACCCCCGGCCCGCACCGCGCCGATCAACCCCCCGCCGAGGCCGCCGAACTGGTGCCAGACGTTTTGTTCGTGCCGCTGGTCGGCTTTACCGAGGACTGCGCGCGGCTGGGTCAGGGCGGCGGGCATTACGACCGCTGGCTGGAGGCGCACCCCAAGGCGCAGACCATCGGCCTGGCGTGGGATTGTCAGTTGGTCGCGGATTTGCCGCTGGAGCCGCATGATATACCGCTGGGCGCGGTCATCACCCCCACCCGCCTGTACCAAAACACCCCCAGCAAGAAGAAGTCCGCCTGATGCGCCGCGAACCCACTTGGCGCATTCCGGTTGGCGTGCTGGCGCTGCTGGGGGCGCTGTTGGCCTATGGCTGGGTGGTGGCCTGGCTGGCGGTGCCGCTGATCGCCCATTGGCCGGCGCTGGCGCAGCTGCCGGTCTATGTCGTGTTGGGGCTGGTGTGGTTGCTGCCCTTGCGGCGGTTTCTGATCTGGATGGAGACCGGGCGCTGGGGCTGATTGAGCGAAGCTGATTGGGGCTGGCAGGCCCTGTCACCGGGCTGCAACAATCAGCAAGTGGCGCGAGTGACGGGGCTCGAACCCGCGACCTCCGGCGTGACAGGCCGGCACTCTAACCAACTGAGCTACACCCGCGTATTGTGCGAGACGCGCTTCACTTGCTGCTTCCGATAGGGTTGCCCCCGTCGGGAGCCGGCCAACTAAGGCAGCATGTCCCAGCTGTCAACCGCCTTGCGCCGCCTTTTTACGGATCGGGGAATTTTATCGGGAAATGGCCCCATAAGCGCAGCCCCATAACCCTGTTTGCCAGGCGATTAACCATTCCTTGGCCTATTTTTGGCACAACGCCCGGGCAAAGGCCCAATTTACGCGGCCACAACCCCATACCGGACGCCCGTGTGATGCCGCATGATCCATTTTCCGTTTCGAGCCGCTGGGCCGCGCTGGCCTGTGCCGGTCTGCTGACCAGCGCAGTGCCGGTCATTGCGCAGCCGAGCACCCCGGTTTCACTGGGCAGTACCATTTTCGTTGAACGCATGGTGTCGCGCGATGGCGAGCAGGTGCGCGCGCTGGAACCCGCGAACCGATTGGTCCACGGCGACCGGGTGGTGACGCTGCTCAGCTGGACGCGGGCCAACGCGGCAAGTGGCGGCTTCACCGTGGTCAACGCGCTGCCCCCTGCCCTCGCCTATCAGCAAAGCGCCGAATCAACCGAGGAAGTCTCGGTCGATGGCGGCAGAAGCTGGGGCCACCTTGGCGAGCTGATGACGCACGGCCACCTCGCCACAGCCGAGGACGTCACCCACATACGCTGGCACATCGCACCATCACGCGCGCAGGCGGGGTCGGGGCGGATCACCTATGCTGGACTGGTGCGCTAAGCACCCGACAAAGGGCTGCGCTAAGGGTCAATGATCGAATTCGTCGCCCAGAACCCGTGAGGGCACCCCCTGATAGCGCAAACCGGGCAACAGGTGCTCGTGCTTCATAATGACGCTGTTCGGCCCCACATGCGTCCGCTCTTCGATCACCGCGCCGTACAGAGGCACCGTCCCGCGAGACACCGTGGCCCCGCGCCCGATCCGCACCTTGTCAACCTTCAGCACTCGGTCCTCGAAGGTATGCGCCTGAAACATGGCGCAGACCGTGGCATCGTCGCCGATCTCGATCATGTCGGGGTCCACCACTTGCGCGAATTGCGGCCCCAGCACCGCGCGTTTGCCGATTTTCAGCCCCATCGCGCGCAGATACCAGTTGAGCAGAAAAGTGCCCTCGAGCCGCCGCAATATACGGTTGGCATAGCGCGCCCAGGCCACATAGACATAGTCCCAGCGGCTGCACCAGCATGACCACAGCGCATGCTGGCCGGGCCGCACCCTCCCGATCAGCAGCCATTTCATCGCCAGCACCGCCCCGCACAGCGCCAACAACGGCACCAACGTCGCCAGCGGGATCGCCACCAGAGCATAGGCCAAGGGCGACATGTCCTGTACCTCCGTCAGCATCCCCCACCAAAACGCCGTCAGCAGCAAAGGCAGCAGCGGCAGGGCAAAGCGCGCCACTTCCCAAAACACTCGGCTGGAATAGCGCAGCAGGCTGGGTTCATGCGTCAGGCTGCGGTCGGCATCGACCACCGCCCTGCGCGGCAGATCAAAACTGGGGTGCCCGAACCGCGACTGGCCCGAGGCGATTTCCTTGCCATTCGCCCGCGTGGCAATGCCTATCAGAATGTCGCTAGGCAATTGCTCGCCGGGGGGGATCACCACATGGTTACCAAGGAAGGTGTTGCGCCCCAGCCGCGTCAGCCCCAGCGTCACCGTGCCCTGCTGTATATGCCCGCCGCCCAGATATATGCCATCGGCAAAGAAGGTCTCCTCGCCGATTTCGACCAGTTCGGGGACGACATCGATGATGGTGCTGATCTCGCATTTCGGCCCGATCCGCATCCCCGCCAGACGCAGCCAGCGCGGCCAGAATATGGTGCCGGTCAGCCATTCACCAGCGATATTCAGCATCCCCGCCTTCAGCCACGCCCGCAGATAGGCGGCGCTATGGCGCGGATAGACGCCGGGGCGCACAGGCCCCATCAGGCGCATCAGGCATGCGCTCCACACCAAGGTCAGCGGCAAAGACACAAAGGCCAGCCCCATCACCAGCGCGCCCACCCGCGTCGTAAAGCTTGGGTGCATCGCCCAATGCCACAGATCGCCGCTGCGCAGGCCCGCCATCCAGCACGCCGCCACCGCCAAACCCTGCGCCGGCAAAGCCGCCGCCAACCCCAGCGCGGCCTCACCCAGCGTGGCACACATATCCCACGCCCAAGCCGGCATCGCCCGGCCCGCAGTCACATCGGGCGTCGCGGGCGCCAGGCCGACGGCATGCGCGGGAACCCCGTCCCACAGCTCGCCATCGGGAATTACCGCGCCGGGGTTCAGCGCCGACAGGGCTGCCAGCTGACTGCCGCGCCCCATCTTGCACCAGCCGCCAATGCCGCTGCGGGTTTCCAGCGTCGCGCCGTCGCCCAGCGTGATCGGGCCGATCACCACATCGCCGCGATCAAGATCCGCAAGGCCGACCATCACATCCTGCCCCAGCGTCACATGGTCGCCAATCTCCAGCAGATCCCACCCGCCGCGCGACAGGTCCACGCCGCGATGAATATGCACGCCCCGCCCGATCCGCGCGCCCAGCAGTCGCAGGATGCTTTGTTGCAGGCCAGAACCTTGCAGCAAGGGCCAAGGGATCAACCGGCAAATCTGCACCACCAGCCAGTGCCGCAGATACCACCCACTCCACACTGCCGCGCGGATCGGCTGGTATCGGCCGATCAGCAGCCGCTTGGCCAACACCGCCAACGCCACCGAACAGGGCAGATAAACCAGCAAACCGGCCATCCCCAGCAAGGGCGCGACAGCCACAAACCCCACAGGCCCCACCGCGCCATAGACCCAAGGCAACACCCGAAACGCCATCGCCCAGCTGGCCCAACTGGCGGCGAACAGCTCGCAGGCCAGCCAGCCCATCTGCACGATGTTGGCCAATACGGGCCGCGCGCGCCCCACACGCGGCAGCGCCAGCTCGGCAGGCTCCTGCCCGCCGGCCTCGATCAGGGCATGAGCATGGGCGGCCAGCGCGCGCGGGGTCCGCTTGTCGTAGATATCGCTGACGGTGACCCAATTGGTGCGGGCATCCTCGCGCAGATGCGTCACCAGCAGGGCCGCGCTCAGCGAATCGCCGGCGGCGTCGAGGAAGAAATCATCCTCCACCGAAATTTCGCCCGGCCGGTGCAGCACATAGGCAGCCGCATCGACGATCAGCCGCTCCATCTCCGTCTCTGGCGGCACGATGTCACGCATGTCGCCATCGGCGGTCAGCGCCAGCACCGGCAGCTTGGCCCGGTCCAGCTTGCCGCCGACGGTGGTGGGCAACTCATCAATCACGCCGATTTGCACCGGCACCATATAGCCCGGCAGAGCGGCCCGCAGCGTATTGCGCAGCGCGGTGGCGTTTGGCATGTCGTCGGGGTTTTCGGGCACGATAAAGCCGACCAGCGTGCTGCTTGCGCCCTTCACCTGCATGGTGCAGGCGGCGCTGCGCACCCCGTAAAGCGCGGAGAGACGCTGCTCGATCTCGCTCAGTTCCACCCGGTGGCCGCGGATCTTCACCTGCGCGTCGATCCGCCCGTGGTAAAAATAGTCGCCGTTTGCATCGCGGTGGACCAAATCGCCACTGCGATACAGCCGCCCCAACAGCGGATGATCGACGAATTTCTCCGCCGTCAAATCCGGCCGGTGGCGGTATCCGCGCGCGACGCCCGCGCCGGCGATGCATAATTCGCCGCGTGCGCCATCGGCCACTTCGTTCAACGCCTCGTCCAGCACCCATGCGAACATGCCGGGAATGGGCCGCCCTATGCCGATTTCCCGCCCCACACGGACATCGCCGCGCAGACAGGTCACCGCGCATTCGGTGGGTCCATAGCCGTTGACCATACGCCGCCCGGCAGCCCACAGATCGGCCAGATCCTGCGGCAAGGCCTCTCCGCCGACATACAGCAAGCGCAAGGCGGGCAGCGCGCGCGCCGGATCATGGCATCCCGAACTGCGCAGCAGGGTTGGCGGCGGGCAAAACACCGTGACGCCCTCGCGCCGCAGCCATTCAATGATGTCGGGACCAAGCCGCGCGGTGGCGTCATCCATCAGCACCAGGCAGGCGCCGCTGGCCAGCGCCAGCCAGATTTCCTCGATCGACGAATCGTAAGCGCTGGAGGACCCCTGCACCACCCGGTCCTGCGCGCCCAGGCCGAATTCGGCGATGTCGCCCACCACCAGATTGGCGATGTTCCGGTGCTCGACCAGCACCCCCTTGGGCTTGCCGGTGGTGCCCGAGGTGTAGATCACATAGGCGAGGCCTTCAGGCGAAACGATGGGCGGCGCGGAGTCTGGCGGATCGGTCCGCATCAAGGCCTCCGCATCCATGATCAGCCCAAAGGGCAGCGCAAATCCGCCCAGCCTTTCGCAGCCCGCGCCATCGGCCAAAACCGCCACCGGCTGGGCATCCTCCAGGATTTCGCCCAAACGGTCGTCGGGAAACGAGGGGTCCAGACAGGTAAACGCCGGCCCCGCCCGCATCACGGCGATTTGCGCCACATAAAGCAACGGCGAATTGCGCGCGATCAGCAGCGCGACGATGGCTTCGCCCGCCTTGTCCCCGCGTTCCGCGATCCGTGACGCCAGATGCCGCGCCAGCCGCGTTGCCGCCTCGTCCAGCTGGGCATAGGTCAGGCTCTGGCGTTCGGGCCGCCCTTGGCCGGGGGGAACGTCGATCGCAATCGCATCCGGGGTCCGCGTGACAGCCGGCAATAGGAAGCTATGCAGAAGGCCATCACCGGGCGCCGACCTAGGCGATCCTTGCGTGGGTAGTTGGCCCGTCTTGGGAATATTGGAAATGGCGATGGCCCCTCTCACACCCCAGACCACAGGGGCGGTCAGGATGGCCTTCCTTAATATCCGTTAGGTGGCGTAAGCAAGGGGGCACTGCAATAAGGGCACAGGCCGAGGAGTGTCGGAAAATATCCCGCTGCCATTCGGCTGTTTCGTCCTATGTCTGCCAATGGAAATATCGGGAGCACGCCATGGCCAACGACATGCGAATCGAAACCGACAGCCTAGGCGAGGTGGCGGTGCCGGCGGCGGCCTATTGGGGCGCGCAAACCCAGCGCAGCCTGTTGAACTTTGCCTTTGCGCCCGCCGAACGGATGCCCATCGCCATCATCCATGCGCTGGCGGCGGTGAAGCAGGCGGCGGCACGGGTCAACCGCCGGCACGGGCTGGACACCGCGCTGGCCGATGCCATCGATGCCGCCGCCGCCGAGGTCGCGGCGGGCAAGTTCGACGACCAGTTCCCGCTGGCAATCTGGCAAACCGGGTCTGGCACCCAGACCAATATGAACGTCAACGAGGTGATCGCGGGCCGCGCCAATGAAATGCTGACCGGCCAGCGCGGCGGCAAGGCGCCGGTTCACCCCAATGACCACGTCAACCGCGCGCAGTCCTCGAACGACAGTTTTCCGACAGCGCTGCACATCGCGGCGGCGCGTGTCCTGATCGAGCGGCTGGACCCGGCGCTGGCGGACATGCACCGCGTTCTGATCGCCAAGCAAACGGCATGGGCGGATATCGTCAAAATCGGCCGCACCCACCTGCAAGACGCCACGCCGCTGACCTTGGGGCAGGAGTTTTCCGGTTATGCCGCGCAAATCGGCAAGGCACGCGCGCGGATCAGCTATGCGCTGACCGATGTGCTGGAACTGACGCAAGGCGGCACGGCGGTCGGCACCGGGCTGAACACGCCGCCGGGCTTTGCGGACGATTTCATACGCGAGATTAACCAGCTGACCGGCATAGCCTTTGCCAGCAACAAGAACAAATTCGAGGGCCTCGCCAGCAATGACGCGCTGGTGGCGCTGTCGGCGGCGCTGGCGGGACTGGCGGGCGGGCTGACAAAAATCGCCAATGACATCCGCCTGCTGGCTTCTGGCCCGCGCGCCGGCATCGGCGAATTGCTGCTGCCCGCCAACGAGCCGGGCAGCTCTATCATGCCCGGCAAGGTCAACCCCACCCAATGCGAAATGCTGACCATGGTGGCCGCGCAAATCATCGGCAACCATACCGCCGTGACCCTCGGCGGTCTGCAAGGCCAGCTGGAGTTGAACGTGTTCAAACCGCTGATCGGGGCGAATGTGCTGCGCTCGATCGACTTGTTGGCCACCGGGATCGAGGGTTTTACGCAGCGCGCTCTGGCCGGGCTGGAGCCAGACCGTGCACGCATCGCCGAACTGGTCGAGCGATCCTTGATGCTGGTGACGGCGCTGGTGGGCGAAATCGGCTATGACAAAGCGGCAAAAATTGCCACCTATGCCCAAACGCACCGCCTCACCCTACGGCAAGCCGCGCTGGCCACCGGACTGGTGGACGAGGTGCGCTTTGATCAGCTGGTACGGCCCGAAACCATGGTGGGGCCGTCTTGAAACGCATCTGGTTGGGCGTCGCGCCAAGGCAGTAGCTATACGCCGCCCTGTTTCAGAGGTATCTAAACGAGTGGAATTAGGGAGTGGACTTGCAACGGATTTGCGCCGGTCATCCCCGCGGCACGACGTGGAACGGCGCCGGCGGTTGCGTGATGGTCTCACAATCGCGGCACGAGAATTTCTCTCGCACAGTTTGAATGACCTTCCACGCGCGCGGGATCTGCGAACCATCGTTCGACCTGATTGATCCAGGACGCCGACGTTGGCGTGAAGTGCACATGCCAATGTGGGCGGCGCGCAAGCCAGGCCTTGACCTTGGGCGTCTTGTGGGTGGCATAGTTATCCATCACGAGGTGGACGTCCGGCCCTTCGGGCATCCTCGATGATGGCCGCATCGATATGGACAGCAATACCGTAGAGCGCAGCATCAGGCCGCTGGCCCTCAATCGCAAAAACGCATTATTCGCCGGATCGGACGAAGGCGGCGACAACTGGGCGGTAATCGCCACGCTCATTGAAAACTGCAAAATCTGCGGCATCAACCCGCACACCTGGCTGACCGAAACCCTCGCCAAACTGGCCAATGGTCATCTGGCCAACCGCGTCGATGAGCTCATGCCATGGACCGCCGTGGTCTGAAAACACCGGTTACAATGATGCTTATTTCAGTTCCAGATGACTAGATCGCCGTGGTTTGAAAACACCGGTTACGTTTTTGGTGCTGTTGAAGAAAGTGGCACACCAGTGGTTGCGGGGGCAGGATTTGAACCTGCGACCTTCAGGTTATGAGCCTGACGAGCTACCGGGCTGCTCCACCCCGCGTCACCTGGGTGTCTGGCCGCG
>Ga0316220_1003153_pt1 | contig 14218 bp, 13 predicted proteins | sample TBH18005metaG_FD_203632 | JGI IMG/M metagenome (GOLD analysis project Ga0316220, IMG submission 203632) | Freshwater microbial communities from Trout Bog Lake, Wisconsin, USA - TBH18005 | ecosystem: Environmental > Aquatic > Freshwater > Lake > Hypolimnion/Profundal zone | place: USA: Wisconsin...
TGTGCAGGCCAGCGCATCGGCCCAATCCGGGCTCGGCAGGCCGCGCTTCTTCATCTCGACCTTGCGCTCCAGCCGCACCCGCGTGTCATCGGAGGCAAACCCGTACGTCGGCCCGGCCAGGTCATCGCGCAACCGCGGATTGTCCGGAATCGCCCCGCGCCGCAGCCAGGCGCGCATCCGCGTCCAGATTTCGGCCCGCTTGTTCGCCGTATGCACCGCCACGCCCGGCTCCAGTTCCGCATCGCGGCCTTCGCCGCCAAACCACACTTCGATCACCGGCAAATCGCCAACCAGTTGCCGCAACCGGTCGACAATGGCCGCACCGATATTGCCGGCATCGACCATGATCGCATCAGGCTGCCAACGCTGCGCCGCCAGCGCGATATCGCCCGCCAAAGACATCGCATCGGCGCCGCGCCAGGCTTGCCAAGGCCGTGACCGCGCATCGCTGCCGCACCGGATCGCCAACACGCTTTCATCATCGCCATAGCGCGCGCAATCGACGCCAAAGATCACCGGCTCACCACCCGCCAGCACCGGAATTTCGCGCGCCTGTGCCGTTTCGATGTCCCGCTGGCCGATAAATTGCATCTCATTGGCCGACGGAAACCGGCCCTGCACGCGCACCCGCGCTATGTCCGAATCTTCGCCAAACGTGCGCACCAGTTCGTCCAGATAGGCCTTGTTGGTGCCCTCGACATCGCGCGCATCGATCTGCGCACCGCGCCACAGCGCCCGATGCCTGCCAAAGCATTCCCGGAACGCGCCTGTCGCATGGGTTGGATTCCCAAACGCCAGCCAGATAATCTCGGTATCCGCATCGGTCAGCGCACCCAACGCCACTTCCCACACTTTGTCGGCAATCCCGGACGCCTCATCGAACACCAGCACGATGCGCTTGCCCTGGTTGTGCAATCCCGCAAAGGCCTCGGTGTTGCTCTCGCTCCAGGTCACCAGATCGCACCGCCACGATTTCTCGCGCCCCGCCATCGTCGATGTAATCGCCGTCGCCGAATGCCGGAACCACCCCGAAGTCAGCGCCAGTCCGGCCCACTTGGCCAGTTCGGGCGCGGTCTTGGTGCGCAATTGCGCCTCGGTGTTGGCAGTCACGATCACCCGTGTATCGGGGCACGTGTCCAGCGCCCATTTGACCAGCATGCCGATCAGCGCCGACTTGCCGATGCCATGCCCCGATGCGCGCGCAATCCGCAGCGGCTGAAATCGTCGCGCCGGGTCAGATAGATGGTCGCGAATTTCTGCCATGACCACCCGTTGCCATGACCGTGGCCCGGGCATTCCCGCCAGATCGCCTTCACCCCAGCCAAAGGCATAGGCGGCATAACCCAGCGGATCGGCCGTGAACGCACCAATATCTCCGGCCAGCGCCAAAATCGGGTCACTCAAGCTGCTCGACGATTGCTGCATCCGCTGGCCCTGAATCCTTGTGCTTGCGCAGCCTGTGCACGCGCTGGCGCGCGCGTTGGATCGCGGCGACTGTATCGCCGGCGCTCGACAATTCGAAATCCTGACGCGGTTTGCCCCATGCACGGTCCAGCACAGCATTGGCCGCACTGACCCGCGCCGTTGCCGGCGCATCGCCATTGGTCATGATCGCCACCAGTGTCGCCAGCGCCTCGCCGGTATGCAGCCTTGCCATGGCTGCATCGCCACGACTCTGCCCTGGCCCTTTCGCAGCATCACCGCGCGGCATAGGGCTTGCGATCGCTGGGCAATCCCATCGCCGCGGCAGAGCGCGCACCGCGCCGCACCAGCGGCCGATCGCCATGCATCGATGGATGACGCGCAGTCTGCTTGCCCGTGGCAACGATTTCCACCAGCCGGAACCGCTGATATCGGCTCACCCGGATCAGCCCCCGCCGCTCCAGCTTGCGCACCAGTTTCGGGCCCATCGAGGTCGAATTGAACCCGGTCGCAACTTCCAGATCGATATTGACCGGGCAGGGTTGCCCATGTTCGGCCGCATGGTTGATCAATTGATAGGCGATCCGTTCGGCCGGCGCGAGGTCTTCGGCATGAACATCCGGTGGCCAGGGCAAGGGTGCGCACTTGCTCGCAGCATCGTCATCCCAGAACGCGTCGAGGCTTTGCATCGCTGTCACACTCCGAATCGGGGGGGGCGGTCACCAGAGAAAAAGGCGGTGGGGCGCCGGTCACGACGCACCCACCGCCAGGGGCGCAAGCACCGTCAGGGGGAACGGTTGCTCACCATGCAGCCAGGGTCGGTGGCAATGTCACCGGCAGGGACCGAGAACAAAGACTTGGTCAACACCGTCGCCAGCGGGGGAGGAGGGCGGCGACTCGGCGGTTCAGGCTGCATGTCGGCGCAGTATCGTAAAATCAGATAATCAGATAGTGAAATCCATCCGAAAATGAATATAATTCTCTTTTCAGATTTCATCTCATCTGATAATGCACTGAAACTCACTCTCACAAGGGACGCGCCATGCGTGCTTTCGATGCCATGCTCGTGCGCAAAGCGATGAAGGCGCGTGCAATCAGCCAGGCGCAACTTGCCCGGAACCTCGGCTTCACCAGCCAGTCCGCGGTTTCCGCTTTGCTGGCCGGAAAACGCCGCGTCACCGTCGATGAAGCCGCAGCGATCTATGCCCTGCTAGGTCTGGATCAAGCCGCACAGGCCGTCCGCGACACTGTCCGGCCAACCGAACCCGCCACCGCACGCTTGCGCGACAGCGGTGCGAACCAGGATACCCCCGACTATGGCGTAGTCCCGGTAATCGGCATCGCCGGGGCTGGCCGCTGGCGCGAAGCCGTCGAAATGCCACTGGGCCATATGCCGGTCCCCGGCCGATTGTCCGGTCGCGGCGTGTTCGGCATCGAAGTCAACGGTGATTCGATGGACTTGCTGATCGAAGATGGCGGCCTGATTCTGGTCGATGCCGGGCAAAAAGAACTCGCCCCCGGCGGCGTCTACCTCATCGCCAACAGCGACGGCGAAGCCACGGTCAAACGCTATCGCCGCGATCCTGCCCGCTTCGAACCCTGCTCCAGCAACCCGGCGCACCATCCGTTCCTGGTCAGCGACGACGATTTTTCGGTCCTTGGCAAAGTCATCTGGAAAAGCGCACCGGTGATCTGATCACGCGAAAGACCGCCCACCAACCGGGGTGCGATTGTAATAATCCGAATATCAGATATCTGGCGAAATTGCTGTTTCAGCAAGGAACCGCCGTTCGATGCCACAACCCCCGCCGCCTGGGCCGTGCAACCTGTGGCACCACAGCCTTGCCGCCCGCGACCTTCTGGACCAACTTGAATCCCGCGATGTCCGCCTCACACGCGTGCGCAGTTGCCCCGGACCGGATCACCTCGCCTGGCACCCCGACACGGACTTTGGCGCGGCAACTTTCACCGCGCTGACCCACTTGCGGCAATTGGCAGTGGGACCAGCCTTTGCCCAGGCGCCGAATGATTGCGCACGCGCAGTGGCGCTGGCCGCCGCACAACGCGCGCCCACTGTACCAGCAGCAGTCGCGACCCGCTTCGGCGATCCCGCGCGATGGCTCGGGCACGGCCCGCTCGAAGCCACACGCCGCTTCCGTGCGAACTGGACCTGACAGCAGGAGAAAAGAAAATCTGGCCGAACCGCTGCGTCGAATTTCGAATTCAGGCGATCATCCGTGAACCGGCAGCATCGGCAAACATGGAGTTGACCGCATCCAGCGAGCTTGGCCGTCCTGTCAGATAGCCCTGAAACTCATGGCATCCAGCCGCAATCAGCAGATCCTTTTGCGCCTCGGTTTCGACGCCTTCGGCAATGACTTCCAGATGAAAACTGTGCGCCAGTTTGACGATCGCGCCAACCAGCGTTTCGGCTTCGACACTTTGTCCAAGGTCTGCCACAAAACTGCGGTCGATCTTGATCTTGTCGACCCGGAACCGGTGCAACAACCGCAACGACGAATAGCCCGTCCCGAAATCGTCGAGCACGATGGCAAAACCCAACCGCTTCAGCGCAGCAAAATTCTCCATCGTTGCCGGGCTGTCGGTCAGCAATGCCGTTTCGGTCAGCTCAATGTCGTATTTCACCGGATCGATCTGCGATGCGGCGGCAATCTGGATCATGCGCGCGGCAAACCCGGGCGCGCGCATCTGGATCGCCGAAACATTGATGGCCACGCGCACCACCGGCCAATCGCGGGTCTCGGCAAACACCCGCCGCAACACGAATTCGCCGATCCCCAGGATCAGACCGCATTCCTCAGCCAGCGGGATAAATGTGGCGGGCGAAATTGCCCCCAATTCGGGATCGTCCCAACGCAACAGCGCTTCATAGGCGCGGATCGTCCCTGCTGCATCGACTTGCGGCTGATAAACCATGTGAAATGCACCCTGGTCGAGCGCATTGCGCAATTTGGCCTCAAGCACGCGCCGCGTCTGAAACGCGGCCTCCATTTCCTGTTCGTAAAACGTGATGCACCCGCGGCCACGCGCCTTGGCGCGATAAAGCGCAAGGTCCGCCTGCCGCAGTGCCAGCGAAGGCTCGCGCACCGTCCCGTCGATCACCGCCACCCCGATCGAACACCCCACATCCAGTCGTCCGAACTCACTGTCGACCGGGGTCAGCAGGGTGGCAAGGCAACGCTGCGCCAGCGCGGCAATCGCGTCCCGGTCTGCCGCCAACGCAACCAGCACGAATTCATCGCCACCCAAACGGGCCGTAAACGCGCTCTGCTCGATGCGCGCCAGCGACCGCAACCGGTCGGCCATGACTTTCAGCAATTCATCGCCGGCCTGGTGCCCCAGCGTGTCGTTGACTTCCTTGAATCGGTCCAGATCGATGCACAACATGCCCAACATCGGACGACGCGGTGACAGCGTCCCCAGCATAGCGCGCAACCGCTCGAACAGCATCGCGCGATTGGGCAGCAAAGTCAGCGTGTCGTGATAGGCGAGATGCCGCGCGCGCATTTCGCTGGCCAGCAATTCATCGACCACCACCCCGCTGCGGCGGACGATCGTCAAACCCACCAGACCGAGCAAGGCAATCGCCCCCAGCAAGGGCATCGTCATGCGGTGCAACAGCACCGAACCTGGCTGGCGCGGCGCCCAGTTCAAAGCCGCCACGACCGTCCCGTCCGGCGCGCGCAGCGGCAGCACAGCACGATCGGGCGTGGCGTCGGCCGTTGCGACAATTTTCAGGTCATCCAGCAAATAGCGCGCGGCAAGACTGTGCAGCATCGTCTGATCGATCGGTATGGCGTTGATCGATACCGCCGCCCGCGGCCCCTTGGGTTGAACCAGCCCAAGGTCAGGCTGCACCAGGCTGGCTGCGACGACATAGACTTTGCCGTCAACCCGCACGATCCCGTCGGCCTGAATCGGCCGGGTAATCGGCCCTTTGTCCTGCGCATGCGCGCGGATCGGCCCGCGCTTGGCCTCGGCGGCGCGGATCGGTCGCAACAACTGCGCCACGATCGGTCGGAACTGCTCAAAGCTGCTCGATGGCGGATGATCGCCCATCACAAAGGCATAAGTAACCTTGCCATCACCATCGACAAAATAGCTGTGCGTAAAGCCATCAAATTCATAGAGCTGGCGGCCAAAATCAAGATCGGCAAACGTCAGGTCCATTGTGCGGTCGACTTTTGCGACCGTCTTGTCCCAATCGACTTGCGGAACAATCAGGTCATTCAGTTGATGAATTTGCTGGGCAAAACCGCTTTCGACCATGCGCTGTTCGCGCTCGACGGCGGTGTCGTTGAACCGGTCGACCAGAAAAACCACCACCAGCACCAGAAGCACCAGCGCCCCCAGTGTCATCGCTGCAATCGGCACCAGCAGTTGCCGCTTGCGCGATTTCCCGACGATGAAGTTTCGCACGTCCACCGAGTGCAACAATCCCTTTCGCAATGTCGTCCAACACCACGTCGGCGCCTTGCATACACTTTGGAAACTAAGTCTTTGCTAAGATTGCCTCGCCACTTTTGCTGTGCATGCGGCGACCAACTGGAATTCTTTACCGGTCTGGCGTAAAACCCGCCAATGGCGCACACACCCGACCCGATAATGCCACCTGGAACCTTCACGCGCGATCGTGATGATCCCTGGAGCCCCGCGCAACGCCGTGCCGGGTTGGTTGCGCTGGCCTTGTTCGCCATGCTCGGCGTGTGGGTCTTGCGGCTTTTTCTTCCCGCGCTGGGCTGGGCCATCATTCTGGCGATTTCGCTCTGGCCCTGGCGTCAGCGCGCCGTGGCACTTTGGCCGGGCGGTGCGGATTTCACGTGGCCAGCGCTGTTCACGCTGACCGTGGCGCTGTTCTTTGTTCTTCCCCTGCTGATGGTTGCGCATGCGGTCGCCTCAGACGGCAGTTTTGTTCTGCAATGGCTCGCCGATGCGCGCACACATGGCGTGCCGGTGCCTGACGTTGTCGCGCATCTGCCCGCGAGTGCGGCGATCACCACTTGGTGGCACGAGAATCTGGCCAAACCCGGCGCGCTGGGCAGCCTCGCGATGCCGGGTGCCGGCACCCTGTCACCGTTCGGCACTGGCCAGCATTTGCTCGGCCTGTTGCTACACCGCTTGATTTTCGCCATTTTCCTGCTGGTGATCCTGTTCTTTCTCTTGCGCGATGGCCAACGCGTCGGAAACAGCCTTCGCATGGGCTGTCAGCGCGCGTTCGGCGCTGCCGGCGTCAATGTCGCCGCACAAGCCCTGCGGGCTGTGAGAGGAACGGTCAACGGTCTGGTCGTCGTCGGATTTGGCGAAGGCGTGCTGCTCGGGCTGGTCTATGCCTTGTGCGGGGCCCCCCACGCCGCGCTGCTCGGCCTGCTCACCGGCTTGCTCTCGGCCGTCCCACTTGGTGCAGTGGTGGCAGCCGCCGTCGCCTCGGCCCTGCTCGCAGCCGCCGGCAAAATGCTCGCTGCGGGCATAGTCGCCGTGGTCGCAGCCGTGGTCATCTTCGTCGCAGATCATTTCATCCGCCCGGTGATGATCGGCGATGCCACCAGACTGCCCTTTCTCGTCGTCCTGCTCGGCATCCTCGGCGGGATCGAGGCACTTGGCCTGATCGGACTGGTGGTCGGCCCGGCCCTCATGGCCGTGCTGATGCTGCTTTGGCGCGAATGGGTCGGCTCGCAACAGGGCCCGCTAAACCCACCCCATATTCCCGAGCTGGAATCGCCCGCACTGCATGACCTGCCTTGACCAGCCCGACTGATCCTGTACTGGGCGTGGCGATCAGGGGCGGTTAGCTCAGTTGGTAGAGCATCTCGTTTACACCGAGGCATAACCCTGAAATTTGGCTGTTTTCCGTTACTTCTCTGAAGAACGGAGCCGGTTCATATGGCGAACAAAGCCATCCCTGCGGACCATCTGCGGACCACTTTCAATGCGACGCGCAGCCGACCTCAAAGGCCATCCAATCTGGCCGATGCGGGCGTCTATGCCCTTCAAAAAAAGCGGCAAGCCTTTCGCATGGGCAGCCGACCCGAGCCGCCGCCTCTGATACGAAAAACCGCTGAAAGGGCGGCAACCCTTCGCAGCGGCGTAATCAATAGCTGTGTGGCTATGACCGGCAACTACCTGCAGCGTGATTCTGGCGCAAGGACAGTTCTCCTGGCAGGTGCAGCATGAGCACCACCCTCTCGCACCGCGGACTACCTCCAGGTGTTGGGCGCTTCGAGCTCCTGCGGCTGTTCGAGCAGGTCGCACGGCCAGGCTTTGGCTTGTCATCGACGGCAGTAGCCTTGGTCCGGCACTACGTGCTCAAGACCATGGACGGTGACTACATGTCGGGACGCATCTGCGCGGTCTGGACGCAAGCCTGCCGTTTCGCCGAAGCCTTGGGCCTGACACCGCGCTCGATCAACTCGGCTGAACGCGAGTTAGAGCGCGCCGGTTTCATTGTGCGCAACGCGGGTATCAATGGCGAGCGTGCTGGCGACCGGCAGGCTGGCGTGGTGGTCTGGGCGGCGGGCATCAATCTAGCCCCGCTGGTCGAGCGCTTCACCGAAATGCAGGCCAAAGCGGAGGCTCTGGCACTGCAAGCCCGAGCCATCCAGCAATGCCGCGCCGAAATTCGCCAATTGGGCCAGCGCATCCGCGAAGCTGGTGACGAGGATCTGCGCGAGCGGGCCGAGACCATCCTGCCCGATGGCCGCACGGCGCGGATCACCAGCATCGACCGCCTGATTGCCATCCGCGAGGCCCTGTCCGCAATGCTCGCCGCCATCGAATCTGCGCCCGATCCCGAGCCCCGTGCACTGAAAACTTCCGACGCGCCGGAAGAAAACTGCGCACGCAGTATACAAGACAAAAACTCATCACGAAGGCGTACCACGCGGCTCAGTGATCCGCTCGAGCGCATCCGGCCCGCGACTGCGCTGGTGGTGGCCACCGAGAGCTATCGCGGCATTGTCGAGGCGCTTGGGGGGCCGACCTGGCCCAATCTCGTCGAGGCGTCATGGCGCAGTTGTGGGCGGCTTGGAATTGCCCAGAGCACATGGGGCCGCGCTTGCCAGCAGTTCGGGCGGGAACGAACTGCGCTCAGCGTGTTGCTGATCGACCGGAATGCCGAATTGCCCATGGGCCACCGCTATCGGGTAGGATCACCAGCGCGCTGTCTGGCGGGGATGGTGCGTCGGGCAGGCTCGTCAGGGGTGAACCTTGCGGGGCTTTTCCGGGCAACGGAGCGCAATGTCCAAGAGGCCCCGCTACAAGCCCCAGCGCCCGAGCAGTTGATTGAACCGCAGTCTGGGCCTCTGGCCCATCTCACCGCAAGGTTGATGGCCAGCATGGAGCGGCGCGTCAGCCCAGATGGGTGAACCTGTCCAGCACATAACGCGTCCAAATGTCCGCACTCTCACAAGCCCACACGTCCACATGTGAACGGGCAAGGAAAACACCATGACCATTATAGCTATCGTCAGCCAGAAGGGCGGCTCGGGCAAAACCACCCTTTCGGTGAACCTCGCGGCCGCTGCCGAAGCAACGGGTGCCGTGGCGCTCATCATCGACACCGATCCGCAGGCCACCGCCAGCCAATGGGGCGCTTGGCGATCCGACAAGGCGCCGGAGGTGATCGACAGCGCACCGCCGCGCATTCAGGCCAAAGTCGATGCCGCCAAAGCGCAGGGGGCGACCTTCATCGTGATCGACACGCCGCCCCATGCCGACAGTGCGGCGAGCCGGGCGGTCGAGGTTGCTGATCTGGTACTGATCCCCTGCCGCCCCAGTGCTTTTGATCTCGCGGCAATCAAGACGACGGTCAGCCTTGTTCGGCTGTTCGACAAGCCGGCCTATGTGGTGTTCACGGCTGGCCCGCCCCATGCGCCGCGCATGTATGAGGAGGCGGCTGAACTGGTCCAGGGCTTTGGTATCGAAGCTTGCCCACACATGCTTCCGGACCGCGCCATCTATCGCCATGCAAGTGCGGCGGGAGCCTCGGTCATCGAGTTCGAACCAGAGGGGAAGGCTGCTGTAGAGATCGCCATGCTTCACAGGTGGACGATCGCACATGCGGACATGTCCACAACCGCACGTGAGGGAGTGTGAAGCTGTGAGCCGATTTGCCAATCTAGCTGACAAGCCGAAAGCCAAGCCCAAGCAAGAGGACCAGCCTTCGGCGAATGGGGGTGCTGGTGGTGGGCCATCATCTGCGATCAGCGCCTCGCCGCGATCAAACAGTCGCGTCGGGCGCAAAGCCATCGCGGCCTACTTCTCGCCAGAAATGTCGCTCGCCATGCATCTTTGTGCGCGCAAGAACGGCCTCAGCCTGCAGGAACTCATGGCTGAAGCCTTCGATGACATCCTGCGCAAATATGGCGAGAGCCCCATCGGTGGATGAAGGCACAGCGTTGCGTGTCGGAGCGTGCTCGCCCTGTCAGATCAATCCAAGCTCGCAGCGCTTGACAGGCTCGATCGAGCCTCCCGGAGCAGCGGAGTTTGCATCCTCCGTTCGCATTTGACCACAATCAATTTGTCACTATCACTATTTGGTAATATGGTGATGTGATGTTTTGCCTTCGATAGGACACAAGGTTGATGCAATCCGGCAGCGCAGTGTCAGCGATTGGCTTGTCGCCAGACGCGCCTTTACGCATCGGCGACACCGTGCCCGATTTCACCGCGCGGACCACGCACGGAATGGTCCGCCTTTCGGACTTTCGCGGGCGTTGGCTGGTATTTTTCTCGCACCCGGCTGATTTCACGCCCGTCTGCACCAGTGAATTCGTCGCCATCGCGGCAGCGGCGGATCGGTTCGAAGCGCTTGGCTGCAGCCTGCTGGGCCATTCGATCGACAGCCTGTTTTCGCACCTGGCGTGGCTCCGCGCGATCAACGATGCCCTAGGGGTGCGGGTTCCGTTTCCGATCGTTGAAGATCCGACTCTCGCAATCGCCCGGGCCTTCGGCATGGTCCCGGCCGATGTGAATCATGCCGCATCGGTGCGCGCCGTATATTTCATCAATCCCGACGGCGTGTTGATGGCCAGCATGTCCTATCCGGTCAGCGTGGGGCGCTCGGTCGAGGAAATGCTGCGGACATTGGCGGCTTTGCAACAAACCGCGTCCGGCGCGGTGATGACCCCCGCCGAATGGCAGCCCGGTGATGCCGTGCTGATGCCACCGGAATTTACCGCTGATGCGGTTCTGTCGGCCGAAGGCCCGGTAAGCTGGTTTTTTCGAAAGTCAGCGACGCCATGACGCGCAAGCACCAAACGCGGGTGGATATGGCCCGGTTGGTGGAAGACTTGCGCCTGATGGCGCACCCAATGCGCTTGACCTTGTTGGCGATCCTCGCCCGTGGCGAACGCGGCGTCAGCGAACTGGTGTCCGACACCGGGCAGGGGCCGGTTCTGGTCAGCCAGCAACTCGCGTTCCTGCGCAAGGCCGGCCTCGTGCAGACGCGGCGCGAGGCGAAGCAGGTGTTCTATCGCCTGGCAGATGGCCGCATGGGCAATATCCTGGCGGACCTTGCCGACATTGTCGGACCGGATCATGCGCAGGATACCCGCGCGCCGGCGCCCGTGATCGGCGGCGTCAGCGCGGCGATGTTTGCCCGGGTCGAACCACGGGGCTAGACCGTTACAATCCGGTCGGCCAAGGCAGCCATAGCCGGCCGATGGCTGACCAGCACCAGCCCCGTTCCGGTCTGGCGCAGCCATCCGTCCAGTCGGCTGATCAGTTCGCTTTCGGTCGCTGCATCAAGGCCTTCGCTCGGTTCGTCGAGCACCAGCCAAGGCCGCTGCGCAAGCAGCGCGCGTGCAAGTACCAAGCGCCGCCGCTGGCCGCCCGAGAGGCGTGCGCCGTCGTTGCCAAGCCATTGGTGAAGCCCGTCGGGCAGTGCGCAGACCATGTCTTCGGCACAAGCAACGCTCAGCGCCTGCCACATGTCGGCTTCGGTCACACCCGGTCTGGCGAGGCTCAGGTTATCGGCAACAGTTCCGGCGATCAGCGGCGTGTCCTGTGCGCCAAGCGCAAAGGCGCCCCGCAACTGCGCCAGCCCCCACGCGGCGGGCGCTTGGCCAGTCACGAGGAGGGACTGCAGCGCATCATTGCGCAGACCTGTCAGAGTCTCGATCAGCCGGGTCTTGCCCGCACCCGATGGCCCGGCAATCCTAACGCGCCTGCCTGGGCGGCAGACAATGCCGCACAGAACGAGCTCGGGGCGATCCGGCAACGCGGGGCTCGCCGCCACTTCGGCCGCACGCGTATCGAGCGCGGCAAGGCGCTGCGCGGCCTGATCGACCTCGTGTGTGCGAATGTCTGAGGCGGCCATCGCACCCCAGCCTTCGAACGCGGAGAGTACAGCGAGCAGGCCAAAGGCAAACGTTGGCTCTGGTCCCCGCGCGACCCAGGCCATGCCGGCGATGGCGAGCGCGGCGAGGATAGTTTGCACGCCCCCGATTGCCGCCTCGGCGCGCACCAGCGCGGTCCGCGCCTCAGCATGGGCGTTCGCAGAGCTTTCCAGTGCCCGCGTCAGCGCCGGAGCCAGACCATAGATCAGAATATCGGACGAAGGGCCCGCCATGTCGGCGTAATCGGATTGAAGCGCGGTATAGGCGCGTGCGGCCTCGGCCTGCAGCGCCGGCAAGCGATGCGCCGCCATCCGCCGTGCAGCAAAGCGCATGGCCGGCAGCGCAAGCAGGTAGATTGTCACGGCGCCCCGGCCCATCGCCAGCGCACCGAGCAGGCCGGCGGCCCCGAACGCCCATGCGCCGGGGCGCGAAATGCGCCGGATGACCGAATCCTCCAGCGCATCAACATCTTTGCCCAGGCGTGAGGCGAGTTCCCCGGGGCGTCGGGGAACTTCGCCGGCCAGTGCCCCTGCCACCACCTGCCGGAACAGCGTGGTGCGCACACCGGCCAGCGCAAACAGCGCCGCACGGTGGCCAAACATGCGTTCGCCATAACGCGTGCCGGTGCGCAGGATGGCCGCCGCGCGAATGCCGGCACTCGGCAACAGATAGTTGAACCCCTGGACTGCGGCGATGCCCGCAGCCCCGGCCAGCGCTGCGCCCGCCAGAAACAGCCCTGACACCGCCAGCAGGCCGACGGCCGACAGCGCGGCCAGCACCGCGCAGGCGATCCCGGCCGCCACCAATCGCCGCTGCCCGGCGAGCGCCTGCTGCACCAGCGCGATCATGGCGCGATCTCCAGCACGGTCGTGGCCATCGTCACAAGTTCGTGGTCATGGGTGGCAACGATCACCAGCCGATCGCGTGCCAGCTCTCCCAGCACCGTGCGGATCGTTGCAGCGGTAGCCTCGTCAAGATCGGCGGTCGGCTCGTCCAGCAGCAGGATCGGCCGGCCCGAAAGCACGGCGCGGGCAAGTCCGATCCGCCGCCGCTCCCCGCCCGAAAGGCCCGATCCGCGATGATCGACCGCCATGTCCAGCCCGCCCCGCCGCGTCACCATCGGGCCAAGGCCCAGGCGCTGCAAGCAGTCGGTCATGGCGGCCGCATCAGCCTTTCCCATGGCCAGATTGTCGCGCAGGGTGCCGGGCAGCAACGCCACCTGCTGCCCGGCCCAACCGATCGCGGCATTGAGCGCACCCGGCGCAAACTCGGCCCCGTCGGCGATAATCTGGCCGGTCACCTGCGGTACCTGGCCGATCAGGCCGAGCAGCAGCGTGGTTTTGCCTGCCCCGGTCGGGCCGGTGATCGCGTGTAGCCCTGGACCATCCCAACGCCAGTCCAGCGGGCCGATCGTTTCGCCCTCGTCATGGGCAAATGCGACAGCGTGGCCGGACCAACGCGCGGGCACCGGGATCGCTGCAGGCGCGGGGGCAATCTTGGTAATTTCGGCGGCGATCGCCGCCATCGCCGCATCGCCCTGCTGCTTGTCGTGGTACGCTGCGGCAAGCCGGCGCATGGCGAGGTAGAATTCGGGCGCCAGCGCCAGCGTGAAGAACGCGCGCGTTCCGGTCAGGTGTTCGGGCGCCGGAAAGGGCAGCAATCCGAGCAGCGAAAAGCCGCAATAGACTGCGACCAGCGCGACCGACAGCGCGGCAAAAAATTCGAGGATGGCGCTTGAGGCAAAGGCGATCCCCAACACATTCATTGTCCGCTCGGCCACTTGCCCGGCGGCTTCGCCAAGATGGCGCGCGACCCGGTCTTCTGCGGCAAAGCCCAGAATGGTCGGCAAATTGCGCACGCGATCGACAAACAACCCCGCCAAACGGTTGAGAGCTTGATGCTGACTTTCCGCGCGCCGCGCCGCCGCGCTGCCGGCGAGCACCAATGCAAGGACAAACGGCACCAAGGTTGCCAGTAGGATCAGGCTGGATACCCAGCTTGCCGGTGCAACGGCTATCGCCACGATCAGGGGCGACATTGCACTCGCTACCCGCAAGGGCAGGAAGCGTGCCACCAGCCCTTCGCTGGCCAGAATCGAATCAACCGCAAGCTGCATGTCGGCGCCGATCAGGCTGCCGCGGCGCATGCGGGAGGGCAGCAGCGCCGGGTGCACGCGCTGGCGCAGAGCAGCACTAGCTTGGGTTGCTGCACGCTGGCCGGCCAGATTGGCGCGGAAAACCGCCATTGCGCGCATCCCGCCGCCGGTGAGCAACAGCAAGGCCGGCACGACGGTCGCAGGGCCGCCAAGGATGCGGTTGCCCACCGCAAGTGCTATACCTGCGGCCAGCGGAATCGCGCCAAGGCTGTCAACCAGCCACCACGCCGCGGCGCGATAGTCGGGTCGGGGCCGGGGGATGACCTGGAGTGATTGCTTGACCATA
>Ga0316220_1003155_pt1 | contig 14205 bp, 17 predicted proteins | sample TBH18005metaG_FD_203632 | JGI IMG/M metagenome (GOLD analysis project Ga0316220, IMG submission 203632) | Freshwater microbial communities from Trout Bog Lake, Wisconsin, USA - TBH18005 | ecosystem: Environmental > Aquatic > Freshwater > Lake > Hypolimnion/Profundal zone | place: USA: Wisconsin...
CGTCTTTCATAGGGCGGATGGCCACGATGTTGCCAGGCGTGCGGCCCAACATACGTTTTGCTTCGTCACCGACGGCGAGAACATTGGTCGTTCCCGCCTGAATGGCTACTACGGAAGGTTCGCGCAGGACGATTCCACGATCCCGCACATAGACGAGGGAATTTGCGGTCCCCAAATCTATTCCAATGTCATTGGAAAACAGGCTTTTGAATTGCTCGAGCATGAATGCGCCTAATCGCCAACAGTTAAAACCCTGCCCCGCCAAAGGTCAAGCGGCGAATGTGAATAACTCAAAAAGCCGACGCTCCACCCGCTAAAAATAAATTCCATTGAGATTGAAGTCATCCAGCCCGGCGTCGCCGTGTCAGCGACTACGCTAGGTTTTCGGCCAACAAAATAATTTCTTGGCCGCACATCACGGCGAGACATTTTTACATTTGCTGGCTTAACGACAGCCACATCGCTCCCCGAACATCCAACCCCGATAAGTTAACTAGGAGACTTAATCATGAAAAATAAATTACTCGCGGAATTCTTTGGCACCTTCTGGCTCGTCTTTGGTGGCTGCGGCAGCGCCGTGTTGGCCGCCAAATTCATCGCCACAGAAGGGGTGACGCCCATCAATCTGGGCATCGGCCTCGTCGGCGTGGCCCTCGCCTTCGGCTTGACAGTGCTGACGATGGCGTATGCCATCGGACATATTTCCGGTTGTCATCTAAATCCCGCCGTCTCCGTCAGGCTGTGCGTGGGCGGGCGTTTCTCCGCCGTGGAACTGTTGCCTTACATCATCGTTCAGGTGCTGGGGGCGATTGCCGGTTCAGCGGTGCTGTATGTGATTGCCAGCGGCCAGGCGGGATTTTCTACCGCCGGCGGTTTTGCGGCCAACGGTTTTGGCGAACATTCACCGGGGCATTATTCCGCGCTCGCAGCGTTTGTGGCGGAAGCGGTGCTGACCTTTTTCTTCCTGCTCATCATTCTCGGCGCGACCGACAAGCGCGCACCGCAGGGCTTTGCGCCCATTGCCATCGGCTTTGGGCTGACGCTCATCCATCTCATCGGCATTCCTGTCACAAACCTTTCCGTCAATCCAGCGCGCAGCACCGGGCCGGCGCTATTTGCAGGCGCGTGGGCCGTGCAACAACTCTGGCTGTTTTGGGTGGCCCCAATCGTCGGCGCGATTCTGGCCGGCCTGGTTTATCCGGTGATGGCCGGCAAACCGGCGGGCGAAAACGGGAAATAAAAAAATCGCCCGGCTCACGCCTTCTTCACGAAGCACGCTTTCAGGCCGACGGCTATGCCGTCCACCTTGCAGGAAATTTCGTGGTCGCCATCCACGAGCCGGATAGGCTTGGACTTGGAACCGCCCTTGAGCACGGACGAGCCGCCGAGCTTCAAATCCTTGATGAGGATGACGCAATCGCCATCGGCGAGGACATTGCCGTGGGCATCTTTCACCACACGCGGGCCGGCGGCGGCTTCGGGCGCAGCCGCGCGCGGCCATTCGTGACCGCAGGTGACACATTCCCATTTGTCGGGAAATTCCAAGACTTCGGTCATCTCGCACATCGGGCAGGCAGGTTGGCTCATAAAGGGACAACATAGCAAGTTATTGCTCGGCAACTCAACTGCGCATTTAGCCACCGCCGAAAACTTCATGGGCCGTAACATTTTCGCCGGCGGCGCGTCTCAAGAAAAATGCAAAGACAATGGCGTTGGTTACGGGCCGGTCTTTTATTCATCAGCCTGTTGGCGCGCGCGGCGGCGGCGGACGGCTTGCGGCCGATGGATTTCACCGTGGACGGCGTGGCGCGCACGGCGCTGGTTTATATTCCGGCGGCGGCAGGAACGAATGGCCTGCCAGTGGTGTTTGTGTTCCACGGCCACGGCGGCAGCGCGCGTCAGGTCGCGCGCAGTTTTGGCATCGAACAACAATGGCCGGAAGCCATTGTCGTTTATATGCAAGGGCTGCCAACGGTCGGACAGCTCACCGATCCGCAGGGCCACCGCGACGGCTGGCAGGCCAAGGCGGGTGATTACGGCGATCGCGACTTGAAATTTTTCGACGCCGTGCTGGCACGGCTGAAACAGGAAAATCAGGTGGATGCAAAACGCATCTACGCGACCGGCCATTCCAACGGCGGTGGCTTCACCTATCTTCTATGGCTGACGCGCGGCTACGTCTTGGCTGCGGTCGCGCCGTGCGCGGCGGTCGCAAAATACGCGGCCCAATTAAAACCAAAACCGGTGATGCACATTGCCGGCGAGCATGACCCGTTGGTGAAGTTTGCGTGGCAGCAACTGATGATGGCCACCGTGCGGAAAATCAATGGCTGCGCGGCCACCGGCGAACCGTGGGCCGAACACTGCACGCTTTATCCGTCAGCCCACGGCACGCCAGTGGTGACGTTCATCCATCCGGGCGGACACGTCGTGCCACCCTCCGCACCGGCGCTGATTGTGAAATTTTTCAAGGCGCATCCAGGCGAAACGGACAAATGAAATCACGGATAAAAATCCGCCTCTCCGGATTTGGCTGTTCGGAGAGGCGGCAGGAAGCCTCGGCTACTTTTTCTTGACGGAGGACTTGGCGGCAGCGGCGGCGCTTTTCTTGGCGTTGTTGCTGCTGGCCTTGGCGTCTTTCTGGCCGGACTTTTTCTGCGTGGCTTTCGGGGATTTGTCGCCCATAACTTTATTTTGGTTCTGTGGTTGACTCGCCTGCGGCATGGAATTTTCTCCGGAAGGCAAACCATCGTGCGCTGCCGCCTGACGATTGTAAATGACCGACGCGAATTTATTTGCCGCCGCGCGTCACGCGGACTTCAACGCGATAGGTGATGCGCACGAGCAAATCGCCGCGTCCGCCGCGCGCTTTGGGCAAACCTTCGTTCGCGATGCGAATAATTTCTCCACGCGCCACGCCACGCGGAATTTGGACGCGCACCATCGCGCCGGTGAGTCCGCGAACCATTTCCGAACCGCCTTGCGCCGCGCGTTCGGCTTTAATTTTCAAATCGCAGCGCAAATCCGAGCCGCGTGTTTTGAAACGGAAATTCGGTTGCGCCTTCACGCGCAGTTGCACGAAACCGCCAAAAGTTTCATCGCGCGAAATTTTGAAACGCGTTCCCGGCGCAGTCTCCGGCGGAATAATTAATTCGTAAATTTCCGCGCCATTCGGATTGGCCGGATCGTTGATGCGGACTTCGCGTTTCGCGCCGCGCAAAAAATCTTCCAGTGGCAAGTTCACATCCTGCGAAATGTTGCGCTGGATTTTTGTCCCGCGCGCGGCCGCGGAAGATTTTTTTGCCGCGTCGAGTTCACGGTCGTAGGCGGCGCGCAAATCGGGGTCGCTTAAAATTTCATGCGCCGCATTCAGTTCCTGCGTGCGGGCGACGGCGGCGGGCGAATGCGGATTTACGTCGGGATGATGCTGCTTGGCGAGCACACGATACGCGGCGCGAATTTGCGCGAGCGTGCAGCGGCGGTCAAGGCCGAGCGTGGCGTAGTGATTGGGTTCCGCGCGTTGCAAGTTTTCAGCTTACTGCGCAACGGCGTCCACGTCAGCTTCATTGATGGCTGGCGATTTTTTGCCGGCGGTCAGCAGCTGCGCACCCTTGAGCAGGCGGCAGAAATCTTTTTTGCTGGTGACGGTTTTCGTGCCTGCCTTGCTGGTGAGACTGGGGTGGGATTTGTATTCCACTTCCAATCGTTCGAGGCGAACGATGCGGATGAATTGTCCGTCTTTTTTCCAAACTTGGGCTTGGGCGAGTTTCATAGCGGCGGCAATCGAAAACGAAAAAGAATCCCGCATAGCGTCGAGCGCTGCGGGATGAAGTTGTGGAAAAGTTTGTCTCTCCTGTTTTTAAGTCAGGAGAGACAATAACCAGCAACGTTACTTCTTTTTGGCAGCGGGCTTTTTGGCGGCAGCTTTTTTCGGAGCGGGTTTGCTGGCTTTGGATTTAACAGCTTTTTTAGCCATAATGTTTGATTTGAGTTACAGTTTGACTTTGTGCGGAATGATTAGTTTCTCCGCAGCCATGAGCATCATGTGACGAGCCGGCGACATTGTAAATGACCGAAATCAAATCATTTTGCGCCGTGTGGATGAAGCCGCCCTTATTTATTTGCAAATATAATGCTTGCGCTTCGCCGGAAAGAGTCCATGCTCGCCTCACCTGTTAGATAGCTTGTCAGTCCCACGGCATGGTAAATCTTCAAGTGAACTTTGTTTCAGTGATGATTTGAAATCCGATAATCGGAAACAGTCTGGTGAGTGCAGTGTTAGTCGGACAGTAAAATACATCACATGAGCAACAAATTATTCGTAGGAAATCTTTCCTTCAATACCACCGAAAACGACCTGAACGACGCCTTTGCGGCGCACGGCACGGTCACGGAAACCAACCTGATGATGGATCGCATGACCAACCGCCCCCGCGGTTTCGGTTTCGTGACCATGAGCACGGCGGAAGAAGCGCAGAAAGCCATCGCCGCCTTGAACGGCGCGCAGTTGGATGGCCGCGCCCTCACCGTCAATGTCGCCCGTCCGCGTGAAGAACGCGCGCCCGGCGGCGGTGGTGGTGGCCGTCGCGAATTCGGCGGTGGCGGCGGCGCTGGCCGTCGCGAACGTTACTAATCCGTTTTAGGATTTTTCATGGCGGGGTTCGGGTGAACCGAATCCCGCCTTTTTTTATTTTTCAAATCGGTTCGTCCGAATGAGAGCGCCAACCAAAGAAGAACACATCGAAGTCGAAGGCCGGGTTCAAACCGTCCTGCCCGGCACGATGTTCCGCGTCGAGCTGGAGAACAAGCACGTCGTGCTTGCCACCATCTGCGGCAAGATGCGCAAACGCTGGGTGCGCCTGACCGTCGGCGACCGCGTCAAAATGGAGATGTCGCCCTACGATTTGAACAAGGCGCGCATCACCTGGCGGCTGAAATAAATTTCCCGCGCGCGGCTTCTTCTGCTGCGCCGCCCATTCGAGCGTGCCAAACCGCTCCCCGATTTTACACTTTTTCCGTTATGTCATTTGAAGTCCTCGGCCTCGCGCCCAAAATTTTGCAGGCCGTCCAAGAAGCCGGTTACACCGAGCCGACGCCCATCCAGACCGCCGCCATTCCGCCGATCATTGCCGGCCACGATCTCATCGGCATCGCCCAAACCGGCACGGGCAAGACGGCGGCGTTCACGCTGCCCATGCTCACAAAGCTCGCTGCCGCCCAGGCCGCGGCCGGGCCGAACCGCCGCACCCGCGTGCTCATTCTTGCGCCCACGCGCGAACTCGTCGTGCAGATTGAGGAGAATATCCGCGCCTACGCCAAACATCTGCCGCTCACCATCGCCACCGTGTTCGGCGGCGTCGGCGAACAGCCGCAAATCCGCGCGTTGCGTTCCGCAACTGACATCGTGGTTGCCTGTCCCGGACGCCTGCTTGATTTGCTTGGCCGCCGCAACGGCGATTTTTCCAGCCTCCAATTTCTCGTCCTCGACGAAGCCGACCGGATGCTCGACATGGGTTTTCTCCCGTCCATTCGGCAGATTGTCCGCCAGCTTCCGAAGCAGCGCCAGACGCTGATGTTTTCCGCCACGCTCTCGAAGGAGATTGAAGCGCTCACGCACGAATTTCAACGCGCGCCGAAAATTGTCCAGATTGGCCGCCGCGCGAATCCCGCCGAGACCGTCACGCAGCTCGTCTATGAAGTGCCGAAGCATTTGAAAACGGCGCTGCTCGTCCATCTGTTGAAAGAACCCAACATGGACATGGTTTTAATTTTCTCGCGGATGAAACACGCCGCCGACCGGCTCGCGCGCCATTTGGAACAGGCGGGCATCAAGACCGCCACGCTTCATTCCAACCGCTCGCAGAACCAGCGGCTGCGCGCGCTGAATGATTTCAAGTCCGGCGCCGTGCGCGTGCTCGTCGCCACGGACATTGCGGCGCGCGGCATTGATGTGGACGGCATTTCGCACGTCGTGAATTATGATTTTCCGATGCACTCGGAAGATTACGTCCACCGCATCGGCCGCACCGGTCGCGCGAATCAAATTGGCGACGCCATCAGTTTTGTGACGAACGAGGATCACGGCGAACTCCGCGCGCTCGAACGCTTCATCGGCCGTGGTCTCGTGCGGAAAAAGGCGGAAGGCTTCAATTACACCTCCGCCGCGCCGCCCTACAATCCTGCCGACGAAGAACGCCGTCAGCCACGTCATCAGCAACAGCGCGGCCAGCGTCCGCCGCGTCAGGAGCAGCGCGGCCAGCAAAATTCTCAACGTCCATCTTCCGCGCCGCGTCCGCCGCAGGGTGGCCGTCCGCAATTCGGTTCTCGCCCGCAAGGTGCTCGTCCGCAGTTCAGCACTGGTCAGCGTCCGCCAGCCGAGCCGGCCAGCGGCAATCGCGAAGGCGGCAACGAGCGCCATTTCCCCAGCACGGCTCCGCGCTCCGGCGGATTCCGCCGTCGCTTCGGCACGCGTTGATTCGCGTTTCGGCGGAAGTTGAATTAGTCTTTCGCCATGAAAGAAAAATCCGTTTCCGCGCCGATTGATGCGGGTGTTCGCATCGGCCACGTCCATCTGAAAGTTGCCGACCTCGACCGCGCGCTGAAATTTTACTGCGGCGTTTTGGGTTTTGAATTGCAACAAAAATTCGGCACGCAAGCCGCCTTCATTTCGGCGGGCGGCTATCATCATCACCTCGGCTTGAACACTTGGGAAAGCGCGGGCGGTTCGCCGCCGCCGCTGCACAGCACCGGACTTTATCATATCGCCATTTTGTATCCGACCCGCGCGCTGCTCGCCGATGCCGTGCGCCGCGTGCTGACGGCGGGTGGGGAACTCGACGGCGCCGCCGACCACGGCGTGAGCGAGGCGGTTTACCTGCGCGACCCGGACGGCAATGGTGTGGAACTTTACCGCGACCGGCCTGAATCGGAATGGCCGCGCACACCAAACGGCGAACTCACGATGTTCACGCGGCAACTAGATTTGGCCGCGTTGTTGAAAAGCTGAAACTCGTGGACAGACGGTTTGGTGAGGAATAAATTTGGAAAAATGAAATGAGCATTTCCAATCTTTCAAAAAAATTCTTTCGCCTTCTTGATGAAAAGATTGGCCCATTTGACCGGCCATTTCAGCTCCGCCCGTTTCCTTTTGATGTAGGCGGATCACTCAATTTCTTGAAGATTAGCGGAAAAAACGGCAAAGGATTCACAACTTTTGTTTCTTGGGATTTATTTGGTCACGAAAAACAGAAGCGCGGCAAGTTTGGCCGCTACGAACTTTTGACCGATTGTGACGATGAAAATTGGTGTGTAGAAGTGTTGACCCAGATTGGTCGTCAGGGACTGAATGAAATCATCGAATCTGGAGATACCTTTGACATCGGTCCGCTGGTAAAATCAGACGCGCCTATTCAAGGTGTTATTTTTGAAGAAGTATTACGGGCAAAGTTGCGCCGCTGGATTTTGAGCGAACCTTGCGGTTTATTGCGCTGCATTGGCGTCACAAGGCCAGAATTGGAGTTTGCCAAAAAACACGGCGTGCCGGCTTTGGTTGAAAAATTAAAGCAGTCCGGCATTTATCCGAGAACGATTAGCCGGAGAAAAGATTCCGTTGCCCTATCAGCCTGACTGGTCACTCAAATTTAAAACCCTGCTGGCGCAGTCGCTGCAATTTGTAGAGCAGCGCGCGGCGGCTGATGCCCAAAGCCTTCGCGGTTTCCGTGCGGTTGGACTTGTGCTGCTTCAACGCGGCCAGAATCGCGTGGCGCTCAATTTCATCCATCGTCTGCGAATCCATCGGCGGCAACGGCGCGGCGGATTTCACCGCCTCGCGCAACTTGGCCGGCAAATGTTCCGGCAAAATCAATTCGCTTTGCGAGAGCAGCACGGCGCGTTCGATGGCGTTGCGCAGTTCGCGCACATTGCCCGGCCACGGATAATTTTGCAGGCAGTTCACCGTCGCTTCCGCCAGCCGCGCGCGGTTGCGGGCAAACTCGGCGGTGAACAAATTCGCCAGCGGCAAAATGTCCTCGCGCCGTTCGCGCAACGGCGGCAGATTCAGTTCCACGACGTTCAGGCGATAAAATAAATCCTCGCGGAAACGACCGGCCTTCACCTCGGCTTCGAGGTCGCGGTTGCTCGCGGCGAGAATGCGCGCGTTGGTGCGGATTTCGCGGTTGGAGCCGATGCGCTGAAATTTTCCGTCCTGCGTCACGCGCAGCAGCTTCGCCTGCAAGCCCGGCGACATCTCGGTGATTTCATCCAGAAAAATTGTGCCGCCGTCAGCTTCTTCAAACCGTCCGATACGCATCGCGCTCGCGCCGGTGAACGAACCTTTTTCATGGCCGAACAATTCGCTTTCCAAAAGATTTTCGGGAATCGCGGCGCAATTGATTTTGATGAGCGGACCGTTCGCGCGCGCGCTCCACGCGTGAATCGTGTCGGCGACAACTTCCTTGCCCGTGCCGCTTTCGCCGGTGATGAGCACGCGCGTTTCCGACGGCGCGATGAGCGCGATGTCTTGAAACAGCGCCACCGTCAGCGGGCTTTGCGCGACGATGTTCGGCGGCAGATTTTTACCTGCGCCGAGCTTTGGCGAAGCGGTTTGCGCGAGGCCGGTCGCTTGCCGGACGGTGGCGAGCAATTCGTCGAGGTCAATCGGCTTGGCGAGATAATTCAGCGCGCCGTCGCGCATGGCGACCACGGCGTCGCGGATGTCGGCGTAGGCGGTAACAAGCAGGACGGGCAGCGACGGAAAGTTTTTCCGCGCGCGTTGCAAGGTTTCCAGTCCGGACAGGCCCGGCATCCGCACGTCGGAAATCATCATGGAAAATTTGCCGGCGGGGAGCAGTTCGAGCGCGCGTTCACCGGAATCAGCGAGGACGGTTTCAAAACCCTGACCGCGCAGGAACGAGTCCAGCAGACTGCGCTGGCCGGAATCGTCGTCCACAATCAAAATGCGCGGCGTTGCGTTTGGCACTTGGAGAAACTAGTTCATCGCGCGGGCGGCCAAAAGAAAATTTCCAATCTTCGATTGGCGGCGGGCGCGGGTGGGCGCTAGAATCCGGCGCATGGGTGCATTTCCCGTCAGCCTTGAAAAAGAGAACCAACTCGCGCAACGCATGGCCGCGCTCGGCGTGAGCGAGGCAGACATCGCGGAATCATTTGTCCGCTCCGGCGGCCACGGCGGCCAGAACGTGAACAAAGTTTCCACCTGCGTCATGCTGTTGCACCAACCGACCGGCGTGGCCGTAAAATGCCAGGAGACGCGCCAGCAGGGGCTGAACCGCTATCTCGCGCGCCGGTTGTTGCTCGACAAGATTGAAGAAAAGAAAAACGGCTGCATCGCCGCGCGCCGGGCGGAGATTGAAAAAATCCGCCGCCAGAAGCGGAAGCGTTCCCGCCGTGCGAAAAATAAAATGCTCGCGGACAAGTCCCGCCACAGTGACAAGAAAGCGTCGCGCCGGCCCGGTGCCGGGGAATAAAAAAGGCGCGTCATCGCTGACGCGCCGGAAATAATCGGATGGTTTATTCGGTTTTCTTCTGGGCGTCGCCTTCGCTGCCGCAGAAGGTGCCGACGTGTTCCTCGTGTTGTTCCTTGGTGGAGAACGCACCGCGCGCGCCGGCGGCGGGGGAATTGATGGCGGCCTTCGCTTCGGCCAGATGGCCTTTGCCGATGGTCGCGCCGTTGAACGCGCGTTTCACCAAGTCCGGCGAGGCCGGGAACGGCTTCGGTTTCGCGCCAAAGTTGTATTTGAAATTCTTCCAGTTGTCGCCGGCTTGGTAATTCGTGCCGAGCGCGCCGCTCGGATCGTAGCCGCAATGCACCATGCAATGTTCGCAGCGCGGATCGCGCGCGACGCCGTTGACGACGCCGTATTTTTCCCAGTTCACCTTGGCGAGCATTTCCTGATAGCCGGCGTAATGACCGTCGGTCATCAGATAGCACGGCGCTTTCCAGCCCTTGACGTTGTAGGTCGGGATCGCCCACGCGGTGCAAGTCAGCTCGCGTTTGCCGGCGAGAAATTCCTGATAAACTGGCGTGCCGAAAATCGTGAACGCCTTGCCCCAGTCCTGAATCTTCGCAAATTTCTGTCGCGTCATGTCGCGCGTTAGAAAAAATTCCTTCGGGTCGCGGGCGAGGCGGGAAACCATGTCTTTCTTCGCGGCATCGTAATCGTAGCCGGGCGAAATCGTGTGGCCGTCCACTTCCAGCGACGAGAGGAACTTGAACATATCCTCAATTTCCGTCACGTCGGTTTCGCGATAAACCGTCGTGTTCGTCGCGACTTGGTAGCCGCAAATCTTCGCCATTTTGATGGCCTCGACACATTCCTTGAAGACGCCTTCGCGTTCAACGATGAGGTCGTGCGTGAATTCCAAGCCGTCCACATGGACGTTCCAATACATCCACTTGGTCGGGCGAATGACGGATTTTTTCTTGGCCGTGTCGTCGGACTTGCGGATGGTTTCGGCTTCTTTTTCGGTAATTAAATTTCCCGCGAGCAACTGTTTGAGCTTCGGCTCCAGCGCGGGCGAATAAATCGCTGCAAGGTAATCGCGCATTTTTTTCCGCATGAACATTCCGTTCGTGCAGATATAGATGACGCGACCCTGTTCGAGCAGGCCGTTGACGAGTTCCTCGATCTTGGGATAAATCAGTGGTTCGCCGCCGCAGATGGAGACCATCGGGGCCTCACATTCCACCGCCGCCGCGAGGCATTGCTCCAGCGGCACCATGTCTTTGAGCGACGTGGAATACTCGCGGATGCGGCCGCAGCCGGTGCAGGTGAGGTTGCAGGTGTGCAGCGGTTCGAGCTGCAAAACCATGGCGAATTTCGGCGTTTTACGGACTTTGTGCTTGATGATGTGGCTGGCGATTTTCTTCGTCAGCGCGAATGGGAAACGCATATTTTAATTTACGGAAGCGACCTCGGTGGAAATTTCCGGAAAGGAAACCGGGGAATTGGTCGTCGGTGGGTCAGCTTTCATTACATGAGCGGCCCCCGGCAAAAAAAAGTCGAGCGGAGAAACACTCTGGCTGGCATTGACGCCACTACAGCCAGCCGCCCCCAGCGGCAACGCCGCCAGCAGCCCCAGCCGCAGAAATTTCCAGTTTAATCTCACTTGCCCATTATAAATTACTTCGTCACGATGGCAACTGCTAATTGACTTCATCATGTCGCTGAAACTGTTTATGCAAAGGATGCTGGCCGCCGGCCTGTGGCTGGCGGTGGCGACGAATGGCATGGGGCAGACGACGCCCAGCCGCATTTTCAGCGCACGGGCCCAAACTGCCTTTGAATTGGCGCAGAAAAATTTTCTGGCCGATACCAATTCCACCAACGCGGCGAGTCAACTGGCGCGGGCCAGTTTTGAGCTGGCGGATTTGGCAACCAACGAAACGCAGCGCGCCGCCATCGCCCGGCGCGGCATCGAAGTCTGCCACGCATGGGTGGCGCACGAGCCAAAATCCGGCCCCGGCCATTATTATCTCGCCATGAACTTGGGCGAACTGGCGCAGGCCGAGGCCCCGTCCATCGCGGCCTACAAACTGGTTCACGAAGTCGAGCGCGAGTTCAAGCTGGCGGCGGAATTGGACGTGCGTTTTGACTACGCTGGTCCCGCGCGCACGCTCGGCGAACTTTATTTTCAGGCGCCCGGCTGGCCGTTGAGCGTGGGCAGCAAACACAAGGCACGCGAATGGTTTGAACGCGCCGTCGCCCTCGCGCCAGAATACCCCGACAACCAACTGAACCTGGCCGAGGCGCAGTTGAAATGGCATCAGCCGGAAGCGCTGGCGGTGACCATGAAAAATCTGATGGCCAGATGGCCCGCCGCCCGCACCAATTTTTCCGGCGAAGTCTGGGAACCAAGCTGGCAGGATTGGAATGTCCGTTACGCGGCGCTGCAGGCCGAGGTTAAAAAATTTTACGGGGCGAAACCTTGATGTAACAAATTTTCAGTGGCGTGACGGTCAGGGCATCCGCTAGAATACAAATTCCGGTTAAATAATAACATGGCTCGAAAAATCATCGCCGCCCTGGCGGACTCGACGGTGTTCCTGCGCGAATGGTTCGTCAATCCGCAGCGCACCGGCTCAGTCGCCCCCAGCTCGCCGCAGCTTGGTGCCGCCATGGCCCGCTGGCTCCCGCGCAATCCGGAAAGCTTCGTGCTCGAACTCGGTCCCGGCACCGGTGCCGTCACCGATGCCCTGCTGAAATATGGCTTGCGGGAAGACCGCCTCATCGCCATCGAACACAACCCCGCCCTGGCCAAACTGCTCCAGAAAAAATTCCCGCGCGCCTGCATCATTACGGGCGATGCGTGGGAGCTGGACACGCTGCTCGCCGAACTGCCGGTGCCTGTCACTTCCGTCGGTGCCGTCATTTCCAGTCTGCCGTTGCTGAATTTCCCCAAGGCGCAGGCGGACGCGCTCGCGCACAAAATCCGCTCTGTCCTCGAACCGCGCGGGAGGCTAGTGCAATACAGCTATCACATCGTGAAAGACCGCAGCCGGGGCGCGGATGATTTCCGGCTCGTCGCCTCCCAAATCGTCTGGTGGAATTTTCCGCCGGCACGCGTTCACGTCTTTCAGAAGTAAAATTGCCGGCGGTGGGTCGGGTTAATTTAGAATTATTCTAAATCTTGACTTGAGGTTCGGCTGCGGTAAATTTTCCCGCAATGAAGGCGCGCAGCCACCACGAAGACGAACAGCACCTGACCGAACAGTTGGGCGCAACTGGCCTGCGCCTGACGCCGCAGCGGCAGCAGGTTTATGACGTGCTGTTGCACAAGCGCGACCATCCGACCGCCGAGGAGGTTTTCATCCGCGCCAAAAAAGCGATGCCGGAAATCTCCCACGCCACGGTCTATAACTGCCTCGACGCGCTCGTGAAAAGTGGCCTCGCCCGGCAGGTCAACGTCGAGCGCGGCGCGACGCGCTTCTGCCCGAACATGGTTGAGCACGGCCATTTTCATTGCCGCGCCTGCGGGACGATTTATGATGTGGGTTTGCCGCACGAACTGCCGTGCCTAGCCGTTCCGCGCGGCTTTAAGCCGGAAGGTTACGATGTCACCATCCATGGCCTCTGCGCCGACTGCACGCAGAAAAAATAATTTGATACGATGAGCACTGCGACCGATACAATCGAAAGCTTGGTCAAACAGGAATACAAATACGGCTTCGTCACCGACGTCGAATCCGAATCCACGCCGCCGGGCTTGAGCGAAGAAACCATCCGCCACATCTCGGCCAAAAAAAACGAGCCGACGTGGCTGACCGACTGGCGCATCAAAGCTTTTCGCTATTGGCAAACGATGCCGGAGCCGACGTGGCAGTTCGTCAAGTATCCGAAAATTGATTTTCAGGCCATCAGCTACTTTTCCCAGCCCAAGCCGCAGGCCAATGCGCCAAAGAGTTTGGACGAGGTTGACCCGAAGCTGTTGGAGACTTACGAGAAGCTTGGCATTCCCTTGCGCGAACGCGGTCGTCTCGCCGGCGTGGCGGTGGACGCGATTTTTGATTCCGTTTCCGTCGGCACGACGTATCGCGAGGACTTGGCGAAGAAGGGAATTATTTTCTGCTCCTTCAGCGAAGCGGTTCACGCGCATCCCGATCTTGTCAAAAAATATCTCGGCTCGGTCGTGCCTTACACGGACAACTATTACGCCGCGCTGAATTCCGCCGTCTTCACGGACGGTTCGTTCTGCTACATCCCCAAGGGCGTGCGCTGCCCGATGGAACTTTCAACCTACTTCCGCATCAACGCCGCCAAGTCCGGCCAGTTCGAGCGCACGCTCATCGTCGCGGACGAATCGGCGAGCGTGAGTTATCTCGAAGGTTGCACGGCACCGATGCGCGATGAAAATCAGTTGCACGCGGCGGTTGTGGAATTGGTGGCGCTAGAAACTGCGCAAATCAAATACAGCACCGTGCAAAACTGGTATCCGGGCGATGAAAACGGCGTCGGCGGCATCTACAATTTCGTGACGAAGCGCGGTTTGTGCAAAGGCAAAAACTCGCGCATTACTTGGACCCAGGTGGAAACCGGCTCGGCAATCACTTGGAAATACCCGAGCTGCATTTTGCTCGGCGATGGCTCGAAGGGAGAATTTTATTCGGTCGCCGTCGTGAATAATATGCAGCAGGCTGACACCGGCACAAAGATGATTCACATCGGCAAGAACACGAAAAGCACTATTATT
>Ga0316220_1003163_pt1 | contig 14172 bp, 13 predicted proteins | sample TBH18005metaG_FD_203632 | JGI IMG/M metagenome (GOLD analysis project Ga0316220, IMG submission 203632) | Freshwater microbial communities from Trout Bog Lake, Wisconsin, USA - TBH18005 | ecosystem: Environmental > Aquatic > Freshwater > Lake > Hypolimnion/Profundal zone | place: USA: Wisconsin...
CACCGATTTCGCCTGCGGCGCGTTACAAATAAAATTGATCGCGCGCAGCGGCTTCTTATAGGCGAAGGCATTCATATCGTCTTCGGCAAAAACGTCCGGGGCCAGGGCAACATTGTCAACTCAAGAGATTTTGCAGGATGGTCAGCGCCGTCCGCCGCACCCCCCCGGATTGGCTTTCCAACGTGCGATACTGGTCAACCCAACCCGGGGAGGATTGATGCCGCTCGCTCCACAGGGTCTTGAGGACCAATTCCGTGCGTTCTACCTGGCGCATGACCGCCTCCAGCGGTTCACGCCCCTCGGGCAGGTCGGAGATATTACCCACAAAAAACCGGCTGATGCGCTTGCCTGCCAGGGCGGCCTGGAGGAGCATGACGACGGTTTGCTCGTAAGCGTACCAGCGCTGCCCCAAGGCCTCCTCGAGAAAACTGTGCCGCAGGGCGAAGAACTCCGATCGGGGCCGCTCGGTGAACTGGCGGATCTCCTGCGCCTCCGCGGGAAACCAGGTATAGAGCAAGGCGAAGGTCCCGTAGGTGTCGATCAATTGTTTGGAGTTGTTATGGTCGGTGGCAATCTCGCCGATGCACAGGTCCTGGTCCAGTTCGGCGATGATCTCCGGCAAGTGGTGCAGGCGGCCCAGCACCTCCTGCCCGACCGCGGAGCCGTAATTAAAATCGCCTGGGATCAGCCAATACACATCCTGAGGGCCACCCTTCTCGAAGGCCGCCCCCAGGCCGCTGTACCACATCTGGCAGGTGTCCACGCACCACGCGTCCAGAATCTCCGAATGCCTCGCCACCGTCTTCTCCCGGAACTGGAGGAACGCTGGATCCTGGCGGCTGGAGCCGTAGGTCTTGCGGTCCATTACGGTGATGGGGCGGGCGTAGGTGGCTTTCCCGGCGTCCAACCGCGCCACCAGGCCATAAAGCGCCTCGAGGTCGGAATAATCCGTCGGTTGGCGAAACGGGTAGATAATCACCGGATGAATGCGGCCCCGCTGCGAACTGCGGGCAGCCGGCGTCGCGCGGGGATTCCTGGCGGCAGTCGCGGTCTTGCTGTTGCTCATACGTTCTTCTTCGGTCAGGCGCGGAATCGCCCGCGCCAGCGCCACATCGCTTCAACCACCCGCGCACCGCGAGGCAATTGGGCCCTTCGGTGCGCCGGGATGATGCTTAAACATAGGCTCACCCCCGCCACTGGGCAAACAAAAATCGCCACCGTGGCGCCCCGCAGCCACGGGGAATGGAGGCGGCCTGCCTCACGTTCTGTTAAATCGAGGTGACACTTGAGTAACTTCCACTCGACATCGCCGCCTGCGCCATTCACAGCCCTGAATCGGTGGTATATTGCCTTCGTATAGTCCGGGACGATCACCAAAGGCGATGATCGGGCTTCGCAGCGCACCTTTATGAATACTTTCAGCCAACCTATCCGTTCGGGTCGCACCGAGAACCCGCTGGTCCACCTGCTCCGGGTGCGCGGCGCCACCTTGCCCCGGCGGGCGTGCTCGACCCCGTCGGTCGGCTTGCCCTCCTACCGGATTGTCCTGGCCCCCCTCCTCAACTATGACCCCATGAATATCAACTACGAAGAAGGGATCGACGCCTACTTGCCCGAGAGCCAGACCATCCTGGCGCGCCTCAGCGGCTGCACGAACGCCGACGCGGTCAACCGCGTGGTCCACGAGGAGCTTCGCGAGTCGTTCGGGCCGGACGCGGTTGATTCCGGGCGTCGCTTCGAACAGGTCGCCCGTGAGATTTGGGACCGCTGGGAACGCTCGACGGCGGCGCCCCGCACCGCAAACCTCCAAGTTCCACGGTTGGCCGCCCCCGGCCTCACCCAGTGACCTGCCCACAACCGCCGACGTGAGGAGGCTGACCCCGGCCTGGTCCCGGTCGGAAGCGTCTGGACTGGCTCCGTCTGGGCGACGATATTTTTGCTGGCCGGAGGGGGTTCTCACCCCTCTCGGGAGGGCGGCGTTCCAGCCTTTACCAAACGCTTCGCGCCTTCGAGTGCGAGTTGAAAAGCGGACCCGGGAGAAATCTCTCAACCAGCACTACCCCCTCCCGCGTGAACCACCTACCCCTCAAACCAAAACTCCACGTCGGCGATGATATCATCCGACCGGCGGACACTCCTGTCGGGGTGAGTTGGCTGCGGGTTCGCGCTCGTTGCCGAATGCGGTCGAAATCCGGGCTCGTCAGGCGAGCTGGCGGATGGGTGGCGAAAACCGAGAGCCAGCGGAAATGGTGGACACACGGCGCGCAGCTCTGCCACAATGAGAACGGTTCGACGGCGAGAGTATTGGGCAAGACGCCGGCCGGCGCGGAGGCGCGCGCCGCCCAACCGCCGCCGGGAATGGACCGGAGCGATAACAGTGACTGAAAGACCGCATGACTACCGTAGGTGATATGCCTGAGCCCGCCGCGCCGGCGATCGACGCGGCCACACGCCTGTGCGCGGTCTATGGCTTCCCGGTCCGCCATTCTGCCTCGCCGCCCCTGCACAATGCCGGCTTTGCCGCCCTGGGTTTGAACTGGCGCTACCTGGCCTTCGAGGTTGCCCCCGACGACCTCGCCGCGGCGCTCGCCGGGGCCAAAGCCATGCGCTTCGCCGGGCTGAACCTGACGGTGCCACACAAACTCCTGGCGGTCGAGATGATGGATGTGCTCGACGAATCCGCCCGGACCTGGGGGGCGGTCAATACCGTCCGCTTCGAGGGCCGCGAACCGGGCGGCGGTTGGCGGCCGCTGGCCGAACTGGCCGCCCCACCGGCCGAAGTCCGCGCCCACGGTTTCAACACGGATGCAGACGCCATCGTCACCGCCGTGCGCGAGGACCTGGCGCTGGAACTCGGGGGCGCGAGCGTTGTTTTGCTGGGCGCCGGCGGAGCCGGGCGCACGGCGGCCCTCAAGCTCGCCGCCGAAAAAGTGGCCCACCTCTTCCTCGTGAACCGCACCGCCGCGAAGGCGGAGGCCATCGCGAGGGAAATCCGCCAGCGGTTCCCCAACGTAGCAGTCACCGCCGGCTATCCCTCCGACCCGGTTGACCTGGTGATCAACGCGACTTCGCTGGGACTGAAGCCCGGCGACGGACTGCCCTACGATGAAGGCCGGTTCTCCCTGCGGCAGGCGGGGGCGGTTTTCGATATGATCTATCGTCCGGCGGAAACGGGGTTGCTCCGAAACGCGCGCGAGGCGGGATGCCGCGCCGCCAATGGGATGGGCATGTTGCTCTACCAGGGCGCCCGAGCCCTGGAACTGTGGACCGGCCGCAAGGCCCCCGTGGCCGTCATGCGCCAGGCCCTCGAACGCGCCCTCACCGGCGCCTGACCCCGCCACCCCCTGAACCCCATGCTCGCCACTGTTTTTGACCCCCACATCTGGGCCGCGGTCCCCTTCAGTTTCTGGTCGGCGGTTTGCTTCATCTTCGGGTCGGTCGTCGGCAGTTTCCTCAACGTCTGCATCCACCGCATCCCGCTGAATCTCAGCGTCGTCTTCCCCCCTTCGCATTGCCCGCACTGCAAATACTCCATTCCCTGGTACCTGAATATCCCCCTGCTCACCTGGGTGTATTTGAAAGGCCGATGCCGGAACTGCGGCGCGCCGATCTCGGTCCGCTATTTTCTGGTGGAATTGCTGACCGCCCTGCTCTTCCTGGGGTCGTGGCTGGGCTTCGGACACTTCTCTCCCCTGCTGGCCCTCATCTTCTGCGGGTTCCTGGCGGGGCTCGTGGTGGCGAGCCTGATTGATTTCGAGCATACCTATGTTCCCGATGGCCTCACCTACGGGGGCATGGTGGCGGGGGTTCTGATCTCGCTGCTGGTCCCGATCCTTCACGGCACGATTTCGCCGGCGGCGGCTCTGAAATACAGCCTGCTGGGGCTGCTGGTCGGGGCCGGCGAGATCTACGCCGTGGTTCGCTTCGGGAAACTGCTCTTTGGCCGGCACCACCTGCCTATCCCGCCCGGGCAGCGCATCATCTTCACCGAGAGCTCGATTGTGCTGCCCGAGGGGGAGATCCCCTACGAGGAGGTTTTCTACCGGAAAACCGACGCGATCACCCTCCAGGCGAGCCGGGTCGAACTGGTGGATCGCTGTTACCGCGATGCGGCCATCCGACTGACGCCCGACAAATTACGTATCGGTGAGGACGAGTTTGATCCGGAGCAAGTGCCGCACCTGGAAGCGGAATGCGCCCGAACGGAGCTGCCCCGCTGGCGCGTCGCGTGGCTGACCCTCCGGGGACGCGACGTGGAGGCGGAGCGGACGCAACTGGTGCTCCCGCGGGAGGCCATGGGTTTGGGGGACGTAAAAATGATGGCCGCCATCGGCGCCTTCCTGGGGTGGAAAGCGGTGGTTTTCTGCCTGCTGGCCAGCTCGGTCATCGGTGCGGTCGTCGGAGTGACGCTCATCGCCATCGGAAAACGCGCCTGGTCCTCGCGCCTCCCCTTCATCCCCTATATCGCCCTGGGGGCGATCCTCTGGCTTTTTGGCGGGTGGCGCATGGTGGCCTGGCTAGTGGGCCGGTGAGCCGGGCTAGCCGCACTGGGCCTGCTGGCGCAAGGCATGATCCGCCAGCACCAGGGCCGTCATCGCCTCGACGATCGGGACCGCCCGCGGGAGGACGCAGGGATCATGCCGGCCACGCCCTTTGAGGGTGGTGTTCTGGAAACGGACATCCACCGTCTCCTGCTCCACCATCACCGTGGCCACCGGCTTGAACGCGACGCGGAAATAAATCGTTTGCCCGTTCGAGATGCCGCCCTGGATTCCACCCGACCGGTTGGTGGTCGTATAGACCTGGCCGCCCTTCGCCCGAAACGCGTCGTTGTGCTGCGTGCCGGTCAGCAGCACGCCCCCAAACCCCGAGCCGATGTCAAACCCCTTCGAGGCCGGGAGGCTCAGCATTGCCTTGGCCAAGTCCGCCTCCAAGCGGTCGAACACCGGTTCACCCCACCCAGGGGGAACCCCGCGCGCCACGCCTTCGACGATCCCGCCGACGGTGTCCCCATTTTTGCGGACCTTCTCAATCAAACGGATCATCTTCACCGCCGCGGTAGCATCGGGGCAGCGAACGATGTTGGCCTCGATGTCCGCCGCCTTGACCGTTTCGGGGTCCACGGCTGCCGTGAGGCGTTGGACCTGTTTGACGTAAGCCAGCACCTCGACGCCGAAGCGCTCGCGCAGCAACTTTTTTGCAATGGCGCCGGCCGCCACCCGTCCGACGGTCTCCCGGGCGCTGGATCGCCCGCCGCCGGGCCAGCTCCGGATCCCATACTTCGCCTGGTAGGTGAAATCCGCGTGTGAGGGACGGAATTTCTCGGCCATCTCTGAATAGGCCTCGGAGCGGGCATCCTCATTTTTGACCCAGAGCGAAATCGGCGTGCCCAGCGTCTTGCCCTCGAACACCCCGGACAGGATCTGGACGGTGTCCGATTCCTTGCGGGGAGTGACAATCCGGGACTGCCCGGGACGGCGCCGGTCCAAATCGGACTGCAGGTCAGCTTCCGACAGTTCGATCCGCGGCGGACAGCCATCCACCACGGCCCCAACGCCGCCGCCATGAGATTCGCCCCAGGTGGTGACGCGGAAGAGCTGGCCAAAAGTGTTCGACATGGCCTCATTTTGCGGCAGAACCGCCCGCGGGTCAAATCCGCAGCCGAGGGCACACGGGCCGAGGGCACAAATCTCAGAGGGCGCAGATAGGCCGGATGGGAAGTGGCCCTTTCCCCCTCCCCCGCCCGCGCTTGCTCTTGCCCGCGAAGGTTGGCACACTTGAGGCGGCATGCGCGAACGGCTTCGGGCTTACAGCGAAACAATCGAGACCTTCTTTCGGGAGGTCGTCCTGCAGGAGCGCCGCGGATCACGCGCGGCGTTGTTGCGGGGCTTTCTCTTTGGCATCTCGAAGATAGTTCATGTGGCGGTGCTCTGTCGCCGGCACCTTTACAACCTGCGCATCCTGCGCGATTCAACCCTCGGGGTCCAGGTCATCGCCGTCGGCAACCTGACCGTGGGCGGCACCGGCAAAACCCCCGTGGTCGAGAAGTTCGCGCGCGTCTTGCGGGATCACGGCCGGAATGTCGCCATCCTCTCCCGCGGGTATCGCTCCAAACCGACCCCCGTCCATCGCTGGTTCCTCAACAAGGTGCTGTTCCGCGACGACACCACCCCGCCCCGGGTGGTTTCCGACGGCAAATCCTTGCTGTTGGACTCCGACATGGCCGGCGATGAGCCGTACATGCTCGCGTCCAACCTCAAAGACGTGGTGGTGCTGGTGGATAAGGACCGGGTGAAAAGCGGGCGGTATGCCATCGAGAAATTCGGCTGCGATACCCTGCTGCTGGACGACGGATTCCAATACTGGAAGCTCCGGGGCCGGCGTCAGGACATCGTTCTGATCGACTGCCAACAGCCGTTTGGCAACGAGCGGTTGCTCCCGCGCGGCACGCTGCGCGAACCACCCTCCCACCTGGCGCGCGCCAGCTACATCTTCATCACCAAAAGCGACGGCAAGACCGCCGAACTCCGCAGCCGCATCGCCCGGTTGAACCCGTCGGCGGGCATCATCGAGTGCATTCACCACCCGTTGTATATCGAGGACGTGTTTACCGGCCAGCGCCAGGAACTCAGTTTCATCCGCGGGCTGAAGGTGGCCTCACTGAGCGGGATCGCCCAACCCGAGAGCTTTGAACAGAGCCTCGTCAACCTCGGCGCCGAGCTCGTCTATTCCAAAGGGTTCGCCGACCATCACCGGTTCACGCAGCAGGAGATCCTGAACGCCATCAATCGCAGCAAGAAGCGCCAGGCCGATGTCATCATCACCACGCAAAAGGACGCCGTTCGGTTCCCCAAACTCGACCGACGGGATCTGCCGATCTACTTCATGCGGGTCGAAATCAAAATCCTCAGCGGGGCCAAGGATTTCCAGGACTGCGTCCGCAAGGTCTGCTTCCTGGACTGAGCTATGGCTTGGTTGCTTTTCCACCTCGTCCGCGGCCTGCTGGCCCTGATTCAGGCCCTGCCGCTGCGCTGGGTGGCCCGCTTGGGGCGGGTCTTAGGCCGCTTGGTTTACTTGCTGGATGCCCGCCACCGCCGGGTCGCTCGGCGGAACCTGACCCGCTGTTTCGGCCACGAAAAGTCCCCCTGCGAGATCCGCGCGCTGGCGCGCGAGAACTTCCGCCGCATCGGGGAGAACTTCGCTTGCGCCGCCAAAACCGCGGCCATGAGCCTCGAGGAACTGAGGCCGCACGTTCAATTTGTGGCACCCGGACTGGACGTGCCCCCCGGCCAGCAGGCCCGACGGATGGTGGCGGCCATTGGCCATTTTGGGAACTTCGAACTTTACGCCCGTTTCGGCCAGTTGGCACCCGCCTACCGCTGCGCGACGACTTACCGAGGTCTGCGCCAGCCGTTGCTGAACCGCCTCTTCCAATCGCTGCGTGAACGCTCCGGCTGCCAGTTCTTCGAGCGGCGCGGCGATGCGGACGCGCTCAAGGCGTTCATGAACCAGCCGGGCGTCTTATTGGGTTTGCTCTCCGACCAGGCTGGCAATGACAAGAGTCCCAGCCTGCCTTTTCTGGGGGTGGATTGCGCCACCTCGCTGGCCCCCGCCCTGTTTGCCCAGCGGTATGGCTGCGGGCTCCTACCGGGTATTTGCTACCGGGTTGGCCTCGCCCAGTGGCGCATCGAAGCCGGGGAGGAGATCCCGACTCACTTGAATGGCATCGCCCGCCCCCCCGAGGACATCATGCGCGAGGTGAACCGCGCCTTCGAGGCTGCGGTCCGCCGTGATCCGGCGAATTGGTTCTGGGTCCACGACCGCTGGAAACCCCGCGTTCCCCGGCGCGGCGCGCGCCACTCGGGTGTTGGCGGAGCGACCCAGACTCCCACAGCGGACGCCAAACCCGGGTGAAGCGACCGATGCCCCCCTCGCAACCACGCGCGACGGCTGATGCCCCGGAGCAGATCCTGGTGCGCGGAGTCAACTGGCTCGGCGATGCCGTGATGACGACTCCGGCCTTGCAACGGTTGCGGGAACGCTTTCCCCAGGCGCACATCACCCTTTTGACCCCGGCAAAACTGTCGGCGCTCTGGCTGCACCATCCCAGTATCGATGACCTGCTCCCGGTCACCCCTGACGAGGGCCTTTGGGCGGTGGCGCGCCGCCTCCGCGCCAGGCCCTTTCAACTGGCGGTGATCCTACCCAACTCGACCCGCTCGGCCCTCGAATGCTGGCTGGGTCGGATTCCGCGCCGGGTGGGTTACTCGCGTCGCTGGCGCGACTGGTTGCTCTCCGAGGCCGTCCCCCCTCGCCCCGGTCATCTGCGGATGCGGAAACGGTCGCCAGGTGAGATCCGGCGGCTGATTCGGACGCCCCTGCCCCTACCCCCGTCCCAGCCGCCTCCGGCGGCGCACCAAATCCACGATTACCTTTGTCTGACCGCTACCCTGGGCGCCAACCCCGCTCCGCGCGCGCCCCTGGTCCGGGTCACCCCCGCCGAGATAGAACGCGCACAACTGACCCTCCTGCCGGAGCCATCCGGTGCCGGGCTGCCGCTGCTGGGCCTCAACCCGGGGGCCGAGTACGGTCCGGCCAAACGCTGGCCGGCCGCGAACTTCGTCGCGGTGGCAGGCGAGGTTTCGCGCCGCCTGGGGCCGTGCCGCTGGCTCTTGTTCGGCGCCCCCCACGACTTGCCCTTGTGCGAAGAGATCGCGCGCGCGATCGGAGGCAGCGCCGTCAACCTGGCCGGACGCACCTCGTTGCGCGACCTCATGGGTCTGCTCAAACAGTGCCAAGTTCTGCTCACGAATGACACGGGGCCGATGCATCTGGCGGCCGCCCTGGGCACCCCCGTGGTGGTTCCGTTCGGCAGCACGTCCCCAGTCTTGACCGGGCCGGGATCGCCCGGAGACCCGCGCCATCGGTTGCTCACCGCTGACACGCCCTGTGCGCCTTGCTTCCTGCGAGCGTGTCCCATTGACTTCCGGTGCATGACCGGGATCACGCCGGAGCGGATGGCGGCGGCGGTCATGGACGTGATAGGCGGGAACCGGTAGGGCGATTCCAGACCACAGGGGGGGATCATTACAAGCCGTTGCTCCGCGCCAAGCTCTTCGATGTTCGGCTCACATTTAATGCGCCCCCCTGCAGCGCGTCCCCCTCCGCTTGCCAATCTCGTGCTAATGCCGGATACTGGACACTGTGCAGTTGACAATCACCCAACTAACCGAGCGACTGGTGGCGTCCTACCAGGCGGGCGGCGGAATCAACCACTTGGACGGCAAGAACTTGCCATCCAAGCGCGCCATCGCCGTGATCACGATGGACCTGCTGCGGCTGTTGTTCCCGGGTTTCTTTGACGAAAAACTGACCCACTCCTCGAAGCTCGCGCAGGAAACGGCCACCCTGCTCGAATCGATCTTACTCCCCCTCGAGGGGGAAATCCGCAAGAGCCTGGAATACAACCCGCCTGCCGGGATGCCGCCCAAGGAACTGCGCCCGATCGCGCGCCAATTGACGGTGGATTTCCTGGGGAGCCTGCCTTGCATCCGGGAACTCCTCCGCACCGACACCGAGGCGGCGTTCAACGGGGATCCGGCGGCCCTCAGCAAGGAGGAAGTCATTGTGGCCTATCCCTGCATCGAAGCGATCGCGGTGCAACGGCTGGCCCACGAGTTGTATCTGAAACAGGTTCCACTCATCCCACGCATCATGACCGAGTGGGCCCACACGCGGTCGGGAATGGACCTGCACCCCGGCGCGAAGATAGGCAGCCATTTCTTCGTGGATCACTGCACCGGCACCGTCGTCGGAGAAACCGCCGAATTGGGCAACCATGTGAAGATGTACCAGGGCGTGGGTCTAGTGGCCAAATCTCTATCCGCCGGCCAGAAACTCCGAGGCCAGAAACGCCACCCCACAATCCAGGACCGGGTGACCATCTATGCCGGCGCCACGATCATGGGCGGCGACACAGTGGTAGGCGAGGGCAGCACCATTGGGGCCAACGTTTTTCTCACCACGAGCGTGCCGCCCCATTCCCTGGTAGTCCAGGAAGCCGCCAACATGAAGGTCCTGGCAAAGAAGGACCGGCAGGCCTAGTGGGGCCGAGGGCGTCTTGACCGATGTCTGGGGAATCAGACTCGGGTCATGGCTTTGAGTTCTCTGACGCGTTTTTCGATCTGAGCCCGGTTCAGTTTGGCAGTGCGTTGGAGCCCGAACCCTTCGCAGCAAAAGGAGGCCACGACGCTGCCGTGGATCATCGCCTGTCGGATATTCTTTTCCACGCCCCCCTTGGCGGCAGCCAGGAAGCCCATCATGCCGCCCACGAAAGAATCCCCCGCGCCGGTCGGATCCACCACGGTGCGCAGCGGGTAGGCCGGACAGAGGAAGAAGCCCTTTGGCCCCGAGAGGATGGAACCGTGCGAGCCCAGCTTGATGATGACATATTTGGGACCAAGCTGGTGGAGCTTCTTCAAGGCCGAAAGCAAGTTATCATCGTTGGTCAATTGGCGGGCCTCGCTGTCGTTCAGGACGAAGCCGTCCAACCGCCGAAGCAGCCGCAGCAGGTCGTCCAAAGCGATGTTGAGCCAGAGATCCATGGTGTCGGCCACGACGAACTTGGGTCGCCGCATCTGGTCGAGCACATGGTGCTGCAAGGCCGGCGCGATATTGGCCAGCAGGACGAAGGGGGCAGTTCGGTAAGCCGCTGGCAGCTCGGGCGTAAACGTCTCAAACACGCCCAACTCCGTCAGCAAGGTCCGGCGGTTGTTCATGTTGGTTTCGTATTCACCCGACCAATGGAAGGTCTTGCCCGGGCGCACCTGGAGGCCCTCGAGGTGGATGTGGTGCCGCTGGTAAAGCTGAACGTATCGCTTGGGAAAGTCATCCCCCACAACCCCCACCAGGTTAACGGGGCTGAAAAAGCTGGCCGCCACTGCCGCGTGGCTGGCGGAGCCCCCCAGCAATCGCGGGTTCTCCGCTTTGGGAGTTTTAATCGAATCCAATGCTGTCGAGCCAACAATCAACACACTCATGGGCCTTTGGATAGGCGATTTCGTGGGGCGGGGCAATGTCAAACCGCGCTCGGCCCGTCAAAAAACGTTGAGAGATGGGCAATCCACGTGTTGCCGCCAGCGAGAGTTTGGGCTCAATCTGTGGGGAACGGTGGCTGGATAACTTTCCGGGAAGCTCTTGCCTCTTGCAGGTATCCGCGTAGATTAGGGGCGCGTGCCCGGTTGGCGCTGCCGTAAATATTTGCTTTAAGTCATGGAAACCAGATGTGATCGAAAGGCTTGGATTCGAGGCGGAACCGCCGTGTGCGAGCCTCAACCCCAACCGCAAACCAACCCGCGCCGCTTCGTGCTGTTGGGCGCTCCGGGGGTCGGCAAAGGGACGCAGGCGGAATTGCTGACCGCTAAACTCGGCGCGTGCCAACTCTCGACCGGCGATATCTTTCGCGCCGCGAAAACGCTGGAGGTCGGCGAACGCACCCCCGCCATCACGGCGGCCCTCGAGTACATGCGCAAGGGCGAACTCGTGCCGGACGAAACCGTCGTGGCGCTGGTGGCCGAGCGCATCGGCTGCATCCGCTGCGAGAAGGGCTTTCTCCTGGACGGGTTTCCGCGAACGGCCGCCCAGGCCGAAGAACTCGAAACCCTGCTCGCGCGCGCCGGGGTCAAACTGGACGCCGTTTTGAGCTATGACCTGCCCATCGATAAAGTCGTCGCCCGCCTCAGCGGACGCCGCACCTGCGCGGGCTGTAAAGCCGTGTTCCACGTGGCTGCCCGGCCGCCCAAGGTGGAAGGCATCTGCGACCAATGCGGCGGCAAACTCTACCAGCGCGAGGATGACCGGCCCGAGGCCATCCGCGTCCGCATGGAGGCCTACGAAAAAAGCACTTCTCCGCTGGCGGATTACTACCGCGCGAAAGGGCTGCTGATCTCGATCCTGGCCGAAGGCACCCCGGAGGAGATCTTCGATCGGACCCTCCAGGCCCTCAAGCCCAGGCTAGCCTGAACTCGTTCGGCTCCAAACCTGGATGCCCTTAGGAAGTTTAGACCCGATCGCCAGGCTCCGAGGCTGGCCAAAACTTGGGCCTCTAGCCGGCGCTCTGCTCCTAGTCCTCACCCTCTCCTGCGCCTCCTCCAAACCGGCGCCCGCGCCCCAGCGGTTTGAGTTCGAGCGCCCCGAGATGGGGATGTCGTTCCGCATCGTACTCTATGCGACCGACCGCGCGGCCGCGACGAACGCCGCCGCACGCGGCTTCGAGCGCATCCGGCAACTCAACGACGTGATGAGCGATTACGACCCCGACAGCGAGTTGAGCCGGCTCTCGCGCAGTTCGGGGAAGGGAGCAGAAGTTCCCGTCAGCGCTGATCTCTGGTTCGTCTTGGAACGGGCCCAGCAACTCGCGCAACGGAGCGACGGGGCCTTTGACGTCACGGTCGGCCCGTATGTGAATTTGTGGCGTCGTGCGCGGCGCCAGCGAACGCTGCCCGAGCCCTCGCGCCTGGCCCAAGCACGCCAGTCGGTCGGCTACCAGCACCTCCGCCTGAATGCGCGAGGACACACGGTCCAGTTGCTGGCACCCGACATGCGCCTCGACCTGGGGGGCATCGCCAAGGGCTATGCGATCGCCGAGGCGCTCAAGACCTTGCGCCAGGCGGGCTGCCGCCAAGCCCTGGTCGAGGGCGGTGGCGACATGGCACTCGGCGACCCGCCGCCAGGCAAGTCCGGATGGCGCGTCCAACTTTCCTCACTCGATGCCACGAATGCCCCCAAATCCCGCTTTCTTTCCCTCAGGAACGTCTCCGTTTCGACCTCCAGCGATCTCTACCAGCGGCTGGAAATGGACGGCAAACGCTATTCTCACATTGTCGATCCCCACACCGGGATCGGTCTGACCGACCATTCCCTGGTGAACGTCATCGCCCGGGAGGGGATTGATGCCGACAGCCTGACGAAAGTCGTGGCCGTACTGGGGCCGGAGAAAGGCCTGCGGCTCGTCGAGGCCACCCGGGGAGCGGTGGCCCGGATCATTCGAAACCCCTCGGACACTCGAATTGAAGTCTCCGAGTCGCGCGGTTTTCGGCGTTACTACGCCGATCCGTAAACGGCAATAATCTCGATCTCCACGCTAGCCCCTTTGGGCAGCGCTGCCACCTGGATCGTCGAGCGCGCCGGGCAATCCGCCGTGAAGTACTTGGCATAGACCTCGTTCATGGCGGCAAAGTCGGCCAGATTGGTCATGAACACGGTGGTCTTCACCACGTTTGAAAACCCGAGTTGCTGGTCTTCCAGGATAGCTTGGACATTGAGCAGGACCCTCTCGGTTTGGGCTTTGATATCGCCGGCCACCAGGTTTCCCGTCGCGGGGTCCAGAGGAATTTGCCCGGCCGAAAAGAGCAGGTCCCCTGCGCGGATCGCGTGGTTGTAAGGCCCGACTGCCGCCGGCGACTTGGCCGGTTTGATAATGATCTTGTTTGCCATATTGATAGACCAGAGGTTAGCCGCCCGGAGACCGTTGTGAAAGCTCATTTGGCAAAGCCGGGCCGCGTTCCCACGACTCGTTCTGGTGCCGCGTCTCGGTTCGCTTCGATCGCCGTTGCAGACGACCTCTTCAGGCTGACCACGCTTCATGAGCTGCCGGCAGCTTGTCCTCAGTCCTACGGCACGACGACGCGGTAAAACTGGCGGGCGCCCGCCGGCACCACGGTGAAGGGCGAAGCGGCGCCGCTCACCGTCGAGTACGGCCCCGGCGCATTGGTGGCGGACTGGAGATGCCCGTAGGGCCAGGAAAGCACCAGGCTTGCCCCCGTCCCCAGCAGCCCCAGGACCGGTTGGGTTGAGGCGGAGAAGGTGAGGTCATCGATGGCCAGTCCTTGGCCTTTGCCGGTGGCGTCGGCCATGGACCACACCAACCAGAGCGCCGCACCCGGCGGCCAGTTGGTGATGGCTTGGCCCGTCACCCCCATGGCTGACTGATTCACCGCGGCGGTGCCGTCCACCGCTACCGGTGTCGTAGCTCCGGGCGCGGTGGGAAAACTCACGTCCAGGCTGGGCACCGCGGCGGTGACGTTGGTCGGAAAACCGTTCGTGGTCACGGGGTCGATGAAATAGCCAAAGGAAAGACGCTTGGCCACCGCGGACTGACGCCAGAGTTCGCCG
>Ga0316220_1003176_pt1 | contig 14109 bp, 16 predicted proteins | sample TBH18005metaG_FD_203632 | JGI IMG/M metagenome (GOLD analysis project Ga0316220, IMG submission 203632) | Freshwater microbial communities from Trout Bog Lake, Wisconsin, USA - TBH18005 | ecosystem: Environmental > Aquatic > Freshwater > Lake > Hypolimnion/Profundal zone | place: USA: Wisconsin...
GTCCTTAATCAATGTAGACGGCAAATCGAGCGAGCCCACCATAAACTGTTCCTACGTTATTAGGAGTGATATTGGTCAACACAAACTGGTGTGGTATTGTAGTGTCATACTGCAAGCTCATCAGAGCGGTGGGTCCCCTGCTGGTATAGACCGTTCCTCCTAGGGTTGTTAATCCATATGCCATCCAGTTTTGGGGCAGGCCTGTGGCAGTGTAATTGATCGTGACATAGTTTGCGCCATATGTAGCCGTCCACCCTGCAGGGAGTCCTGTAACCGATGCTATTGCCCCGGTGCCTGCGTAGTTTACAAAGAAGCTATACATGTTGACGCCTACTGGACCGGCCGGTCCAGTTGGTCCTTGCGGCCCTTGGCTTGGCCCTGTGGGGCCTTGTATACCTGTGTAGCCAGTTGGTCCCGTGTAGCCCCAGGGACCTTGGATGCCAGTTGGACCTTGCATGCCGGTTGGTCCGGTCACTGTTGACGCCGGGCCTGTTGCCCCGGTAGCCATTGGGCCGGTGTAGCCAGTTGGTCCTGTGATGGTAGACGCCGTGCCGGTAGGTCCGGTAGGTCCACCGAATGCTCCGGTTGGTCCTTGTGGACCGGGTGGACCTGGCACGCCTACGGTGCTTGGAACCCAGGCTCCTTGATAGTTGATGTAAAGATTTCCGTCAACGTCATCCCACCAAAAATCACCAGCATTGGTACCGGTCGGTGCAGCATTGGATATGTAGGTATGATTCTCGGTGATCCATGCCACGTCATAGTTGGCGTTGCTGTTTTTGGCCAGTACCTGGCCTGTTGTGCCACCAATTGGAAGTCCGTTGACGGCTGCACCTTGCTGGTTATTGCCTGTTGCAGCGGGACTAACAGCTCCGTAATTTAGCAGGATGTAGCGCACGGCACCAACGAGGGAGGGGTCCGTCGGCGGTGGTATTAGGTACGACCTGTCAACCACGGCGCGGACCCAGATGTAGTTGCCACTAAAGCTGAATGCTACTACGCCGGTATCGCCGTTGCCTTGCCCTGTGGGCGCAGCCGGATTTTGAGGAAATTGAACAAATGGCGTGTCGCCGACCAGCGGAATTGAAAACCAATCTGCAGGACCAGGCTGAGACGCTAGTGATCCTTGTATGTAAACACGACCAATAAAATTTATTACAGATATGCTAACTGTGTGGTTACAGCCTATTGTATTGCTGTAACCGGCACCTTTTTGCTGTATCCCGACTACATTGATTTGCGTCGTTGTGCTGCCGAGCAAGGTTACACTGAACATCCAAAGCCCCTATATGATAGAGCTATTTAGCGATGATTCAGGGTTTACTCGAGCTCCATCACTTCCACCACCACGGCAGCGTCATCGATCACGCTTTCCGCCAGTTCTGGAATGCTTGTCAACAACGTAGCCAGGGCTTCGTCAGATATAACCAACGAATTATCCTCGCTGTCCTTGACTATCTTGGATAGCTTGATTGCCAATACTTGTTCTACTAGTTTTGCCATTTTCATCTCCTTGTAGCGGAGATATTTAGCAATTAACTACGCATATAATGCGGTCTTTGGCTTTCTACCGCGCTTTCGACCTACTTTCTTATTGGACCCATCAGGAAGTATATCATAAATGTCTGCAAAACGCACTGGGTCCATTCCATCGATGGCATATATTTCTGTTGCTCTTGCATGTATGGTGTTTGTCACTTCGTCACCTGATATGAGCTCAAACACTGGATTCTCTTTTTCTAGTATTATTTTCTTTATTCGAAATTCGCCAATTTTTTTAAAGGATCTACCAAATAGATCAATACCTTGATATGTTGCTGTAATTAACGTGTCAATGGTAAGTGCATTTTTTGTGATTAGTGCTGAAATCAGCGTGCTTGACATATGTTATTCCCTTCCAAGTCGTCATGTAATTCTAGTTCATTTTGTTGAATTGTTGTGTCTATCACATTGAAGATCAACCTGTCTTCCTCAACCGTGAACAGGACAGCGCCACCATTCTTAAGCTTGCCAAAAAGCATTTCTCGGCTTAATGGACGCTTCACATGTTCCTGTATCACGCGGCTGAGTGGGCGTGCTCCCATGTTGCGATCGAAGCCCTTGTCAATCAGCCACTGCTTGGCCGCAGCATCAAATACTATGCTGACATGCTTTTGCTGGCTCAGTTCGTTCAGCTGTGCAACAAACTTGTCAAGCACGCGATTCATGCTTTCCTTGCTTAGACGTCCAAACTGTATGGTAGCATCCAACCGATTGCGGAATTCCGGTGCAAACCATTGTTTAACAGCATCTTGTCCGCTGTCGCTGCGATCTGCGGCACCAAACCCTATGCCCGATTTCTCCATTTCAACCGCACCAAGATTGCTGGTAAAGATCAAAAATGCATTGCGTGCGCTGGCCGTCTTGCCATTCTGGCTCGATATCATGCCGTTGTCCATGATCTGCAGGAATATGCTGACAATATCAGGATGTGCTTTTTCAATTTCATCGCAAAGTATCACGCAATGCGGATTTTTTTCCAGCTCATTTATCAGCACGCCTGACCCTGCTGCACCATCGCCGTAACCGACATAGCCAGGTGGTGACCCGATAAACTTGCTCACGCTATGACGTTCCTGGAATTCGCTCATGTCAAATCTCACAAACGGAACATTGATGATATGTGCCAGCTGCTTGGCGATTTCAGTTTTGCCCACACCGGTTGGACCGGTAAACAGGAACGCTCCCAGCGTTTTGTTGCCTTCGCGCAGACCGGACCTGCTGATGAGCACCGAATCGGTCAGCTTGTTAATGGCCTCGTCCTGGCCGAAAACAGCCGAGCGCAAGCGATCCTCAAGTGTGTACAGATCCTCGTTATCCCCTTCCTTGTTTGCGCTTATGACGATTCGTGCAACATGGCTCACCTCGTTGATAATCTCCTCGACTCCAATGATCTCAACCCGTTCATGCAGTGGCTTGACCTTTTGTCGTGCACCAGCCGAGTCGATGATATCGATGGCCTTGTCTGGCAAGCAACGCCCGTGCATGTGCCTGGCCGTTAGATCCACTGCCGCATCAAGCGCAGCTGGGTCATATCCTATTCCATGGAACTGGGTATAATAGGGTGCAATCGCAGCAAGGATCCGCTTGCTGTCTTCTATGCTTGGTTCGTTGATATCAACGCGCTGGAATCGACGCATCAGTGCGCGATCCTTTTCAAAATGCTTGCGATACTCCTCCTGCGTTGTGCTGCCTATGCACGACAGTTCGCCACGTCCAAGCGCAGGTTTGAGCAGATTGGCCGCGTCCATGGTGCCGGAATTGCCGCCGCCTGCTCCCATTATCATGTGTATTTCGTCGATAAACATGATGGCATCTGGTAACGCGCTGAAAGCGGCAATGATGTTTTTCATGCGTTCCTCAAAATCGCCACGGAATTTGGTTCCAGCCACTATGCTGGCAATGTCAAGGCTGTAAATGGTCTTGTTCACCAGCGTTTCGGGCACATCGCCTTCCACAATGCGCTTGGCAAGACCTTCCACTATGACCGTTTTACCAACCCCAGGGTCTCCAAGCAACAACACATTATTTTTGGTCCGTCGTGCCATGATCTGCGTGATGTTTTCCACTTCCACCTCACGTCCAATCAGCGGATCGATCTTTCCTGCCTTGGCTTTTTCGTTTAGATTGATGCAAAACTGTGCAACAACTTCCAATGCTTCTTTGTGATCAACCACGGGATCCTTGTGTTTTTTATTGCTGAGATATGCAAGAATGTCATCGCGTTCAATTCCCGCATCGTGTAGATAAAAGCTGGCATGGCTGTTTTCAATATTGAACATGGCCAGGAATAGATCCAATCCGGCCATGTCGCTCCTGCCAGAAAAGATGCTTTGTGTTTTGGCCTTTTTAACGATGGTCAGCAGCAGTGACGTATGACGGGGCTGATATACCCCAGATTTAACCAATACATGATTGTCAGGATCTTCAATGTAGCTTTTGAGATCCGCACGCAGTTTCTTGATATTACCGCCAACAGCTTGGATAAGCGATTCGATTTCGTCATTTTCCGTCAGGGCAAACAATAGGTGCTCTAACGTGACGAATTCGTGCCTGTGCTCTACCGCCAGAGAATAGGCACGTTTGACCATATCTTCAAAACTGCTCATTTGCTGCTCCTCTTGAGTTTTTTTGCCAAACGCTTTTTGGCCATGTCCATGCTTAGCTTGCCAACGCGATCCGTGAAACAGATTCCCTGGCAATGATCATATTCGTGTAACCATACCCTAGCTGCCAGCCCTTCCAGTTTTTCGGTTATTTCTTCGCCTTCTATGGTATTATAACGCACCACGGCACCTTCGGGCCGCCGAACGTTGAGATAAAGGCCTGGAAAACTGAGGCATCCTTCACGCTGCATCTTCATGCTAAAGCTGGCCGCAACTATCTGCGGATTCACGCAAACCCTGACGGTATCGTCCACCAACATGGCAAACATTGCCATGTCTATGCCGATCTGGCAAGCACTGATACCCAGTGCATTCCTTTCATATATGGCTGCTACCAACATCGATGCGATCGGTTGCAGTGCATTTTTATGGTCAGCGGTTTGTTCTTGCGTAACGAGTTTGGATGGCCTATGTAGCAATGGATCGTTTGAATCTATAATCATCTTATTTTTTAGCTTTACTGTTGTAGGTTGTCAACGCCCCGTGCAGACTGTATTTGGCGCAGTAGATCCATGCAGTCTTGGGTGAGATTGGTTGGTAGCGTCAGTTCCACATGGATGATCAGGTCGCCAAATGCTCCTGCTCTGTCGCGTATGGGCATGCCCTGGCCTTGTACCCGGAGCTTGGTACCAGGCTCGGTTCCAGGAGGTATGGTCACGCTGATCTGGTGACCGTCAATGGCAAATAGATTGTATTTTGTTCCGACTATGGCAGATATGGCGTCAATTTTTGCCAGGTGTTCTAGATTGTTGCCATTGCGCACGAACCTATCGTGTTCGGCTATGACCAGCTGTATGTATAAATCACCGGGAGGCATGCTGGTGTTAACATGGTCGCCTTGCCCGCTGTATCGTATCTTGGTGCCCTGATCCACCCCTCTGGGGATATCAATCACCAAATCAACCCTGCGCCCGCTGGGTGTGGTGAATTGTATGGGGGTTTTTTTACCATTGTAACAGTCCTCAAGGCTGATGTTCATGGCAAGATTGACGTCGCGATTACGGGCCGGTTGCCTGAACCCTGTAAACCCATTTTGTCCAAAAAATTGGGCAACAAATTCGTCCAAACCGCCTGGCCCAAACGGATTTCCATTGACGTTGACGTTCCAGTGCATGCCTCCTGGTGCCTGCCCGTGGAAAGGGTTGGTGCGCTGCTGGTCGTATTCCTTGCGACGCACCGGATCGCCAAGCGTTTCATACGCGGAACTGATGTTTTTGAAACGATCCTCAGCATCCTTGTTGTTGGGATTCTTGTCGGGGTGCCATTTCATGGCCAGCTTGCGGTATGCGCTTTTTATCTCTTCTGCTGATGCGGTTTCAGCAACTCCAAGTGTTTCATAATGTGTTGGCATAATACTATTTTATTGTTATAAAGTTGATTGTCAACTGTGGTGTTTTATTGCCAAACAGGCATTCCATAAATATTTACAACATGGACGATGCACCAAACACACCTTCAATAAAAGCAAACCTGCCAGAGCTGTTATTTAATTATCTAGCATCAACAAAGCCGGTCATGCTTTTTTTACACCTGATCTGGCTCACGATATTGTGTGTGATACTCAGCATGACATATGTGCTGGCCTTTCACTTTACCAGTTTGGTAAGTGTATATCAGGAGGCACATAATGTTCAAAATTTCAATAACAATTTGATGTTTAGCGCCAAACAAGATGCTGAAATAAACAATATTTTAACAGATCTCATGAACGGATCCAAGGCCAACCGCGCATATGTGTTCCGCTATCACAACGGCTTGGCTGCTATAAGCGGGGTTCCGTTTTTCTTCCAGAGCAACACACACGAGGTTATCAGTCCTGGCACGCCGAGGGTGGTACAGTTTGAACAACACATTCCGGCAAGCATTAATCTTGCCATCAGCAACCAATTCATGAAAAATCAATGCGCTGTGGTGGCCAAAGCTGACGAGGACAAGGACAGCCAAAACTATTGGTTCTTCCAAAACAGGGGAGCAAAAAGCCTGATACGTTGTCCTATATTCATGAACAACGGCGATCTGTTTGGATTTGTTGGTGTGGATTATGTTGAACGCACCGACGTACATGATCTAGACGCGTCGGCAACCAAGGTTAAATTGGCCGCAGCGTCGCTTTCTTCCGTATTTGCAAGCAAGCCATAAAACCTGCAATAATATCCGTGTCAGATTGGAGAGTTGCAGATGCAAATACTAATACCCATGGGCGGAGCCGGTAGTCGCTTTTCCGCTGCTGGTTATGATAGACCAAAACCCTTTATCGAATTCCACGGCCAAACAATGATTGAAAATGTGGTTGAAAATCTTGGGTTGGATAATCAATACACGTTCGTAACACAGCGCACACACTACGAGGAATACAGGCTGGTTTATGAACGAATAAGATCAAGGGTACAAAAACTGTCGGTAGCGGTGTTGGATGGTTTAACACAAGGTGCTGCCGAAAGTTGCCTGTATGCCAAGGAGTTTTTAGACCCCGAAATGCCACTGATGATTGCCAACTGCGATCAGATGCTTGAATGGGATCCGGTGGTATTCAAGGCATGGCTGTTTGACACCAAGATAGATGGTGCGATAATGACGTTTGAAAGCCAAAGTCCCAAGAATAGCTTTGCCAGATTGGACGACGAAGGTTATGTTGTTGAAACTGCTGAGAAGAAGGTCATCAGTCCATATGCCACCAATGGCATATATGTGTGGAAGCGTGCGGATGATTTCATCACCGCTGCTGAAGAGCTTATAGCCCGGGACCTGCGTACAAATAATGAGTTTTACGTTGCCCCTTGCTATAACATCAACATTGAACGTGGCCAAAAAATCAAGATATATCCAATCAATGGCCACTGGCCAATTGGAACGCCACAGGATCTAACCATATACCTGGACAGATTTGGAGGCCGGCGCAATGCAGGTGTTTAGCGTGGACAACCTAATAGGTGGTTGGTTTGTGGGAGCTTTTAGCCCAACGGCATACCATACCACCGCCTGCGAAGTGTCATATAAACAGCATTATGCCGGGGAATCGTGGCCTGCACACTATCACAAAATAGGCGACGAAATCAACTATCTTATCGAAGGATCCATGTCAGTCAATGGCACTGAGCTGCAAGCCCCGGTTATTTTTGTCATTCCCAAAGGCGAAGTGGCTGCTCCTATTTTCAACACGGATGTCAAGCTGGTCGTGGTCAAGGTTCCTGGCGAACTCAACGACAAGTACCCTGCAAGTATTTGACACCATAAAAACATTTATGGTAAACTCAACCATAACCCAAAGGCGGTAACATGACAATTGACATACTACAACAAAACAAAGATCTGGAAAATTATTTTTACGTAAGGTACTTGCTTAAAAGTGCTACCACGGTTTATGATGCGGCATTTGATCTAGCGGTCGGACAGAGCATTGGTAACCCAAACATGCGCAGCGTTTGGGAAACACCAGAGATGATTGCAGCCTATTGCGCAAAAATCGTCCAAGGGCCAGACCTTGATAAATCAGAAGGCGAGGTTGAAATCGGTTTTCCGTTGGCCAACATTGATTGGGCCACCGACGGTATAGCCCAGCTGCTCTGCACCATCGCAGGAGGACAGGTTGATATCGATCGCGTGCGCGGATGCCGTGCACTACGTCTTGAGTTCAGCGATGCGTTTATCGCTGCCAATTTCCATCGTCCCAAGTTTGGCCTCAGCGGATTTCGTGAGATGACTGGCCAATATGACAAACCATTGTTTGGCGGAATAATCAAGCCAAAGACAGGTATAACACCGGCCAATCTATTGGACATGACCAAGCAGCTGGTGGACGGTGGATGCGATTTCATCAAGGAAGATGAAATCATGGCAAATCCTGCCGTATGTAGCCTTGAGGACCGTGTGGAACTGATCAGTAAGTACATCAGCAACACTAAGACCGTTTATTGCTTTTGCATAAATGCGGATCCTGTTCACATCGTTCCGCGTGCAAGGTTTGTGGCTGAAAATGGCGGCCGCGGTGTGCACATAAATGTATGGAGCGGATTGGGCGCGTACAAAAACATACGCGAGCTTGATCTACCTCTCTACATACATTATCAAAAGAGCGGCGACAGGATTTTCACCAGCAAGCACAATCCTTTCTCTATTTCATGGCAGGTATGTTGCCAGCTGGCAGCATGGTGCGGTGTTGATACCATCCATGCCGGTATGTGGGGTGGCTACCTAAGCGATCCGGAAGATGAACTGAGAGAAACCCTTAAGATATTGACAGATGGCAACGTCACACCAGCCCTTAGCTGTGGTCTCACTGCCGACAGCATCCGTCCAATAGTTGATAAGTTTGGTGTGGATTGGCTTGGCAACAGCGGCGGTGGCATTCACAGCCATCCAGAAGGAAGCAAGGCCGGGGCCGCAAAGATACGCGCAGCAGTGGATCTGATCGGATAACCGGATTGATGCATGTTGCTGTCACGTTCAGCGGGCTGCCTCGTTCTCCATTGCGAGGACGGTATTCTTGGGAAGGTCTCATAGCCGAGTATAATGCGGATGTTTTCATGCATCTGTGGGATACCGGCGACGGGGCCGCGGAGAGATTGGTTGATATTTTCCGACCTGTTAAACATGTCATAGAACCCTTGAGATTTTTTGACACGTCCTCCTATGCCGACAGGTTACAGCACAGCAATCCATTCAATGTGTTTAGCATGTGGACGAGCATATCTGAAAGCATCAACCTTGCACTATCACATGATCAACACTATGACCTGATGGTGCGAGCAAGGACAGATGTTGAATTCAATCCTTTCAAATTCCTCAATGTCCACGGCGTGGTCATACCAGGAAAGCCTGCAGAAGTCTATGAATATCAGGGCAACAGGTATCCTGGATGGCATGATATGATGGCCTATGGCGACCCTGCCAGCATGCGCACATACGCCGACACGCTTTATGCACTGCCTGAAATATATGCTGAAGGAAGTCCATTCTTCTCAGAATTCTTCTTAGTACACATCTGTTCAGGACCAAGACCAACACAACACATCATGCCGTTTTTGCGGATGTAATAAGATAACAAGGATACTACAATGGTCGATATAAATCAGTTTGAGCAAAACCCAGACGATCCCAAGGCTCTTCTTGAATTTTGCACCGCATTAGGTTTGGAAAATTTCCATAATCTAGCCATGTTTATTGCCGATGATGCCGTTCGCTCCATGCCAGCGGATGCTGACCACATCACACGCACCAAACTGCTTGAGCAAATCAGCATCAGCGGATTCTACGCCAAGGGTGAAAATCGGCGGCTCATGGGCAAACAGGCCTGTGAGCAGTTGGCTACCGACCGCAGAAACAGCTGGCACACAAAAAATCTTGCCCGGCAAAACAGCACCTATTATGCAAAAGGAGCAGTGGCGTTGATGCCCGGAACCCGTTTGCAGCGGGTAAACTATGTTCCGGCAGATGATTACAAGCCCATGAATCCTAGCATAACCAATTGCGGTGACAAGCTATGGATGATACAACGCACGGTAAACTATGTCATTCGTCCGGACGGCAGCTATAATATGCGAGGAGACTCGGCAATAAGGACCAGGAACATATTGCTGGAACTGGACGACGATCTCCAGCCAATATCAGCGGAAGAAATCCTACCGCCCGTTGGCCTACCAGACCCATTGTACGATTTGGTGGTGGGATTTGAAGATTGCAGGCTGTTCCATTGGAAAAACAGTTTCTGGTGCACAAGCACCGTGCGGGAACTGAATGCCGAAGGCTATTGTGAGATAGTACTAGCGCAAATAGAGCGCGATAGCAATGACAACTATTTGCATTTTACAAACCATCGGGTCATACACCCGCAATTTTGTGGCAGAGAGCATCAAAAAAACTGGATGCCAATGGTGGTGGGCGACGATTTATATTTCATGTACAGCAGCGATCCTGCCAGGATCATCAACACGGACGGCCATTTGGTCGGCACAAAGACCACACACATTGCAGCAGACAGTTTCAGAGGAGGTGGTCCGTTGTTGCAGTTCCACGGTGGCTGGCTGGCCTGCATACATGAAAGCCATACCATGCCCGACAACAGACGACGTTATATGCATAGATTTGTTTGGTATGATAACATCGGACGTCTCTCAAAGTTCAGCGAAGCATTTTACATACATACTCTTGGAATTGAATTTGCAGCAGGCCTTGCACGCAACGCCACAACCGGTGAAATAGTGCTTAGTTTTGGACTGGCCGATTGTGAAAGCTGGCTGGCATCGTTTAATGAAAATGAAATACGGCATCTGCTTGCGCCAGCAGGTGATGTGATGTACAATCTTGGCGATCTATCAGATACCGCATGGGTATTGTCGCAGACAAATATCACACTGAAAAGCTCCGAGACGGTTGACAAGGCCACTGCTATTGCCCGCAGATCAAGCATTCCTAGCCACGAGGATGCTGCTAAAAATTGGGATAATCTCGTGGCCATCTGGTACGCCACCATGACAACGGATCCCAACCACCCGGTGATGGATGTTGCTGCCACGGAGGGCAGTGCGTTCCTGCCTGCTTTATCTCGATTTGGCTATCAAAATCTTTTCAGTGTGAACATAGACGAACCCAGGACTAGAACGGTAAACGGCGTAACATACATGCAGGGAGATTGCACAAGAACCAACTTCCAGGACGGTTATTTTGGATTTGTGTCATGTCTCAGCGTGATAGAGCACGGTGTGGACGTGGACGCATTCATGGCCGAATCGGCACGTATATTGGCACCAGGTGGACACTTACTGGTCAGCACGGATTACTGGCAGGATCCTGTGGACACATACGGTCAGTATGCTTTTGGAAGCCCTGTGAAGGTTTTTACTGCCGCAGAGATAGTTGATATGATACAGACCGCCAAACGTTATGGGCTTGAAATAGCCAGCAATGTCGATCTTAGCTGCAACCAACGTGTGGTAAATTGGATAGGAATGGATTATACCTTTATCAATCTGTTGTTCCGAAAGCCAGCATGAAAATCGCATTAGCACTGAGCGGACTGACACGTCTATATCCAATATCGGCTGCCAGCTGGGCTAGAATAATAGGCTGTTATGAGCCAGATATTTACGTGCATTCATGGTGTACACCCGAAGAAGAGCCATACATTCGCAATCAACTGGGTTGGGTTTTCAAGCCAAATCAGATCCAATTGGATCCACATCCGCAGATAGATACAAGTCCTTATCCAGATCGACATTGGCCCTACATAAACGTGGATCGTAGCCTCAGCATGTGGCAAAGCATCGTCTTGGCGCACAAGATGGTCAAATCAACCGGTATCGAATATGATATCATCATACGGGGACGCATGGATCTACACATACATAGGTTGGATATCATGCGATTTGACGGAGTGGTAATCCCCTACGACAAGGACAAAGAACCGCTTGTATTCAACTACAAAGGCACGATCATGCACGGGCTTAACGATCATCTTGCATACGGTCCGCCAAAATACATGGACATGTATGCCAACACGCTTGACGAAATACCAGCCTTGTATTCAACAGAAGGTGTTGATTATTGCCCTGAAAATTTTCTTGCAGCAAGCTTGGTAAAACAAAACGTGCCGGTCATGCTACAACACCTTGAACATTGCTTAATACGGAGCTAAAAATGGTCATTACTTAGATTTATTGAGTTCTATCTCTCGTCTTTTTTTCTGTGCTAAACGAATATTTTCTTTACCTTCTACTGATTTTGGTTTTTTCATATTTTTAACTTGGTCTTCTGTCATCTTTATCCCCTTGTTCCATGGTGGGATACTTTTTCTATTCATACTCATTTTTTCAATAACTTCTGCAGGTCTAGGTATGCCTTTTATTTTTGGTTTCCCTTTTCTATTCATACTCATTTTCAATTTTGTTTCTTCTGTATGTTTTATAGTTCCATTTTTTTCTTTTGTTTCTTGAATCTTTCTAATATGTTCTTGAGTTTTCTGTTTACCTTTCCAACTTGGAGGGTTGTCACCACCATCAGTAATATTGAGCAATATCCCAGAACCATCACAAATTTTACCATACCATTCAATATATCTGCGTTCTAATGCCAATGCCCCTAACTCGGTTAAATTTGATTCTAATATCACTATATAAGATAAATCTGTCGGTATTTTCACATTAGCATGTTTAGACCATGCTCTATTTTTTGTACCTTTTCCAATATAATATGGATTTCCAATTTTTCTAATATCAGATTTTTCATTATAAATATATGCATACACGTAATAAATATTTTCCATAGCTGTAATAACTCCCGTTAATATAGAGCAGTTGGGGATTCCAGCCCGCGAACTGCATGTATTATTTATCGGAAATATTGCTTTTATGAACGTTATCTTTATAATTACATAATACAAAGGATATAATATGTTGAAAATAGGTGTGTATTGTCCTGCAAAAAATGAGGAGAAACACGTAAATGATTGGTATGAATCATGTAAAGATGCCGATTGTATTTATGTAGCCGACACTGGGTCAACAGATAATACTATTAAATTATTGAGAGATCGTGGTGTTGTAGTTACAAACATTTCAATACAAAATTGGAGGTTTGATGACGCATTCAACATGGCCATGTATCTGCTGCCCGACGATGTGGACATCTGCATACGGTTGGACATGGATGAGCGGTTACAGCCGGGATGGCGCGAAGCGCTTGAGCGGGATTGGACCTCGGAAACAACAAGGCTGCGGTATCCGTATGTCTGGAACTGGAATCCAGACGGAACACCGGGTCGTACGTGGTACAGCGATCGCATACATGCCAGAAAAGGTTATCGCTGGATGGGAGCCACACATGAAGGGCTTTGCAGCCGTTTGCCTGAGGTTCAAACATTTACTGATGATGTAAAAATCTGGCAATTTCCTGATGTCAAGGACAAGAAAAGCGATTTGCCATTGCTTGAAGAAAGCGTGCGCGATTGGCCGCAGGATGCACGTTTGCGTGCATATCTTGGGCGCGAGTACATGTATCAGGGGCAATTTGACAAAAGCCAGGAAACCTACAAAGAATTCCTAGCCATGAGCTGGGACAAGGTTGAAAGGGGCCAGGCCATGGTCAATCTCAGCATTACGGATCCGGACAACAAGGAGTTTTGGTTGCGCATGGCCAGCATCGAAACACCTGGCCACCGAGAGCCATTGGTAAATCTTGCGCAGCTTTACTATGATCGCAAGGATTGGCCAAAATGCTACAAGGCAGCCAAAGATGCGCTTGCGATCACGGTTCATCCAATGGATTACACCTGCACACCAGAAGCCTGGGGATGGCAGCCCCACGATCTGCTCAGCATTGCAGCATGGAATTTGGGACTGTATCAGGAAAGCTATGACCAAAGCAAAATTGCGCTCGAACGTAATCCACACGATCAGAGATTGGCAAACAATCTACAGTTGGTAAAAGATTTTCTAGCAGAAAACTCATTGGGTCTTGTCAAGCCCAATGAGGACGATGCTGGGGAGATTACTGTTTAACCGATTCTGGTTTGTAACGGAATATTATCCTTCCCTTGGTCATGTCGTATACACTGATTTCAACCGACACACGATCCATCAGTCGTATGTTGATATTGTGTATACGCATCTTGCCCTTGAGATGGCATAATACCTCGATATTATTTTCAAGTTTGACCTTGAACAGGGCGTTTGGCAACAGTTCCATAACAATGCCGTCAACGGTGAATAAATCTTCTTTGCTCATTGAGCATATTTATGTAAGCATTAAATAATACCATGCTTAAATCATACTATGTTGAATTCAAAACCTGGGCGGAAGGCTATGTAGACATACCGTGGCCCTGGGCCAAATACGAAGAAATAGCCGATTATCGCCTTAGGGCTGATTGGAAAGTCACCGCATCGCCCGGCAAGATACGCGGCCTGTTTAC
>Ga0316220_1003188_pt1 | contig 14059 bp, 8 predicted proteins | sample TBH18005metaG_FD_203632 | JGI IMG/M metagenome (GOLD analysis project Ga0316220, IMG submission 203632) | Freshwater microbial communities from Trout Bog Lake, Wisconsin, USA - TBH18005 | ecosystem: Environmental > Aquatic > Freshwater > Lake > Hypolimnion/Profundal zone | place: USA: Wisconsin...
CGTCGAAATCTCACTGCCCCACACGGATTACGCCATCGCCGCCTACTACATCATCGCCACCGCCGAGGCGAGCACCAACCTCGCCCGGTTCGACGGCATCCGCTACGGCGCCCGCGTGGAAGGGGCTGATCCCATCGAGCTTTACAGCAAGACGCGCGGCGCGGGATTTGGCCCCGAGGTCAAGCGCCGTATCATCCTGGGCACCTACGTGCTGAGCAGCGGCTACTACGACGCCTACTACCTCCGCGCCCAAAAAGTCCGCACCCTCATCCGCGCCGATTTCCTCACAGCGTTCGAGCAAGTCGATGCCATCGTCACCCCTACCGCCCCCACGCCCGCCTTCACGGTGGGTGAGAAATCTGAGGACCCCCTTCAGATGTATCTTTCCGATATCTTCACGATCTCGTGCAACCTGGCGGGGATTTGTGGGATCAGCGTTCCGTGTGGGTTCACAGCCGGAACCCCGCGACTGCCCATCGGCCTCCAACTCCTCGGCAAACCCTTCGGTGAGGAGACCATCCTGCGCATCGCCCACACCTTCGAACAGAGCACGAACTGGCATAAAGACCGACCCTCGCTCTAGCCGAACGATGGGATCTGCCCCCTGCCCCGGTCCCCTTCAGGGCGTCGTCCGCCACACGCTATCCGGGGCGGTTTGGCTCTGGTTGGGCCTTTTCATTTTCTCAAACCCGTCTCATCCAGCCAGAGAGAGCCGCGGCGGCCATCTTGGTTGATTATGTTATCGGAATAAAGGTTTGCCCGCCGTGGGTCAAGCTGACAGGCTTGGCCGATGGATATAAAGATCTGTCTCAGCGCCCTCGGACTGTGCTCACTGCTTGGTCCGCTTTCGCCCTCGGTGGTTGCGGCGGAGTCCGCGAATCCGTCGGTGGACACCTTGGTGATCAGCGCCACCAAACCGCTTGATGCCAAAGAGACCGAGTTACGTCGGGCCGTTTATGCCCGTTGCCGTGAGATGCTGGATGCGGCGCCGGGCAAATTCGGTGCACACCCCTCCGCGGCGGTCTTCCCCGGATCGGTCGCCACGAACGCGCCCCGGATCGCCAAAACCATCACCATCAAGCATTTGCCGCCACCGCCGGAAATGCTGCCGCTCATTCGGCCGCTCGGCTATTCCAGTCCCTTCGCGCCAACGCTTTATTCCACCGGGTTCTACGCCGCGCCGGGGGAGATCATCACCATCGACGTGCCCAAGGAACTGGCCGGCAAACTGCGTGTGCAGATCGGTTGTCACAGCGACAACTTGAATCAATGGGTGGCGGGCAAAGAGGCCTGGCGGCGGATGCCCTTGCTGGTCAGCCACCGCAAACTCGACTTGGAACATACCGAGGCCTCGAATCCCTTTGGCGGCCTCGTCTATATCACTTGCCCGCCCACCGATGCAGCCTGGCAGGCCAGCATCACCATCTCGAACGCCGTCATGGCCCCGTGGTTTGTCCTCGGCCAAACCACCGAGTCGGAATGGAAGGCAATGCTGGACTCGACGGGAGCGCCGTGGGGCGAATTGGCCACGGAGAATATCATCATCATGCTACCGGTCTCGGTGCTCAAAACAGTGGCTGACCCGGAGAATCGGATGAAGATTTGGGACCGCATCATCGGCGCGGAAATGGACCTGGCCCAACTACCCATGCCGTTTTATCGCGCCCAACGGTTGGTCACCGACGTGCATATCGGCGGCGGTTTTATGCACAGCGGTTACCCGATCATGGTCCACCACTGCCCGGAGAAAAACCTGGTAACCGAGGATTTCATTTCCGATCCCGTGCGGTTCTCGCAACCGGCCAATGGCGGCCCGAATTGGGGGTTTTTTCACGAGATCGGCCACAACATGCAGAACCTGGATTGGGTCTTCGATGGCACCACCGAAGTCAGCGTGAACCTCTTCTCGATGTATTCCTTCGACAAGGTCTGCGGCGGACGCGATGCCGCGCACCCGGGTATCTCGAATGAGACCACCCGCAAGATGCTCCTGTCCTATTTCGCCAAGGAGCCGGACCTGGCCAAGTGGAAACGCGATCCCTGGCTGGGACTGTTGACCTTTCGCCTGATTCAGAACGATTTCGGCTGGGACCTCTTCAAGAGGACGTTCCAACGGTACCATGTCCTCGCGGAAGACCAGCGACCCAAAACCGACCAGGAGAAACGTGACCGTCTCGCGCGCTATCTTTCCGAGACTGCGGGCCGAGATTTCGCCCCGTACTTTGGGGCCTGGGGCATCCATCTGTCCGACGACCTCAAAAAGGAACTCGAGAAGTTCCCCGCCTGGATGCCTTACAATTTCCCGCCACGCGGCAGTTAAGACCGTGCCCTACCATAGGTGCACGAGCACCGCGCTCTCCGCGGGGATCGAAACGGTAATGCCCTCGGCGATCAACTTGCCGGCATCCATTTCCTGCGGCGTCGCTGGATTCTGGGCGGCTGGTGCAGGAGCAGGGAGACGGAACAGGGCTGCGGAGGCAGGGCGCGCCAAAGCACAGGGCAGCCGCTCCGGATGAACGACGCACCGAGCATCCTGGGCCTCCCGCGCCAGGTTGGCAATCAGCAGAAACGCCTCACCCGGCCGGCTATAAATGGCCGAAGCACAACGGCGGCCGTCCAGCGAAACAGCTTGGTTGCGCCAATCGGCGAAGCGGAAACCGTGAAGATCTCCGATCGGCTTCAAGAGCGGCAGCAACTCGAAGGTTTCGGCGCCGGCGGGCCACGGGGTGACCCCGCTCAGCAGTGCCTCGAGGGCAAACTGCTGATGCAATGCCTTAGGTGCCTGGGCTGTGATCTGACCATAGCTGATGACGCCCCGGGAACGAGCACCGACGAGGGACCACTCCAGCGGCAGCGCGGTGAGTTCCACGCCCTGGTCTCCCCATTGTCCGTAGCCCCATTCGTTGGCTACCACGCAGTCGGCGAGATTTTCGGTGGCAAACATCGGGGTGGTCGTGTTGTGGATAATAACCAAGCCATTAGGCCCCACCCGCCGCCTTGTCCATTCCATCAGGTCCAACAGTTCATCCATGTCCCAATGCCCGGATATGGCCGCGCCTTTTTCCTTACCCTCATGCCGAGCATTGGCGCAAAAAAGCGCCACGTTCCAATCATAATAAACTCCGTCCAGTGGATGGTTCTTGAGCACCCGATCGATGGATGCCTTTAGAAACTCGAGCCACCCGGATCGTAAGCACATCTGAGCGCCGAATTCGTTGGTGCCCTTGAAGGAATTGTGTTGCAACCGTCCTTGGCCGTCCATCCGTCCCCATTCCAGGCCGTGCTGCCGGAAGCCCTCGGTACTCGGATGTAGTTCCTTGTCGGAGAAGTAGGTAGCGACACGGATGCCGGCCTGGTGGCAGGCGGCGATGACCTGATCGTATCTCCCCATGTCCGGGTAGGGCGGATACGAACCATCGCGCCAGAAAAGACCATCGTCGTAATAGTCGCCGTCATTGTGGCAATGCACCGTCTGGATACCCGTCTGAGCCCAGTGCTGGATTTGCTCGGATGAAACCCACTCGCCCCGATTCCGGTTGAACGAGGCATGGAGCCACGGCCGCTGAGCCTTCCCGTCGATGATGGGGATGCCGATACGGAAATCGAAAGCGCAGGTCATGGGCAGAGCCACGGCGTTGGTGCCCAGGAATGGGGAGATGGCCAGCGCGAGACCCGCCGGTCTCTCGCTCCATTCCAACGAGCATTGGCCCTGGCCGCGCCGGCCCGCCAAGCCGAGTTCCCACTGCGAAAGATCGGAACCGGCGAACCATTCCAGGCCTTCGACCCCGGGATCGGCGAAGAGCATCGATCGCGGAACGAAGGGTAGCTTCAGCGGGCGGTCCGACGGAATACCACGGCGAAGTTTACCCCAGAGATTGCTGCCGAAGGAAAAAGCGGGCGCGCCCTCTGGCTCGCTCCGGCCCTCTCGGTAGCCATAATCGGAAAGGTCCGGTGCCAGCGTGGTGGAGAAGGGACAAACCTCACGCACCCGCACGGCCGCCCCCGTGACGGAAAGTTGCTTGTGAATCTTGAGGTAGCCCCAGCGATATTCGATCACCGTCTGGACCCGAATGCGGGAGGGCTTGCCGTGTTCATCAGCCAGCGCGGACTCGACCGTCGCGACCTGGGCCAGACCGTCCGAACGGCGGGAGACGTGCGCCGGAACGCCGGCGTCCGTCCACCAAACGCCATCTTCTGTCTGCACCCGAGTCTGGATGGGGCTGGCCAAAAGGTTCGTCGCCCGGCCGAAGGCGAGTTGGATCCGTGAAATAGCGCCCCCATGGGCGAGATCCTGCTCGATAGCGTAATAGGGATTACTCAACACCAACCGGCGTCCTGCCTCGGCCTCCTCGACCACGTAATCCCGCGGCCAAGTGGGGGGCAACGCCTGGCCAGCCTGCGAGACCAACACCCCGTGCGCCAGCAACCACAGCGCCGCGAACTGCAGTCCGCACGCTCCCAACCACAGCCGCCGGAAACCCATCGGCTTCCCCGGCGGATGACTCGAACAAACCGGCGCAGATATCATGTGCTGAGTAGTTAGTTTTTTCGACCGTTAATGTCAACCCGCGCGACACCCGCACCGCTCCGGATTTTCCCTGGACAAACGGCCTCGGCTGGAGCATAAGTTTACCAGTAAACCTGTTAATCGTTGGAAGAAATTACTGTGTTCGGGCGGCAAACTGGTTGGCAAACCCGCGACAACACACGCCTTATGAGTCCAGAACACAGCACAAATGCAATTGGCGGGGCCGCGGAGGTTTCGCACGAACCAGCCCGCTCCGCGAACCGGCGGTTCATCGTAACCGCCAGCGGTGTGGGGATCAACCTGGCGCTCGGGGTGCTCTATACTTGGAGCATGTTCAAGGACGCGATCGGCAAGGAATTAGGCTGGCACGGTTCCCAATTGAACGACCCCTACGCACTCTGCTGCCTGGTCTTCTCGTTCGCGATGATCCTGGCGGGGCGATGCCAGGACAGGCTCGGACCGCGCGCGACTGCGACGCTCGGCGGACTGCTGGTGGCGGGGGGGATGCTGCTCATCTCGCAAAGCCAGAGTTATGCCGGCTGGGTGCTGGGGTTTGGCGTGCTGGTCGGCGCCGGCATCGGCTTCGGTTACTCGTCGGCCACCCCGGCGGCCTTGAAATGGTTCCCGCCCGCCCGCACCGGTCTGGTGGCCGGCGTGGTGGTGGCGGGATTCGGCTTAGCTCCGGTTTATATCTCGCCCCTCTCGCAGTATCTGCTCACGACCCATGGGTTGCGCGGCACGACCTTTTTCTATGCTTTTGCTTTCGGCCTTGCGGTGTGCGGCTTGGCGCAATTGCTGGCCAACCCGCCCGCCGGCTATGTGGCCGTCAGCCCAACGGGTCAGGCCCCGGGAAAGACCGGGAAAGCGACGGTCGACAGCACGGCCCCGGGCCTTATCCTGCGCCTGCCGGCCTTCTATCGGCTATGGTCGATCTACTTCATCGGCGCGGGCGCCGGGCTGATGGTAATCAGCAGCATCAGCGGCATGGCCCGGAAATCAATGGGCAATGCCGCCTTTGTGGCCGTGGCGGTGATGGCACTCGGGAACGCCGCTGGACGAGTTGCGGCGGGTTTCCTCTCGGACAAAATAGGGCGCCGTCAGACCCTGCTGCTGGTGCTGCTTTTCCAGGCGGCACTCATGTTCGCAGCCATCCCCGTAGCGGCATCCAAAGGGTTGGCCGCCGCCCCGGTGCTGCTCGTGGCCACGCTCATCGGTTTTAACTATGGAGCGAAGCTGACGTTGTTCCCCGCTTTCACCAAGGACCTCTGGGGGTTGAAACATTTTGGCATGAACTATGGTCTGTTGTTCACCGCGTGGGGCTTGGGCGGTTTTGTGCTCAGCCGCCTTCAGCAGATGCTCACCGTCTCCAGCGGGGGCAGCTACACGTTGGCTTTCGCCGTCGCCGGTGGTCTGCTGCTCCTGGGCGCGGCACTCACGCTCGGATTGAACTCCCGGCGCCAGCCGACGGCTTAGGCCACCCAGGAAAGGCGCCTGGCTAGCTTTCCCCAGCGCCGACACCAGGGCTCATGGAGGCACCCCGGGCCGGAACGCGCGGCTTCGGGCGCCGTAGAGAATCCCCACCAACGGCAATGACGTGGCCCACTTCGGTCGGAGGTTATTTGACTTCCACCGCGATGTGATAGCGATCCAAGGTCCTCCCCTCGGCAAAAGCTAATTGCGCTTGGGCCTTTAGGTAATCCGCCACGGCATAGACCTCGGCCCGGCGAGCTGCCGTCAGGGCCTCCTGGAACTCCAGGACGAAGTAACTGGTGGTCAGCCCGTTTTCGAGTTTCTTCTGTTCGGCGGCCAACGCGGCTTCGGCGTAGACCCGGGCTTTAGCCGTGGAACCTACTTGGCTGAATCGGGACTCGACCCGGTTTACCCAATCCGCGACCTCGAGGAGCACTCCCTGCTCGGCGCGTTGGAGCTGGAGTTTTGACATCTCCTTAGTCGCCTTGCTCACCCGGTAGTCGTTCTTCTGAGTCGTGCGTGTCAACGGCGCGCTCAGGACGATCCCATACATGTAGTCCGGATCGCCTTTTCGAAGGGCCGTGTTCATCGCTTGGTTGACGTCCGGCTCGACGCCGCTGCTCCCGACCCTGCCGATGAGATCCAAACTCGGAAAGAGCTGGTTGAAGCGGAATTTGACCATAATGTCGCTACGCTCCACCGCCAGGCGCGCCTCCAGGAGGTCCGGTCGTTCTTTGAGGGCGCGCTGAAAGCTCTCGGCCAACTGGGTGTGTGACGGGGTTACCGAGGGGAGATCGGCAGCCGCCAGCTCGGTTTCCGCCCAGGCTTGAAAATTGTCCGAAACCAGGACTTTGAGGGTGTTCTGTCGCGAAACCCAGGCCTCGCGAGCCGCCGCCAGCGCGGTCAGGGCGGTTTCGGTTTGCATCTCCGCCTGCTGCATGTCCAAAGGCGGCTGGTCACCCACTTCCACCCGCCGCTTGGTCTCCGTCAGGAATTGTTGCTTCAGCCGCACCGCGGCTTGCTCAACGCCCACCAGTTCCCGACCCAGCACCAGATCATAGTAGCTCAACTCGACCGCCAGCATGGTTTTGAGGATCTGCATCCGGAGCGCCGCTTCGCTCATCTTCAACTGCTTCCGGCGCACCTGCAGGACTTCCCTGGCCTGATCGACCCAGAAGTCCTTCAGCAGGTGCTGGCGCACCGTCAGGCCCAACTCGGCAAACGAGTTGTTCGTGTCCCGGATTCCCCCTGGAAACGCCAGGGCGTACTCGGGTCGGCCGTTGAAATCCGTGACCGCGGACCGCCGCCCGCCACCGGCGTCCAGACCGTAACTCAAGCCGAAGGGGAGCACGCCCGCCAAGGCTGCGCCCCCTCGGTCGGTGTCCATCGTGTACGGAAAGTCCCAGTTAAACTTCTGGGGGGAGAAGTTCCCGGGGGTGTCCAGATACTCGTGGCTGGCCTGGATCGACAACACCGGATCGTAAGCGCCATAAGCGCCCGCCAGGCTGAAGCGGGCGATTTGGGACGAGACCCGTTCGATCTGGACGTCCAGGTTCCGTTTCAAGGCCATCTCAAAGCACTGCTGGAGCGACAGCGCATTAGTGCGAGCCGGCACCGGGGCGGCGGTCGCTGAAGCAAGCAAAAGGCCGCCGAACGCCATCCCCATCCAAGATCTGCAATTCATTGGGGACGAATCTTGCGGTTTCCCCTCGCATTCGTCAATCAATCTAGCCGACGAACCCGGGCCCCCTCGCCGGCTCGCGCGCGATCCCGCTGGACGGGGCTGCGGTTTTATGTTTAGTTTGGGGCCGTGCCAAATGCGCCAAAAAGCGCGGGTGTGAATTCACCCGCCAAAGCCGCGACCCTCCCGTTTGAGGAAGCTTTGAAGAAACTCGAATCCATCGTGCAAGCGATGGAATCCGAGGACTTGGCACTGGAAAGCCTGCTGGCCCAGTACGAAGAAGGCACCCGGCTGGCTCGGGATTGCCAGGAAAAACTGGCCGATGCGGAGTTGAAGATACAGCAACTTGAGCCCAGCACGGCCGGCGAACTGAAATTGAAATGCTTCGCTCCCGATACGGGCGAAGGCGCCTGAAATGAACCGTTATCTCGACATGGTCGACAACCCGTCTCAGCTCAAAAGGCTGACGCCCGAACAACTGCAACGACTCGCCGAGGAGATCCGGAGCGAGATCATCACGGTCCTGGCCCGCAACGGAGGACATGTGGGGCCGAATCTGGGCGTGGTCGAGTTGACCATCGCGCTGCATTACGTGTTCAACACTCCCAAGGACAAGTTCATCTGGGATGTCAGCCACCAGGTATATGTCCACAAACTCCTGACCGGCCGCAAGAGCCGCTTCCCAACGATTCGCAGCACGGGGGGACTCAGTGGGTTCGCGCTGCGTTCGGAGAGCGAGCACGACTGTTTCGGTGCGGCCCATGCCGGTACGGCTTTGTCCGCCGCGCTGGGCATCTGCGCCGGGCGGGACCAGCGGGGATCCGATGAGCACGTGGTGGCGATCTTCGGTGATGCCGCGCTGACCAACGGCATTTCGTTCGAGGCGCTCAACAATATTGCCCCGACGACCAAGCGGTTCATAGGTATCCTCAACGACAACGAGTGGGGCATCGCCAAGAATGTGGGCGCCATCGCGGGTTACCTGAACAAGCTGATAACCAACCCCTCCTACAACAAGCTGGCGCGGGATTTTGTACGTTTTGTGCAGCGGTTGCCCAAGGGGGATGTGGCCCTCAAGCTGGCCCACAAGGCGGAGGAAGGGTTTAAGGGAGCGTTGACCAAAGTCGGCCTCCAACCGACCAACAGTCCTCTGGAACCGGACGGCCGCGGCGGGTATGGGAGCAGTCTGATTTTTGAGGAGATGGGCATGCGCTACCTCGGCCCCATCGACGGCCACAACCTGCCCCTGCTCATCAGCACGCTCGAGTTCGCCAAGACCTGCGACCACCCGATCGTCATCCATGTCCTCACCACCAAGGGCAAGGGCTTCGAGGCGGCGTTGAAGAACCCGGAGAAATTCCACGGGCTGGGACCCTACGACGCCGCCACGGGCGCGACGCCGGCCACGAAGCCCGGGACGCCGCCCAACTGGCAGGATGTGTTCGGCCAAACCATGGTCAAGCTCTGCCAACGGGACAATAAGATAGTGGGGATTACGGCGGCGATGCCCAGTGGCACGGGCTTGAAGATCCTCGAAAAGGCGATGCCCAGCCGTTACTACGACGTGGGGATCGCCGAAGAGCACGCAGTGCTCTTCGCCTGCGGCATGGCCACCATGGGTTTCCATCCGGTTTGCGCTATCTATTCCACTTTTCTCCAGCGCGCCTACGATTGCATTGTTCACGATGCAGCCCTCCAGGAATTGCCGGTCATCTTCTGCATGGACCGCGCGGGCCTCTCGCCCCAGGACGGCCCAACCCATCACGGCCTGTTCGACATCAGTTACGTCCGTTCAATCCCCAACTGCATCGCCATGGCGCCGAAAGATGAGGACGAACTGGTGGACATGATGTTCACGGCTACGCAACAGAAGCAGGCATGCTTCATCCGATATCCCCGCGGCCCCGGAGAGGGGGTTCCCATCAAAGACCAACCCCGGTTGCTGGAGATCGGCAAAGCAGAGGTGTTGCAGAACTTTACCGGCGCATCCAAGCCGAAAGTAGCCCTCTTCCCCCTCGGGAGCATGATGAGCCTGGGGCGGGCGGCGGCGCTGCAACTCAGCCAGGAGGGATACGATGTCGCGATCATCAACCCGCGATTCGCTAAACCGTTGGATGCGGGAACCACCGAGTTCTATGCTCGGGCATCGGATGTGGTCGTCACGATCGAAGATCATGTGATCATGGGCGGTTACGGCAGCGCGGTGCTGGAGCTGTTCAATGAAAAACGAGTAACCACGCCGATCGTCATGATCGGCTGGCCGGACAAATTCATCGAACATGCGACGACGGTCGAAGACCTCCGCCAGAAATACGGTCTGACCGTCGAGAACCTGGTCGCCAAGGTCAAAGCTCTGTCCGTCCAGGATGCGACAGCGATCGTACCGACCCGGTTGGCTCAAGCCGGATGAACCACCAGGGCTGGTTTTTTGGTTTCGAGCCTCGGGGCGTGCTCCCCGTCGCTAAGGACATCCGGAGTCTTTCGTAGCTTGACGAAGCCCGTTCCGTGCGAGACAATTTGACAGTCAACATTACGATAAAACATGGCTTATAAAGACGTGACACCGCCCGCGGGCGGGAAAATCTCGATTAGCAACGGCCGCCTCAGCGTGCCGGAGAACCCCATCCTTCCGTTCATTCGTGGGGATGGCACCGGTCCGGACATCTGGGCTGCCAGCCAGCGCGTCTTTGACGCGGTAGTCAAGCAGGCCTATGGTGGCAGCCGTCAGGTGGTTTGGTTCGAGGTCTTCGCCGGCGAAACGGCCAAGAACCGGTTCGACAATTGGCTGCCAGACGACACCATCGAAGCCTTTAGAGACTACCTGGTCGGTATCAAGGGACCCCTGACCACGCCTATCGGGGGCGGCATCCGCTCGCTGAACGTCGCTCTGCGCCAAATGCTCGATCTCTATGTCTGCCTGCGCCCCGTCCAGTACTTTCAGGGGGTCCCCTCCCCGGTCAAGCGGCCGGAGAAGGTGGAGATGGTCATTTTCCGGGAAAACACCGAGGACATTTACACCGGGATCGACTACCAGGCCGGGGGGCCTGAGGCCAGGAAGTTGCTCGAGTTCCTGCAAAAGGAATTGCCCGCCGCCTTCAAGAAGATTCGTTTTGGGAAAGAAGCGATCAATGAAATCGGCATCGGCGTCAAACCGGTCAGCCGCCCCGGCACGGAGCGCTTGGTGCGTTCCGCCATCGAATACGCGATTCGGGAGAAACGCAAGAGTGTGACCCTGGTCCACAAGGGGAACATCATGAAATACACCGAAGGGGCCTTTCGGGATTGGGGTTATGAATTGGCGAAACGCGAATTCGGCGCGGTGGAGATTGATGGCGGCCCCTGGTGCAAGCTGCCACAAGGGGTGGTTATCAAAGACGCAATTGCTGACATCACCCTCCAGCAAGTTCTCACCCGTCCGGAGGATTTCGACGTCATCGCCACGCTCAACTTGAACGGCGACTACTTGAGCGATGCCCTGGCGGCGCAGGTTGGGGGCATTGGCATCGCCCCCGGTGGGAACATCAATTACCTCACCGGCCATGCCATCTTCGAAGCCACCCACGGCACGGCTCCCAAATACGCGAACCAGGACCGGGTGAATCCCGGGAGCGTGGTGCTCAGTGGCGAGATGATGTTCCGTTACCTCGGTTGGACCGAAGCGGCCGACCTCATTCTGAAAGGCCTAAATGGGGCGATTGCGTCCAAACGCGTCACCTACGACTTCGCCCGCCAGATGACCGGGGCCACCGAGATTAAGTGCTCAGAATTCGGCGATAACATCGTGAAACATATTACGGCTGGCTGATCCCGGCGGTCCCAGCCGCGGATCTTCCGGGGTCAGGGCCTGCCCGGGTCAAGGCGCAATGGTCCCGGCTCTTGGGTCACGATGCCGACATCGATAAACTGCCCGCCGGAGGTTTGGTGGCAATGGACGGCCATCAGGTTCCTCCCCGACTGGAGGGTCGCCACGGCTGCGGGAGGGATTGGCAGCTCATAATACTCGCTCACAAAACCGGGCTCGGCGCCGGCGAGAATGCCGTTGAGGTAGATTTCAACGTCCTCGTCATGATGGAGCTGGAAGAGCAGGTTTCCAACCGGTGGGGTGGCCAGGACAAATTCCCGCCTCAGCCAGATGTCGTCGACATCCCAGACTGTGTGCACGATGGCCCCGGGCGTCCCCTCGGTCCCAAATCCCCCAATGCCCTGGGACCACGATGAATCGTCGAAGCCAGGCTTGAACCACTCAGGCAATGGGGCGGAGAAGGTGTATTTCCAGGTGGCCAAGCCGGCCAGCGCGTTGGTGACCAACACCTGCATGGGTTGGTTATAAAGCGGCCCGGAAGCAGCCGATCTAAGGCTGGCAACCTCCAGCTTGGAAACGGCTCGGTCGTAGGTCAGTAAGCCGTTGCATTCGGTTTCCACATCGGTCGTTTGGGTATAAACGGCGGCGCTCAAGCCGGCCGAGTCGCGCAGTTTCCTTACCCCGCTGAGCAGGCTCATGAACCGCGTGTTGAGGGCCGGGGGATTGGTCAGGAGCTGGTAGCCCCAATGGCCCGTGGGAGACCACAGATGGCCCTTCACCACAAGGCCCAGCCCCCCGAACTCGCCCAGCACGAGCGCCCGATCGGGCTCCGCCGCCGGGGACCGTGGGCTGGGGTAACTGTGCGCATCCAGCACATCGCCCACTCGTTTGTCGGTCCAGCCACTCGCGTTATCGACCAACCGGGAATCATCGAGCAGCTTGACCCATCGGGCCAGCCGCTCGGTGTCATACTGGCCCCAGCCCTCATTAAAAAGCACCCACGTGATAATGGAGGGATGATTGCGGCGCCCCTCGACCATGCGCTGCAGCTCGGCCTCGAATTGGCGGCGGCCCTCCCCCGTGGTGTTCTTGCCGCTAGGCATGTCCTGCCAGACCAGCAAGCCGAGTTTGTCGCACCAGTAATACCATCGATCCGGCTCAACCTTGACGTGTTTGCGCGCCAGATTAAAACCAGCCTGTTTGAGAAACTCGATGTCGTACCGTAGCGCGGCGTCGGTGGGGGCCGTGTAAATGCCATCCGGCCAAAAGCCCTGGTCCAAGGCGCCCACCTGGAACAGAAGTCGGTTGTTGAGCGCGATGCAGGTCCGCCCTTGGGTGTCCTTCTGCAACGTCACCTGCCGCAGCCCAAAATAGCTGGCTATGCGATCCAATTCGCGATCACCCGAACGCAGCACCACCACGAGATCATACAGGAAGGGATCCGCGGGTGACCAGGCGTGCGGCGAGGCGATGGGCAAGCGGAGTTCTTCGTTGGCGCTGCCGGTGATCCGGCCGACCTCCTTTCCCTCAGCCAAAGCGATCGCCTCTACTGATAACGCCGCCGATACGTTGCCGACATCCGCCCGCAGCCGGAGTTGTCTTCCCGGAAGGTCGGGTACCAACCTGAGATCGTCCACGCAGATCTCGGACACCGGTTCAAGCCACACGGACTGCCAAATGCCGGAAGTCGGGGTGTAAAAGATGTTCTCTGGTTTGCGCGACTGTTTGCCCCGCGGTTGATCCCCTTCCGTGGGGTCCTGCACGGCCACCACGATCTCTTCCTCGTTGGTACGTCTGAGGCTGTCGGTAATATCAAACGAAAAGGCGTCATACCCGCCGCGATGCCGCCCCATTTCGAGGCCGTTAACCAGGACTCGAGCCTCCCAGTCCACCGCCCCAAAATGCAACCGCAGCCGTGACTTTCCCCATTCAGCAGGAATCTGGAATCGTCGCCGGTACCACAGGGTGCTCTTTTCATCCAGGCGTCCTTTCACTCCTGAGAGAGCGCTCTCGAGCGGGAAGGGGACGAGAATCGAGCCCGCATAAACGCGGGGAGTAACGACGAGAGCCGGAGTGATCACGTAATCCCAGAGTCCGTTCAGGCTCAGCCAGCGCTTGCGGACCAACTGCGGCCGGGGATATTCCGGATGGGCGTTGGCCGGTGTCACCTCCGCCGCCCATCGGGTCATCAGTGACGCCGGCGCCGGATGCCAGGCGGAGTTGGACTGTCCCAGCGAGGAGAGACAACCCGCCAGGAGGCAAAGCAACAAGCGGCCCATTGAAAGCTGCCCGTTGAAACTGGTGGCAGGGCGATTGGCAATCCCTAGCGACACGATGTCAGCAGTATTCATTGAACCGCAGGGCGTCCTCCCGAGATCGATTGATGGTGAAGGTCTCAGACGCCTTGGAGGCGCCAGCCAGAACGGCCGGCACCAAAACGAGCCACCCGTTAACGTCCCGAGTGAATCGCGTATGCTTGGTCTTCATTTCGGAATGAGTATAGGCCACGGGTGCCCCCGCGCGGCAAGCCTTGTTCCTACCCAGCAATTCTCATTTTGAGACGAACCCGGAGCGGGCT
>Ga0316220_1003199_pt1 | contig 14022 bp, 13 predicted proteins | sample TBH18005metaG_FD_203632 | JGI IMG/M metagenome (GOLD analysis project Ga0316220, IMG submission 203632) | Freshwater microbial communities from Trout Bog Lake, Wisconsin, USA - TBH18005 | ecosystem: Environmental > Aquatic > Freshwater > Lake > Hypolimnion/Profundal zone | place: USA: Wisconsin...
AGAGTTCGTTCACGTACTAGGCGATGCACACATCTATCTAAACCATGTAGAGCAGGTCAAGGAACAATTGAAGCGTGAACCATTTCCTGCCCCGCAACTATGGCTGAATCCCGACATTACAGATATCACCAAATTTACAATGGCTGATATTAAACTTGTAGACTATCAAAGTCACGACACTATTCGAGCGGATATGGCAGTATGAGATTCATTGTAACAGGCGGCGCAGGGTTTATTGGACACAATGTAGTACGCATGTTAGAAGAACAAGGACACGAGTGCCTTGTAATTGACAGCACTACCAACTACGGGTTCATACACAAAGCAGAAGTTGAATATTTGATCAACGAGCGCAAGCGCCGTATGCGAGCAACTGTGCATCATTTGGATCTACGTGACCATCGTGACATTGAAAACTTCTTTAAGACCTTTGCATTGAACTGCGATGGTGTTGTACACCTGGCCAGCTTTCCGAGACAAAAGGTAGTAGAGAAAAATCCCATCTGGGGTGCAGATGTCATGTCAAGTGCTCTAGTTAATCTACTAGAACTTAGTCGACAGTTTGGTGTCAAGCGTTTTACCTACATCAGTAGCAGCATGGTCTATGGTGACTTTGCCAGTGGCGTTACAGAAGATGCTGCGTGTGCTCCACAGGGACAATACGGCATTATGAAACTCATGGGAGAACAACTTGTCAAAGATTATTCCAGACGTAATTGTTTTGATTATACTGTTATACGGCCAAGTGCTGTATATGGAGAACTGGACGTTGAGGATCGAGTGGTTAGCAAATTTATTCTCGCTGCTCTGCGTGGAGAAACGTTGCGTGTTAATGGTGCCGATGAATGCCTAGACTTTACACATGTCGATGATACCGCTAGAGGCATTGTACAGGCTATTCTAAGTGCGGCGGCTGTAAACAAGACCTACAACATCACACGCGGGCAAGCACACAGCCTACAGAGTGCTGCACAAATGGCCACCATTATCACAGGACAAGGTAAGTTAGAACTACGTGATCGCGACATGAGCTTCCCCACACGTGGCGCATTGAACATAAGTGCTGCCAAACAAGACTTTGGTTACAATCCCGCTGTCAATATTGATGATGGCTTTAGACGCTATGCCAATTGGTTTAAAGACAGCGCCTATTGGAAACTGAAACTATGATCCCATTCTTCGGCATCAAACGACAGTATCTAGAACTCAGAGATGAGATGCTGGATGCTGCCGATGCCGTTTATCTAAGTGGCACAGTATTAGACGGAGAACATACAGCTCGTTTTGAACGAGCCATAGCACAGCGTTGTGATCGTAAACATGCTATCTCAGTCAACAGTGGTACAATGGGCCTACTGTTTGCTCTACAGGCACGTGATCCTGAACGTGACATGCGAGGCATCTTAATACCAGCGATTAGTTTTGTTGCTACGCTGAATACAGCGATCCTTACAGACGAGTTTGTAGCAGTTTGCGACGTGAATCCAGCTGGTTTGTTGGACTTAGATAGCCTTAGACAGCCGCTACGTGACACGGTGGACACAATCATGTACGTGAACCTGTTCGGCAACACTATAGACTACGATCGCTTTAGAGTCACAACCGAATTCTTCAACGACGACATGTTCATTATTGAAGATGCTGCACAGAGTTTTGGTGCCAGTTATAAAGGTATCCCTAGTGGTAAGATGGGCGACGTTAGTGTGTTGAGTTTTGATCCCACAAAGAATTTGAACAACTATGGGTCAGGCGGGATGGTATTAACTGATGATGACTACATTGCTGAAAGTATCCGCAACTTCAAAGACAATGGCAAGCCCAGTGGACATGAAATGGTTGGAACCAACAACAAGATGAGTGAAGTTGACTGTGCTCAAATGTTGATCAAGCTCAAGTACTTTGATGATTGGCAAGAGCGTAGAAATGCCATTGCCATCTACTACCAACAACAGTTCGGCGAGTTTGTAGATATTCCCTTGACCACAGAAGGTACTGTACATGCTTGGAGCAAGTTTGCATTCCGTACACACAATCGCAGCAAACTACGTGATTGGCTATATCAAGCAAAGATTGAAACCAAAATTCACTATGAACGTGCCTTGTATGATGAGGTCTTGGGAGTGGGATTACTAGATCCTGTACAAGGTACGCATTGGGAGGCGCATCAGTTCTGTAAAGAGTCTATGAGCTTGCCCATCTATCCTGAGCTTACTGATGCCGAAGTCGAGCACATTGCTGCTGGTGTACGCAACTACTTTGTATATCGTTAATTTGAAACTACCCACGGATCGTTTATGACCGGGGTACCATTCTTACGCAACATAAAGTTACCACCGTGTAGATCCAAGCCCCAACCCTTTTTACGAGCAATCTGAGTCAACTCGTGAATAGTTTTGGTCAAGCGTTCAAAGCCCTGTTTGCCCAAGAGTTTCAATAGTTGTTGTTGTTCATTTTTACCAGCAACATTACGATATCTTTCAAGAGCGTATTTAAAGTCATGGTAACCAAACCCACGAGCCAAATCATCTAAGGTGCCACCTATTCTTCCAGATTTGTACAACTGCTCGGTACGTATCATCAAATAGCGATGTTGCTTTTTAGTTTCAGGGTCTTGCCAAAAAAATGATTCGTGTGCATAAATTCTTGGTAGGTAGGGATTGTCTTGATGTTTGCTGCAAAAGTCAGCCCACACAAAGAACATTTTATGATCACGACTAAAGCCCTTTTTGCCCTGTGTTCCAAAAATCTTTAGTACAAATCCAGTGCCGGGCTCAATAAAAGCTGTTTGATCAACACCCGATCCTAGATATTTGTAGCCTTTTTTCTTAAGTGCTTTAACGATACCTTCGTCTGTATCGCTCCACTCGTCGACCGTTTCTTCGTCTAGGCTTTCTGTTATGATTTCATTTATACGCATCTAGTATTTAGCGTCATAGCGGGCTCGTAGCCAAGACCATTCAAAGCTGAGTTGTAGCTGTGCAGGATCGCCCCCAACTTCTTCATAGTACTCAACTGCATCTCTAGCACCGTCCAAGCAATAGTTGCTGTAGTTGCCCTGTGCCACTGTAAGCCAAGTATTAAGCCTATGTTCGGTTTCTAGTGTGGGCTGGGTGGCCATAAACAAGCGTAGTTTGACAACTTCACGGAATGCTGTGCGCCAAGTTGTCCAAGCGTCTTGGTTAAAATGCGCTGTTCCCGACAATACGGGCACAGATTCGTGTGGCTGGCTCAGGGTGAAGTCAATACCCGGTGTGTTGTTTTCAAGCACAAGTCGTTTGTTATAGGCAATCATGCCCTGGTGTCCGTACTCTAGTCCATTGACTGGGTTACGAGCATTGAAAATATAATGCTTGGGCTGTTGCCAATAGTCGGGTTGCCAAGTCCAATCGAAGTCTTGGTCAACTGTCAGCTTGGCAAATACTGCAAAGAACCAATCTGTTGTACTGATTCTTGCTGCTGCTTGGTATGCTGCTGTGCGTCCGTTGACATTTTCAACGCGATGTATACGAGGTTTGAACTCATATTGATCTATTGTTTTGACCAGGTGTTGATAGTTGCTTTCTGCATCGGGCTCACCGTTGCTGATAAACACCACATCCAATTGGTCTGATTCAATTCGATATTTGGTGTTGAGTTGCGGATAATCGTAGACCTGTGAGTTCAATGATTGCTTGATATCTCTTGGAACAAGGCTACAGGATCCGGATCGATTTACACGTTCAACAGTTCTTTGTTTGGCGGTCCACAAGCACACTGAGTTGTATTCGGGACATGGGCCATTGGTAAACTGTGTGTAGGCACTGGCAAAAACATGCTGTTGTATTTCGGCAACCAGATTGTCAGTGGCATACTCGTGTACAGGCCAAGGCAAGCGTGGAACTCCATTGGTGTGCCAGTTTATATCCCGGTACCATTCTAACAGTTCAATGTTATGTTGTTGGTTGAACTCGGCAACATTGATCAAGAACGTATCACCAAACTGTTGTGCGCCGCTGGCCCAACAATGTATTTGATATGCCTCCCAAGGTGCTGCACAATATTCAAAGTCAAATGCGCTGTAGTCGCAGCAACTGGCAATGACCCAAACAGACTCAGTTCGCGCACGGGCAACACATCTGCGTATGGTGTCTAAGTGATTGTCGTAATAGCGCACTACTTGAGCATGTGCAAAACGATCTTGTAGTGCAGCCACGTTGCTGTCGTGCCCGCCTAAGTTCATAATGAATATATCAAACATTTATCTTATCTTTATACGAGTCCAAACTCGTTCGTGAGCATAGTACAAGATACTTTTGGTCAGCAACTCAAATCCGCCAATTGCTGCTGCAAAGTTTATATTGCCTGTAATGATCCAACTTAGAACAAAGGTATCCACTGTACCCAGTGTACGCCAGCTTAGTGCTTTTAGTAGACTACGTTTGTGACTATCACCAACCTTAACTAGTTGTTTTGAGATTGCTTCGATCCAGTGCTCAGTCCAATCAGTCACACGGTAGGTATACTTTGTTGGAGGCACAAATGCACGATTAGTATCTTCGAAGCGACCTGAGCGTATGGTGTCCATCCATATTGTAATGTCTGCTGCATAGATGGCACGTAGTTCGTCGGTAGGGCACACAAAGTCACAGATAACAAATTCTGCTTCGCTCAAATCACTAAGGTCTCGCATACGTTCAACTTGTCGCTTGCGTCCTGCATCACTAAAGTCCCAATCGTTGTATAAGGCGCGGACAGTATCAGCGTTGTACCATTGTACTGTGTGCGCCAGCATTAGTCGTTTAACTAACTCTTGTGCGAATGTTGTCTTGCCCGAACCTGGCAAGCCCATAATCAAAATTCTTGTTGTCATACTCTTCCCCATTTAACTTTTAACCAAGCACGTTCCATAGCGTATTGCACGATTGCTAGAACAAAATGTATTGCCACTGCTTCTCCTAGTCCGGTCCATAACGCAGTTATTAACAATGCCGCTATTCTATATGTTACTGTGCGAACTATAGTTCTTGTATGTGTTTCACTCATGATACTACTCGTACTCCGTACAAGCGTTCAAATCTATCTGCATCTCTACGGTCGTTGACCATGGGCTCACCTTTTATATTAAGACTAGTATTAAGCAGCATAGGGCAACCTGTATACACATACCAACGCTCTAACAATTCTCTGATTCCAGATCCATCTTTCGGCACAGTTTGTACACGACTAGTTGAATCAACGTGAACGACAGCAGGAAATAGGTCAGGACGCCGGCAACGAGCGACTGACTGCATATACCTACTGTGGTTCCAGCCGCGAGGCATATCAAAGTAAGTATCAGCCAGTTCCTCCAAAATAACAGGCGCAAAGGGTCTGAATTGTTGTCTTTGTTTAATGACATTTACACGTTCCTTTATATCGTTGTGTCTAGGGTCTGCAAGTAAACTTCTGTTGCCTAGAGCTCGTGGTCCGAATTCTGCACGACCGCTAGCCACGCCAACAATCCTATCAGTAATAAGGCAATCCAAGGCATCAGTAACAGGGTAAGCGCCAGGTATATCATGGCCCAGAAAAGCATCTGTCCAATTAACACGATAACCGTAAGCAAGGGCGGCAGCACCCAAACTAGAACCAGCATCACCAGGACAAGGCATAATCCATATATCATCAAAGTAGTTTCCTATTCTTGCGTTAGCGGTGCAGTTAAGGGCCACACCTCCCATGTAGACCAAATTCTTGCTCCACTTAAACTTACGGGCACGAGTCATGATGTTCAGTATCAAATCCTCTGTTACTGCCTGTGCGCTTGCTGCCATGTCGGCTGTGTCAAATACATCGAAGTATTCGTCGTGTAGGCCAACATGTAGGTTTTGCTTGAACGTGACTGCATACTCATGGCCAACTATTCTGTTTCGCATGGCTGCACTAATAACGTCTTTGCCATATGCTGCCATACCCATTGTGATGTATTCGTCTTCGTTGGGTTTAAGTCCAATCTTTTCAGTAATGGCACTGTAGAACAAGCGAATGCTGTGCGGATACTTTTGGCTCCACAACTTTGTATATCGAGCACGATGATCCACATACTCTGCGCCCCATATGCTGACTGTATCCCATTCACCAATGGCATCAATGACAACTACTGTGGCGCGATCGAATCGACTGGTCTGAAAACCTGCTGCTGCATGACTCAAATGGTGGTTATAGCTTTTAAGCGTTTTTCCCTTGATTCTAGTCCTACCAAGTTGATTTTCAAGTATCTGTCTTGTAGTTAACTTGTGCCACTCAATGCCTTCGCCGCTATAGAGTTTGCGTAGTTGTTTATTCCATGGGCGTTCGTAGTAGGCAATAGTGGCGACTTGTGACATGTCAATCTCGTCTATTAGGTCAAACGAGATGTCTGCATCATTCTTTTGTTTGCTGTAACGTTCGCTGTGAGCTGCAAACAGTATGTTGCCATAACGGTCTAATACTGTTGCTGCCGCATCATGAAAGCCAGCCGAGATTCCTAATATGCTCATTTATTCTAATCGCTATTTGATTGTGCCCTGCTTCAAGTGGGTGACCTCCTGGTCCTTTTGGACAGTCGCCCATCCAATCAGTCATGCCCCACTGAGGCCAGTCTACGTAAAACTCTTTGTCTACTTGTTTGATCAAGTAGTCTAACTTTTCAGTGTATTCTTGGTAAGCGTCAATTCGTAAATCGCTCCACATACCAAACGTACTGACAAAAACGTATTTTTGATTTCTACTTTTTAGATAACTTTGCAACAGTATAACATTTCTTAGCCACTTTGTATAGCTATAAAGTCTATCATAGTGTCTGGCATAGTATTCTTTTGCCCAAAGTAGATTTCGTTTATCGCCACTGTTTACGTTTATATCCAAATACTCAGATTCATTTACTACTTCAAAACGGTCTGGTACTGTCCACGCTACAATTATTAGATCGTAACCCTTGTCTATTTCTTCAAATACTACACGTATGCTTCGGTCGTTGCTACCACCGTTCTTGCCTTGATTGTTCAAGTCCCAAGAATTCTTTCTTGCAAGGACTACTGGCCAAGCATCTGCGTAAGGATGCTCAAGTTCCTCACCGTAGGTGAAACTACAACCGACTGTTAGTACGTTCATTTGTAGATAAATGGATCTCTTTTGCGTAACTCTTTGAGTTTTTTGCGGTAACGTATTTCAAGTACAATTCTATTGTACAGATTTTTTAACCAATTCATTAAATTTCTCCTGCATCAGCATTGCAGCATCTTGATGTGCTCGTTCAAGTGGATGTGTGGTACCCACTGGATATTTATTCTCTACTGCCCACTGATAAAACCCTCTGGCATGTTCTGTCTGATCACGCCCAGTACCAGGAGGAAATGTGTACCATTTAGTCCAATCAATTTGATTGTATATCGCAGCTATACTTGCATCCGCACTGTGTCTGCGATAGATATCATTGTCTTGTAAATGTATGTCTGCTGGACAAAACATAAAAGGAATGTTATTACATTCAAAGTACTGCTGTAAAAACAAGATTTCTTTTAGGCTAGTATATGTTTCGTAATACTCATTGTTACCGACATGTTTATAAAACGTCTTGGCAAAATCTGTCAGACCTGCGTTGTCTAAAATCTTTTTATTATTGATATGACTGTTGAACACATCTTCGTCGTATGTCGAGAATTCACTTTTAAGACTTGCCACATCGTCAACAATGTCCCAAAGATTGATACTATACCAGGGACTTGAACGTCTGCCAGTACTGTAGTTGAATCTAAATTCATATCTATGTGTAAATGTCCACATGACAAAAGCAAAGATATCTTGATTTTTATGAGCTTCACATGCTGTCATGACTTGTCTGGCAATAGCATTGTTTGCGTTACCAGATTCAGCAACACACAAGTAGTCTGCGTCTACAGATTTTGCCAATAACGATGGCATCACAGATTTACTAGGTATACCGTTATGCTGATCTGCTAACTCAGCTCCAAAAATAAAACTATCACCGCCTGCTACTATAATCATATCCTGGTTTCAATCTTTCTATTTGTTGCTGTTTGTAGTCGTGATCTGTATAGGTATAGTTATATACCGCACTGGCGTCACCGGCTTGTATTTTACTGATATTGAGATATCTACTGAGGGTCTTGGTAATTTCTTGGAAGTCAGTAGTGTTAAAACTCTCTTGTAACGAGACTTGACCAACGGGGTGGTAGCCGAAATTGATCTCAGCATCTTGTCCAGATATTCCAACTCGTTCAAACCAAAGTTTAAAACCGTTGATATCCCGATCATGCCACGGGTGTTTGCCACCAAACGTAATATCTTGCGCCCACTCAATGTCAAACTCCCCACTATAGTATCGTAGATGCGTGATAGCTTCACAAGTCGCTGCACCCAAGTCGCGCCCACCTTCATCTCTATATACTTCGTATAGCGTCTTGCCAATCTGGGTCCAATGAAGAAAAACTTGCCCTTGCCTGCGATCAAATGCAGTTTCCGTGAAAGTCTTTTTAAGTTGTTGAGGAAAATCATAACGTGGTGCATTCAAAAATGTTGTAATCTGACTGGGTCGTACCCATTCTGGCTGTGTTGCTTTTTTGCGCTGACTCAACATCAAACTCTCTGCTTCATGACACAGGTTGTTTAGTTGTCTAATGGCATACTTGGTTTCATAGTCGGCACGTCGATAGTAATCACTGAGCTCTCCAACTGTGCCTTGCAATCGTTCAAAGTGAAGGTGCAGCCGATTCATCACTGTTTGATTAGGATTCAAGCCTGTGCGTAGTACATCAGGATAGTAAGTCTCGTAGATGTGATAGTCGTCGGGATCAAAGAAACGATTGATTTGGTTACGTGCCAAGGTTAGCTCGCGGCAAATATAGTCTAGGTCTCTGGGCGAGTCAGGGAAGCCCAAAAAGCAAAAATTCTTTTCAAGGTATAGATTGCGTCGCAGAATATCCTGTAGAGCAGTATACCAACGTAGACCCATAGGAGTATCATAAACATCGATAACATAATCTAATGTATCCGTCTTGTCTAAGGGGTTTTGTAATGTGACTGTAACTTTATTCAATGCTCATCCACCATTGGAGTACTTCCGGACGCTGTGCCAATATGTCAGTCATAGTAATGCTTTGTGTACGGATTTGTTCTAATTTTAACACACGAGCTTTGCCACGAGCAATGGCTTTTGGATATTCTTCGGGCCATTGTTCTTGGAATGTGGGTCTAGTTTTTAGCTGGACTAAGATATCCTTTAACGGGCCGGTGACGCCGGCAGTGATTGTTTCGTCTATCCAAGGTTCTAATAGTTCCCTGGGTAGTGCTAGCGGTGACATAACTATGTCCGGGCTGAAACTAAAAATTACTTTTGCCAGAACCTCGACTCCCATTTCTTCTGCGAGTCGTTGGATGTTTGTGACTTCAAAGAGTCCCGGGAGTGTGAGTGTAAAGTCGATTCTAATTTGGCGGCTGTTAGTTCGGATTTCAAGTCCTCGACGGAAGTTCTCAAGCCACCGATCGTACTCAAGGCCTGTTCTAATATACTCGCCAATCGCTCCTGTTCCGTCGAGACTCGCACAGACTTGAAAGTCGCGCACATGGGCAAGGATATCTTTATAAAGATCAACGCCACGATAACTAACGCGGGAAAGGTTAGTATTATATCGAGCATAAACATTTGGCCCATCTCCTAGTTCAATAATGCGCTGCATATAGCGCCAGTGTTGTTCGTACATTAAGGGTTCACCTCCAACCCAATATACTTCTTCAACACGGTGTTCTTCAACGGCCTTTGAAAATTCGGCCTCTATTTGATTTTCTTGAAACTGTTCAATTTGCTTTTTGATCTCAGGTTGCATCCAGTTGTTCTTTGGATTATGCCAGTTGATCATGTCATGCTGACGTTGCTCCGACTCCCAACTACTACTTAACATGTCGCCGCAAGTACGGCATTTAAAATTGCAAAGGTTACTGAATCGATAGTCCCAACTAACTGGTTGTAGTGTTGTTCTTCCATCTGCATCAGTATTCTCCATTGCATAATTGTACTTATGCCCAAACAAGTGGTCAAAATATGTACGGTAAACGCTGGTATTCAACAGTCGATCATTGCATACTTCGCACTCTGGCAAGGTCTCCCCGGCCATCATGCGACGACGGACTGACCGCATGTGCTCGCTATTCCAGTGTTCTTCCAGTGCGATGGGTATGTACTGGCCAGTGCCGGCACCAGTATCAATGTACTGCTCGAAGTTTTGTGCAGGCTCCCTTGACGCACAACACATTCTGCGCTCAGTTTGCGGACTCAGATAGGTATGTGTCCACGGTGCCATACAGAGTGTAGCAGGTTTATTCATATCCCATTGCTCGTGCTATCTCTGGATGTGTGTCCCGGAAGTTTTGTTTGCGATAGGCATCTGTCTGTTTCATTTTGTGCAAAAACTCTGAGCCATCGCTTCCTGGTCCGTTTTCAATAAAGCGTATGATGTTGTCAATTTCCTGTTGGTATCGGTCTGTGGTCCAGAAAGTGGTTTTTAGTTTGTTCAACACCAACTCACGTGCAGCGGGTGTCATGTACTGTATGCTCATGTGATTGGGACTGTGCAGCATGTTAAAGTAGATGCTGCCAAAGCCCTTTGTGTCTGCCCAGTCAAGTAGTTCATCAAGATAATAAACATTCTGAATGTTGATGGTAAAGCAAAGTTGTGTGGTGATGTTGGGTGTATCAACATCTTTAGCAAAGTGTGTATCATCAATGATCTTGTTTGCTTGATCCCAATCAGCACCGAAGCGTTCGTATTCAAATCGCTTGCTAACGTTGTCTACGCTGAATGCAATATCAACACGACCAAATTCATTCCACAACCAAGACTTGTCTGTACTGTATGGGTCAACGGTGGCATTGGTGTTGTAATGAATATCAATGTGTCGGCTATCGCCTGTTTCAACGGCATAGCGCAACAGGTCCCAGTGTTCTTCAATTAACCAAGGTTCACCACCAGTGAACTCAAAGTACTTGATGTTGGGCAACAGTGCTTTTAAGTTAGCCCAAAAGTCAGGACTTTCTTCGGGCCAAGCGCCTGCTTTGAGCCAAGTATAAGCAATGTGTGACTTCTTGTCTACACCCGGTGGTAGGTAGGCCATTTCTTCTGTGGCCCACTTGCTACTGCTCCAACTACCACAGATCCTGCATTTAAGGTTGCAGATGTTGCCCAGCTTAAGGTCAATGAACCAGAGTTGATCAGGCGTGTCATTATCCCAATCGACCAGTTGATATAGTTCCTTGAGCCTAACACGGGAATGAATACGCTTACTATCCCGACCCGCGGCTTCTTCTTCCCAACAACGATTGCAAGTTGCTGGTTTTTCACCTCTACGAAACTGTTGTCGTAGAGACTGCATATAGTCACTACGGTAGATAGTTTGTAGCGTGGTAGTACGTAGCGAAAACTTATTGCCACTCTCATCTGTTATTTCCTCTTCTGCCAGACAACAAGGTCTTGCTGTGCCCATTGGGCTTGCTTCAATGCTGACCCAAGGCAGCATACATATTGTGCTAGGTAATGTCATTTTAATAAAGCTGCTTTGATTTCAGGAAAGGTATCCCAGAAACTTTCTTTTCTAATACGATCTAACTTTGCAGTCTCTTCAATGAACCGAGACCATTCTTTAGTATTATCTTGAGCGTTGATAAATGACAATGCACTTTTAAATCCGTTTGTGGCTCTCTTTAAGTTATCTTGAGGATCCAGCCAAGCAATATGTTTTTCGTATGCAGGTGTGATTACTTCGTCTTTGAACCACTGCGGGAAAATGTCTGTACGGTACCAGGCGCTGTCTTGGCAGATATTTACGTTAAAGTCTTTGGCAGCAATCAATCCTTGTTCTGTCCAGTAGCGATGAAAGTCTAAGACGTGCAGAACATTCATTGAACTGACTGTGGCACTGACATAGAAATCCACGTGGGGTACTGCCTTTTTCATTTCAATACGATTGCTTACTGTTTGAAACCAATCTGTGCCTTTACGCATCAGCTCTGCACGGGCGCCCATGGCATCGAGGCTAGCACCAACACTGACATTCTTAAAGTGTTTCCAATATTCAAATATGTGTTTGTCTTTAAAGTGTAGTTCACTAAAGTTGGTATTGTACTGTAGTCGTATGTCTGTCTTGCCAGCTTCGATCAACTTCTCCAACATGAAGTAGTGTTCCTTCATGATTAGTGGTTCGCCGCCAGCAAAGTAGACCTGTTCAAGATAAGGAATATGCGGCATCATTTGTGCTATCATATCATCCTCGTTGCCTGTGGTATATTCCACACGTGCCATTTCTCTTCCTAGTACATCTGGTTTGCGAGCATACAGTTTTACATGATCATTATACCAATTGCTACTAAAAATAGGACCGCAACTACGACAACTAAAGTTACAAAGATTGCTAAAACGAACGTCCCAATAGCGAATTTTAAAATCAGGATTAGTGCCATCTGCCAAAGTTGCATCTACTTCTCCTATGTGATGTCCATAGTTGCGATTGCTGTCGTTACGCATACTGAAGAAGCCATTTTCTTCTCGCTCATAGCATTTGGTACATTCAATACAAGGTTTGTCTGCCAACATGTTGACACGCATGGTCTTGTATTTGTCTTGATTCCATACTTCTGCCATGGTGTTTTTACGTAGGTCACCCACAGGATGCCAGTAGTCACTTAGGCAACAAGGATATGCACGTCCATCAGGAAAGGCGTGCATGTGCATCCATGGCAGCATACAGAATGTTTTTGATTCTGTCAGTCGTTGCCACTGTTCATCAGTCAACTGCTCGCGTTCCGCAAAGTAGGGCGCACGAGCATTGTAGTCATAGCCCTTGTTGTAAAACTCTTTGCTCATAGTGTATTGTACCAATCTGCTAGTGCAGGGAATGTTGCTGCAAAGTCTTTGCCTCTGCGTTGGTCATATTGTTGATAGAAGTTCTTAAAGTCACGTTGCAGTATGCTCTGTGCCATAGCACCGTCATGGGGTGTAATTACTACGTCCAGGTAATCAATTAATCTAATTAACTGATTCCATTCATATTCATGGAATGTGCTATCGCCTTTGTGACTTAAAAAGAAGTCAGATAACTTTTTTCTATAGGCTGTACGAATGTCATCGGGTAGTACCAATGGACTTTGAAAACTTGGAAAGCGTAATATATTTAGCGAAACGTTAATTGCATCCCGTCCATACTCCAGTTTCCAGTTGTTTACCATATCCAGGAAACTATCTAAACTGTCCAAGCATAGTGCGTTGATTGTTGACATAACATGTAGGCCACGGAACTTACCACTGTCTAGCAAACGTTCTACATTGTTGGCCCAGTCATCAAATACCAACCCATCACGAATGTATTCTGCTTGTAGGCTCATGCTTTCATTGCTGGTATACAAATCAACTTCAACACCATCAATGGCATGTAATAAACGATCAATATCAACTAGTGTGCCAAGGTTACTGTTGATGGCAAGGCGTGTGTTACTGCGACCTTTGTTTGTTTTAAACCAGTCAATCAGCTTCCAAGTTTCTGCACTCATCAAGGGCTCACCACCAGTAATGCGTAGTTCTTTCAGCGTTTTGTGAAGATCGCTTTCCCACCACTTGTGGAACGCTTCCACATAAGGATTAGTCTGACCGAATTTATACAGTTGACTATGATCGTGAGTATGAGTAAAATGGTTCCTGCCGTCACTAACCAAGTTGGTATATGGTCCATTCCGCTTAATGTCGTTAACCCAAGTACTACTAAAAGCTGGGTTGCAGTAACTACAAGCAAACTGACAAGTCCTATCAAAGGCAATTTCCAATGTCTGTAAGTTGATGTCGTTGCTTGCTGGGGTACGAAATGCTGCATTTAAATCCTCATCTGAATAAATTACTGTTTTGTATACACGGTCACTGATGCTGTTCCGGTCCATATCCTCAATCTTCCAGCAGTATTCACAACCGCTGGGACGTTCGCCCTTCTGCATCTGTTCACGCTCCATCTTTTTCTTTTGCGTGT
>Ga0316220_1003205_pt1 | contig 13991 bp, 4 predicted proteins | sample TBH18005metaG_FD_203632 | JGI IMG/M metagenome (GOLD analysis project Ga0316220, IMG submission 203632) | Freshwater microbial communities from Trout Bog Lake, Wisconsin, USA - TBH18005 | ecosystem: Environmental > Aquatic > Freshwater > Lake > Hypolimnion/Profundal zone | place: USA: Wisconsin...
TACCTCAGGGACCAACTTTGGATCCCCTGTTCCCTGTAGATAAATATTGCCCTTTAGGGTCCCTTGCCGAATAAAACCATCGGTGAAGAGTTTGGTGCGCCAACGGTATTGAGGCCCCAGTATGTCAAGACCAGATAGGGTGGTTAAAAGCTTCATTGTTGAAGCGGGATTCATAGCTTGGGTGGAGCGCCAGTCCAGGGCGGTTTTAGCGGTATTTTTACCAGGGCGCCCTGGCTCCAATTCCATCACGGAAATGCTAATAGCTTCTTTAGGGATCTGATTCTTTTCAAGGCTATTGGCAACTGCCTTGGGGATATATTGAAGAGCAGTTTCTTGTGAGACTAAATCGGCAGCTTCTGTGGGGGTGAACCAAAGGCCAGAAATAAGTAGAAGAAGGGCGCCTAAAAGTCTCAATATCTTTTGAGGGGTGGTTTGAAGAAAGCTTGTCATAAAGGGATATTGATGTTTTCTCATTCCCAATAGGATAAACCTTGATCACTCTATTTAAAAATCGATAGAGGTATTCATGAAGCAATAAATCTTAGCAGGCGCTAAATTTGATGCGATAACTTTCAATAATCAGATTTTGCTCCTCCAGGATCCTCATGAATTGAATGACTCTTTCAGGGGTGGTTGAACCGCTCTCAAAGCTTTGACATTGTTTAATAAACCCTTGGGCATTTAAGAGTTGAGCACCCCTTTGATTTTATGAACCATGCTTCTAAATTGCTTAAAGGTTCTTAAGTATTTGCAAGATAACAATATGGAAAAACCAAGCCGTACAGCTTTAATCTCAAAAGCCCAAAGAACTCTATTAAAGCTTACAGACAAGGAGTGTCTATCACTCTTTTCGGTGCTTGATGAATATGAATCCTTTTATAGAAATCAATGAATTCGTTAGAGCATCTAGTTGAGTTGATTGAAACTCAGTCACCAACTCACATAACAATACTGGCCCCGGTATTCAACCCAACATTTTTGTGGAAACTTTCCAAAGATGTTGGGTTATATAAAAGAAAGAATCTAGAAGAATTAAAGGTGTTCATCCTTAAGTTTGCGGATGGAGATGACCAGATATTCTTCCTGAACGAGTGCATAGAGCTACAGGAATTATTTCCAAAAATATACCTATATATGGTGGACCTTTCAAAAGCAAAAGATAGCTTGAAAATGGCGCCTGGCGTTATTTTGCTTGCTAATGAAACTCCAAGAGCCTTCGCATTTGAAAGGGAATTTTCTTCGCAGGGATTTGAGATCTCTTGCGTGCTGTCAGGAATTCTATTGTCTAGGGGTCTTGAGATCTTCGGTGATCTAGAAAACCACTCGCATAGGATAACGAGAGATTTTCTAGATAAGTTTCGGGGTAATTCGAGGTCTTTACTAATTTAGGTGCGGCCCAATAGGTGTTGACGGCGTCAATGGTATATTTGTACTGAGGGTCCCCGGGCGCTTGATAGGAAATCAAATGGATTCCCAGTTTAAAAAATTAAATATCGAATTTAATGAGGCAAAGAAGCCCCAGTCTTTGCAGACCCTGAAAGATATTATCGAGGCGGCTGAAAAGATTGTTGCAGGCGGCGACGTTGATCACTTTGTCGCTAGACAACTAGTAAAAAAATCTGGTTACTCTCTTGGATCCTTAATCAAAAGATTTGGGAAAATTGAGAATATTTTTTTGTACGCAATCACTTTAGAAAGAAGTAGGCACATTAGGATCATTGGTGAATCTCTGGAAAAAATTGGTGCCCATGAAAATGTTGTGGGCTTTGTAAGCCAAACGGTTGATATTTGTCTTGAGGCTCTAAATAAATTCAATTCTCGCATCATGAAGTATTACGAAAAACGCGCAGCTCTGCGGGCTGAAAGTGTTTCGGATATTTATCTATATTCAGAAGAAATGATCCCTTACCTAAAACGAAGTATTGTCCGAAATCAATCTAAAACCATTCGTCACTTTTCTGATGATGAATTCCGATACTTAGCCAGAGCCATACTCTTGTTTCTGGAAAGGCCATTTGCTGAGGGCGATCCTATTGCTGGCAGTGCCGCTCATCGAGCAATGGCAGTTAATGCTCTAGTAGGGCTTTTAAAGGCCTGACTTGAGGTAAATCACTTATTGCGCTGGAAACATATCCAGCTGAGGTGAACACCTAACTTCACCAGTGCTAAAAATAATAATTTCCTATACAAATCATATAGTTATATAATCCATAGGGATTTTTCATGGTGAACAGTTAGCGCCCCAATTTTCTTTGAAATCTCGCGTAGTATCTGCTTAAATTGGGCCAATTTTGCTTGCTAAAAAATTGCTCACTTTTAATCATTCACTCTACACAAAATAAAAAGAAGTTATTTATTGATTTTTTTCGCCAAAAATTGACTACCGGAAAAAGAAAACTATTTAACGAGCAATCCCAAGCATTTGTGTTTTGCCACTTCGGCTGGATGATAAAGGCGATTGCATCTCTATTTTTGGCTTGCGTAGTATCGGGTGCAAATGCAGACAGCTCAAACCCTACTTACTATGCCCAATGGGGTGGCGGTGGTCAAACAAATGTCTGCACTCACTATACAACGCCTAGCCAAATAAACCCATGGTATCAGGGCTCAATTGAGTTTCCAACACGGGTAGATGGTGCCATTGGCACGCCTAACTATAGTCTGCCGATTATTTGTGGTGGCGATGGTGCTGCAGGTCAAAATGCATCTTATTTTAGTGGCTCAAGGGGTGGGTATGCTGGCTATCAGCCCTTACCCATCGTAGCGACCCTTTCAAATCAACGTGACAATGTCAATGATCAGTTGGTTCAATCAAAACCTCCGATCATTCAGAATGCGCTTGTCTTTATCAGCATGGGGGGTTGGGGTGGTGGTGGCGGTGATGGCTATGATGGTTACAGCGCATCTACAGGGGGTACCGGTGCAAAAGGTGGTGACTTAACTCTGACATTCAATCCTGGCGCATATTCTTCGATTGATACTAGCGTCAACAATACGGCTGGCTATATGACATCCATATTTGCCCAGTCAGTTGGTGGCAACGGCGGCAACGGCGGCAGTGGCGGCGGCAACGGTGGCGTTGCAGGGGTCGGGGGTTCAGTAATTCTGACAAATAGCGTAAATTTAACAACCTATGGTAATGGAGTTTTCGCTCAAAGCCTTGGTGGCTGGGGCGGCACTGGAACCAATGCGAATGGTTCTTGGTGGACCATCCTCTGGTAATGGTGGCTCTGGAAGTGCTGGGGGCTCGGGAGGCGCGGTTACGGTAACCAATACTGCATCGATTCAAAGTTATGCTGGTATCCCAATTTATGCTCAAAGTATTGGGGGCAATGGTGGAAGTGGTGGCAGCGGCTCTGGTGGTTGGTTTGGTACTGGCTCAGGGGGTGATGGGGGTTATGGCGGCCCTGGCGGTGCGATTTCGGTCACAAATAGTGGCACTCTTACTAGCTCAATGTCTGGTGGCTATGGAATTTTTGCTCAGTCTGTCGGAGGCGGCGGTGGCAATGCCGGGGTTAGCGCTGGTTTAAGTGCTATCGGTGCAGCGGGTGGATATGCTGCGTCAGGTAGTAATGTCGCGCTTAATAATTACGGCACCATTTCTTTGGAATCAATTTCATCAATTGGTATTTTTGCTCAGAGCATTGGTGGTGGTGGGGGTGCGGGTGGCATGGCATCAGGATTGGTTGCCGCTATTGGTGGATCTGGTGGCCAAGGTGGTGATGGCGCTGGCGTGAATCTAATTAATACTGGAAGCATTTATACAGGCAACTCTTGCAATCTTGGGGTGGGTTCCAATGGTGCATGCAAAGGAAATGTATCTTATTCAGATTCTGGAACCCCAATCACAAGTGGTACCAATGGTGGCGCGTTCGGTATTCTTGCGCAATCCATCGGGGGTGGTGGTGGTAATGGTGGCTCTGGCTACACTGGGGGTATCGAAACCTTAGGTGGGGTAGCTTTGGGCGGAACTGGCGGTAATGGTGGCAGTGCTGCTTGGGTGTATGTTTTAAATGGTGGGACGATTCAAACACGTGAACCAAATTCTGCAGGAATATTGGCGCAGTCCATTGGTGGTGGTGGCGGCAGTGGCGGTGGTGCCATTAGTATTACTGGCGGATTTACATTTGCATTGGGAATTGCTGGTGGCGGTGCAGGAGGTACAGGCGGTAAAGGTGGTTTAGTGGGAGTTAATTGTCTTGATAACACCGCTCTAGGCTGCACAAGCGTTCAATCATGGGGCGTTGGAATGGTTCCAAATGCTGGGGCCACAATCAATACTAATGGTGTGGGCTCGCCTGGTATTTTGGCTCAATCAATCGGTGGTGGTGGCGGTAATGGGGGCTATGCTATCGCCTTCTCGGCAGCTGTTGACCCCACCATCTCTGCAAGCGTCTCTATGGCTTTTGGTGGTTCTGCTGGTGCAGGTGGTAGTGGCGCAGCAGTATTTGCATCGCCTGGCGGCGTTCGAATTATTACTACTGGCTCAGATTCGCCAGGAGTTCTCGGAGCCTCCATTGGTGGTGGTGGTGGAAGTGGTGGTCAAAGTATCGCTGGTTCCTACGGTGGTAGTTTTAGTCTAACCACGTCAATGGGTGGATCTGGCGGTAGTGGCGGCGCTGGTGACAGCGTGATTATTTCCAATGCGCCATATTCTGCCTGGATCAATAACCAGTCTATACCTGTGGCCGCTAGCTCCATCAGCACTTATGGCGATCGTTCATATGGTTTGATAGGTCAGTCGATTGGTGGTGGTGGTGGTAGTGGCGGCGCTTCAGTTGGAGCGGCAATTTCCTCTATTAGTCTCTCGCAGTCAATTGGGGGCTCAGGCGGTGGAGGTCAGACGGGCGGCCCCGTGTCCATTTATAACAGTGGAAGCATTGATACTCATGGCTCAGCAGCAAGTGCGATTGTTGCCCAATCTATCGGTGGGGGTGGTGGAACTGGCGGATCGAGTATTGGCACAAGTGCCGGATACCTTAGTTCTAATTTTGCAATTGGAGGCAAAGGGGGTAATGGCGGCGATGGGGGCATAGTTTATGTAAACAATAGCGCCAGCCTCACTACCACTGGCGGTAATGCACCTGTCATCCTGGCTCAATCTATCGGTGGTGGTGGCGGTAATGGCGGTTACTCATCAGCATCAAGCTTAAATTTTGCAGGCAAAAGCATCAGCATTGGTGGTACTGGCGGTTCAGGTGCTTTTGGCGCGGAAGTTTCGGTGGCTAATTCAGGAAAAATTTCTGCGGACAATACAACAGCGGGAGCTAACCCTGTTGGCAACAATCCAGGTATTTTGGCGCAATCCATTGGCGGCGGCGGCGGTAATGGTGGTTACTCATTCGGTTCTGTCGATGGCGCAGGAGTGATCTCGGTATATGTTGGAGGGACCGGTGGTGCCGCAGGAACTGCTTCAGCAACTAGCGTTTGGAACTCCGGCGCAATTAATACACAAGGCGCAAATTCTGCGGGCATTATTGCGCAAAGTATTGCGGGGGCAGGCGGTAACGGCGGCACATCCGTGACCGGCTCGCTTTCTGGAGGGTTTGGCTCTCAAACCACTATTGGCGGTGGCGGTGGTACTGGAGAACACTCTGGGAATATCACTGTGACATCTGGAAATACTATTGGCACTTGGGGTCTTTTGTCGCCAGGCATTATTGCTCAGTCAATGGGTGGCTCCGGGGGCAATGGCGGAATGGCTGTTGCAGGGGGGGTTAATCTGGGCGGTTCGCTTAATGGGGCATTAGGCGGTTATGGTGCGTCAGCAGGTTGGTCTGGCGATACATCGGTTTCTATAGGTGCACAAATTACCACTACTGGCGACCAGTCTGCTGCTGTATTGGCTCAATCTATTGGGGGCTCTGGTGGTAATGGAGGCAATGCTATTGGTGGTGGGGTGTCCTCTTCTGCATCAGGTTCATTTGCTGTTGGGGGTGATGGCGGCGGCGGTGGAAATTCTGGAGTGGTCACCGTGAACCTTACTGCTAATGCTTCCAAGACTGCATACATGGTCAGTACAAATGGCCAACTTTCACCTGCAATTGCAGCGCAGAGTATTGCCGGATCAGGTGGTAATGGAGGTTGGTCTGTTGCTGCTTCTGCTTCTGGGACGTTTGCAGGAAGCGTTGCTGTTGGAGGTAATGGTGCACTAGGTGGCACCTCTAACCCTGTAACGGTAAACACTGATAAAACAGTCTCTATTCAGACCCTTCAAGATCAATCGCCTGTTATCCTTGCGCAATCCATTGGTGGCACCGGTGGTAATGGTGGATTTGCGGCGGGAGGCAGTGGCTCTGATTGGGGTACGGGATTCAATATTGGTGGTCATGGTGGCGCTGCTGGTAAAGCGGGTACTGTCAACATAACCAACAATGCTAACCTCTCTTCCCAAGGACTTCTATCCCCGGGCATTTTGTCGCAATCGATTGGCGGCACAGGGGGTAACGGAGGGTTCAGTATTGGCTTAGTGCTTTCTGATAACGGAGCAATGAACGTTAATGTCGGTGGTGGTGCTGGCGTTGGTGGTGCAGGTGCAAATATCGTAGCCTACAATTATGGCTCGATCACCACCGCAGGAAGTCAGTCAACAGGCATCATCGCACAATCGATTGGGGGTTCTGGTGGTAATGGAGGCCTTGCTACGGGTGGGGGCGTATCAGACACTGGAGGCGGTCTTTCCCTCAACATGGGGGGTTCGGGAGGCACTGGTGGCCAAGGTCTTAATGTGCATATTGATAACAGTGGCAGCATCATGACCTCAGGAAGTATTTCTTCTGGCATATTGGCTCAAAGTATTGGCGGATCTGGCGGATCTGGCGGTAATGCTATTGGTGGATCCATTGGTGGTGAAGTTTCTCTCACTGCCAATGTTGGCGGCGCAGCTGGTTCTGGAAATGTCTCAAATGAAGCAACGGTTGCCAACTATAGTTCAATTAGCACAAAGGGTGATCAGTCAAGCGCGATTGTCGTCCAGTCAATTGCTGGATCTGGTGGCACAGGTGGTAATGCCATCAACGCAAGTTTAAGTGGCTCCGCTTCAGGTGGTGTAGCTATTGGTAACCAGGGTGGTACTGGCGGCAATGCTTGGGATGTTAAGGTGCTACTAGGCACATCAATGTCCGGTAGTCAGTACACCATTTCAACAGCTGGACAACTTTCGCCAGCAGTTTTGTTGCAGTCTATTGGTGGCTCAGGTGGTAATGGCGGCTTCAGCGCTTCTCGTAGTGGATCCCTTGGCTCAAGCGCTTCAGTATCACTTGGTGGTAGTGGCGGTGCAGGAGGGACGGCTTACTTTGTAGACTTCACTACTTCTGGCGGAGCAAATATCTCCACTACTGGCAATCAGTCTGCTGGCATCATTGCGCAATCGATTGGCGGTAATGGTGGCAATGGTGGCGCAGCACTATCTTCTGGAGAGACTGACTCTGGCTATTCTGCTTCCGTTGCCGTTGGGGGTGGCGGTGGTTCGGCTGGTCAGAGCAATTCTGTTACTGTCAGTTTAAATAATGCTGATACAAGTACTATCCCGTACAGTACTACCCCTTACAGCATTAAGACAGCTGGCTTAATGTCCGCTGGGATTATTGCGCAATCAATTAGTGGCCAGGGTGGTAATGGGGGGGCAGCTATAAATGGCTCTGTAAGCGGTGAGGGAACCTTGACTGTTGCCGTTTCTGGGTATGGTGGTGATGCCCATAGCGCTAATATTGGATCTGTTACTGTAAGCACTGGATCGCAAGTAAGTATTACTACTATGCAAGATCAGTCTCCAGGAATTTTGGCGCAATCAATTGGCGGCTCAGGGGGGAATGCTGGCCTAGCATTTACTGCTAATGCAGCACTTAATGGCGCTACGGGTTCAGTTAGTGTTGGAGGTTCTGGCGGGACTGGCGGCAACGCAAGTCCAGTGTATGTCGTTTCCAATAGTGCAATTACAACTTCTGGAGCTATGTCAACTGGCATCATCGCACAATCGATCGGCGGTGGCGGTGGTAATGGAGGGTCTACTTTTACGGCCAGCGCAGCTCCGTCAAAAGAACTGGGTATGATTAGTACTTTAGGCGTTGGAGGAAAAGCAGGTGTCGGCGGGGATGGAGGGCTAGTAAAGGTGACTCAGACTGGCAACATTCTTGTTGGTCAGTGCGACACCACTAAAATCACTTGCGATCAATCTTCCGGAATTTTTGCGCAATCCGTTGGCGGCGGTGGTGGTAACGGCGGCTCAGCTTTTGGTTTTGGGGTGCAGGGAATGCAGTCCTTAAATGTCAATATAGGTGGCAGTGGAGGCGCAGGTGGAACAGGTGGTGAAGTTAAGATCTATTCGAACGAAGGTTCCACAACAGGCAAAATTGAAACTAATGGCGCCTTATCAAATGCCATCTTTGCGCAGTCTGTTGGCGGTGGTGGCGGTTCTGGGGGATACGCTACATCCATTACAGTTGCTTACAAATCTCCATCAGAAGAGGCACTTGAACTTGCAGTTGCTATTGGTGGAACTGGTGGGGGTGGAGGTGTCGCTTCAGCGGTAACTGTTTCGGCGGGCGGCAATTTATCTACTAATGGCAATCAGTCTGCTGCTATCTTTGCGCAATCGGTAGGTGGGGGTGGTGGCACTGGCGGCTCTAGCTTCTCCTATTTTGCAAGTAAAACCTCAACTGCTACAACAGTTGCAGGACTGGCAGGAGCTTATGGCGCGGGCAAGATGGGTTTGGACTCTGGCGGCGGCGATAGTTCATCTACAAGTATGAACCTAACCAATTTCGAACCTGCCGTGAATAAGAGTTCTTCTGGAGGAACGGCAATCGCCCTCAGTGTTGGCGGTGGCGGTGGCAATGGTGGGAGTAGCGGAAATGTAACCGTCAATAGCAACTCGGCAATTAATACTTTTGGTGATAACTCTCAAGGTGTTTTTGCGCAGTCAGTTGGTGGTGGCGGTGGTACGGGTGGATCAAGCAGTTCAAAAAGTGGCTCTGGGCAATATGTTATTTCAGGAAGTGTTGGTGGTTTTGGTGGTTCTGGAGGCAGTGCTGGGGATGTTACAGTCAATTTTGGGGATTCTAAAAATCCATCTAATTCCTTCATTACAACAACAGGATTAAATGCCGTTGCCATTTATGCTCAATCGGTCGGTGGTGGTGGTGGATCAGGAGGCTCCAGTTCAAGTACCGCAAGCTCAACCGGCTATGCCATTGCCTTAGGTGTTGGCGGCTTTGGGGGCTCTGGAAATATTGGTGGTGCAGTTAGCGTCACTAATAACGCTCAATTGGTCACGGGATCTTCAAACTCATCCGGTATATATGCTCAATCGGTTGGCGGAGGCGGCGGAGATGGTGGAACCAGTTCTGCAAGCGCCACTAAAGCTAACCCAACGGCGGAAAGTTTGGTACCCCCAACCGCCATGGCATTTGTAGGTAACCTTCTCAATGGCAAAGCTGAGGATAAAACTAAGGAGGTTGCATCCAAGGACGGTGGACCTAGCGCGGCAGCTGGTAATGATACAAGTCAAATGGGTAGTCAAGCAGGCGGATCCTCTGGAAGCAATGTGGCCTATGGGTTAAGTATGGGTGGTTTTGGGGGCTCAGGTGGTAATGCTGGAAAGGTGGATGTGAGCAACTCTGGGCTTATTGCGACAGGCTCTGTTATTACAAAATCAACCATCAGTGCAGCTACGGGTAGCACTGATGGTACTAATATTGGCGACTACTCCTATGCTATTTTTGCGCAATCTATTGGCGGCGGCGGCGGGTCTGGTGGGCAAAGTAACTCAGAAGCTAATACAGAACAAACAAGTGTCGCCCTATCTATTGGTGGCGCTGGAAGCGGTGGTGGATCAGCTGGTAATGTCAGCGTTACAAATACGGGAACTTTAGTTACTAACGGTTCGCAGGCAGCAGCTATTTTTGCTCAATCTGTTGGTGGCGGTGGCGGTAATGGTGGCGATGCATCCAGTAGCTCCAACTTTTTAACAGCCAAATCCCTCGCCATAGGTTTAGGGGGTAGTGCTGCAGACGGTGGCTCTGGCGGTTCTGTTAGCGTGACCACCTCAAAGGGTTCTATCACAACAAATGGAGTGGCTTCCGAAGGCATCTTTGCACAATCGGTTGGTGGTGGTGGTGGTAAAGGCGGGTCCTCGGCAACTAGCATTACGATTACTCCTTCAGACATAGAGAATACTCAGGCTGCAGCTATATCCATCTTGGATGCTAAGCCTGGCCAAGCAAGTTCCGACATTAACTCTGGGGTTGCGATTGCTGCTGGTCTTGGCGGGGCGGGTGGTAGTGGCGGTAATGGCGGTGATGTAAGTGTAAATAACAGTTCAAAAATTACTACAGCGGGTGATTCCAGCACGGGTATCTTTGCGCAATCGGTCGGCGGTGGTGGTGGGAGTGCGGGATCTAATACCAATCAACTTCTTTACATTCCTTACTCATTTAATGCAAGTTTAGGTGCGGCAAGTACTGGAGGTAATGGCGGAAACGTAACGGTTTTATCTAATGCCGATATATTAACCAGTGGTCAATCAGCGCTTGGTATCCTTGCTCAGTCTGTTGGTGGTGGCGGTGGCGTTGTTAATGCTGTAAATAGTACTAACTCGTCATCAATCGGCGATGCTAATGTCACTGCAAATTTGGGTGCCAACAGTGGAAATAATCTTCTTGGTGGGAAGGTGAGTTTAGGTACAGCAGATCAACCCCTTACCGACTGGATTAGCACCAAGGGCAGCAGTTCTGCTGCGATAGTTGCCCAGTCTATTGGCGGCGGCGGCGGTTTTGCTGCTAGCAGTAATACGACTACTAGTGATGCAACTATTTCCGCTACCGGGGGCATTACAACCTCTTCTGCATTAGGAGCGCTCGCTGGCACAGGTAATCATGCAAGCGCAGTTGAGATTTACAGCAATGCATCGATTAGCACTCAGGGCAATAATGCTCCTGGCATGGTGGCTCAATCAATTGGTAGTGGCGGCGGACTTGTCACTTTTAATAATGTTTTCACACAGATCACAAGCTTGAGTGAAACGTACAATCTTGGCGCGCATTCTGGAGCAACGGGATCTGGCGCTGATGTTACGGCAACTTTGGCTGGTCAATCTATTGCAACCACAGGCGCAAATTCGATCGGTTTTGTAGCGCAGTCTATTGGCGGCGGCGGCGGCTTGGTTTTAGCAAACAGTGCATCGATCACAGCCTCTAATCAAACTGCAAGCCAAAATATCGTGATTGGTGGAAGTGGTGCTGGCCAGTCCGATGGCGGCGTGGTGAATGTCACGGTTAGCAACACCATTAATACTGGTAGCACTGATAAACCTGCTAGCGGCCCTAACAGTATCGCAATTGCTACACAATCAATCGGCGGCGGCGGTGGTATGGTGAACTCAACCCTCTCAACGGGATACCTCTCTTTATATAATATTCGAATTGGTGGGCAATCTGACTCTCTTGCTGGTAATAGCGCGAATATCACAGTAACGCAAAATGGTGCAATCACCACACAAGGGCCGGCAGCAATCGGCATTTTGGCGCAATCGATCGGTGGTGGTGGCGGCTACCTAGCGCTTGCTAGTACCCAAGGCAATACCCTAGTAGTTAATAGCAATGTCAATATTGGTGGTGTTGGAAGTAATAGTGGTAACGGTGGTAATGTGAAAGTAGATGTAAATGCTCCCATTACTACGTATGGCAATAACTCAATCGGTGTAATCGCACAGTCGGTCGGTGGTGGTGGTGGCATTCTATTAACATCTGGGTTAAAGGATCTGATTACGCCAACATTTACAGCTGGCGTTGGTAGTGGCGGTAGTGTTACGGTCAATGTCAATAAGCCCATCATCATGAATGGCGCTGGTGTATTTGGCGTGATCGCGCAATCTATCGGTGGTGGCGGCGGTATGGCCATTAGCGAAACTGGCGTGAAGGATGGTTCAGGCAAAGGTGGTGGTGAAGGTGGTGCCGTTGCTGTAAACGTGAACTCTTCGATTTATGTCAATGGTAAGACTACACAAAGTAATACCGGCAATAGTCTAGCTATAACGAACAATTCTGATTCTAGTGCTTACGGGGTCTATGCCAAGTCAATTGGTACTAGCGATCCAAGCATTACCGTTGCAAAAGGTGCAGTAGTTTATGCATCGGGCGGGGCAACAGCAATTTCACTAGATGGCCTTGTTAATAACATCATTAACAATGGCTATATCGGCGTTCAAAATCTAAAAACAGATACCGCTATTTCTATTAGTGGTACCGGCGGAACAACCACTATTTTTAATAATGGTGTCCTAAGTGGCAATATTGTTAATTCAGGTAGCAACATTAGCTTGAATAATTTGGCTGGCGCGCGTTTGTATCTAACGACTGCACCCGATTTAGGTGGCGGCGTCTTAACGAACGCCGGTTTCTTGCAATTTAATCCTCAAGGACTTGCTGGTCTTGCAACCCTTGCTCATACTGGCACATTAATTCAAACTAGCACTGGTGTTTTGGGTATCCAATACGATCATCAAGCGGCGGCATCAGGGCAAGCGATTGCATCTAGTTCAATAAGCGTGGGCACGGGCAGTCATGTAGAGTTGGGTGGAAGTATTAGCCCAACGCTGATTAATGCTGGATTAATTACCCCAGGATCAGCTGGGCCCAAAACGATTCTTCAAAATAGCGGCGGTACTTTAATTGCCGATCAATTAGGTGTTATCAATACGGCTATCATGTCCTACAACTTGCAAAAAAGTAGTAGCGCTGTTCAGCTAGGCTCTACCGCCAACTTTGCCCCAGCCGGTCTTTCATCTTATGCTTCACAAGTAGGTAGTGCCATTGGGCAATATCAAACTGCTGGTAGTAACGCGCTCTTCCAAGCAGCCACTGCACAGTTGGTGACGATTCCAACAGTTGGTAGTTTGGATCAAGCGTATAACAATTTAGCAGGCGCAGCGATCCAAGCGATGCCTCAAGCGAACTATCAGGCAGTTACTCGTGCAGTAGGTACTGTGTCTGATCGTATGAACTCTTGGCGGGTAGGGGATAGTTTTATTGCTACTACTAAGAACCCAAGAGCACTCATGACTGGTGTTGCATCGATGAACCAGCCGATCACTCCAAACGCCCCACAAGTGGCAACCGGTACTCTATCAGCTGATGGCGGTCAGTCCCCACTCATCGCATCAACAAAATCATCTGATGGCAAAACTTGGATCACGCCTTTTGGCGGCGCTAGCAATAGTAATAATCTAGCTGATCAAATTTATGGAGGCTCCATAGGGGTGGAGTCAGAGTCTGATGATCGTCGCTTTATCGGTGGTGCAGCATTGACGCTTTCCCAATCTAACTACACTTACAGCAGTACCACTACACCAGCAACGCCTGGAGCAGCTACCAACTATGGTGCTCAGTTTTACTTTGGCGCCCGTCACGAGTCTGCTTATTTATCAGCTATTGGTTACCTGGGTGGTAGTACTGGGAATTTTGCTCGTCAACTGCAAGCCTTAGGCCTGAATACCTCTACTGGCGTCAATGTTCATAGCAATATTATGGGTGCGCGCGTAGAAGCGGGTTACAACCTCTTGCCTAACCCTGAGGGTAAGCGCACTTTGCAAGTCACCCCATTTGTTGCAATTGCGCCAACTCAGATTCGTCAAAATGGTGCCAATGAATACTTCAATGGTTTGGGTTCTGGCTTTTACTATGGCTCCAATATTAATACAGCGGTACCGATATATTTAGGTGCTGAAGTGAGTGGTGATATCGAGTTGGGCAATAACGAAGTAGTTAAACCATTTTTACGGGCATCTTGGGCTCATGATTTGATGAGCCCTAATACGATGGCTGCCGCATATAACCCAGGCTATGGTCCAACTTTGTATTCAAATGGCACACCATCGATGGGTAATATGGTGATCCTTAAAGGCGGCGCTAAATACAACTGGGGTACCAAGGTCAGTGCATACGCCACGATTGACCTTGAGCAGGGTAATGCAGCATACAGTTATCGCGGTATTG
>Ga0316220_1003206_pt1 | contig 13986 bp, 16 predicted proteins | sample TBH18005metaG_FD_203632 | JGI IMG/M metagenome (GOLD analysis project Ga0316220, IMG submission 203632) | Freshwater microbial communities from Trout Bog Lake, Wisconsin, USA - TBH18005 | ecosystem: Environmental > Aquatic > Freshwater > Lake > Hypolimnion/Profundal zone | place: USA: Wisconsin...
CCTATCAATTCCTGCTCCGCCTGAAAATGAACCACGCAGCCGCCCGCCTGCAGCAGCCCGGCGTCATGGTCAAACAGGTGGCCGAAGAGGCGGGCTTTGCCGACCCCTTCCATTTCTCCCGCGTCTTCAAGAACCTCCTGGGGCTTTCCCCGGACACCTTCCGGCGCATGCGGTAAATCTCCGTTTCAACCGCGGCAGTCCGAACCATGCCGAGCCGGTTGCCACCCGATTTGAAAAGGTCGCACGAAGAAATTCAGTTTTTAGTTTTTAATTTTCAGTTTTAAGTTCGGAATGTGCGCACGAAGACGGCAAAGGGGAAAACTTTGCTTTTTTCGCGGTCTTTGCGGGTCCGATTCGCGTCCCAGCGGGACAGCCGAAAATCAGCCAGACTCCGGTGCCTGGTTCCTTGGCCGGGCCTGTTCCGTCTTAACGGGACGACGGAATCCATCGCCCTTCAGGACAAATTGACATTCCCGCAGTTCACCAGCCACTTCGTAGCTGGCTAATTTCCAAGGTCACTCCGCGACCATTTCCAACTAAAAACTAAAAATTCAAAACTAAAAACTGAATTGCCTCCCTTTGCGAGCCCCGTTTAATGACCGCCGCCAACCGGTTAAAAAATTATGGCCTGACCCTTTGGAAAACCCACCGCGACCGGTATCGGCTAAAACCGATGCGGGCGATCCAGAACGAGATCTGGATTAAGCCGGCCTGAAGTTTACGGAATGGGAGGTGAAGCTGCTGACGGATTCAACTGGCCAGTGAGCCGTGTGGGCGGAAAGATAGGGGCCATCGGACTATGTGATTCAATTAATTGAGCCCGCTGCGCTTCCATCAAAATATATCTAGCTTCGGGCGACATGGTCTCCGACGACTGCGAACTGGCACCGGAACCCAATCCAGACGAACCCGGATTCCCGCCCTGATTTCCGCCTTGATTCCCGCCCATCTGCACTTTCCGGCCGCCGGGACCGACGGCATTGTTGTTGCCGATGGCCGGCATCAGCGAATTCCCCGCGCCACCGCCCGGCGCAACGGGAGGACGGCCATAGCCCGGCATCGGCATTCTCGGCCCTCCGCCCTGACCGGCGGGACCGCCGGTATTTTTGGCCGGCTCCAAGGACAATTCCTGGATCGTGCCGTGATTGTTGAACGTCACCACCCCGGCCTTGCCGTCAATCTTGACCACCTCGATTTCATCCTGCCGCTCGCCCTCGGTCATCACGTAGGCGTCATCCTTCTGCGGCTGGCCCGGCGGCGGCTTGGTGGCCACCTTGAACAGCACCTGCAGCTTGCCGAAAATGGTCATGATGCCGTTGGGCGTGATCTTGGGCGGCGGGTCGGGCGGCGGCTGGTTCAGCGTGGCGGGATCCACCACCGGGATGGGCACCAGCCCGAACATATTGCGCGACGTGATCCCGGCATAAGGCTTGTCCGGCTCGGCGGCCTTCACCGTCACGACGGGTTTGTCGGACGCGGTCAGGTCCTGCGCATGAACCGCGCCGGCCACCAGCAGCGCGGCGGCGAGAACAGGGATGGCGGCGGTTTTCATGCGGGAAATATAATCGCTGAAAGTGCAAACACCAAACGGAATTCAAAGTTGCGCGGGAATCTATTGGGAGTTGGGAGCTGGGAGTTGGGAGCTGGGAGTTGGGAGCTGGGAGTTGGAAGTTGGGAGTTGGAAGTTGGAAGCTGGGAGTTGGAAGCTGGGAGTTGGGAGCTGGGAGTTGGAAGCTAGGAGTTGGAAGCTAGAAGTTGGAAGCTGGGAGCTGGGAGTTGGGAGTTGGAAGTTGGAAGTTGGGAGTTGGCAGATGGCAGATGGCAGATGGTCGCGCGAAGAACGCGAAGGCGGCGAAGGGAAGTTAAATTTTTGCCACGGATGAAACACAGATGAAACCTCTGTGAAAATCTCCCCCAACTCCCAGCTTCCAACTCCCAGCTCCTAGTTCCCCGGCACCGGTCCGACGGAGACGATATTGCTGAAGGGCGTGAGATTGTTGCTCCCGTCCGAACCGAAGATCTTGATCTGCCACCATTGCGCGCCGAAGGGCATCAGACCGCTGTCCGCCGAGGGGAAATTCGCGGGCGGAAACACCGAGGCGGCGCCCCAGGCCGGCACGATGTCGCAGCGCGACCACACCTGCCAGAGCGCCACCGCCGGCCCGGCATAAATCACCGACCACGCGCCGGAGCCGTCGCGGTTCAACTGCGGCGTGATCGGGGCGAACTGCGCCTGCCAGGCCGCCTGCGCGTCGAGTTGCTGCTGCTGCTGCGCGGTGATTTGGACCGCCTGCGCGTCAATCAAATCTTTCAGGCCGTTTAACTGGTTGCGCATCTCGGCGGAGGAATCCGGTGAATGGTCGGCGGGCAAGTTGGGATTAAAGGACATAAATATTTAGGCGATGGCGATCGGTGATGGAATTTGGGAGCTGGGGCAGCAAACCGATCGGCCAGCTCCCAGCTCCTTATGATTTAGGTGACGATGATGAAGGCCGGTTCGCTCCACAGGCCCGGACCGTGCGCGGTGATGGAACGGATCCGCACCCACAGCTTTGAGCCAATCGGCCGGTTATTGATGGTGCAACTGGATTTCGTCGCGATCTGGTCCTGCACCCAGGTCGCATCCGTCATGGGATCTACGCTGGTCTGCACTTCCGTGCTGCGCGCCAGCTTGTCGCGGTGCCAGGCGACTTTGGTGGCGCCGTCATGATCGCCGTGCGTCAAGGTGAGGCTCGCGACCTGCTCCACATTGGGCGTGACGGTTCCGGGCTGGCCGGCCACATCGTAGCCGTATTGGGTGATCACGGCGGGGTCGCCCTGGCTGTAGCTTTGCACGTCGGCCCCGAGCGCGGTGTAATTGACCGTGGCCGTGGCGGTCAACTGGTCGCGCGTGATGCGCAGGTTGGTCAGGGTCTGTTCCAACAGGTCAATCTGGTCCAGATTGTCCTTCAGGGCGTCATTGCCGGCGGTGCAGACCAGCAGCGTCGGATTGGGATTGGGCAGCGCGGGGGTGGCCCCGCATTTGGTGACGGCCTTCTGAAACTTGGCGAGTTTTTCCCGCGGCTTCAGGCCGATCAGGTTGGTGGCAACTTTGGCATTCATAATTTTATTGGTGAGGGCAGTCACGGTGGCATCCCAAAAGCCTGAATCCCAGGCTCCCGTATCCCACGTTTTGAAGGTTGGCATGACTCGGTGGTTTTTCTTTTTAGGTTCAATAACTGTTCTACGCCCAATCCGGCCCCAGACAAATTATTTCGCCGGATATATTTTCCGCCGCTCCGGCAAATCCCGGGAAAATCGCCTTATGCTGGAATAAGCTGCGCCCATACCGCCAAAATGACCGCCCTTTTGCCAATGATTCCGCCCCAAAGATTTTCCCCGGAGGCGGTAAGCATATATGCCGCCATCATCCGGCCAGCCGTGGTCGCCACCGGAAAATAAACTGCACCCTCGGGAACGTGAACTGGCAAATCCAATGCCATGAATCCGTAATGAAATGAAATGATTGCCTCCTCCAACGCAATATATTCGCGATCCAACGTGATTTATTCGTAATCCAACGCGATTTATTCACGATCCAGCGCGATTTATTCGTGATCCAACGCAATTTATTCGTTATCCAACGCGATTTATTCGTGAGCCAACGCAATTTATTCGTGATTCAACGCGATTTATTCGCGATCCAACGTGATTTATTCGTGAGCCAGCGCGATTTATTCGTGAGCCAGCGCGATTTATTCGTGAGCCAGCGCGATTTATTCGTGAGCCAACGCGATTTATTCGTGAGCCAACGCGATTTGTTCGTGATCCAACGCGATTTGTTCGTGATCCAACGCGATTTGTTCGTGATCCAACGCGATTTATTCGCGATCCAACGTGGTTTATTCGTGATCCAACGTGGTTTATTCGTGATCCAACGTGATTTATTACGAATAAATTGGAACATATTCGCGATATAACGCGATTTATTCGCGATAAATTGCGTTTTATAACGCATCGCCGCCGCCGGATAACGGAGAAACCGCATGAAATTGAGGACTTTCGGCGGAAAAGCGTTAAAGTGGCGATTTTAGACAGGCACCATGGAGCCGGAACGCAAAGAAAACGGGCGCGCGACGGGCGCGAAGACGGCGAAGGGGAAAAGTTTTTCCTTTGGTCTTTCTTCGCGATCTCCGCGCGAGCCTCTTGCCTTTCGATTCCCCCAAATAAAAAACCCCGCTGGCGAACCAGCGGGGTCTTGAAAACTGAAAGCCGATTAGACTTTGCGGCGGCGGAACATCAGCAGCGAGGCACCGCCAAGAGCGGCCAACGCCAGCGTGCTGGGCTCGGGAGTCCCAGCCGGCGCAACAGCAAAAAGCGAGAAAGTGCTGTTTGCCCACGTGCCAGGGAATATTGTCGGATCACCAGAACCTGCTGCCGAATTGGGAGTCATGGTGCCAACAGTCTCGAAATTGAAATAACCATTGGCGTTCCAGCTTGCATTTCCATACTGAGTCAACACCTGTGCTAAGGTTCCCAGATTGGCCGACCATCCCACGAGCATAACCCAGTATTGGGTCGTAGCAGCCATGTTCACCTGAACACCAGAGGATGTATTAAGACCATACAAACCACCAGGCGCAACAGAGTTTGTTCCAATGATAAGGTTACTCCCCACATACGTGCTTACCGAGCTCCAAGATTGGTTTGTTGGGTTAGCACTGCCTCCGGGATTGGAGGAGAGAAACAGCAGCGCGTAGTCGAATATTTGCCCGCCGAGGGAATAAGCGGCTGTTTTGCCAGCTGTGCCACTGCCATAGGCTACTTGGTTATAGAAAGAAGCCGTATTGGTTTCAATATTGGCTGAACTTCCATAGAATTCAATATAACCTTGGCCATGCAGAAGAGTGGCTGCTCCGACCATGCTGATTAAAGTTAGTATTTTTTTCATTATTTAGTTTTGGTTTACTTTTTGAGTTTAGTAATAAATTCTGTTTTATTCAATAAAATTTAATTCATTGTGGCAGTGTCATGTTTTGCTTCCACACCTCACTATTATTACCTGACTGGGTCGAGTAGAAGAATGCCTGACCGATATTAATCACGGGCGCGTTGGTATAATTGTTATACTGGTCATACCAGTCATTGGGATAGCTCAAGAATCCATCAGGACCGCCATAATATGTGCTGGAGTAATAGGCGTTAGCGGCAGAATCCCAAACGTAAATCACATCACCTGAATCAAGCGGCAGATTAAAGTTTGTGCTTCCCAGACTACCACCAATAGGTGCGGTGGAGCCAATCAATGAATACGCGCCATTACCGAGCAGAGGAATGCTATTGCTAACAAGCACGGTGCCGGTAAATGTATTCGTTTGCTGTGTGCCCGACTGGGTTGAAATTACAAAGCCTTGGCCCGGCGCTACCGTGGGACTATTGGTATAATTGTTATACTGGTCATACCAATCGTTTGGAGGAGTCAAAAATCCATCTGGACCACCATAATAGGTCGCGGAATAATAAACATTGTTGGTAGCGTCCCACATGTAAACTACATCACCAGAATCCAAAGTAGTCACGAGCCCTTCAACGGTGTTTGTCGCACCATTAAGTGGATTGACAATTTGAGAATAGGCTCCCCCACCTGGAAGAACTGTGTTCACATACCCGACGATATTTTGAGAGTAAACGGCACCCTGAGCCTGGGAGGAGATGGTTCCGAGGGCGAGTGCAGCCATCGCAACCAGTAGTGTTTTCTTCATATTTATGTAGTGTGTTGTGTTGTTGCTAACCGTGTGCGGGAACAATCTGGCAGAGGCGCCGGTCCCGGTCAAATATTTTTTTACTTTTTTTGAACATTTTTCGGCCAGCGTTTTCCGGCCACGGATTCAGTTTTTAGTCTTTAATTTTTAGTTTTTAGTGGGAAATAGCCCGCCAGCGTCGGTTCTGCCGTTTTCGGGTCAAAAAGGGCCGCCATCCCGCCCCCAATCCACAAAAAAGCCGGTTTTTGCGCCTTTTGCGCCTTTTGCGCCTTTTGCGCTTTTTGCGCCCTTTGGCGGCCATATTTGACTTGGGAACTGGAAAACCGTCGTTCGCGCGACCATCCGAACTAAAAACTAAAAACTAAAAATTCAAAACTAAAAACTGAATCCCTCCCTTTCGCGGCCTTCGCGCGACCCACGGCCAGCCTCATTCGGCGGGGAGGAATTGCTGAAACCAGGGTTCGGGCGGGGTGGTGAAATCAGTTGAGGCCAAGCTGCTGCAAAACCTGATCCAGCGTCAGGTGATGATGCGCCATGACTTCGCCCAGAATGGCGCGCAACGTGCCGGGGCGAAGCGGGTCATGATGGGGAATGGTCAAATGATGTTCACCGCCAACCTGCGTGGTCAAGCGGCGATGAGAACCGAGTTGCCGGATCAACTGGTAGCCGAAAGCGCGGCGCAACGCCTTTTCCAAATCGGCGGCGGCAAGGTCGCGCGGAAGCTTCATGCGGTGGCCAGCAGCTCGTCCATGACCCGATGCAAACGGATAACGGCCGGCACCCGGCCTTCCTCAAAATGACAGCGAACCGCTTCCCGGACATTCACACGAAGCTGCTCCCAAGTGTCGGCTTCGGTGACAATGGAATACCCCAACGCCCGGGCAATCAAGCCGCCATCGGTGTCGTCTTCGGTGATTTGAAACACAATCTCGCTCATGGAGCGCATGCTAGCATGAAACCGGAGACATTGGAAGAGGCAATGCCGTTTTTAGTTTTGAATTTTAAGTTTTTAGTTTGCTCCTTTCCCGCCTTCGCGGCCTTCGCGCGACCCACGGCCAGCCTCATTGAGCGGGGAGGAATTGCTGAAACCAGGGTTCGGGCAGGGTGGTGAAATCGTAGTCCCGCCCGCGCCAGGCAAATTGCAGCCGGCCGGCGTGGAGCGCGTGGGTGGGCAGGATCAGCCGCGCCCGCTGTTCCGCGGTCAGCCGCCGCTCGACGAGCGCCAGATACAAATCGGCGTCGCCGCCGTAAAGCTTGTCGCCCACGAGGGGATGGCCGAGGTGCGCGAGGTGCAGCCGGAGCTGGTGCTTGCGCCCGCTGCGGGGCCGGAGACGCAGCAGCGTGAACGGTCGGGGCCGTTGGGAGCTGGGAGCTGGGAGTTGGAAGCTGGGAGCTGGGAGTTGGAAGCTGGGAGCTGGGAGCTGGGAGCTGGGAGCTGGGAGCTGGGAGCTGGGAGCTGGGAGCTGGGAGTTGGGAGCTGGGAGCTGGGAGCTGGGAGCCGGCGAATCGTCGCGCGAAGAACGCGAAGGCGGCGAAGCAAATACCATTGAATCAAATCCTTCGTTCCCTTCGCGTTCTTCGCGCGAAACATTTTTGGAAAATCTTTGCACCACGAAATATTCCGTCAGCGCGGGCGAGCCGTCGGCGCGCACGCAGTCCTTGATGGCGACGGGGCTGGCCTCGTCCCGGCCGAGCGGCGCGGCGATCGTCCCCTGCTCCGCCGCGACGTGGCCGTGGACGATGGCGAGGTATTCCTTGGTGACGGCGCGCGTCTCCCAGAGCTTGCCGAGCTCGCCGGCGGCGGCGGCATTTTTGGCGATGACGACGAGGCCGGAGGTTTCACGGTCGAGGCGGTGGACGAGGCGGGGGGAGTTTTTAAGTTTTGAATTTTCAGTTTCTTCGCCGCCTTCGCGGTCTTCGCGCGAGGTCCCCGGCCGTTCCAGATACAATCGGGCGCGGCTGATGAGGCTGGAATATTCGTCGCCCTTGGTGGGATGGCAGACGAGGTCGGCGGGCTTGTGAACGACGAGCAGATCGGCGTCCTCGTGGATGATGGCGAACAGTTTTTCCAAGCACGGGCAGGATGCCAGATTTACCCGCGCAAGCGGAGGATTTTCACGCCAGTTGGAAGCTGGGAGTTGGAAGCTGGGAGTTGGGAGCTGGGAGTTGGGAGCTGGGAGTTGGAAGTTGGGAGTTGGAAGTTGGGAGTTGGAAGTTGGGAGTTGGAAGTTGGGAGTTGGAAGTTGGGAGTTGGAAGTTGGAAGTTGGAAGATCGGCGCGCGAAGGGCGCGAAGGCGGAGAAGGGAGCGAACTAAAAACTAAAAATTTAAAACTAAAAACTGAATTGCCCCCCTTCGCGGCCTTCGCGCGACCGCCGGGGTTTTTGATTCCCAGGCCAAGAACAGATTTGGCGTTTCCGCGAAAAATGGGTAAACTGCCCCCGATGAATGTCGCCAGCACAACACCGCCGCTCGCCAAGATTTTGGTGGTGGACGACAATCCCATCATCCAGCGCGCGGTTTATTTTGCGCTGCGGGACCATGGTTACCAGGTCTTCATGGTGGGCGACGTGGCGGCCGCCATGAAAACGATCCGCAAGGAGAAGCCGGACCTGGTGTTCATTGATTTGTCGTTCCCGCTCGACAGCACCGGGGTGGGCAATGTGCTGCAGGACGGATTTTTCCTCATTGACTGGATCCGGCGCACGCCGGGCATCGGCAAGCCGCCCATGGTCATTCTCTCGGCCTCCGACCCGGAGCAATATCGCGACCGCGCGGCGGCGGCGGGGATTGTGGGCTGCATCCAAAAACCGATGGACCGGGAAAGCCTGTGCCAACTGGTTCAAAACGTCCTCGGCCACAATAAGCCCGTTGACCCGCCGCCGGCCTGAAACTCAAATCCCGCCAAAGCGGCGGTGCCGGCTGGCGTATTCCTCCAGCGCGGCGAAGAATTGCGGCTTCTTGAAATCCGGCCAGAGCGTCGGCGTGATGACGAGCTCGGCGTAGGAAATCTGCCACAGCAGAAAATTGCTGACGCGCATTTCGCCGCTGGTGCGGATGAGCAGATCGGGGTCCGGCACGTTGCGCGTCCACAGGTGGTCGGCGATGACCTTCTCCGTGATGTCGCCCGGCTCCAGTTTTTTCTGCTTCACCTTTTCCGCGATCTGCCGGACGGCGTCCACGATCTCGAGGCGGCTGCCGTAGCTCAAGGCCATGATGAGCGTCAGGCCGTTGTTTTTGGACAGCGCGGCGATGGCTTTGGCGAGCTGCTCCTGCACGTTGTCCGGCAGGCGGTGAATCTGGCCGATGACTTCGAGCCGGACGTTGTTTTTGTTCAGGTCCTTCGTCTCGGACTTGAGATAGTGGACGAGATATTTCATCAGCGCGTCCACCTCGTCCTTGGGGCGGTTCCAATTCTCGGCGGAAAAGGCGTAGAGGGTGAGATACTTGATGCCGAGCTCGCCGGCGGTGCGGATGATTTCGCGCGCGGAATCCGCGCCGCGCCGGTGGCCCTCGACGCGCGGCAGATGGCGGGACTTGGCCCAGCGGCCGTTGCCGTCCATGATCACCGCGACGTGGCGCGGGAGGTTGGCGGCGGCTTCGGCGGTCAAACTGGTTGCGGAAACACTCATTTGCTGGTCCGCAGATTACGCGGATTGCGCGAATTTCAAAGCCGGGAATACCTCCGCGTAAATCCGCGAAATCGGCGGAGGCTTTTGCATCAAACGAAAATCGTCTGGTCGCGGCCCGGGCCGACGGAGGCGATGAACAGGCGCGCGTTCGTCAGCTCGGCGATGGCCTTCGCATACTCGCGCGCCTTTTTCGGGAGCTGCTTGAAGGTCTTGCACTTGTCCGTCGGCGTGCGCCAGCCCTCGAATTCGACGTAGATCGGCTGGCATTCGGCCAGCACCTGCGCGTCGTTGGGCATGTAATCGTATTGCTTCTTCCCGTGGCGATACGCGACGCAGACCTTGATGGATTCCACCGTGTCGAGACCGTCGAGGTTCGTGATGGCGAGGTCGTCGATGCCGTTGACCATTGTCGCATGGCGCGTGGCGACGGAATCAAACCAGCCGCAGCGGCGCGCCCGGCCGGTGGTCGCGCCGAATTCGCGGCCCATGCCGTGCAGGAGGTCGGAAATCTCGGCGTTCTCCGTCGGCAGCGGGCCTTCGCCGACGCGCGTGGTGTAAGCCTTCATCACGCCAACGACGCGGTCCATGCGGTGCGGCGGCACGCCCGAACCGGTGCAGGCGCCGCCCGCCGTGGTGTTCGACGACGTGACGAACGGATACGTGCCGTGGTCAATGTCGAGGAAGGTGCCCTGCGCGCCCTCGAACAAAATATCCGCGCCGTGGCGGATCTGCTCGTGCAGCAGCACGACGGTGTTTTGCACGAACGGCTTGAGATACTGGCCGGCCTGGTTGTATTCCGCAAACACCTGTTTGAACGAAAGCGGCTTCGCGCCGAGCGATTTGAGGACGATATTGTTTTCCTTGATACGCGCCTCCAGCTTCACCTTGAGCTTAACGGGATCAATCAAATCATTCACGCGCAAGCCGACGCGGGCGGCCTTGTCGCCGTAGCACGGGCCGATGCCGCGCTTGGTGGTGCCGATCTTGTTCTTGCCCTTGAGCGTTTCGCGCGCGCCGTCCAGCTCGCGGTGATAGGGAAACACGACGTGCGCCGTCTCGCTCAGCACAAAATTCCGCGGCGTGATCTTGATGCCGTTTTTCATCAGGCCGGCCATCTCGCTGACGAGGCCGACGGGGTCCAGGACGACGCCGTTGCCGATGACGCACAATTTGTTTTTGCGCAAAATGCCGGACGGGATCAGGTGCAGGACGGATTTCCGGCCCTTGACGATGACGGTGTGGCCGGCGTTGTTGCCGCCGGCGTAGCGGACGACGACCTGCGCCGTCTCCGTGAGCACGTCAATGATTTTGCCTTTGCCTTCGTCACCCCACTGGGCGCCGACGAGAATTGTGTTTGCCATAAATTTTCCGCAAGCCGCGCCGGATGCGTTCAATAAAAATCCCCGGACGAAAATCCGGGGCAAAGCGGCGGGGTCTTTGCGGAAAGACGGTAGAAAAATTCCCCGCGGGTGTCAATTCAACAGCCGCGCCGTGAAAATGCGCTTTCCGTTTGCCGCCGGGCCGCATAGCTTGGGCCCATGCGCGAAGCCTCCCTCAACTTTCTCAAGACGCTCGTCAACACGCCCAGCCCCACCGGCCACGAAACCCGCGGCCAGCGCGTCTGGCTCGACTACGCCGGCCAGTTCGCCGAGAAAACCTTCTCCGACGCCTACGGCAACTGCGTGGCCGTGCTGAACCAGGGCGGCGGCCCGCGCCTCATGCTCGCCGCGCACGCCGACGAAATCGCGATGGCAGTGAATTACATTGATGACCACGGCTTCATCTACGTCCGCAAGATGGGCGGCATTGACGCGGCCATCACCAAGGCGCAGCGCGTCGTCATCCACACGCGCGGCGGCGCGGTCAAAGGCGTCGTCGGCAACGTCGCGCCGCACCTCACGAGCAAGGAAGGCGACGCCAAGCCGCCGAAAATCCACGACCTGTTCATCGACATCGGCGTGGGCACCCGCAAGGAAGCGGAAAAAATCGTCCGCGTCGGCGACCCGATCACGCTGGCGGATGAGTTTGACATTTTGCGCGGCGACCTCGCGGTGGCGCGGGCGTTCGACAACCGCATCGGCACGTTTGCCGTGGCGGAAACGCTGCGGCTGCTGAAGGAATCCAAGGTGAAATTGAATTGCGAAGTCTGCGCCGTCGCGAACGTGCAGGAAGAGGTCGGCCTGCTCGGCGCCCGGCAGATTGCGTATTCACTCAAGCCCGACCTGGCGCTGGTGGTGGACGTGACGCACGCGACGGATTATCCGACCGTCAGCAAGGCGCAACACGGCGACATCAAGGTCGGCCACGGCCCGGCGCTCACGCACGGCGGCTGCAATCATCCCGAAGTCGTGAAGCGGCTGGAAGAAGTCGCGGCGAAAAAGAAAATTCCGCTCCAGCACGAGGCGATGTCCGCGACGAGCGGCACGGACACCGACGTGATTTTCTGGACGCGCGGCGGCATCGCCAGCGCGCTCATCAGCCTGCCGAACCGCTACATGCACTCGCCGGTCGAGGTCGTGAGCCTGAAAGATCTGGAGCTGATCCCGCAGTTGTTGGCGGCGTTCGCGCTGTCGCTCAAGGCCGGCGACCAGTTCAAGGTGAAGATCTGACAGTGATTTTCCAAATAAAAAAAGCCGGAGTCTGACGACTCCGGCTTTTTAAGAATTAAGAGCTTACCAGCGGAAGTGCGCGAACGCCTTGTTCGCCTGCGCCATCTTGTGAACCTCGTCACGCTTGCGGATGGCGTTCCCCTGCCCCTGGAAGGCTTCGAGGATTTCCGTGGCGAGCGCGACCTTCATCGGCGTGCCTTTTTTGGCATCCGCGAAATCCACGATCCAGCGGAGCGCGAGGGCGTTCTGCCGGTCGGTGGGGATTTCCAGCGGCACCTGATAGGTGGCGCCGCCGACGCGGCGGGCCTTGGTCTCGATGCGCGGCTTGGCGTTGTCCACGGCGCGCTGGAGGATGTCAATCGGGTTGCTCGCGGGATTTTTCTCGGAGATGGTGTCGAACGCGCCGTAAACGATGCGTTGGGCGGTGCTCTTCTTGCCGGAGCACATCACGGTGTTGACGAGGCGGGCGACCAGCGTGTTCTGGTATTTGCCGTCCTTGGCCAGTGGCCGTTTGGTTGCTTGACGTCTGCGGGACATGATTTTTTTATTCCTTAAAAATTATTTGGCGGCGGGTTTGGCGGCTTTCGGGCGCTTCACGCCGTATTTGGAACGGCTGACGCGGCGTTTTTCAACCCCGGCGGCATCCAGCGTGCCGCGCACGATGTGATAGCGCACACCGGGCAAATCCTTCACACGGCCACCGCGCACGAGCACGATGCTGTGTTCCTGCAAATTGTGGCCTTCATCGGGAATGTAGGCGATGATTTCGTAGCCGTTCGTGAGGCGCACCTTGGCGACTTTGCGCATCGCGGAGTTGGGCTTCTTCGGCGTGCGCGTCATCACTTGGATGCACACTCCGCGACGAAACGGTGAATTCTCCAAGGCAGGCGACTTGGACTTGTATTTGACTTTATTGCGGCCCTTGCGGACCAGTTGATTGATTGTCGGCATTTGCGTTTTTAAATCGCTGTAAATTATCGGTTTCTACTTTGGAGAAACGGAACGAAGAAATTAATTAAACTTTGTTCCGGTTGCAATCATATTTTCGTAAATTAACGGGCGTCCGGATTTGCGGACGCCCATCATGAATTTTGGCGGCGTCAGGCGAGCAGCGGATTTTCCGCTTCCGCCGGCGTTTCTTCCGGTTCCGGCTCTTCCGGCAGTTCCACCAGCGGCTTGAGCGTCACCTTGCGGTGGCGGTCAAAGCCGGTGCCCGCCGGGATGATGTGGCCCATGATGACGTTTTCCTTGAAGCCGCGCAGACTGTCAATCTTGGAACGCGTCGCGGCCTCGGTCAGCACGCGGGTCGTGTCCTGGAAGCTCGCGGCGCTCAGGAAGCTGTCGGTTTCGAGCGACGCCTTGGTGATGCCCAGCAGCACCGGCGAGGCTTCGGCCGGCTTGCCGCCCTTCTTCTCGACGGCCTCGTTTTCGGCCTCGAACTCCAGCTTGTCCACCTGTTCGCCCCAGAGGAACTGCGTGTCGCCGGCTTCAGTAACGCGAATCTTGCGGAGCATCTGGCGCACGATGATCTCAATGTGTTTGTCGTTGATCGTCACGCCCTGGAGGCGGTAAACTTCCTGCACTTCGCTGACGAGGTGCTCCTGCAATTCCTGCGGTCCGCAGACCTCGAGAATCTCGTGCGGGTCCATCGGGCCTTCGGTGAGCTGCTGGCCCTTCTTGACCAGATCGCCCTTGAAGACGATGACGTGCTTGCCGATCGGGATGAGATGTTCTTCCTGCAGCTTCGTCACCGGGTCGGTGATGAGCACGCAGCGCTTGCCGCGCACGCTCGGACCGAAATCCGCGATGCCGTCAATCTTCGAGATTTCCGACGCATCCTTCGGACGGCGCGCCTCGAACAATTCCGCCACGCGCGGGAGACCGCCCGTGATGTCGCGGGTCTTGGCCTGTTTGCGCGGCGTCTTGGCGAGCAGCGTGCCGGGAACAATCTTGTCGCCTTCGTTGACGACGATGTGCGCGCCGGAAGGAATCGGATAGTTCGCGA
>Ga0316220_1003226_pt1 | contig 13914 bp, 12 predicted proteins | sample TBH18005metaG_FD_203632 | JGI IMG/M metagenome (GOLD analysis project Ga0316220, IMG submission 203632) | Freshwater microbial communities from Trout Bog Lake, Wisconsin, USA - TBH18005 | ecosystem: Environmental > Aquatic > Freshwater > Lake > Hypolimnion/Profundal zone | place: USA: Wisconsin...
CCACTGAAAGACTTTGGTCAAGATAGATGTAGCCATGTGACGTAGTTGCAAGGGCTTGGGTTTCAAGGCTTTGATGCTCTCTGAGGAGTTTGTCAATCTCTACTGGTAATTGCTCCTGCAGATCGTAATGAGGTCTGCTGGCAATGGCAAGATGCATATAGTCCAAAAGTTCTTGCCAAGAATTCCATGTGGGGAGATTGATGAGGGAGTCGAGACCCATTAACCAAATTAAACTCGCTTTTTTACCAAAGCGCTCACGCAATGATTTGATCGTATCAATCGCATAGCTAGGTCCTGCCCGATCGATTTCGATGCGATCAATACCAATTTTCGTGGGAATGTTTAGGTATAGGAATGCTCGGGCTAATTCGATTGCGGCAGCTTCCGTGAGCTGAAAGCGTATTTCTGCAGAAGTGATGGCGGTATCCTTTTGCCAAGGTTGTCCGCTTGGAATGAGTAGTAGCTCATCGAGTTGAAGCTGTTTTGAAAAATGCGTAGCAAGCTTGAGATGCCCCATGTGAGGCGGATCAAAGGTGCCCCCGAGAATTCCAATTTTTTTTGGCGCATCCAATCTAGGCCAGCCAATCACGGGGTTTTAGGTAGTAATCGTAAAGTTTTGCTTCTGGTGTACCGGGCTCAGGATGCCAGTTATAGCGCCATTGAACTACGGGAGGCATTGACATCAGAATAGATTCTGTACGGCCGCCAGAGTGCAATCCAAAAATAGTTCCACGGTCAAAAATGAGGTTGTATTCAACATAGCGTCCGCGACGGTATTCTTGGAATGATTTTTCTTCAGCGGTAAATGAGTCTTGGTAGCGGCGACGAACAATCGGTAGGTAGGCCTCTATGAAGGCATCCCCAACAGCTCGGGTCATCGCGAAACTTTGTTCGAATCCTAGAGCATTAAAATCATCAAAGAATATGCCGCCAATTCCTCTGGGTTCTTCACGGTGTTTTAGGTAGAAGTACTCGTCACACCATTTCTTGAAGCGAGGATACAGTTCTTGCCCAAATGGGTCGAGCGCATCTTTGGCGCTTTGGTGAAAGTGCTTGCAGTCTTCATCGACGCCGTAATAAGGCGTCAAATCAAATCCTCCGCCAAACCACCAGACGGGTTCTTTGCCGGGTGCCTCTGCGATAAAGCAGCGCACATTCATGTGGGTAGTGGGAACCTTGGGATTGTTGGGATGAAAAACGAGCGAGACCCCCATGGCCTCAAAACTGCGACCGGCTACTTCTGGGCGATGGTGTGATGCAGAGGGGGGCATTTGATCGCCCCGGACGTGCGAGAACCCAACGCCACCCTTTTCTAGAATGGCGCCACCATCCAAAATACAGGTGCGTCCATACCCTTTGAGCTTACTATCCTCGGGCTTTTCCCATTCATCCACTAGAAAGGCTCGCCCATCCAGCGCGCTTACCGCAGAAGTAATGCGATCCTGTAAGCCTAAAAAGTAGGCCTTTAGGGTTTCAATATCGATGTGGGTAGGCGAATTAGCAGACAATTGTTTGCTTTACTTGATGGCGCGATACCCAATATCTTTGCGATATTGCATGCCGTCAAATTGAATTTTCTCAATGGCGCTATAGGCTTTTTGTTGAGCTCCGCGTACTGTATCGGCAAGTCCCACAATGCACATGACTCGCCCCCCGGAGGTCACTAATTTGCCATCCTGTAGTTTCGTGCCAGCATGAAATGTCAATTGATCATCGGTATCGGCAGGGATTCCAGTAATGGCATCACCATTGCGGGGGGTATCTGGGTAATTGTGGGCGGCAAGCACGACGCCAAGCGCTGTGCGGCGATCCCACTCCAACTCAATGTCGTTTAGCTTGCCATCTACCGCGTGATCAAGCGTTTTGACTAGATCACTACGCAGGCGCGCCATGATGGGTTGCGTTTCTGGGTCGCCCATGCGACAGTTAAACTCTAGGGTTTTTATTTTTCCATCAGGGGCAATCATTAATCCCGCATACAAGAAGCCCGTATAAGGAATTCCATCCGCTTCCATGCCCTTAACGGTCGGCAGGATTACTTCGCGCAGAGCGCGTGCATGAATCTCTGGAGTCACCACTGGTGCTGGAGAATATGCCCCCATCCCGCCGGTATTGGGACCTTGGTCGCCGTCTAGCAAGCGCTTATGATCTTGGCTAGTGGCTAGTGGCAACACATTTTTGCCGTCTACCAGCACGATAAAGCTGGCCTCCTCGCCAATCAAAAATTCTTCAATCACAACACGGGCGCCAGCATTGCCGAGTTTGTTATCGGCCAACATCATGTCAACTGCACTGTGTGCTTCAGCTAAATTCATGGCAACCACCACGCCTTTACCGGCTGCTAAGCCATCAGCCTTAATGACAATCGGAGCGCCTTTTGCATCAATGTAGGCATGTGCCTCCAATGCATTTGAGAAGGTTTGGTAGTCGGCAGTGGGGATGCCGTGACGTTTCATGAATGCTTTAGAGAAGTCTTTAGAAGACTCCAATTGGGCGGCAAGTTGCGTGGGGCCAAAAATGCGTAATCCCTGGTTGCGGAAGACATCAACGATACCGGCAGCTAATGGCGCTTCTGGACCAACGACAGTTAAATGAATCTTTTCGCGTTTAGCAAAATCGGCCAATTCTTGAAGATCAGCAATTGGTAAGTTTTGAATGCCGGCAGCAGCCTGTTTTGCGGTAGCGGTTCCGCCATTGCCAGGGGCAACATAGACAGTTTGCACTTGCGGGGATTGTGCCAGCTTCCAGGCCAGTGCATGTTCACGTCCGCCGGATCCAATTAACAGAATTTTCATAGAGCTCTAGTTGATCAATAAAGTAGTGAGAAAGTGTTGCGCCTGGATTTATAGCGCCGCGTTTGAAAAGACCTCTTGAACATCGTCTAGATTTTCAAGCGCATCCAATAGTTTTTGCATGCTTTCAGCTTGCTCGCCTTCTAGGGTGATTTCATTTTCAGGGCGCATCGCTACCGTGGCTAACTCCGGTTTTAACCCAGCCTTTTCAAGGGCCTCTTGCACCTTTGAAAATTCTGGAACTGGTGTGAGCACTTCAAAAGAGCCATCATCGTGACTGATGACATCTTCAGCGCCTGCATCCAAGGCCACTTCCATGAGCTGATCCTCATTAGTGCCTGGACCAAAGAGCATTTGACCGCAATGTTTGAATAAAAAGGCCACCGATCCTTCGGTGCCCATATTCCCGCCATTCTTGGTAAACGCGTGACGTACTTCCGCAACGGTCCGAGTTCGGTTGTCGGTCATGCAATCGACGATGATGGCCGCTCCATTGATACCATAACCCTCATAGCGGATTTCTTCATAATTGACGCCTTCTAGTGAGCCGGTGCCGCGTTGGATCGCTCTTTGAACATTGTCATTGGGCATATTGGCATCTTTTGCCTTATCAATGGCAAGCCGCAAACGCGGGTTAGTGGCAATATCACCCCCGCCCAATTTGGCTGCAACAGTGATTTCTTTGATGAGTTTGGTCCAAATCTTCCCGCGCTTTTCGTCTTGACGACCTTTACGGTGTTGAATATTGGCCCATTTTGAGTGGCCGGCCATACTAGTAAGTCCTTTTGAATAATTTGGCTAGAAGTCTTCATTTTAAGGGCTTCTAGTTCAAATCGAGGTAGTGCCCCTTCATTTTTTGTTACACTCTCACCTCTTAGTTGCAACAAAGCAGATTTTCCACTGCAAACACCTGCCTCGGTGATGGAATTGGTAGACGTGCCGGACTCAAAATCCGGTGCCGCAAGGCGTGGCGGTTCGAGTCCGCCCCGAGGCACCATTTAACTACCCTAGTTGGCTAGTTTCCCCTCTAAAAAAGCAATTTAAATTTCATAGCTCTCAGCTTCGCTGGACATTGCTTGCTCAACGATTTTACGGGTCAGGGTTGGAGAAAACAGTTCAATGAAGGTGTAGACGAAGGAGCGAAGGTAGGCCCCTTGCTTTACTCCAAGGTGCGTTACATTGTTGCCAAATAAATGCCCTACGGGAATGACTTTGAGGTTTCGATCTCGATCAAGGTCATACGCAAGCCCCGATACGATTCCAACACCCATACCAGTTTCTACATACGTTTTAATTACATCCGCATCAATAGCCTCCAAAACAATATCCGGACTGATATTGCGTTGAGCAAAAGCAGCATCAATCTTGCTGCGTCCTGAAAACGCTTTGTCATAAGTAATGATGGGGTATTTACCAAGCTCCTCAAGGGTGACGCTTGCTTGGTTGAGCAAGGGGTGGCTTAGGGGCACCATCAGGACATGTTGCCATTGGTAGCCTGGCAATGCCAGGACACCAGCAGTATTGGCAATACCTTCGGTCGCGATAGCAATGTCTGCTCGATCATGAATAAGGAGCTCTGCTATTTGACCAGGGTTACCTTGCTGAATGCTCACGCGCACCTTGGGAAAGCGTTTGGTAAATTCCGTTAAGACCTTTGGTAACGCATAGCGAGCTTGTGTGTGGGTGGTGGCAATAACAAAGCTACCTTGATCTTGGCTGGCAAAGTCTTTTCCAACCCGTCTCAAGGTTTCTACCTCATCCAAGATGCGTTCGATTGAAATCAGAATGCGTTTTCCCGGCTCGGTCAGTGACCGTATACGCTTGCCATGGCGGCGGAAGATCTCTACCCCCAGCTCATCTTCTAGCTCAATAATGGCTTTTGAGACTCCGGGCTGGGAAGTGAAGAGGGCTTTAGCTGCCGTGGTGAGGTTGAAGTTTTGTCTTACCGCTTCACGTACAAAGCGAAATTGATGCAGGTTCATATTTAATCCAATCTATATATCCACATGGATATAGAAATTAAATTCTATATGAATTTGAGGTATTAGACCCGTGAAACTCGATTCAGGGCTACGAGTGCAAATAAAAAGTAAAGCAATGGGGGTGTTAGGGCAGTTAAGACAGCGGGCCATGAACCCAGAATGGCAATATTTGAAAAGAGAGAGTTAAAGAGTTGAAAGCTCATGCCCAGCATGATTCCGCCAAAGACTTTAATGCCCACGCTACCAGCCCGCACTTTAAGATATGCAAATGGCAATGCTAATGTCAGCATCACGAAAATGGTAAATGGGTAAACCACTTTTTTCCAAAAGGCGATGAGTTGACGATGCGCATCTTGGCGGTTTTCTTGTAAGTGTGAAATGAAGCGCCCCAAGCTGATGATCGACATTTTTTCAGGACTTACCAGGAGTACGCTCAAAATCTGCGGCGTGACTTCAGACTCTAGGGTCAGAATAGGGTGAGTGAGTGTTTGGGCTGAGTAGACCGGATTTAATGGATCGGTTTGCTTGGTTTCTTTGAAGCGGGTTTCTGTAACATCATCCAGAATCCATGTCCCGGAGTGATCGAATCGGCCCGATGCGGCAGTGCGGATCGATAGGAGGTGATAGTTCGCATCAAATTCATACATATGAATATTAAAGATCTCATTATCATTCTCAATTTTCCCAACATTGACATAGCGAACGCCTGGGCGGATGGGTCCTGCACCATCCTCATCTCGCAGTCGATCCTTGACCCAAACGCCGGTTTTAAATTCCGCTTCATATGCTGATCCTAGGGCTTTTACCCGAATTTGTTCGGACAGATGGTCTGTATAAGGGCCAACTACTTCACTGATTAGCAGGGTGAGGGCGATCAACGGTATAGAAATTTTTGCCAAGGTGATTACACCTCTTTTGACATCCAATCCAGCGATGCGCAAAATCGTGAATTCTGATTGGCTTGCCAGCATGGCGAAAACATAAATGCTACCAATTAAGCCAGCAATGGGGATGATCTCTGAAATCCGGCTGGGGGCTTTTAGTAAGACATGCAACAGTGCGAGAGCGAGGGTGTACTGACCCTTCACTGAGCCGAGCTCACCTAGGATGTCGAAAAATAAAAAGAGCGCAACTAAAGCAAATAGGATGAAAGTAAATGCCGCATAGATTTGTTTGGCTAAATAGCGCTCAAAAATATAGGGAAATAATAGTTTCATTTGCGAATCCGTCTAGCGGGCAATTGACGCTGCCACCATTTGAGTGATGGATTAATGCGGTTGCGAATTAATACAAACGCTAGAGCAAGTGCCAGAGCATGTATTGGCCAGATACCAACAAAGACCGGAATCTTTCCCTGAGAGACGAGATTTTGGGTGAGATTTAATAAATTGCTGTAGATCAGATAGAGGAGTACCGCGTAAAACATCGCTGTGTAATTCCCTAGCCGTGGGTTGACGTAGGCTAGGGGGATGGCAATCAGCACTAGCCCAAGGGCCATAATGGGCAAGCCAATGCGCCACAGCAGCTCAGCTCGATTAGCATTGTTGACCGATGGGCTAGGGTCGTTAGTTAGTAACTCCGTGACAGTTTTTTCGCGATCTCTTGGGGGCGGTTCAAGAGCCTCTTTGTTGCGGATTTTGGTGGAGTACTCATCAAACTCAAGAATGCGGAAGTCTGGCTGAGTGGGTTGTCCCTCATAGCGCCTGCCGTTGTTTAGTACGATAGATTTTTCACCGTGCTCCGAGTTTTGAATAAAGCCTGTGGCCGCGACCGCAATATTTAAGCGACCATTTTTGGAATCGGCAACAAAGATGTTCTTGACTTCACTCTTGTCTACATCCAGCTCTTCAATAAAAAAGACGCGGGGTGCTTTTGCGGACTCCTTAAATTGGCCTGCAGTGACCATGGAGACATCGTCGCGCTGTTGAAAACGCTGACTAATAATGGTCGATTCACGATTTGCCCATGGCCAAACAAACAGGGCCAGTAGGGCAATCACCACAATCAGCGGAGTGGAGAACTGCAAAATAGGGCGAATTAAGTTGCTAACGCTGAGGCCGCTGGCAAACCAGACAATCATTTCAGAGTCTTTGTACCAGCGGACTAAGACAATTAGCACTGCCACAAAGAGTGAAACGGTGAGAAGTACTGCGGTATAGCCCAGGGTGGCCAAGGCAATCAGAACAAAAGCATCTCTAGGGTTGACCGTACCGTTGGCGGCAAACCCCAAAATCCGAATGACCAAGGTTGTAATCATGATGGTGATCAAAACCAGAAACACGCCGCCTGTAGTAAAGCTGAGCTCGCGACGAAGGGCTTGGTTAAAAATCATGATGTCTTGCGAGTTTCAGTGGGCAGGGTGATTTACGGGAATTTGCAGTTTATTGGTTAGGGAAAGGCAATTGCCCCCATGTCGGAGGATAATGGATAAAAATTCATTTACCCTCTTGAATTGACTTAAATACTGACCTAATCATCATGACTATTCAATTTAGCAGCAAGATTTTCCCCAAAGCCGATCTTTTGAGCCCAAGGGCACTCAAATCCAGCCTTTCTATATTGCTTGCTCAGCCCGCCGACTGCCTCGTTTTGGCTTATTCCAAGGCGGATTTAGCTGCGCTTGCGGGTGGCAGGGCCAAGATGGGTTTGTTGGCTGAATTGGATCGTCTATTGGGTGGCTCGGTGACACGCGCTAAACAATTGGGTGACCTAGAGGGTGCGCAGGCATCGGTTTGTATTTTGAGGGCTGAGCAATCCTGGTCGGCTGGTGGCATCAAAGCCAGCCGTATTGCGTTGGTTTCTTTGGGCGAGCTTGGAAAAACTAACACTTCGCAGCCATTCGATGTTTATGCAAAGATCGCTCGCGCTGCTTTAAAGAGCCTAAGCGGTGGATCCATCAAATCGGCTTTGTGGTATGCCCCAAGCTTTTCAGGGGATGCTCAGTCTGAGCATTTGGCGCAAGAGGTTCGCCTAGCCATTCAATATGCTGGCGACCAAGCTTATCGTTTTGGCGTGCGTCAGCCCGCTATGAAATTTAAAGCTAAAGATCAGGCCGATCCTTTTGAGCGCCTCATTTTTGCGGGCAATGATGTTTGTGCGCGTGATTTAAAGTCTGCCGTAGCAGAGGGAATTGCACTGGTTGAGGGGATGAATTTGGCAAAGGACTTGGGCAATTTGCCTCCCAATATTTGCACCCCCACTTACCTTGGTAAGACTGCCCAGGGCTTGGCCAAGAAGAGCGCTCTTAAAGTAGAGGTCCTGGGGCAAAAACAAATTGAAGCGTTAGGGATGGGCTCATTCCTTTCAGTGGCAAAGGGGTCAGATACGCCGCCACAATTCATTGTGATGCGTCATCAGGGTGGTAAAGCGGGAGACGCTCCCATTGTGTTGGTGGGCAAGGGGATTACCTTTGATACTGGAGGCATTTCTCTGAAGCCCGGTGAGGCGATGGATGAAATGAAGTACGACATGTGTGGAGCTGCCTCGGTGATCGGAACGCTTTATGCAGTAGCGTTGATGAAGCTGAAAAAAAATGTCATTGGTGTGGTTCCTACTTGTGAAAATATGCCTTCAGGTGGTGCTACTCGTCCGGGCGACATTGTGAAAAGTATGTCTGGACAAACCATTGAAATATTGAATACCGATGCTGAGGGACGACTTATTTTGTGCGACGCATTAACGTATGTTGAGCGCTTTAAACCAAAGGCGGTGATTGATGTAGCCACTCTAACGGGGGCTTGTGTTATTGCCTTGGGGCATATTCATAGTGGATTATTTTCTGATGACGATGCTTTGGCGGATGCCTTAAGTAAAGCAGGTAAGACTTCTTTGGATACGGTTTGGCGTTTGCCTCTCGATGCTGCTTATCATGAGCAGTTGAAATCCAATTTTGCCGATGTTGCTAATATTGGCGGGCGACCTGCCGGTAGCATTACTGCCGCCTGTTTCCTCTCTCGCTTTACTGAGAAGTACAAGTGGGCGCATTTGGATATTGCTGGTACTGCTTGGAAAAGTGGTGCTGCTAAGGGCGCTACTGGTCGTCCAGTGCCGCTGCTGCTAAATTACTTGCTTGAGCAGAAATAAGTAATCAACGGCATGGCTCGCATCGATTTTCATAGCAATGTTGGCAATAAGTTGGAGTACGCTTGCCGTCTCGCTCGCAAGATTTGGAGTGGCACCCAAGAGGGTGAACCGGTGCGAAACATTGTGATGGTTGGCGAAAGAGTTGATTTGCAACAGCTCGATGAATTGCTTTGGGCATTTAGCTCTACCGATTTCTTGCCCCATTGTTTTGCAGGCGACGAGGCTGCCGCAGAGACGCCCATCGTATTGGTCGATGATTTTTCCTCGCCAGCGCTAAATACCCTCCCTCACGCTGATGTCTTGATCCATTTGGGCATGCGCATGCCGCAGGATGTGCCTGCGCTAGTGGCCCGCTTTCCTCGAATTGTAGAAGTGGTTACGGTCGATGAGGGTGAGCGTTTAGCTGGTCGGGAGCGCTATAAGGCCTATCGCGAGTTAGGCCATGAATTACATAATTTTGATCAATCCAAAAGTTAGTCTCTCATCCACATGTTGATTTATCCCCAGTTTGATCCCGTCGCCATTCGCATTGGCTCTTTTGCGATTCATTGGTATGGCGTAATGTATCTTCTCGCTTTTTCGCAGTTCTTATTATTGGGTCGCTTGCGCATTCGTATGCCGCAATACCAAGCATTGGGCTGGAGTTATAAAGATCTTGAGGATCTGCTGTTTGCTGGTGTTCTCGGTGTGGTGCTCGGCGGTCGGCTTGGTTATGTTCTGTTCTATCTTCCCGGCTTTTATTTGTCTCATCCTTTGAGTATTTTTAAAGTTTGGGAGGGTGGCATGTCCTTTCATGGTGGACTATTGGGGGTATTGGTTGCGCTTCTTTGGTTTGCCTACAAGCGGAAGACAACTTTTTTAGTGATTAGTGATTTGGTTGCGCCCCTTGTGCCATTTGGTCTGGCATTTGGTCGATTGGGCAATTTTATTAATGGTGAGTTATGGGGTAGGCCAACGGATTTGCCGTGGGGAATGGTCTTTCCAATGGTCGATGCATTGCCACGCCATCCTTCGCAAATCTATCAATTATTGGGCGAAGGGGTATTGCTCGGCCTAGTTTTGTGGGTATACGCAAGTAAACCGCGCCGGATTGGCCAGGTTTCAGGCCTCTTTCTGTTGGGGTATGGGGTTTGCCGCTTCTTGGCTGAGTTTGCTCGTGAGCCTGATGCATTCCTGGGGCTGCTGGGCTTAGGTTTATCAATGGGGCAATGGCTTTCGTTACCCATGATTCTGGTTGGTCTAGTGTTGCTCGCCACTTCCAAGCGTACCTTGGTGCAATGAAATTTCGAAAGAGTCTTGTCTAGCGATGCTCAATGACGAAGTGACATTACGAAAATTAGAAATTCTGTGCTCCTTCGTGAGGACTGGGAGCCTGGCAAAAACCGCCGATGAATTGCAACTGAGCTCCGTCAGTATTCATAAGGCATTGCACTCCCTTGAGGATGGGATTGCTTGTCCCTTATTTATTCGAGAGGGTCGACTGTTAAAACCGCTGCCGACAGCGCTCTATCTTGCGGAAAGCGCAACCGATTTATTGGTTGAGGTTGAGAGAATTGTCAAGCGCACGCGATCGAAGGCTGGTATTGAAGCTGGTCAAATTCGCCTGGGCTCCATGTATTCTTTAACGGCTAACATTGTTCCAAAGTTGATCATGGGGACAAAAATTCGGCGCCCAGATTTGGATATTGATTTATTTTTGGGGTCGAATGAGGATTTGATGAAGAAGCTGTTTGAGGGCAGTATTGAGGCCATCATGATTGCCACCCCATCTACCGATCTTCCGGATGAGATTCAAGTAGTTCCTTTATTTGAGGATCGCCTATTTTTGGCATCCTCGAAAGGAGAAAAGCCTAAGCATGCGCAAATCGATATGGCCGAGTATCGGGATGAAAAGTTTTTAACTCTGCACGATGGCTTTGCTACCACTTCTGGTTTCTATGAGGTATTTGAGCTAGCAGGCTATCAGCCCAATTTAGTGATGAAGGTAGGCGATATCTTCTCGTTGATGAATATGGTTGCCAGTGGAATGGGGCGATCTATTCTGCCTGGCCGAGTCAAGGCATTAATGGGGGATTCAATCGAATTCACCCCCTTGTTGGGTAAGTATGAAGTGATTCAGCGGATAGCCTTAATCTATCTAACGGTTAATGAATCGAACCCCAACATATTGGCCTTGGCTGCTGAAGCCCGTATGTTGCATCGCAATAATAAGTAATTTCCCTGATTCATCTCTCTAGACTATTAACCAAAAGTTAATGTAAATGAACTCAAGTTAATTGATTTTGGCTTTGGGGGTCTTTACATTGGTTTGAATTCATTCATTCTGTGAGAGATCACCACCCATGTTGGAAAAGTTGGCTAAAGCTCGTAATTTGTCGAAAGCAAATAATGCGATAAAGCGCTTGATTTCGGAGCGAGGTGAATCGAATGCTGTCAGCATGGCAGATGATGTAGTGAATAACTACCGTAAGCTTGCTAAAGACCAATATGTTGCGTTCTTTACGTACTTGTTTGAAAAGCTCAATCCGGATGCTACATCGGTCATGCAGGCTGCCCAAAATTACGTAGCAGAATCAAACGCGCGCAATTACATTCGCCTCCAAAAAGTGGTGGAGTCTCCACGTCAAGAGTTATTTCGTCGCCTCAATCGCGCCAGCCAGGGAACTGCTGCAGTGGTGCAAATGCGGCGCGATCTCTTGCAAATTTTGGATAAGAAGCCGGAACTGACTGCAGTCGATTACGACATGCGTCATTTGCTGTCTTCCTGGTTTAATCCGGGCTTCTTAAAAATGCATCGGGTCGATTGGAAGTCGCCTGCTGAAGTCTTAGAAAAACTCATTCAGCATGAAGCGGTTCATGCAATTGATGGTTGGGATGATTTGCGTCGTCGCTTGCAGCCAGATCGTCGTTGCTTTGCCTTTTTTCACCCTCAATTGCCTAGTGAGCCATTGATATTCGTTGAAGTAGCGCTTCTTCCGGAAATTCCTACGGTAATTACACCACTAGTGGATAAGAAGGCGGAAACGCTAGATCAGCCATCACAGTTCAAGGTTGCAGTGTTTTATTCCATTAGTAATTGCGAGCCTGGTTTGCGTGGCGTATCCATGGGTAACTTCTTAATTAAGCGGGTGGCCGAGCAGTTGCAAGCGGAGTTCCCAACCTTAAAAACATTTGTGACGCTTTCACCAATTCCTGGATTGATTGATTGGATAGCGGCAGGTGCCAATTTGGGTGATGGCGTTCCGGCCGATCGCTTAAAGCCAGCAGTGAAGGTTGCGCGTGATCAAGCCTTGGGTGCACTGAAGTTGGAAACGCAATCCTGGAGTGAGCGTTTAAGTGCTGGTTGGCATCCCGATCAAGCTTCTGAAAAAGAGCGAGATGCATTGCTGTGTTTGGCCAGTATTTATTTGGGATTGGCATCCACTGGACGAGATGGCAATCCAGTCGCTAAATTCCATTTGGGCAATGGCGCTAAATTGCATTTAATTAATTGGGCTGGCGATCTTTCTCGTAAGGGTTTGCGCCAGTCAGCAGGTTTGATGGTGAATTATTTGTACGATTTGGGTGCGGTGGAGGAGAACCATGAGCGATTTGCTAACGGAGAAATCGTGTACTCAAAAGCAGTAGGGCGTTTGATGACCAAATAGCACCCGGAGAGGTGCTGGTCACTCATGCTTCAATGATTGGTAGTACATTAGTAATCTCGCGGTTTGATGCGGATTACATTTAATAAAAATAGTTTGAGGAGATTACTATGTCGGACACTAAGGAAATTAGCCAATTACGTCGTCAGATTTTGATGGGGGCCGCCGCAACATCCATTGCCGGTTATAACTTGCCTACCATGGCGCAAGGTAATGCTCGAGTTTTAAAAATCTCGCATCAATTCCCTAGTGGGACCGATTTCCGTGATCGTCTTTGCAAGAAGTTTGCAGATGAAGTTGAAAAGCGCACCAAGGGAGCATTGAAGTTTGAAATCTACCCTCAGCATTCCTTAATGAAGACTAAGGCGCAATTTAGTGCTTTGCGCAAAGGGGCATTAGATTTCTCTTTCTATCCACTTCCTTATGCTGCCACTGAAGTAGTTGAAGCGAATATTGGCTTAATGCCTGGCTTGGTGACGAGTTATGAGCAGGGTGCACGCTGGAAAACTGCAGAGGTTGGAAAAATTCTCAATAAAATCATGCTGGAAAAGGGTGTGGTCTTGGTTAGTTGGGTCTGGCAGGCTGGCGGAGTTGCCACATCTTCGAATCATCCCATTATCTTGCCTGATGACATCAAGGGTGTGAAGGTGCGCGGTGGAAGTCGAGCATTTGATTTAATGCTCAAGGAGGCTGGTGGATCTGTCATGACTTCAATCGGCTCAGATGAAACTTACCAGGCCATGCAATCTGGCGCGTTGGAGGCGGTATACACCTCTTCGGCCAGCTTGATGTCCTTTAAGATCCAAGAATTATCCAAAAACTTTACCAGCGCTAAAGGCAAGTCTTACTGGTACATGATGGAGCCTTTAATGATGTCCAAGATGGTGTTTGATACGCTAACCAAAGAGCAGCAAGACATCATCATGTCTGTTGGTGCTGATATGGAAAAGTTTGGCACGGAATCGGCTAAGTTGGACGATATTAATGCTGCTATTTACTTTGCTAAGGGTGGTAACAAAATCTATCAGTTGGATGGCCCGCAAGTGGATAAATGGCGTGCTGTTGCCAAGCCATCCGCTTGGAAAGATTTTGCCGATAAGAATGAAACCTGTGCGGCAATGATGCGTTCAGCTGAAGCATTGTCTTAAAAATGCTGATGCTCTTGTTTAGGCGCGCCGACAGCGCAATGTCGGCGCTAAACCGTTTCATTATTGTGCTTGGGGCAATTTCCTTGCTGGCAGCTGCCCTAATTTTGAGTTGGAGCGTATTGGCGCGCGCTCTGTTTCATATTCCAACTGAATGGCAGGATGAAGCATCGCTGTTTTGCCTGGTTGGAACCACCTTTATTTGTGCGGCGTATGTGCAAGAAAAGCGTGGCCACATTGGCATCTCCGCTTTAGAGGGGTTGATGCC
>Ga0316220_1003228_pt1 | contig 13911 bp, 8 predicted proteins | sample TBH18005metaG_FD_203632 | JGI IMG/M metagenome (GOLD analysis project Ga0316220, IMG submission 203632) | Freshwater microbial communities from Trout Bog Lake, Wisconsin, USA - TBH18005 | ecosystem: Environmental > Aquatic > Freshwater > Lake > Hypolimnion/Profundal zone | place: USA: Wisconsin...
CTGCCGTATTTGCTGCCTGAGCGGCATCGGTAGGAGCAGATTCTGCATTGCTTGGAGCGAAGCCGAATACATCGGCATTCTCTGTAAGCCATGCGTCTACCTGCTCTGGCGTACTTACATCGCCAGGTATGAACTTGGCTACCTTGTCAGGCACGCCTTTAGTTGCCAATACTTCTTTGACGCTTCGTGAGCGAAGATCGGATTGGATCTGATTTAACTGCTCAGCCAATTCCTTCTTTTCACGTTCCGCACGCTTTAAAGCCTTGCGTAGATTTGCTGGACCATTCGGATCTGCCTGTTGAGGTGCTTCCTCAAGGTCAAAATCGTCTTCGTCATCTTCATATTGGTTTGCCATTTAGGCACTCCCTTTCGTTGTCGGATTGCGTAAGCCTCAACATTTCCCAGGGGAAGGAGTGTTGGCTCTTACTACCAGTCTAAATACACACCATCGGCGCTGGTAAGCCGTGATGGAACCTATTTAACTTAAGCCGCTTGTGTCTCGTAGACCTAGGCTGCCTGTGGCAGCACCAGCAGATCCGCTAAAGGCGGATGTTTCTTGAGTCTTAAGCAAGTTAAGTGCTTGCGTTGCTTGGGCCGCTGATTGTCCACCAACTGTTGTGCCAAAGGTTGAAGCCTGAAGGGCTTGACCAACTTGGCCTGCTGGCAAATAAGCGGTGCCATAACGGCCAGCGATTGATTGCAATCCCGGCTCTTGTGTTGCGATTGTCTGGAAATTCTGTGCTGCTTGAGATTGTGTAACACCCATTGAAGCCAATTGCTCGCCAGTTAGATTGCCACCTGTTAGACCAAGTGTCTGGATGTTAACGCCTTGACGGGCTGCTTCAGCAGACAGTTGGGCGGCATTTACTTGACGTAAAATCTGTGGTGCTGCAGTTGTAGAATCAAGGATATGACCTACCATGTCAGATGTTGAAAGACCATACAATTGCTGCAATTGCTGAGTAACATAAGGATCAGCATTTTGAATAACTGTATTTGCAGCGTTAATACGGTCTTGCATTTCAATTGGAGAAACATCTGCAGCCATAAGATTTGCAATTGACTGAGGCGATGAAAACTCTGAAGCCAAACCTGCAGCATCTGCAACTTGACGGTAAGACTGTTCTGTAGCAAGATAATCCGCTGGAGAAAGCACTGGCAAGCCTTGTGCAATACGAGCAGCATTTGCTGGAAAACGAGCCTGGTATGCAACTGCTAAAGGATTTGTGCTTTTTGGATCTTCAGCGATAAGAGTGATTTGATTTGCATCATAACCCTGTTGAACCATTGATGTAATGGCTTTAGCAATATCTCCGCCAAGACCATAAGCATTAAATGTGGCTACAAGCGCATCAATAGCACCTTGTTGCGCAGATGTAATAGTGTTGGGTGGCACTACAACTGCACCGCCACCGCCACCACCACCTGCAGTTGGAGCAACTACTTGGTTGCCGTTTACTGTGCCACCAATTGCTTGGGCAACTGCCGTAGCATTGGCTACTTTACCAGCGGCTTCTGCTGTTGCTGATGATCCAGCAGGGGCAAGATTAATTGATGCCAATGCAGCATTAATAGCATCCATGTCTGAAGCATTAGAAGCATTAAATGCGTTATTGTTTGAAATTTGTACTGCTGCTGCTTGAGCAGGAGTCTGATAATCTAAAGCAACTTGTTGATCGTTGTTGTATGATGCCATTATCCCATCAACCCCCAATTCTTGAGTATTTGTGAACCAGCATCTGCAATTTGATTATGAGCATCTGTGGTGTATTGCCAAGTTGGATCTTGGCGAAGTTGATTTTCAAACTGCCAAATTGGCATAGGTTGAGAAGTACCATCTGGTGATGTTGTTAGACCAGTTGCCATTTTGATATATTTATTGTTGGCAAGATCAACGGTATTTGGGTTAGTGCCAAGAATATTTTGCATAGATGTAAGATAAGGATCAACAAGGCTTTTAAGCGTTTGTCCGCCATTGATCTTGTCTGAATAAGCAGACCAGTTGCTAGCAGCCTTTGACTTAAGGTCATTCTGCCAATAATCAAGATTGGTTGATTTATCGTTAACGCTGTTGACTGCGTTGTTAATATAATCGTCAGTAACATTGATGCCTTGAGACTGAGCATAGTTGCGCAATTGAGTAGCAGCATCTACGCCAAGACCTTGTGCGCCACCTGTAAGCGGTGCTTTTGCAGCAATGGCTGCTAGGGCTACTTGCTTTTGGAAAGCATCTTGTTGTTCTGAACTACCAAAATATGATGAATCGTAAGCGTCATAAAGAGACTTTGTTGCTGTGTCTGTGACAGTTGCATCGTCTAATTGATAGCCAAGTTGCTTAGCCATGTTGCGAACATCTTGTTCACGGTTGCTAAGCGAATCTGCCCAGGCTGTATTGGCCTGTGTGTATTGAGCAATAGATGCTTGAAGGCCTTGAGCCTTAACACCAGTTGTTGGATCTGAATACCAACTAGCCTGCTCAAGAGCATTGTTAAATGCTTCTGGGCTAGCACCTGGGTCAAGTAATTTATTGGCAATTGCATTGTCAAGGAATTGATGCCTATCGCCCTTAACAACTTCACCAGTTACAGGATCAAGCGTGTCGCCCTTGGTCCAAAATGTCCATGCTCCAGCATAATTCTTGGCAAGTACTTTTTCTGTATCGGCACCAGGAGCAAGTGAGCCAGCAGGCAATAAAGCGCCTACTTCTGTACTAGCGCCACCACCAAGTTTTGTTGGATCTGGTTTTGCTGGTGTTGGTGCAGGTGTTTTTACCTTTGGTGCATTAGCACCTGGCTTGCCGCCATTAGCCAACGGTGACTTTGCTGCAGGTTTTTGAGGTGTAGTAGCCATTATAGTGTACCTGTATCTGCTTTAGCCTTAGCCTGTAGCATGTCAAATGCTTGACCTGCGGCTTGGTAAGCCTTATAGTCACCAGACTGTTGAATCTGGTTTTGAATATAAGCCTGCTCTGTAAGATTGTTTGCCGTGCTAGTATCCGTTGTGTTGGCTTTTAACAAGCCTGTAAGGCTGCCAGGTTTTGGAAGATATGTAGCAGTATTAACACCAGATGATGTTGGATTGGCTGCAGCGTACTTTAGATACTGGCCTGTGTAATAATCAATTTCAGATTGCGTAGCGCCACGTCCAAGATATGTATCAAACATATCGTTGATAACTTTTTGACTAGCCTGAATATTTGGTTGATCAAAAGACTTGCTCCAGCCGCTGGTATTAATGGCATAAGGGTTTGTTGTTCCATTTAACCTGCCAATGTCTGCAGTAAGATTAGAACCGATGGGAACAGGAGCCGTACCAGAACGAGCCAAATCTTCTTTTTGCAAATATCTTGCTAATGCAAAATTGTCATTAGTATCCCAACCAGTTTTAGATGGTTTAGAAGCGCCATAAATGCCTAAATTTGAAAGAGCGGTTTTTAAACCATCTAAATTTGAATTGGGATTTTGCGCCAATGTATTAACTGTTTCAAGGATTTGACTACCTGTTAAAACACCTTTAATAGCGTTGCCATTTTGATCGTAAATTGGCAAACCAGAAGTATCAAATGAATTTTTAACATAATCGCTATTGCTTAAACCAGGTACTGAAGCGGTGCCAGATGGCAAACCTGCAGCAAGTCCAGCACCAGCAGAGCCAAAAGCACCTGCGGCACTAGTAGTGCCAGCGGTGCTAGAACTACCAGCAGTACCAAATGCACCACCAGGAATACCAGTGTTAACCAATGTTCCACCAGTAGTGGCAGTACTACCTGGCACCACTCTTTTGAACTTAGTTACCATTATTGGGTAATCCCTTCAATTGGACCTAATTGAGATGCATAGAACTTTTTATAAAACGCATCAAATTGTGGATCATGTTCCGCTGCGTAGATAGCCGCTGGGCGAAGCGTATTTTGAATGTACGCCCACATGCTGCTATCGGTTGCACTTGAAGTAGAAAGATTTAACTTATTGACTACTTGGTCTGCAACTGTGCGAAATGTATTGTAAATTGCATACTTGGCAGGATCTTTAACCTGAAGATTGCTCATGAACTTATCTGAAGCAAGTTTAAGATCATTGTAAATCTTTGTGCCAGCCGCTGCGCTGTAGGCAGGGTATTTAGCGTTTACCCATTCATCAATGCTGTTGCTATCCACAGGCTTGCCTTGAGCAATTTGTGGCACCCATGAAGCCTTAGGCCAGGTAATTTTATCTGCTGTTGACAATGAGCGGTTACGCTCAATAACTGCTGCAACCTGTGTTTTGATTGCTGCCTTAAGAGCATATCCAGCAGTTTGCTGACCTTGGTCAGAAAGTGTTGTTTGATAGATAGGCGTTTTTACTGTGCCTAACCAATTGCCCACATGCTGCATAGCATTTTCAGCAGTCCAAGTGCTTACCTTTGCAGTCTCTGTCAATCCACCGCTAAATGGCATATTTGCATTTGTGCCATAGATAAGTGAATTTAATTCACCTAGTGCTGGAATAAGTGCGCCAACAATCTTGACTGCTTGCTCAGCGTTTGGTGGGGTAATTTGCTGTGGACCTACAAGGTTCATGATTTGGCTAAAGTATGGAACGTTAATACCACCTAGTTGACCCAAACCAGTACCATGTGAAAGCGCATTTAATCCTTGCAACTGTTGCAATAATGGCATATGGTTTTGAAACCATTGCCCAATTTTATTGTTGTTGTTCTGTAAATTGTACAGGTGTAAGCCAGCGTTTATTAACTGTGCTTGGCCAGGATTATCTAGCAAATAACCGCCCATGATCTTATACAGACTCTTGTTAAAAGAAAATGGGTAAAAGATGGTGTTGACTGTACGCTCTGCAGCGCTACGTCCGCCATAACTATTGATTTTGTCAATTGTCTTAGCAATAGTTGCATCATCCATGCCTTGCGCTTCTAGATGCAAAGCCTGCCAAGCCATGTTATGGGCTGGGTTGTAGATGTTAAATACATCGTTAGAATTGAGCAACTTGTCAAAAGGCTCAAGATCCTTAGCCTGACGGTAGGCGTCTGGCTGTACACGGGACAAGATATTCATGCCCTTTTCAAAGGTGCCTTGGTCAATCATGGCACGCAGTGGGCTTGGTGTGGCAGGTACGCCTTGCGTCGCTGCCTTCAACTGTGTCTTGACTAGACGCTCATAAGAAAACTTTGGGTTGTAATCAAAACGAAACTTGTCGCGTAGACGGAATAGATCATTTGGCAAAGACGCGCCAGTATTCATCATGCTTGCAATTGGTCCGCGATTGATGACCTTATCAAGCAAAGGATGGCTGCCCAAAAAAGACATTGTCGCGTTGTGAGCCATACCACCAGAAGCACGAATCATGTCTTCCAACTTGCTAATACCCAAATAAGTGCTTGGAGCCTTAGCACGGCCCATAAGATAGGCGTTGTATAGCCTCTCCGCTTCTTCCTTGGTATAGCGTGGTACGCCTGCTGTAGCGTCATTAACGGCTGCTTCAACGGCAGTTAATGGACGTTGTGCAGCCTGGATAAACTGCTTACGACTAAGGTCTGAAAGGCTGAACTGACGTTCAAAAGTATCCTGCATTTCGCGCAGGATTCCTTTCTTTTTTTCCTCAATTTCTGCTGGTGATAGATCAGATACATCACCCATCATACGCTCAACCATTTTGGCTTGGCGATTCTTGCTTAATCCAAACAAAGCATTCTGCATGCTATTTGGCTTAAGGTTTGCATCTTGGAGTAGGCGAGTAAGAAAGTTTGCTCCATTGTCTCCAGGTGCAGCAATAACGCCACCTTTTGGACCTTTGTTAAACACACGATCAAATTCACGCTGAATAGCAAGACGACGAGTATTGCCTACATAACGGTCATCAACGTTGCTCATATTAAATCCAAGAGCAGTTGCAACCTTTGCCATTGCTTTTGTACGGGCTTGAATAGCCACTTGTGGAAGCATTGGTGGCTCATATGAATGGCCAATATCTGTACCAAGAACTGGGCGATAGCCTAAAGCATCTGCTTTGGCAACGATGTTCTTTAGTTCTTCTGGAGCATCCAAAGGCAATTTAGCCTCTGATGCAAGAGTGTGTGACTTGCGCCATAACATAGAAGCAAGTTCAACTGGATCAAGGTTGTTTAGTTCTTCTGGACGAATGCCCAAATCGCTAACCAATGTCTTGATAACTGGAGCAGCAATCTTCTCTGCACCACCAGCATAATTTGTCATGTTAGGCAACTTGCCTGAGTAATTCTCAGAGCGTGCTTCAAACTGCAACTGCGCACGAGCGGCATCTACATCATCTTTGTAGCCAGCCTTAGACAAGGCCTTAAAAGCCTTTGATGCAACATTCTGTGCATCTTGCTGGATAACAGTATCTTTGGCAGCCCAGCCAAGGGAGCCAAGTGGGTTGATGTTGTTATGCACAAGATATGCAGGGGTTAACTTTTCTGCACTAAGTGCAGGATCAAGTTTAGTCAAAGTTGAACGAGTAGTGCTTGGGCGCATGGAATACTCAGCAAGCCCTTTTTCGTTAGCGTACTTTACGCCAGCATAGTTGTTTTCATGCATGACGCTATCTGTAACGCCACGTACACGATCAGCGATTGAAGCCTCATCAAGTACGCCACCTGCTCTAAGAGCAGAACGGTATGCTTCAAGAATCTGTTGGCCATTAGAAAAGCCTTCGTCTGTAACAAGACGACGCAACTTCTTGTATGCAGAAGAATAACTAGATGGATCTTTTTTAACAATTTTTCCATCTGGCATAGTCTTTTGTAGACCAAGTTCTTCACGTGCTTGTTGGACTACTGGGTTTTTAGCGTCTACAACGCCTTTAGAACCGTATAATGATTGCAACTTTTGACGGATAACCTGTGAAGGTTGGTTAACATAACCTTTGTCTGTAAGATCAAGAATCTTTGCTGGCTCACCTTGTGCTGGCATATGAGTAAGATTGTAGATATTGCCATGCTTGTAAGCAGCCACACGCTCATCAGCGGTTGCCTTGATGCCCGTTGAATACATATTGCCCGTGCTTAACTTCTGAGAATCAGGGGCAGACTCAACTACATTGCGGTTGAAATGATAAAGAGTTGGGAATGATTTGCCAGTATCTGTCTTTGGCAAAGGCTTGCCCGCAAGCAAAGCCTTTTGAATTTCTTTAGGATCAATGCCTTCTCCACCAGTTGCACCAGCAAAAGGTGCATGGTTGAGGCGAGAATCCTCAGCAAGCATCTTGGCTTGCAAATCCCGAATGTTGTTTGCAGCCTGTGAACCAAAGAAAAGGTTACGATATTCAGGGCTGTAAGCCTTGCTTGTTGCAGCCTTTAGATCAAAGATTCTTTGTAGACCAGCATAGAACTTGGTCTTATCTTTATCAGAAATGTCAAAGGAACCACGCTCTGTATTGGCAGCAAAACTTGAAAGATAGCCGTTATAGTTCTTGTAAAAATGCTGAACTAGTAATGGTTGTTGGCTAACCAAAGATTCGCGGGCTGCGCTGAGCAGATCAGGATCTGCCGCTGCTTCATGCTCTGCAGCCTGATAAGCCTTGTTATATTCCTCAGATCCTACATCTAGTGCAGAACCTTTCATAACGTTATCAGCATGGTGGCTAATAGCAAACTTGTTAATATTATCTGTAAGCCAACTATTGACATTTTCTTCGCCAAGTTTGGAATACATATCTTGAAGATCAAGACCCATTGATGTATGAAGAATATGATCCATGCCAAGCAAAGAGGTAGCATGAACTGCTGGATCCATTGTTTTATTAATAAAGTTGCCAACAGTTTGGCTAGGCTTGCCTACACCTTCAGGTGCGCCAACAAGTCCGCCAAGAATATCAAGTCCTGTGCCTACTGGTCCTTCAATACCATTAAAGTTTGAAGTAAGGTAAGGCGTATCAATGTTATCTTTATTCCAGTTGTTCTGTAAAGCCTGCTTGCCCATGTAGGCAAGACCAAACTTAGAACCAGCAGATTGAACTTGCTTGCCAAGTTGAACCAAAGGAATACGTCCGCGTTGAGCCAGTGCGTTACGGAACTTGTAATATATTCCATTCTCGTCTGGCAAAGCGTCAATTACTGGCGTAATGCGATTGAGAATTGGATTAGACAAACGCAATGGGTTGAACTTGCCAGCAGTAAGCAATTTAGATGTTAAGAAGCCAGAGGCTTGTCCGCCTTCTGTGCGGTACAAAGAATTGGCAATTGTAAACTTAGGAGCATTTGCATAGGTAGCATCGAGTGATGGTGTAAGAAAGTTTTTAACAGTTGCGCCTGCAGCATCTTTTTCAAAAGCAGAACTTAGTATCTCACTAGCGCCTTTAACAAAGGTACCCTTTGCCATACCAGACATGCTAAAGAGCATGGCCATGTTGCTGGCATCAATTAATTGGCTGCCAATGGTATTGCTTTTAAGAAATTCTGTAGGGTTAATCTTGTTTGCTTGGTTACGACCAGCATTCTCAACGTTGGTTGCGTACTGTGCGCCAAGATTTTCAACAGCAGCAGAGGCTTGCTTGCCATAAAGTGCGCCTTGGATACCGCCAGATGTTTTAGCAGCGTCTTCTACAAGTGCTGCAACGGCAGAGCGTACTTCAGCAGGAACAGATTTAACATAGTTAATCGCTGCTTTAAGGTAAAAGTCTGGTGAAATTGCGTGCATAACATTGCCCCAGAACTTCATGGAGTCAACGTTTCCTACGCCTGGCTTAGTTGTTTGATCGTAAAGGTATTGGCTATGGGCTGTATTCCAGCCTGAATCCCAAGTGCCGCTAATAGGCAAGTTTGTGCCATATCCTTGTGCTTGCATCTTGGTTTGAATTTCAGCAATAGTGTCTGTGCTGATTGGTGGTGCGCCATGCGCAAGATGTACAGCCGCTGCAATGGCTGTAAATGGATCTGGAATAGATGCAGTCTCAGGTGTAGACATAACAGTTGTAGCAGGTGCGCCAGCAGCCTTAAAAGCGCTGTCGTAAACTTTTGCCGTGTTAACTACATTCTCGGTGCTGCCGCCCTTAAGGGCTAGTTGCGCTTGAACCAATGGATCAATATGTGTCAATCCATTAGCAGCAAGACCATCAAGGTTGTTGGCAAATGCCAATGCCGATGGTAGTGGTGCTGGGTTGGTAGCGTCAGATGGTGTAGGTGCAGGCGTTTGCGTGCTATCTGGCGTGGGAGTTGGCTGTGGTGTCGGTGACATCATAGACATTATTTACCTACTTGGTTATTTACATGCGCTTGAAGTACGTTACGGATGCTCTTAACTTGTGTAGATACATTGTCTCCTAGTGAATTAAGCAATGCAAGTGCACTAACAAAGCCGTTGTTTTGTGCTGGATTAGGAAGCGATGAAGCATCTGGTCCAGGTCCGCTATTTGCTCCTGCTGTAACAGGCTCTTGCGGACGATTTGATGGTGCAAACAATGGTGTTGCTTGTTGACCAAGTGCAGCCAAAGGGTTGCCCTGAGGTTGCGCTGGACCTGCTGGTGCTGCTGTAGTTGTTTGACCCATTGGTTGGTTTGTTACCCCAGCCATTGGTGCCGATGCTTGCAGGTTCATTAGATCTTGTCCATCCCCATAGTTAGGCATGCCTGAGACATAACGAAGTGCTTGCTTTGATGCTGGTCCGCCATCTGTTCTTTTGCTCATAGAGCCTGGGCCTGAAATCATGGCTGGTTTTGCTGGTGCTTGATAGCCGCCTTTACCTGCCATATTTATTCACCCTCTTTTAATGTTTCGATGGTCCGAGCCGCATACTCGTGAAACGATTTTTTATCATCCACGAAACTTGCTTGCGTGTCTAACATATGCGTTAGAATTTGAAAAAAGTTAGATCCTACATCGCATATATCGGATGCAGTTGATGCGAACAGGGCAAATACATCCCACTTGCTTAGGCTTGTAGGCGCTTTGCCCTGCTCGTCGTTATTCAATTATGAACGAGGCTTTCCTGCTTCAGTTCCTGAACCGCGTGTGCCTGATGGCTGTACAGTGAACTTGATGTCTGACATGCCTGTTGACTTGACAGATGGTGCCTTCTGGATGCCTGTCTTCTGTGTAACTGCATCAGATGATCCATGTCCACCCTGATTTTTAGGTGAAGGAACCTTTGTTGTTAATGATGACTTAAGTGTTGCCATTTGTATCTCCTATAGGTTTTTGGGAATCTCACTCGTAACGTTAGGCGGGTGAGCGTCTGGCGACATTCGCAGATAGTTGCGGTGCGCCAGAAGATGAAAGTCCTGCTAGTAGGTTCTGTAATGATTGACCTTGTTGTGGTGGTTGGCCAGCAGGCATACCTTGCGGTGCGCCTTGTGGAGTAGGTTCCCCACCAGGAGCCTGTCCTGGTGCACCAGCGGCTGCAACAGGTGGGGAGACTTGTTGAGCAAATGCTTCAGTAATAACATCTTCGATGTTGTCACCCTTTTGACGGCCTTTAATAGCCGCCGCAATTGCTGCAATAGCCTTTGATGGATCTTGTCCCTGTTGTGCCATTTGAGGAATGGCGTTAGCGTAGTTTGCAACTGCACTCATAAGTGCGTCGCGCAATTCTTCAACTTCTACTTTTTCTTCTTCTTGGGTAACGTTCATATCCCAAGGCATCTGACGACGCAAGAAGTCGCGTGAGATTAACTTATCTCCGCGTGCTTGCAATCCAAATACTAATGCGCGGTTTGGATCTAGACCCGCCATCATTCCGTAAGATACATCGCACCAATAGTCGCCCTGAATATCTTTCTTAGGCGTGTAGTTAATCTCGTAAGGTGCACCAGCAGTTACGCCGCGTACTTCTTTTTCGATGTCACCAAATAGTGTCTCATCCATCTTAAAGCAAAGGCGCATGACGTGACGGAATGTCTCAGCAAATACAGCCTGTGCTGTCTTAACCTGAGTATCAAATCCACCCATCAGTGCTTCTACGCCACGACCAGTGACGATAGAACCTGACTGCACGCCCATACGACCTTGAGGATAGCGTGAACCAACACGCAATTCTTGATCTAGTTCGCCAGTCTCTTGAAAAATTCCGTTAGGAATATCAAGTGACACACGGCGAATCTTTTCTGGATTGGCAGAGCGGATAGTCGCATCTGGACCAATCTCAATAACGTTAACATCTGAAGGCAAAGCGAACGGAGCCTGTACAGACTTCTGTGCTGCTTCCAATTGGAATGTTGCCATACGTGCGCGAGCAACTTGTACCCACATGATGTCATCAAACTGTCCACGCTGATTCTCATCAGAGTCAACACCTGGACGAATTGCCAATGCAATTGGAATTTCATCAAAGGGATTGTTAGCACGCTCGAGAACAAGGTTCGCACGCTCAGGTACAAATAGAACTAACTCTTTTGCATCTTGGTAACGATACACTTCAAGGATACGCTCTGAGTTACGGTTCTCATACTTGGTGAGGATCTGTGGCTCAAACTCTGGAAAGTCATTGCAAAGTTCGCGTACTGACTTCTGGTAGCGCTTGGTGTATGAAAGCAACTTGCCAAAACGATCAAACTCAGGGTATGAGTTGATTGGGTTGTCAATGCGAATCATTGGGCGATTGTTTTCAAAATCTGGCTCAACAATAAATGCCAACATACCAAAGGTAAGGTAACGGTCAGCGCCTGTGTACATCAAGGTCTGAAGGTTGCAAGAGTCACGATAACCAGCGGCAATCATGGTGCGCTTGTCGGCACGCTTTCTTGCACGATCTGAGATTGAATCAGTTGTATCGCAGTTAAATGCTGGAAGCGGAGCAATAACTTCTGCTACATCGCGGGCAGCAACGTCAATAAAGTTGGCAACCATAGGCTTTGGATATTCTTCAGAGAACATGCCTGGGAAAACCTGTTGAATGTCGCCTTGGCGAATAGCCATAAGGTCAGCCCAACGAGAGTCGCGGGTATGGTATCTATCCCGCAACTTGCGGACTTTTACGCCCAACTCGTTAATATCTATTGCCACTTATGTATCCCCCGTTAGATGCAAGTTTTTCTTGCATTTGCTGCCACTCTTCTAAATTGATGACTTTGCGAGAAGCCAACTGGTTTCGAGTAGCAAATGGATTTTTTACAAACGTTCCGCCATATGCACCAGACTGGTTGATGTAGTCACGCATTTGCGTTTCTGCAAACCAGAGGGCCATCGGACCGTCTTGTTTGTTCTTGGTACCTGCAGACCAGGTAATCAATTGCTCGATAAGAGCCTTGATATGTTCGTTATCGGCTCGTGGCAGATCCAACAGGTTATTCTTTTGATGTTTGCCTTGGCTGTCAGTCGAGCCGAAAAGTGGTGCCATAGAGGCGACGCCAAACTCAGCATCCATTTTATTTGAGCCAGTGTAGTGCTGGACAAGGCGGATACCGCGTGAGGCAAGGAACTGGTTGATCTTTTCATCTTGTGTCAAGAACAACTGGAAAGCGTTTTTCTCAATTACCCATACCTTTGGCTGATACTTCTCAGTCCAATGGAAGATCAAGTCTCTGATCTGTTGAGGTGTAGGTGCTGGCATGCGCGATGCTTCTAGCAAGTAGCGCTTGCCTGTGGTTCTATCGCCTGACATGATGACTGAGAATGTGTCACCTGACATGGCTGGATCCATCGCTGCAACGATGTACTGGCTGTCTAATTTATCTGGATGACCAGGTGCGCCAGGGATAAGCGGGCCGATAGCACGCATACCGCTAATTGAACCTCTAACGGCATCTGGAGCAAATATGGCAGTAGACTCGACATCTTGTTGCTGGTAGACCATTGCCCACGTCTTAGGGTCAATTAAACCCCGACGACGGCGTAGGTGTGGACCAGACCAGCGTGGAAACAATCCATCTTCATCCGCTGGAGTTTCATCAGTATCCCATGGCCGATCAGACTTAGGCCATAACGTGATCCACTTTTCTGGATCATCGTTAAATTCAAGAACGGCTGGCATTGCAAGATATGTCCAAGGGCTGACGTTATCTGGGTAACGCTCAGGGTTACGCATCTCACGATATAGATCCATAGGATCTACGCGGGTACCTACAACAAGGATCTTACCTGTAGGACCTACACGAGTCAGCACTTCCTGCTGGATCCATCGGATCTGCTTTTCATACTCATTAGCATTGGCAAGAGTCACGCAGTCATCGAGGATGATTAAATCAGCACGTGCGCCGTAGATCTGTCCGCCAATACCAAGGGCCTGGACTGTAGGATCTTTTTCACCTGAGTCACGTTCTAAGTAGATAGCATCTTGCGTCCACTTCTCAGCGGTGGCTTTGAAGCCTTCGGCTGGAGCGTAGCGACGCTGAAGTTCTGCCCACTGTGGACTGGTCAAACGTTGCTTGATGGCGTAAAGAAATTCTTTGGCCATGCCTTGAGTCTTAGATACCAACTTGATACGCACATTTGGATCTGTGACGATGCGATAGGTAACGTAGTCAATGGAGATTGTCATGGACTTGGCATGCTCAGGTGGCATGTTGACTAGCACGTAGTTCTTAAATCCTGGCTCATAGGTCATGTTGCCGTGTAGCCAGGCTGGTTCACCTTCTTCAAGAAGTGAGGTGATATTGCGCTGGTGTGGAAAAGTTTGGGAATTCAAATACTTCGCACGAAAGTCCTCGAACGATATGTTCGCGTCATCTTCGCTGATTACGCCTTTTCGCTTCTGGATGACGCGTGAAAGATCCACTGCTTCTTTAAACTGCGGATCTGAGACGCGATAATACTCATATGACTTGACGCTCTTGCCGACTGCGCGGCAAGCGTCTTCAATCTTCACCCCATCGGCAATCAGCGCGATAAGGCGCTTTTTAGCCTCTGGGGCGGACAAAGTTGCCTCTGGGGCAAGTTTGTAATTATTGCTCTTTGGTTTAGCCATTGGGTGAATCTCTCCCTATGTGGTGAGATTAGACCTATCCCACTGCGAAGCATTGCCTATGG
>Ga0316220_1003241_pt1 | contig 13865 bp, 5 predicted proteins | sample TBH18005metaG_FD_203632 | JGI IMG/M metagenome (GOLD analysis project Ga0316220, IMG submission 203632) | Freshwater microbial communities from Trout Bog Lake, Wisconsin, USA - TBH18005 | ecosystem: Environmental > Aquatic > Freshwater > Lake > Hypolimnion/Profundal zone | place: USA: Wisconsin...
TGAGACACCCGAGGCAATGGTGCCTGCTGAATCCAGATAGTCAGAAAAGCGCTGCTTCGGGTTCGCTTTTTGTTGGTATTCAAAAATGGCCAGAATATCACTGTAAATCAGGGGATGCCGCGGCATTCGTATGAACTCGTCACCATAGCGCCGGCGAACATTGTCCTGAAGCGTTTCCCGGTCTTTGCTCGTCTCCCAATCCCGCTTCGTCAAGTAATGGGAGGTCATCACCCAAAGCGACGAACTGTCGGCTAGGAATGTGAAGTTGGTGCTAGCGTTATGAATATTCACTCGGCCGACATAAAAGCATGAGCTAAAGTACTTTCCAAATTCCTCGTTTGCGTCCAAATCTGATTCGATCTGAAAGGAGGCTTTAATCCCCTGAGTTGCATCTTCATAATCGTTGTTTACTTTGACTACGCTCCCGGCCATGACGAAAACATTGCCGGCGTTGGTCTTGAAGTGGAGTTCAAACACGGGTGGATACTCGAGAATATTGGTACCCCGTATCCAAACCAAATGCGGCCATGTGTTCGTGGAGAGGGTGTTAGTCCCGGATCCACTCAGGGTTTGCGTCTGATTCGTCCCCATATCGCCCCTGGAGATATATTTGCGCTCTACGCTCTCGAAGATGTCATTGGTATGGAGCATCAGATTTCGGTAGTCCAAAATCTTCGGATTATGAAGCTCAGGTTGGTGGAAATACGCTGATTCGCTTAAACTCTTACAACCTGGGACTAAGGCCAACAACAACGCAGAGGTAGCAATGAGTGAGTTTTTCATGTGTTTGTCATGTGTATTGCTAAGGTGACCCGAATCCCCTACACCATCTGCCCCTGCCTGTCAATTTGCAGTCATCTTCGGGGCTTAACGGGCATCAACACCCCACCCAACGCTGCTGAAGCGTTGGGCTCTTAGCGGATGCCTAAGGGACAGGAACGAACGCTGCCCCCCAAGTGCTAGCGGCATTGGGTTTCCCAACCTGCCGGACCGCCGATTTCCCGTCCGGCGCTTGGCGGGATGAGGAGATCTCAGGGCGTTACTGCCTCGACACACCTTCCGCAGAGGGTCGGGTGGGCCGCGATCTGGCCGACCTCGGGTTCCCAGTGCCAGCAACGTTCGCACTTGAGGCCGGCAGCTTTGGCCACCTCGACGGTCAAGGGGGCTTCACCGCCGGGCGCGACGTCGAGTTGGGAGACGTTGAGCAGTTCCCGCAAGATCTCGCGGTGGGCGGCGGCGTGCGCCAGGGCCGGGTTGGAGCCGCGCAAGACCAGGGTGGCCTCGAGGGCTTTACCGATGGCTTTGGCCTGCCGCGCCTTTTCCAACTCGGGCAGGACCAGTCCGCGTAGTTCCAGGAGGGCCTTCCAGGCGGTTCGTTCCGCCTCCGGCCGATCTAGAGGGCGAGGCTGCCAGGTGGTTTGGTGCACCGAGCCGGCTGAGCGGCCGGGGATGAATTCCCAGGCCTCGTCCGCGGTGAAAGCGATCAGCGGGGCGAGCATCTGGCAGAGGCCGCCGACCATCCGGTGCAGGGCGGTCTGCGTCGAGCGGCGCCGGGCCGAGTTCGCGCCGTCGGTGTAGAGCCGGTCCTTCACGACGTCGTGATAGACCGCCGAGAGTTCGACGGCGACAAACTGGCTGACCCGCTGATAGACGACATGAAACTCGTATTGGTCGTAAGCCTGGGCGATCTCCTGTTCGAGCCGGCCGAACTCCTCGAGGATCCATCGATCCAGGCCCGTCAACCGGTCGTCGAGGACGGCCTGTTTGGCGGGGTCGAAGTCGTAGAGGTTGGAGAGTTGATAGCGCAGGGCGTTGCGGATGATGCGATAGGTTTCGCTGACGGTGTTGATGCGCTTCTCGCTCACGACGATGTCGTTGCGATAGTCCTGCGAGGCCACCCAGAGGCGGACCACATCGGCGCCGTATTTCTTGACGTAAGCGTCCGCAGTCTGTGGTTTTTCGTAACCGCCCTGACCCTGTTTGCTCTTCGAGATCTTGTCCCGGTCCTCATCCACCATGAACCCATGGGTGAGCACGGTGCGATAGGGGGCCGCGCCATTGCCGGCGAGCGAAAGGAGGAGGGAGGACTGGAACCAGCCGCGGTGCTGGTCGCTGCCTTCGAGATAGAGGTCGCATTGAAACGGGAGCGAGCCGGCGCCACGCAACTCGGGGCGCGCCGCGATGACCGCGCGCGACGAGGAGCCGGAATCGATCCAGACATCGAGCGTGTCGGCGGATTTGGCGACCGCCTCGGGGCCCGTCCAATCGGCTGGCCGCAGCGCGGTCCACAATTGGGCGGCGGATTGCTCGAACCAGACGTTCGAGCCGTGTTGCTCGAAGAGCGCGGCCGCGTTGCGGACGATGCGGGCGTCCAGGATCGGGTTGCCTTGGGGGTCGTAGAAGGCGGGGATGGGCACGCCCCAGGAACGCTGGCGCGAGATGCACCAGTCCGGGCGGGATTTCACCGCGGCCTGGATACGGCCTTTGCCCCAATCGGGAACCCAATTGACGCGATCGATCTCGTCGAGGACGCGCGCGCGGAATGTAGGGGATGCGTCGGTGGCCACGCCGGCCGGAGCGGTGGGGTCGGTCGGGGTGAACCACTGGTCAGCAGCGTGGTCGATCTCGATGAACCACTGGTCCATGGCGCGGAAGATGATCGGCGTTTTGCTGCGCCAGCAGTGAGGGTAGCTGTGGGAATAATTCTCCTGGTGAAGGAGGGCCTGGCGGTGGCGCAGTTCCTCGAGCACGGCCTCATTGGCTTCGCTCTTGCCCTGCTTGGCCAAAATGGCCTTGCCGAGCATCTCCGCCGGCATCTGCTGGTCGATGGGCAGATCGTTGGTGTGCGTAAACCGCCCGTCGTCATCCACCGGCGAGTAGATCGGCAGGCCGTTCCGGGAACCCAGGTGATAGTCATCCAGGCCGTGCCCGGGGGCGATATGGACGAAGCCGGTGCCGGTCGAGTTATCCACGAAGGAATCGCCCGCGTAGAGCCGGCCCGTGCGCGCGCAGAACGGGTGCTGGTACTCGAGTTCGCCCAGTTGCGCGCCGTCGAGGCTCCGGACGATCTGGTAGCCCTCCCAGCCGCACTTTGCGGCCACGGCGGACAACAGCAGGGCCGACACGATGAACTGCTCCTCGCCCACCTGGACCAGGGAATAGCCGAAGGTCGAGTTGTAGGCCACCGCCAGGTTGGCCGGCAGCGTCCACGGCGTCGTCGTCCAGATCACCACGGACACACCGGGCCGGCCGACCACGGGGAACTTCACATAAACGCTCTGGCTGACGTGGTCCTGGTACTCGACCTCAGCCTCCGCCAGCGCGGTGCGGCAGGGGATGCTCCAATAGACCGGTTTTTTGCCGCGATAAACCATGCCCTGGGCCACCAGGTTCGCGAACAGGCGCAGTTCCTCCGCCTCGTATTCTCGGTGGAGCGTGAGGTAGGGATGATCCCAGTCGCCGAGCACCCCGAGGCGTTTGAACTGGGTGCGTTGGAGATCGATGTACTTATGGGCGTAAGCCTCGCAGGCGGTGCGGATGGTGGCGGCATCGCTGGCCGTGTCGCCCGCCTTGCGCATCTCCTGGCTCACCTTGAACTCGATGGGCAGTCCATGGCAATCCCAGCCCGGGACGTAGGGAGCATGGAAGCCGCGCAGCGTCTTGTATTTGACGACAATGTCCTTGAGGATCTTGTTGAGGGCGGTACCGATGTGGACCTCGCCGTTGGCGAAGGGTGGACCATCGTGGAGGACGAATTGGGGCGCGCCCCCGCGTCCGGCCTGGATGGCGGCGTAGAGCCCCGCGTCCGTCCATTGCTTCAGCCGTGCCGGTTCCCGTTGAACCAGGTCCGCTTTCATGGAGAAATCGGTCTGCGGCAAATTGAGAGTGTTTTTGTAGTCCATTTGCGTCTCTAGGCTGAAGAAGCTAACAGCGGCGCGCGGGGGTGTCAACGAAGGGGAAGGGCCGGAATCGTCTCCGCGTGCCGGTTCCCCACGAATGGGCGCTGCCGGGAAGGTCGGCGCTCCGGCAGGCAGAAAGGCCGCCCTGCGAGCTCGCCCGATCACCCGCGCAAGGGCTGGTGGCGGAGGCTACGGCGCCACAGTTTTGGCGACTGCCCCAGGCGGCGCTTGAAGTGTTTGGACAAGTGCGAGGCGGACTCGAAGCCCAGGATTTCAGCGATTTCCTTCACCGGCTTGCCCGTGCTGGCCAGCAGGTCCTGGGCCCGCTGGAGGCGGGTATTCAGGTGGTACTGTTTGAGACTCAGGCCCAGGCGCGTCCGGAAGCTGTGACGGAGGTGAGAGTAGCTGACCCCCAGTCCCGCCGCCAAGGTCTCCGGGTCCAACGGCTCATGGCAGCGCAGGGCGATCGAGGATTGGGCCGCTTGCACGATTTCATCCACGCCCTTCTTGTCCCGCCCGCTTTCGAGTCGCTGCAAGCGGCCCACGGAGGCCAAGAGGTGGATCCCCAGGGTCGAGATTTCATCGTGGCGGGCCAGCGCCCCTTCCCGTGCCAGGGCATGGCAGCGGGCGAAACAGTCCAGCAGGTCATGCATCGGGGCGCTGCTTAAGAGCGCGCGCTCCGGTTGGATGACCCGGGCCTTGAGGGCGGCGTCGAAGACGGGACCCACGCACTCGATCCAGTGTTCGACCCAGCCCGTTTCGGGGGCTGGCTTGTAGCGGTGCCAAATGCCCGGAAACACCAGCACGACACTTCCGGCTTTGACGATGTGGCTGCCGGGCATGGAGGCGCTTTCAAAGACGCCCTTGCCCGACGAAACCAGCAGGATCACATAACGCTGGAGCACCCGTCCCCGTTGCCAATCGAAATGATGGTCCACCGGATGGCGGTGGGGCGGGTAAGGCATGCCGGGGCGGACCTCACTGAACCCTACAGAAGTGGCGACACAACCCCAGAGGGAGAGGGCGGTTTGCTCGGGCAAATAGACAAAGTAGTCGTTCATTTGGCAGCCAATATTTACACGTTTATGGCCAGTTTGTCTATTCCAGGTTGTTGGCGGTCCTGTCAGTATTTCTCTAACTGCCTTATGGATGCCGCCGATCAGACCGCCTCCCAATCCGGGCTTGCCTTCGAGCCCGGCGCGGGGCACCATTGTGCAAACAATACCAACACAAAGACCACCAAACTCTGACATGAAAACTCACCTTACCACCGCCATGCGCCCTCTCGCGCGCGGCCTGGGCCTGGCCGGAGCGGCTATACTCCTGGCCACCACGAGCCAGGCCGGTCTGCAAATCCCCTACGTGGTGAATCCGGACACGATGCACCTCTGGCATCTGGACGATGCCAGCACCCAGAACTTCGCCGTGGATGCCGTCACCACCAGCGTCAACGGGGCCGTGGGGATCACCCTGACGAACCTGGGGATGCCGTACACGACGCCCGCCACCTTTCCTTACAACAACACCACGCTGGGCGCTGCGGCCTATCCGGGCCTGGGCAGCGCTTACAGCGGCACTACCAAACAACACGTGTTGTACGGCGGGGCGTTCCCCAATGTGTCGCAGTTCTGCAACCCCACCACTGGGGCGTTCACCTTCGAGGCCCTGATCAGCGTCAATACCGCCTTCGCGAGCGCCGATATCGAGATTCTCTCGGGCGACAATGGACTCGGCATCGCCAACCGCGGCTGGCAATGGCGCATCTCGGGTGGCAGCCTCGAGTGGGACCTCCTGGCCGGCAGCACCGATAACGACTTCAAGGCCGCCCTGCCCACCGCCGGGCCGGACGCCATTGCGCTGAACCAATGGTTCCATGTGGCCGTCACGTTCACGGGCCAGAGTCCGACCAACGGGGATGCGGCGAGCGTGATGACGTTCTATTGGACGCTCCTGGACCCCAGCCGGACGGCGGCTGACCGTTTGGCTCAATATACGACCTACGGCGCGGGGCTCCCTTTGCGACCACTCAACGGCGCCACCGAGGGCGTTTCCCAACCCTCTCTGGGCATTGGCGGCAGCGCGCGCCAGATCACCACCAATCCCGGCAACAATGAGGGAGCCATCGGCAGCCTGGACGAAGTTCGCGTGAGCGACGTTTGCCTGCAATCCAACCAGATGGCCTTTGTCACCGGCGGCGCCTTTCCACCCAAGTTCACGGCGAATCCCCCGGCCACCACCTTGACGCCTTATGGCGGGACGCTCGTCCTGAACACCTCGGTTTCCGCCTCGCAGCCGGCCACCAACACCTGGTTGCTCAACGGCGTGGCGGTGCCCAATCAGTCCGCCACCTCGCTTAATGTCACAAATGTCACCTTCGCTGATGGCGGACCATACGTGCTGGTGGTCAGAAACCAATACGGCAGCGCCACGAGCACGGTGGCCCAGGTGACTGTCGGCGCGGCTCCGACCGGGCTTTACTCCACGGGCGTGGACACCAATGGCGTGGTTTCCGCGGGCGATGTGCCCGATCCCCATTATTTTCTCGTGCAGAGCCAGAACCCGAATTTCCTGGGGCCGACCGCGATGATCTTCGAATACAATTATCCCATCGAGTTCGCTCCCGGTAACGGCAATTGGGGCCCCGGCAACGGCCTTGGGCGGTGGATTGGTGATCAGGGCAACCTGGCCGGCTCGCTCCCCGGTTCCCCCGCGGGACAATACATCTTCCGCACCCCCATCCTCTTCGATCAGGCCGATCCCTCGGCGGTCTTTATGTCCGCCAACTTCTTCATCAATGGCGGTTTGGCGAACATCATCATCAACGGCCGGAGCACCGGTATCGCCTTCACCCCCGCGGGTCCCTTGTATCTCAATGCGTTTACCCTGACGACTTCGGGCAACGCTCTCTCGGCCACAGTGAGCGGGCCGACGATCACGACAACCACGTTCAACGTTACCAACGCCGCGGGCTGGTTCGTCCCCGGCATCAACACGATTGATTTTGTGGAGAATCTCACTTCCAGCCAAGCCGCCATCATGTTGGAGGCCCCGTATGCGGTGGCCCAGGCGTTGCCCCCGGGTTTGCCCGTGATTACCAATCAGCCGGTCAGCGCCGTGGTGCGTGACTCGAGCGTCTCGGCGGGCACCGAAGCGACCTTCTCGGTGGTCGCCCTGGGCCGGCCGCCGCTCAGTTATCAATGGTGGGCCGACGGTGCGCCCATCGCCGGGGCCACTTCGCGGACCTTGCAATTTGTCAATCCCACCGCGGGCGCGCAGGGGACCGACTTTTCCGTGGTGGTCGCTAACAGCTCCGGGTCCGTCACCAGCCAGGTGGCGGTCCTGACGTTGGTTTCGAGCAATCAACTTCCCAATGCGGCGACCTTCAACTATGTGGGTTTCGCGGGCCAGAATATTACCCTGCCGTTCTCGGCCATCATCCAAACGAGCGTCGATCCCGATGGGGACGCCATCACCTACCTCTACTCGGACACGATGAGCACCAACGCGGTTCAGTACGGCAGTAACAACGTCAATCAGGTCGGCGCCGCCCTTGTTTACAGCCCGGTGGAGGGCTACCTGGGGGACGATCAGTTTAGCTACACGATCGCAGACGTGCTGGGCGCCAGTTCCGTGGGCTACGTCAACGTACTGATGTTACCCGCTCCAACCCCGTCGTCGCAGACGGTTCCCCCGGGGCTTTCGGCCAGCTTCAGCGTGGGGATGCCGACACCGCCCGTGGGTTATGCCTTCCAGTGGCGGTTGAACGGCGTGAATATCCCGGGCGCGACCGCGGGCCAACTCAACATCACCAATGCCCAACTGGCCAACTCCGGCAGTTACACGCTGGCGGTGATTGATCCCCACGGAGTGGCCTGGCCGAGTCCGGCGGTGACGCTGACGGTCGAGGCGTACGCGCCTCATGCGCTGCCCATCGTGGACCTGGTTGATTCGTCGGAACAACCCGCCTATCCCGCCAGCAACGCCATGGACGGGCTCCTGACCGACTTCTGGGTCTCCTACGGCACCAGCGCCGCCGGTGTACCCACCGTGGCCAGCCCCGAATGGCTCTTTGTAACGTTCCCTCGCCAGGTGGCGCTGGCCGAGTTCCTCATTTATCCCCGCTCCGGCTACGGTCCCGCCAACATGCAGGTGATCGTTAACAGCCAGTTGGCGCCCGGAACGCCGCCCAATGGCACGGAAACGCTGGGCATTCCCACCAATGGCACGGTCATTTATACCGGTACCATGGCCAATTCCGCCAATCCGCTGGACGTCTCGCTGTTGAGGCCCGTTTACGCCACCAATCTGCAGCTCTACATTACCAGCGCCTACAGCGCCTATAACGTGCAAGTGGCCGAAATGGTATTTAATGAGCGGGCGCTGCCCGGCACTTTTGCCGATTGGGAATTGAATTACTTCACCACCAGCGCCCAGATCAACAATGCGGCCATCAGCGGGATTGGGGCCGACCCCGATCACGACGGCGTGCCGAACCTGCTCGAGTTTGCCGTGGGCGGGAACCCGTTGGTGCCGGACAAGACCAACGCAGCGATGACCGCAATCTCGTTGCCCGCTGGTCAAATCGCGGTCCAGTTCCAGGAACGCACCCAGCTTGGGGACGTGACGCGCAGTTTCCTGGCTTCGCCCGACCTGGCGCATTGGACCAATGCGGTTCCGGTGTCGGTCACCGCAGTCCAGAACCTGGGCACGGCTTCCCTCTACCAGGCGGTGTTCCCGGCGCAGCCGGCACCCCTCTACTTCCGCCTCAACTACACCGTGCCGAACTGGCAACGACAGTAGGGCGCCAAGGGCTTAACGGAGCGTTCTGAACGAACGCGCGACGGGCGAGGGCTTCGGCAGCGAAGCCCTCGCCTTTTTTCTGCGCCGTTTAGGCTGGCGTTTCGCGGGCCAGGGTGGATTATGCGAGGAAGATGAGATTCAGGCTGAGCCTCAAACCCATCACTTATGTTGCCTCGAGAAATCTCCGTTGAGCATTGGCCGGAGCGGACGACTTTCACGCTCCCGGTGCGTCCGCTGGGACGCTGGCGTTTGCTCGGGCTGATCCCGATGGTGCTGGGTGTGGTGTTCGCCTGCGTGCCGGTTCACCTGCTCGGGCCGGTCTTCCACCAGGCCCAGCCTGGCCAAACCGGGCTTTTCCCTTGGGTTTTTCTGGCGCCCCTCGCGCTCTTTGTTCTGTTTGCACTGACGCCCGTGGGGATAGGTCTCTTTCTCCTGGTCGGCCAGTGCCGGCTGGTAGTGACTCGGGATCGGGTGATCGCGACCGAGTTCGCGGGCCCGATTTTCTGGCGGCGCAAAGTGCGCGCTCAGGACCTCCTGCGAATCCAGGTTGGCGGCGCCGCGCCGGCTGCGGGCCGTTCGCCACCGCACGCTTTCCTGGGGATCGGCATGCTGGCGGCGGTGCTCCAGCGCGGGAAACTGACGGTCCTGGCCGCCGGCTATCCGACGGAATGGATGACCGCCCTGGCGGGGGAGATCTCGGGCCTGATGAAGCTGCAAGGCATAACCGTGCCGGTGACGGATGTCCTGGGAACCCAACTCGCAGTGGGAGCCGCGCCCCCGGCAGCCCCCGCACAGCCCGCCGGTTCGCTGGTGAAGGTGAGCACGGCGAACGGGGGCGTGCAGCTCGACATTCCCTCTCGGGGCTTCTGGAAAGAAAGCTACGGTTTGGTGCTGTTCGGCTGCCTCTGGAGCGCCATGACGGGGGTGTTCACGGTGGCGTCCTGCGTGCACCATGACGCCCATGCCCGGGGCGACTTCAGCCTGCCCGGCTTGGTGGCGTTTCTGGGGTTGTTCTGGGCCGTCGGTCTCTCGATGTGTTTGTTTGGCGTGCATCTGGGCACGCGCAAATGGTCGATCGTCGCTAACCAGGACGGCCTCTCGGCCAGGATCGAGTCGGCATTGCGATCGCGCACGCTGCAGTGGAAGCGGGGGGAGATCCTGGGATTGCGGGTGGGCGACAGTTCGGTCGAGGTGAACCATCGCCGGCTCCGGGAGTTGCAGGTGCAGCCCGTGGGCGGGAAACACCGAGGGTTGCTGGCGGGGCGCGATGAGGCGGAGTTGGCTTGGATGGCCTCGCTCTTGCGCCATACCCTGGGGTTGCAGTGACCGTTCTGCCCATCGTCGAGCGAGAGTTGCGCACCGCGGCGCGCCGCGGCGGCACCTATTGGAACCGGCTGCTCGTGGCCTTGGTGGCCGTGCTCCTGGCTTGCTCCATCTTCGTGGTCGAACTCGGGGCCTCCACCCAGCAAATCGGCCAGTTCATCTTTCGCGGACTGGCGGGGTTGCTCCTGCTCTATTGCCTGGTCCAGGGCCGGCGCGCCTCGGCGGATTGCTTGAGCGAGGAAAAACGGGAGGGGACGCTCGGGTTGCTCTTTCTCACCGACTTGAAGGGGCATGATGTGGTGCTGGGCAAGCTGGTGGCGACCTCACTGGGAGGCTTCTACGCGCTGGTGGCGGTGTTTCCGGTGTTGGCGCTGACCTTCCTGCTGGGCGGGGTGGGCAGCGGCGAGTTTTGGCGCATGGTCTTGGTGCTCATCAATGCCTTCCTGTTCTCCCTCGCCGTGGGGGTGATGAGTTCCTCGTTGAGTCGCGACCTTCGCCGGGCGATGGCGGCCAACTTCTTCCTCCTGCTCTGCCTGGCCGCCGTCCCGCCAGCCTGCGCCTCGGTGATCGCCTACTGGTCGCCGACGAATCGATTTCCGCCGTCGCTCCTTTATTCGTGCCCGGTTTACACCTTTTGGATGAGCTTCGACCTCAATTACAAAGGCCGGGCCTGGGATTTCTGGTGGTCCCTGGGCGTGATTCACGCCCTGGTCTGGCTGTTGGTGGGATTGGCGAGCTGGGTCGTCCCTCACACCTGGCAGGACCGGCCCTCGCGCGCGGGCCGCAACCTCTGGCGGGAGTTCTGGCATTGGCTGAGTTATGGGAAAGGATCCAAACAACTGGAGCATCGGCGCCGGTTGCTCGAGGTCAACGCCTTCTACTGGCTGGCCGGGCGCGCCCGCCTCAAGACGCTTCACGTTTGGGTCTTCCTCGGGTTCATGGGTTTGTGGTGGGTGTGCGGTTGGATCGCCTCCCGCTCGCTCTGGTTTGATGCCTCGGTCGCCATCACGATGGCCCTGCTATTGAATACCACGCTGAAGGTGTGGGTGGTGATCGAGGCGGGCCAGCGGTTGGCCGAGGACCAGCAGGCAGGCGCGCTGGAATTGATGCTCTCCACGTCCCTGGGGGTGCCCGAGATCCTGCGCGGCCAGTGGCTGGCCCTATGCCGCCAATTCCTCGGGCCCCTCCTGGCCGTGCTGGGGGTGGAAACCCTCTGGATGCTCTTCTTGGCCATGCACGCCCACGATGACGGGCTGATCGTGATTTGGCTGGCCGGGATGTTGATGCTCGTGGCGGATATGATCGCATTGGGCTGGGTTGCCATGCGCGCGGCTTTGACGGCGCAGAACCACAACCGCGCCACCATCACCGCCTTCACCCGTATCCTGGTGGTGCCTTGGATTGGCTACGGCCTGGTCTGGGCGTTCGGCAACGCCTGGTGCTTCCTGACTTCCGACAACGGCTGGAACCCCAGCGCGATGGTGTATCTGAGCCTCTGGCTGGGCTGGGGCCTGGGGGCGGACCTCCTCTTCGGCCTGCTGGCCTGGCGGCAACTCCACACCCGCTTCCGCCAATACGTCGTGCAGCGCTATGCCCCGGCCCAGTCCCGTTTGTCACGTTGGTTCCGCCGAGCCCGCACGGCGGGCCAAGCCCCGCGCCCCGCTCCGGCCGGTTCCGGCCCGCGCCAACCCCGCCGGCCCTGGGGCCGGAAAACCGTGGTGGCCGCGGTGGTGCTGGCACTCGTGGCGGCGGGTTGGGTGGCATCGAGATGGCGCTCGCAGCCGGCCTACCCGCCCCCCGTCAGAGTCGCGCTCACCTCGAGCCATACGCCGATATCGATCTCCTTCTTGTGGGGCCAGGCGATGGTGATCGTGTTGCCCGATGGCACCCTCTGGCGTTGGAGCCGGACGGGACCGGTCGATCCCCAGCATCCCGCGCTGCCCAAGCCGATCGGGACCAACCGCGGATGGTGGAAGGTGACCACCGCTTCGTCGGGCCGTTGGATTGCGCTCCGGCAGGACGGCAGCCTCTGGGAAGGGCAAAACTCGGGGGCGACGATCGACGATCCCGTCACCCCGCTGGCCACGGGCCATGACTGGGCGGACGTGGCGAGTGCCAACGCACAGACCGCCGCCATCCGGCGGGACGGCACGCTGTGGACCTGGAACAACACCCTCAAGGCAGGAGCCATCGCCCCCCCGCGCCTCAGCGAGTCCTTGACCAACTCGGCTCGCGGCGCGGCGGATCGATCGGCCGCCGGTGCTTCCAACCGCGTCGCCTTTGGCACCCGGCGTGGCTTCGCCTCAACCGGTTCGACCCGGGAACCGACACAAATCGGCACCAATCACAATTGGACCGCCCTGAGAACCAGTGGGTCCGCGCTGGTGGCGTTGCGGAAGGACGGGACCCTTTGGGCCTGGGACCAACTCCGGCCCACCTCGGGCCGGCCGGGGTGGTTTACCAACGCCCCGGTGCCCATCCAGGTTTGCTCGGACACCAACTGGGTGGCCCTGGCCGGGATGAACTGGGGTGGCGTGGTTTGGAACCAGGCCGGGGAACTCTGGGACCCTTTCTGCGCCCCCCCAAACGCCGAGGCCCCCGCCATGCTGGTCGGGCGCTTGGTCGCCTCCAATTCTGCCCCCCGGCACGCCGCGGTGGCCTACTATGGGAGCGGGCTCGAGTCTTTCCAGATCCGGACCAATGGAACCCTGTGGAGCCGGCCCTTCCCGGACCCCGCTTGGAGCGGTCCGACCAACCTCGAATGGAGCCGAATCGGCGTCCGCACCGACTGGGTTTCCCTCTGGAGCACCGGCTTGGTCGCCTTTGGTTTAACCGCCGACGGCACCCTCTGGACCTGGGGCATGGACTTCACTCGCGATGCCACGTTGGACCTGGCGACGCGGCTCCGGATCGCGCGGACGCGCCTCGCCGTCATCTTCGGCGCGGGCCGCGCCCGGGCTGCGCTCGGGTTCGGGTTTTCCCCCGCCTATGTGAAAGACCCGCGGCCACTCTTCATGCTGGAGCCCGCCCCGCGGGAGCGTGATGGGGGAGATTAGCAGCACGATTAGGATTACGATTAGGAGCAGGACATGGAGGGGGGAAGGGGAAGGCGGGGAGCAAAATAGGTTGGGCAATAAAGTTGCCCCAGCCCGTTTTCAATGGTCTAATAAATCCTAGTTGAGAAGCTTGACCCGATTGGAAAGAAAGGAACCCTATGAGCAAATGCCTGGTGCGATGCCTGAGAACCCGATGGCTGGCGGTGACGGTTCAACTGGCGCTGCTGGCCGGCGCATCCGCTCGCGCGGACGTCGCCTTTACCATCACCCCTTCCTCCATTAGCAACACCTATGCCGGGTCGATTACCTTGCAGGTGACGGGCTTGACCAACGGCGAGACCGTGGTGGTCCAGAAATTCCTGGATGTCAACGGCGACGGGGTGATTGACGCGGGTGATTGGCTGGTGCAGCAGTTCACCCTCACCGACGGCCAGCCGGGCCAGGTGATCGGCGGCGTGACGAACCTGAACGTGCCCGGCGACGGCGACGCAATCGCGGCCCAGATCACCGCGAAGTATAAGTTCGCGAGCGGCGACTTCATGCAGAGCATCGCCGGCCGCTACGGGTTCGCCTTGAGCAGCCCCGGCGGGCATTTCCCGACCCTCACTAATTTCTTCACCCTCACCAACGCGCCGTACGGTCAAACCCTCTCGGGCACCGTTTTCAGCAACGGCACCGCGGTCCCGATCCCCAATGCCATCGTGTTACTGTTTCCGCCCCCGCGGCCGGGCAAGAGCGGGCCGGGCGGTAGTCCCCTGGCCGGCAGTGTGACCGACGGTGCTGGCAA
>Ga0316220_1003246_pt1 | contig 13845 bp, 10 predicted proteins | sample TBH18005metaG_FD_203632 | JGI IMG/M metagenome (GOLD analysis project Ga0316220, IMG submission 203632) | Freshwater microbial communities from Trout Bog Lake, Wisconsin, USA - TBH18005 | ecosystem: Environmental > Aquatic > Freshwater > Lake > Hypolimnion/Profundal zone | place: USA: Wisconsin...
GTGGTGCGCGCGCACCGGTATTGGCTCGCAATGCAGTAGCTAGTTCACAACCCCTTGCGACACAAGCCGGTATAGAGGCGCTCCAAAATGGTGGCAATGCAGTCGATGCAGCATTGGCCACCGCTATCACCCTTACTGTAGTTGAACCCACCATGAATGGCCTGGGCGGCGATGGCTTTGCAATGGTATGGGATGGCAGCCAATTACAGGGATTAAATGCTTCTGGGTGTGCGCCCGCGGCCTGGATACCTGCACACTTCTCCGGGCAAACTGCGATGCCACTGATCGGCTGGGATACCGTGACAGTTCCGGGAATGGTCTCAGGGTGGGTTGCCCTCTCCAAGCAGTACGGAAAACTTCCTTTTGCTCAATTATTTAAACGGGCCATCCACTATGCAGAGAATGGTTTTCCGGTATCGCCTGTAATTGCACGCCAATGGCGCGAAGCCATTCCACTGCTCAAAAATCAACCGGGCTTTGCAGACTCTTTTTTGATTGATGGCAAATCCCCAGCTGCTGGACAAATCTGGCGCCACCCTGACCAAGCCAACACACTCAGGCAAATTGCTGCCTCTGAAGGGAGCTCTTTTTACCGAGGAGAGCTAGCTGAGAGCATGGTGAGATTTGCCAAGGAAACTGGCGGCAGCTTTACTGCATCCGATTTTGCCAACTACCAACCCGAATGGGTCACACCCTTAGCATTTGACTATGGTGAATACACTCTTCATGAAATTCCCCCGAATGGATCGGGTATTGCCGCCCAAATTGCACTAGGCATTTTGGAGGCAGCCCATGTCAAGCAGTATCCAGCCAACTCTGCGCAACGCATTCATTTGCAAGTTGAAGCAATGCGCCTGGCTTTCGCCGATGCCTATGCATTCATCTCCGAACCGGCGACGATGCAACTGCCTGCGAACGCACTACTCGATCGTCATTATTTAGCTAGCCGGGCTGCACTCATCGATCATCATCGAGCAGGTACATATACCGCAGGAAACCCTCACTCCGGCGGGACTGTCTATCTTTGCGCTGCCGATGAATCAGGCATGATGGTCTCCTATATTCAATCAAATTTCAAAGGTTTTGGATCGGGCGTAGTTGCTCCTGGAGGAATTGCTTTTCATAACCGCGGCATGAGTTTTAGCCTGGTCGATGGACACCCCAATCAAGTTGCTCCGGGCAAGCGCCCCTTCCACACCATCTTGCCAGCCTTCCTCAGCAAACAAGGCAAACCCACTATGGCATTTGGCGTGATGGGCGGCAACATGCAACCACAAGGACATATCCAATTTGTCATGCGCTTTATAGACGAATACCTTAACCCCCAAGCTTGCTCAGATGCCCCCCGTTGGCGAATTGATGATCAGGGAAAGCTCACAGTGGAAGCGTCGATGCCTGCAAGCGTAGTAGCGGGATTAGAACAAATTGGGCATGAAGTGACGATCATGCCAGCCAACAGCCTAGATTTTGGCAGCGCACAAGCTATTGCCCTCTTAGGTGAAACAAGCGTAGCCGGCTATATTGCTGGAAGCGATCACCGTCGAGACGGCTTGGCCGCAGGATTCTAGCAGTCCCACCATTACGCAACTGACAAAAAGAAAGCCACCGCATGGATGGCTTTCTCATGGAGTGCACTACTTTAGAAATTAACTGTAGCAGCCAACTGAGGACCTGCGCTGGTATATTTCGTACCACCAAAACGATCCGGCAAATCGAATCCCAAAGCACGATATGACAATGTCACATCACCCCAAGAAAATGCATCGCCAACACCGGCCAATAGTTGCCAGGTCGTGTTATTTGATGCTGGGCCTTTACCCGCATCAGCATAGAACGGCACAAACCACGATGTATCAGCAAGGCGGTAGCGGCCTTTAAAACCTACAATCGCATCGGTAGAATGCATATCTGAACTAAAGCTACGACTAATCGCATTAACATTACCGAGTGCATCCCAATTTGCATTCGCATTTAAGACACTGGTTGAACTAATGTAACGCAAGCCAGCCAACCCATCCAGGTACAAAGCATTAGATTTATAAGCCGTATAGGTAGCGGCGCCCGTCAAAATAGTTTGGGTAGTTTTAGCATTTGCGCCAGCATAAATAGAGCCGTCACCACCGGAAGCGTAAGCGGATTTACTGCCATCATTAACGCCCCAGTAAACCAAATCGGCCATCATGCCCCAGTCACCCTTATGCGCTTCAGCACTAAACAAAGCAGCTGAGGTTGCATTACTCAGATTGTCGCCAATCGTATTGGTAGAGCCAAATGAATGCTTATCTTGCGTAATCGTGGCGTAACTAGCCGATGCCCAGCCGTTAATCGATGCTGAAAAACGCCAATCGTCATTCACAACCGGAATCGGGTTAACAGTTTGTGCTTGCGCACCAGAAATCACTGCGTAGGCAGCCAGAGAAAATAGGACTTTAGATAATGGAGAGTTCATCATAGTTAATTCTTTGTGAGAATGGGCTAAACACAATTATTTAGCGGGAAACATAAAACACTAGCTATTGTAAGGGATATTTAGTGCTAGTTTTTAAGGGTTCTGGCTGTAACCGTAGGCAGGCAATCCTGATAGAACCGCTTAATTTCCTGATCGCACGATACATCCCGAGCCTCGATGGGCCGCTGAAGAGAAATCCCCTCAATGGAGCGGCAACGACTGAGTGCGACATAGACCTGTCCAGAAGCAAATGCCCCTGAAGACAAATCCACCTTGACCTTGTCTAAGGTTTTTCCTTGACTCTTGTGGATGGTAACCGCCCAAGCTAGCATCAAGGGAATTTGGACATATGTGCCAATAATTGATGGAGAAATTTTTCCAGACATCATGTCATGATCGTAGCGATAGGACTCCCACTGGTGGCCCTTCACCTCAACAGTATTCGAGTACGGGCCATTCTGAACCACCACCTTAACCGTATCCGGCAAGAGCTCCCTAACCACGCCAATAGTTCCATTTACCCACCGCTTCGGAAATCCACTATCAGTAGCGGTAAACATCACCCGAGCACCAACCTTGAGGGTTAGATGATGGGAGGATGGCAAGTTACGTTCATCGACATTAAATTTTCCCGTGGTTTTGCCTTGGTAGACTTTGGCATCAGTCGTTAATGCACGTAAACCGGCGCCATTGATCTGATCAGCACGCGCGTTGGTGGTTGTCAAAGTAATCGTTTGCTCATCGACTGCACGCTCGGGATGAAAACATAATGCATTCAGAGTATCTAAAGCCTCGTCAATGTCGTCATTAATGCGGATACGATTTAACAACTGAGCAAAATGTTGATCCTTTTGGCGAAAGATTTTCGATAGTTCCACCATGGTGACTGACTTGCGGTGCAAAGCCATCGAGCAGAAAAAATACGGGCCTTCATAGCCACGTCCCGCCAGAACCTCCATATCAGCACCAGAAACCACGGGCGGTAGCTGAAACAGGTCGCCAACAAACATCACCTGAATACCACCAAAGGGCTGATTTTTATGGGGTCCATTGGCGCGCAAAAATAAGTCCATGGCATCGACGACATCAGCACGCACCATAGATACTTCATCGATAATGAGGAGTCGAATATCTTTGTACAAACGCTTATCTTTGAGGGGCTTAATATCCTCTTCAGGAAAGATGAGACGTGGTGGTAAGCGGAAGAAGGAGTGAATAGTGACACCCTTCACCTGCAATGCAGCCACTCCCGTTGGCGCAACCACAACAACATTGCCAGGAATATGGTCGCGCAGATATCCAATCAAGGTAGTCTTACCGGTACCCGCCTTACCACTAACAAAGATATAGGGATCACCTCGCTCAATTGCATCAATTACCGCTTGGTAATCGGGGGTGATTTCAATATCGGGGGTTTGCCCAGTCACAGGAAGAGTCATCCCCTATTGTTTCACGAGAAGCAATGCGAGACTAACTAAGTGCTTGCCCTCAAAAGAACGAGAGGGTTTGATCCAGTGGTTTGACAGTTTTTTCCTGAAGGGCTCTGGCTGCGGTACCCACTGCAATCCACCCAACCAGAGTTTCACCAGGATGGCAAAAAGCATCAGCAATAGCTCTATCCCTCACCTTACCACCACTGAGCATTTTTCCAGCATAGCCCAGCAAATGAATAGCATTGAGGATATTGGTGATGGCTCCCCCAATGCAAATCCATTGTTCGTGGGCTGGCACGATTGGATGACTCATATCCACTCTAGCAATGATGGCAATACTGACAGGCACATTTAATGCTCGACTGCGTTCAATCTCACAGGATTGAGGTGATTTACCAATCGACTGAGCGTAAGCCACAAACAGCTCAGCCATCTTTTTGCGAGCCTCACCCTTAACCACCACCAACCTAAACGGCGTTAATTCACCGTGATCAGGGGCTCGCAAAGCTGCTTTAGCAATGGCATCTAACTCCTGATCGCTTGGACCGGGCTCAACTAAATCCTTGCCCCCTAAGGAATAGCGACCAAGCAACGCCTCTAAAGTCATGCAATGTTAGATCAGCTGACCGCGATGCAACACCATGGCCTCTTTCACAAAGGGATTTAATTCTTGATCCTGATGGGAATCAACCGACTGAAAAAATGCTTTACGCATCCTCGGATCCCAATTTTTTTGGATGTGATTAAAGATGCCCTCTTGAGCTTCTTTTTTATCAGGCATCGACTCAAAAAAAGCACCGATTTGATTGGCCATTTTAATTAAGTTTTGTGCGTCCATTTTGACTCCTATTTTTTTATTCTTTAACAATTCGTTCGGGGTGGGCGTAAACAACGTAACTTTGCTCTCGCATATAACCAATGAGCGTCACACCGGCATCTTTCGCTAAGCGGGCTGCCAAGCTGGTAGGCGCAGATATCGCGGCCAGCAAACCGATGCCCATCGTGGCGCATTTCTGCACCATCTCATAACTTGCCCGACTCGTAATCAACGCTACCCCCTGGGAAAAATCGCAACCCGAAAGCGCCAAGTGGCCAATTAACTTATCCAAAGCATTGTGACGGCCGACATCTTCGCGCACGCAGACAATCTCGCCAGCAAGATCCATCCAGGCGGCAGCATGGGTTGCACCACAGCCCTGATACATGGGCTGTAAGCCCTGCATCTTTTGCATGCCCCCAAATAAGAATGCCTCACTGACTACATGTCGATGCAAGATGGGGTCATGTTTGCGCACGGCCTGCTCGATGGTTTCCAGGCCGCACAACCCACAACCGGTTCTACCGGTTAAATTTCGCCTACGATCTTTGAGAGCCATAAAGCACTTGGAAGAGATCGTCGCCTGGATCACCACACCATTTGGTTGATGAATGACTTCGCAGTCAAACATCTCATTAGCCTGTTGAATGATGCCTTCCGTTAAGGAAAATCCCACCGCAAAATCCCGGAGGTTTGCTGGTGATGCCAACATCACTGCATGCGAGATGCCGTTGTACTCAATTGCCACAGGTGTTTCAACAGCAACCAGATCTTCAGAAGAGCTGTGCGTCCAGTTCCTCCAGCGATCGACTAGAAGCGTCTCCAAGACGGCAGCCGCTTCCTCCGTACCAGTGGCCATCATGCCATTACCTTAGGATTGAGCCACCGCTTGACCAGCATCCAAGAGTTCTTTTTGAAGTTCATCAAAACGCTTGAACTCTTGTTGCCACTCAGAAGGTTGAGAAACTGGCATCACCTGAACCGCAGTCACCTTATACTCCGGACAATTGGTCGCCCAATCAGAGTTATCGGTAGTAATCACATTTGCACCAGACTCTGGGAAATGGAAGGTGGTGTACACCACGCCAGGCTGCACATTTTCCGTAATGGTTGCGCGCAAGACTGTCTGACCGGAGCGCGATTCGATTCCCACCCAATCATCCTGCTTGATATTGCGTTCTTCTGCGTCGTGAGGATGAATCTCTAAGCGATCCTCACTATGCCACTGACTATTTGCTGTTCTGCGGGTTTGTGCGCCCACGTTATATTGAGACAGAATCCGGCCTGTAGTCAGAATTAAGGGGAACTTACGTGTTACCTTTTCATCGGTTGCAACGTATTGGGTGATGATGAACTTGCCTTTGCCACGCACAAATTTATCAATGTGCATGGTTGGCGTACCATCAGGCGCCTCTTCATTGCAAGGCCACTGAATACTTTCAAGCTCATCCAATTTTTGATAGCTAACACCATGAAAAGTAGGCGTCAAAGCAGCAATCTCATCCATGATCTCTGATGGATGTTTGTAATCCATCCGATAACCTAAAGCGTTTGAGAGTGCTTGGGTTACTTCCCAATCTGACTTGCCAGCTTGTGGCGGCATCACCTTACGAACCCTTGAAATACGACGCTCGGCATTGGTAAACGTGCCATCTTTTTCCAAGAATGAAGACCCTGGCAAAAATACATGGGCATATTTTGCGGTTTCATTTAAGAACAAGTCTTGAACCACAATACACTCCATCGCCTCTAGGGCCGCAGTGGTATGTTGAGTATTGGGATCAGACTGAACAATATCTTCTCCTACGCAATATAGGCCTTTGAAGCTGCCATCCAAAGCGGCATCGAACATGTTTGGAATACGGAGGCCTGGCTCTGGATCCAACTTAACGCCCCAAGCATCCTCAAATAAGGTGCGGGCTGTTGTATCCGATACATGGCGGTAACCAGGTAACTCATGTGGGAAAGAACCCATATCGCAAGAACCCTGGACATTATTCTGGCCGCGCAATGGATTGATACCAACCCCTTCACGACCCACGTTACCAGTAGCCATCGCTAGGTTAGCAATACCCATCACCATCGTCGAACCCTGCGCATGCTCAGTAACGCCTAAGCCATAATAAATCGAGCCATTATTTGCAGCGGCATACATTCTGGCAGCGCCACGAATATCAGCGGCAGGCACTCCGGTTACCTCAGCCATGGCTTCTGGGGAATTCTCGGGTCTGGAGACAAATTCTTTCCATTCCTGATATGACTTCATATCACAACGTTCAGCAATATAGTCTTCTTTTAGCAGACCTTCGGTAACCAAAACGTGAGCTAAGGCAGACACCACAGCTACGTTTGTCCCAGGCTTTAACTTGAGATGGTAGTGCGCCTGAATATGTGGCGACTTGACCATCTCTGTAGTGCGTGGATCAATCACAATGAGTTTTGCCCCTTGGCGCAAACGACGCTTCATTTGCGATGCAAAAACAGGATGGGCTGCCGCTGGATTAGCGCCAATCACCATAATGACATCCGACTTCATGACGGAATCAAATGTTTGGGTGCCAGCCGATTCGCCGATCGTTTGCTTTAAGCCATATCCTGTTGGCGAGTGACAAACCCGTGCGCACGTATCGGTATTGTTATTCCCAAAACCAGCGCGGATAAGTTTTTGCGTCAAATACACTTCCTCATTGGTGCAACGTGAAGAAGTAATGCCGCCTACAGAATCTTTGCCGTGTTTTCCTTGGATGCGACGGAACTCTTTGGCCGCATACTCGAGCGCTTCTTCCCAGCTAACTTCTTTCCATGGGTCGGTAATCTTGGCTCGAATCATTGGCTTAGTTACACGATCTTGATGAGTTGCATAACCCCAAGCAAAACGACCCTTGACGCAAGAGTGTCCATGATTGGCACCGCCATTTTTATTGGGGACCATGCGAACCACTTCACTGCCCTTCATCTCCGCATTGAACGAGCAACCGACGCCGCAATAAGCACATGTAGTTGTCACGCTATGCTCAGCCTGCCCCAAAGCAATCACGGATTTTTCTGTCAGGGTGGCGGTTGGACATGCCTGAACACATGAGCCGCAAGATACGCACTCTGAATCCATAAAACTTTCGTTTTGACCTGGAGAAACTCGAGACTCAAAACCTCGACCACTAATCGTTAATGCAAAGGTGCCTTGCGTTTCTTCGCATGCCCGTACGCAACGATTACACACAATGCATTTGGATGCATCGTAAGTGAAATAAGGGTTCGACTCATCCTTCTTGAGGTCTAAGTGATTTTTTCCTTCATAGCCGTAACGCACTTCTCTCAAGCCCACTACTCCAGCCATATCTTGCAATTCACAATTGCCATTGGTTGGGCAAGTTAAGCAATCCAAAGGATGATCGGAGATATAAAGCTCCATCACCCCTTTGCGAATATCAGCTAACTTTGGTGACTGGGTTTTCACCTTCATGCCATTTTCTGCAGGAGTCGTACAAGAGGCGGGGAAACCGCGGCGCCCTTCAATTTCAACCACACAAAGGCGACATGAGCCAAAACTCTCAAGGCTATCGGTAGCGCAGAGCTTTGGCACATTAATACCGGACTCAACCGAAGCGCGCATTACTGAGGTTCCCTTTGGAACCGTAACACTCACGCCATCAATTTCTAAAGTGATCAGTTCAGTTGATTCACTTTTTGGCGTACCAAAATCAATACCATTAAGCTGGTTCATAGTTTTCTCCGCGCTTCTCTGAAGTTGTTTTTGTTGACTTACCCGCCCGTGGTTTGAAATCTGCAGGGTAATGATTTAAAGCCGATAAGACCGGGAATGGCGTCATGCCCCCCATTGCACACAAGGAACCATTGAGCATGGTGTCGCACAGGTCTCGTAATAACTGTTCTTGCGCCTCAGCATCGTCACCATCTTTGAGGCGATCGACCACTTCAACACCGCGTGTTGAACCGATACGACATGGAGTGCATTTGCCGCATGATTCAATGGCACAAAATTCCATGGCGTAACGCGCCATCTGAGACATATCAACTGATTCATCAAAAGCAACAATGCCGCCGTGACCCAAGACAGCACCAATAGCAGCAAATGCTTCGTAATCCATTGGGGTATCCCATTGCGATTCAGGCAAATACGCCCCAAGTGGACCGCCCACTTGAACGGCCTTCATTGGCTTACCGCTTGCTGTACCGCCACCAAAATCCTGCAATAGCTGACGCAAGGTGATGCCGAATGCCTTCTCTACCAATCCGCCATGTTTCAAATTACCTGCTAACTGAAATGGCAAGGTGCCGCGCGACCTACCAGTGCCATAGTTTTTGTAAAAATCGGCACCTTGCGACAAAATGGTTGGGACCGCTGCAAATGACAGCACATTATTAATCACAGTCGGTTTACCAAACAATCCTTCTAAAGCGGGTAATGGTGGCTTAGCGCGCACCACCCCACGACGGCCTTCTAGGCTCTCTAATAATGCAGTCTCCTCACCACACACATAACTTCCTGCTGCCATACGTACTTCTAAATTGAATGATTTGCCAGATCCTTGGATATTGGCGCCTAAGTAACCCGCCTTTTGAGCAGCATCAATGGCTTCTGCCAAAATCGCATACGCTTCTGGATACTCAGAGCGGACATAAATAAAGCCCTTGCTAGCCCCAACAGCAATACCAGCAATCAACATCCCTTCAATCAGGATATGGGGGTCACTCTCCATGATCATGCGATCCGCAAAAGTTCCCGAATCACCTTCATCTGCATTGCAAACAATATATTTTTGATCGGCACTAGCACCCAAAACGGTCTTCCATTTAATACCCGTTGGAAAGGCTGCGCCACCACGACCACGCAAACCAGAATCAGTTACTTCTTGCACGATTGTTTCTGGCGCCATAGCGAGCGCCTTGGCGATACCTTGATATCCACCATGCTTTTGATAATCCTCTACAGACACAGGATCGGTAATGCCACAACGCACAAATGTGAGGCGCTCTTGGTTTTTCAGATACGGGATTTCTTCTACAAGGCCAACACAAGATGGGTGTGTAGCGCCTTCTAAAAAGCGTGCATCAAACAATGACTTTACCTGCTCTGGGCTAACCTCTGAATACCCAATGCGACCCTTGGGGGTCTCAACCTCAACTAGAGGCTCAAGCCATAACAAACCGCGGGAACCGGTTCGCACAATCTCAATTTCAATCCCGCGCTGAGCAGCCTCATCGGCTAGCACCCGAGCCACTCGATTGGCGCCCACTGCTAAGGCAGCAGAGTCTCTTGGAATAAATACTTTCGTTCTCATTGCACTTCTCCTAAGCACGCTGCCAACAGAGCATCAAATTTTTGTGGCGTCAATTTCGCATGCAACTGCTCATTGATCATGATTGCTGGAGATTGCGCGCACAAGCCGAGACAATAGACTGGCTCAAGGGTTAGCTTGCCATCTGCAGTGGTTTCATGCATCTCGCATCCCACCGTTTTTTCTATATGTGCGGCCAGTGCGTTTGCCCCCATCGACTGGCAAGACTCCGCCATGCAGACTTGAATGACATTCTTGCCTGGCGCCGAATCCCTAAAGTGATGGTAATAAGAAATCACGCCATGCACTTCCGCACGCGAAAGATTCAATTCATCAGCAATGATGCGGACAGTATCGGGCGGCACATAACCAAACTTCTCTTGAATGGCGTGAAGGATCGGCAATAAAGCCCCCTCCAACCCTTTCAACGAAGAAACAATTGCATATGCCTCTTCTTGTTTGCCGGCCTCATGAATAGCAATGATTTTTGTCATAGTCTCTTTAATATGAAATTAAAAACATAATGAATACACAATATGTTTGTTATTCGTCATATTAATAGATATTTGCAAATTTCACCAATATGTTATAAAAAGCATATATGTTCAAATTTTCAATCCACCCAGAATGGCTCATCACCTCAAAAAACGGTCAAGAGACGCACCTGCCTACGGTCATTCGATTACTCACTGAAATTGATCAATCTGGCAGCCTGGTCTCAGCATGCAAAAGCCAAGGGGTGTCATATCGGCATGCCTGGGGGATATTGCGTCGTTTTGAATTGGATTTTGGCGTCCCCTTGCTAATTACAGCCCGCCGCCAAGGCACCCAACTCACTGCCTTCGCACAAAAGCTTATTTGGGCAAATAGACGAATACAGGCCCGTTTGGCCCCCACCCTAGAAAGCCTGGCCTCCGAATTGGAGCGGGAAATCGAAATGGCACTCTCTCCCCAGGAGCATGCCGTACGAATACATGCTAGCCACGGCTTTGCAGTAGCAGCACTATTAAAGAAGCTCGAGGAAACGGCTAGTCCCATCGAATTTAAATACGAGAGTAGCTCAGATGCACTGAACTCCCTCTCCAAGGGGGGTTGCGAGATTGCCGGCTTCCATGTGCCAATTGGCCCCCTCAGAACCACGGTCGTCAAACAATACGCGAAATACATCAACCCCAAAGAACAAGTATTGGTGGAGTTGGCCATTCGTACTCAAGGCATCATCACCGCCCCCGGTAATCCGAAAAAGATTTTCTCTATTAAAGATTTTGCAAGAGCCGATGTCTCTATCGTCAATCGGCAACCCTACTCAGGAACTCGAACTTTGCTTGACTTGTTGCTCAAGAATGAAAAGCTCGACACCTCAGCGATTCGTGGTTATGAAAACAGCGAATACACCCATGCTGCAGTGGCCGCCTATATTGCCAGCGGGATGGCGGATGTCGGGTTTGGCATTGAAACCGGGGCTAGACAATTTGGTCTGGATTTTTTACCAGTAGCCACTGAAAACTATTACATGATTTTTAATAAAAAATCCAAGGATAAGCAGGCCATCATCAATATGGTGGCGATTTTGCAAAGCACTGGCTTTCAACAGGAGATTGGCAGCATTGCGGGTTATCGATGCGACAGAACCGGCCAATTCTTAAGCATTGAAACCGAGCTAGGGCTCTAAGGGTCCTTAGACAAAAGGCTCCGCAATGGGAGCCTTATATATCCGGTGGGGCGAACGACGGGGCTCGAACCCGCGACAACCAGAATCACAATCTGGGACTCTACCAACTGAGCTACGTCCGCCACTGAAGATCCAAGATTATAGCTTTTGTGCCAAAAACCTGTCAAAAAAGACCTATTTACGCCCCCTCAAACTCAAATGCAGCCCAATCCCCCAGGGTTAAGCTAGCATCCAAGAAGAAATCAATAATCGCCGCCTTGCTTTGTACTTTGGCCAATGCATGGTGGTCGGATAGGCGTTGGCGCCAATAGCGTGAGCCAGCTCGACCATGGGCCAAGCCCAAAATATGCCGAGTAAATGCGCCGATATAAAACGGCTTGGATTTGGCTCGACACTCATCAAACCATGCCTGCACCTGCTTGACCAGAGCAATTTGAATGCGATGCCATTCGGTTTCACTGAAAAGATAGCCTGCTGCATCCCCGTTGGTATGTATCAGGTCATCCCAACCCAAGAGCATGGCGGGGAAATGATAGGCCGCCCTGCCCACCATAAAACCATCAAAATCATCCCAGTAACCCGCAATTTGATCATTGCTCTCCAGGCCACCATTGAGCAATACCGCAAGACTAGGAAATTCCTTTTGAACATCATGCCGCAATTTAGCGGCCACCTCATACCGCAAAGGCGGTTTGCTCCGATTTTCTTTAGGCGACAAGCCTTTTAATACCGCATTGCGCGCATGAATAGTAACTTGACTAGCGCCAGCATCAGCAACGGCCAACATAAAATCCAATGCAAATTGATAATCTGCTGGCGACTGTGCTGCATCCATAGCGTCTAGGCCAAGACGATGTTTTACGGAAACCGGAATACTGACAGCAGCCTTCATGGCGCGGACACAATCGGCCACCAAGGTTGGCTCAGCCATTAAGCAGGCACCAAAAGCACCACGCTGTACCCGCTCAGATGGACAACCACAGTTCAAATCAATCTCATCGTAGCCCCACTGCTCTGCCAATGTAGCAGCCCTAGCCAAATCCGATGGCTCACTACCACCCAGCTGCAGAACCACTGGATGCTGGTCTGCAGAGTAATCCAAATGGCGAGGTACATCCCCATGAATAAGAGCGCCGGTAGTCACCATCTCGGTATACAAAACCGCTTCTTTACTTAGTGTGCGATGGAATGATCGGCAATGGCGATCGGTCCACTCCATCATTGGCGCAACCGCTAATCTTTTCTTTTTCTTGTTTTCCACAAACACTTTTTATCAATAATGGCTTGCTGATTATTTTAGTTTGTTTTCGATAAAACCCAAATAAGGGCCAGACATCAGCAGTATTGATAAAAAACTAAACCGCATAACAATTCGCGCCTCAATTTTTTAACGAAGGATGCACCCACCATCCACTTAGCAGCTTATCTCCCGAGCGCTCATGAATGATCTCAACTCTTGGGTGACGGGATCGGTAAAAGCAAGCTCTTTTGCCAGTAACTGTAGTGGCTGCGAAAAATCCAACTCATACTCCTGATAAGGGGTTAAATGAGGATAAATCTGATCTTGTTTGATCGGAATACCCAAGGCATTCAAATGGCAACGCAACTGATGTTTCTTGCCGCTTCCTGGAGTGAGACGATATTTTGCCCACGGCTTAGCGACCTCAATCAACTCCAGATAAGTGTCGGCATTGGGGAACCCATCCACCTCGCGCATTTGCAAGAAGTGCTCAGACTCCTCTAGCCGACTTTGGTACCTCAAAGGCAATTTACTAGCCAGCTCCTCTGAATAGGGTGCGATAGCTTCATAGATCTTTCGAACAGCACGATCGCGAAAAAGATTTTGGTATGCAGCCCGCTCCTCCACCCGCAGCGAGAAAATGACTAAGCCCGCAGTATCGCGATCAATACGATGAATAGGACTTAAGGTTTGTAGGCCGGTTCTCCGCTTTAAACGGTTTAACAATGTTTGCTGCAGATATAGACCACTGGGTGTCACAGGTAAAAAATGCGGTTTATCTGCCACCAAAATATGATCATCTTGAAAAATGATTTGTTCCTCAAATGGGATATTTGGCTCACGAGCTAAGCGCCTGAAATACAGCAAATGGGTATTGGGGAGATATGGATCATCAGCCGCAACTGACGCTCCGTCCACAGTCATTACCAAACCT
>Ga0316220_1003248_pt1 | contig 13842 bp, 12 predicted proteins | sample TBH18005metaG_FD_203632 | JGI IMG/M metagenome (GOLD analysis project Ga0316220, IMG submission 203632) | Freshwater microbial communities from Trout Bog Lake, Wisconsin, USA - TBH18005 | ecosystem: Environmental > Aquatic > Freshwater > Lake > Hypolimnion/Profundal zone | place: USA: Wisconsin...
GCGGCGGCGCGGGGGGGGCGGCCGGCGGGCGGGGGCGCGGCGCCCCCCCCCCCCCCCCCCCCCCCCACGGCCCACCTCGCAACAATCACCTCAGCTCCGATAGTCTGCGTTTTCGCTGACGTACTCGTGCGTGAGGTCGCCGCCGAGCACGGTGGCATCGGCGCTGCCGGAGTTCAGGTCCACGTTAATTTCCACGCAGCGCTCGTGCGCCGGGTAGTCGATCGGCGGGGTGAACACGCCGTCCTTGGGCGCGGCGGTGGCGTAGAGTTCCGCCCCACGCAGGTGCGCGACGAGGGCCGTTTCCTTGTCGGGGTTGAGCTGGAACACTCCGCCGGCGAAAATTTCGATGCCACCGAGCGTGAGCTTGAGCTTCGACAGGTCAGTGCCGGGCGCGTGCGCGCCGACATGCTTGCCGATCGCTTGCACGAGCCGGCCGACGTTCGGGTCATTGCCGGCGACGGCGCATTTGAACAGCGGGGCGTTGACGATCGCCTTGCCGAGGTCGCGGGCCAGCTCAAGCGTCGCGGCCCGCTGCACGCGCACGCGGATCACGTGGCGCACGCCCTCGCCGTTGCGCACGACGTCCTCGGCCAGGTCGCGGCACACGCCGGTGAGCGCCTGCTCGAACGCGGCTGCGTCCACGCCCGCCACGCGGCCCGACGAGACGAGCGCGACGGTGTCCGAGGTGCTGGTGTCGCTGTCGACGCTGATAGTGTTGAAGCTCGCGTTGACCGCCCGCGTGAGGCTGGCCCGCAGCGTGGCGCGAGGCACCGCGATGTCTGTCAGCACGTAGACGAGCATCGTCGCCATGTTGGGCTCGATCATGCCCGCGCCCTTCGCGATGCCCACGATGCTGCCGCCGCCGAGGGACGCGCGGCGGATTTTCGGATAAAGGTCGGTCGTCACGATGCCTTCCGCTGCGGGTAAAATGGAACCGGCCGCGAGCGCGCCGACGGCCTGCGGCAGGGCGCCGAGCATCGCGTCGACCGGCAAGCCCCAGCCGATGACGCCGGTGGAACTCGGCAGCACGTCGGTCGCGGACAACTTGAGCAGCCGGGCGGTCTCGGCGCACACGCGCTCGGACGCCTCCACGCCACCAGGCGCGCAGACGTTGGAAATCTTGTTGTTCACGATGATCGCGCCGAGCGCGGGCGCCCCGAGCCGCTGGCGACCGACGATGATCGGCGCCCCGGGAAACGCATTGCGCGTGAAGACCGCGGCGAAATCCGGTGTCGGCCGGTCGAGCGCGATGAGCGTGAGCGTCATCTTCGCGGGCTTGGGCGCCTCGCGCGGCGTGAAATCAAATTTCGTGGCGCCGACGCGGAAGCCGGCGGGCAGGGCGGACTGGGTGGCAAGCCACGCGCGATGTTTGGCGCGGGAGGCAAACGTGAGATTTGTGCTGGGCACGGAAAAGAAGTGCGCGGGGCGCGCCGCGGAGTGAAGCAGAATTTTTTCTCCGCCGGCGCGCGCGTGGTGTCGCTCTGCGCGCAATCCGTCGGAAATCCCGCCGGAATGGCTTCGGCGCTGTGCTCCCTGCAATGAGACGGGAGTGTTACGATGAAAATTTTTGTGGAAATGCGCGGCGGGTGTGGCTTATTCAGAGGATTCCGCTCGCTCCAAACATTTCCGTGAACACCTCCTGCTCCTTCTCCGATAACGCCGCGGCTCCGGGCCGCGCGCTTTGACCGCGATGAATGTCGCTGAAGTTACGGCGAAGGCCAAGGTGCTGATCGAGGCGCTGCCCTACATCCAGGATTTCCGGGGCGCGACCTTCGTGGTCAAGTATGGCGGCAGCTTCATGGACGATCCCGACCCGATCGCCCGCACGCGCGTGGCCTACGACCTGGCTTTCCTCGCGGCGGCGGGCATCAACGTCGTCGTCGTGCACGGCGGCGGCAAGGCCATCACCCGCGCGATGGAATCCTCGGGCCTCAAGGCGACTTTCATCAACGGCCAGCGCGTGACCGACGAGGCCGCCATCGCCGTGGTGAAGAAGACCCTCGACGAGATCGTCAACAAGGACGTCTGCGACGCGATCAGCACCGCCAAAGGCCGGCCGAAGGGCCTGCCGGGCGACACGGTGCTGGTGTGCGAGAAGATGACGAAGGACGACGACGGCAACCCCATCGACCTGGGCTACGTGGGCGATGTGACCGAGGTGAAGGTGAAGCTCATCAAGAAGGAAATCGCCGACGGCTACATTCCCGTGATTTCGCCGGTGGCCGAGGGCCACGATGGCAAGCCCTACAACGTGAACGCCGACCTCGTGGCCGGTCGCGTCGCGAGCGCGTTGCGCGCCCGGCGGTTGGTTTACATGAGCGACGTTCCCGGGTTGCTCGCAAATCCCGCGGACCCCGAGTCGCTGCTTTCCACGCTCAAGGTCAGCCAGGTCGACGACCTCAAGAAGAAGGGCGTGATCGACAAGGGTATGCGCCCCAAGGTCCAGAGCGCCATCCGCGCGCTCGAGGAGGGCGTGCAGCGCGTGCATTTCATCGACGGCCGCCTGCCGCACAGCCTCCTGCTGGAGATCTTCACCGATCACGGCATCGGCACCGAGATCGTCCAGGGCTGAAGCGAATTTCGATTTTCGAGTTTCGATTGGTGTTACCGGATCGAAATCGAAATTCGAAAATCCAAAATCGAAAATCGAAAATCGAAAATTTATGACCCCGCCCTCCATCGTCCGGACCAACACCGCCGAGCTCTACGACGCGAACGTGATGAAGAATTACGCCCGCGCCGCCCTGACCCTCGTGCGCGGCCGCGGCGCGCAGGTGTGGGATGACGCCGGCAACGCCTACCTCGATTTCACGTCCGGCATCGCCGTCAGCGCGCTCGGGCATTGCCATCCGGACTGGGTGGCGGCCGTGCAGCGCCAGGCGGGGGAGCTGATCCACGTCAGCAATCTCTTCCGCCACCCCAATCAGGGCGAACTCGCGCGGCGCATCGTGGGCTACGCGGGTCCCGGCCGGGTGTTCTTCTGCAACAGCGGCGGCGAGGCCGACGAGGCGCTGATCAAGCTCTCCCGGCTGCACGGCGTCGCGAAGAGCGGCGCGGAGGGCAAGTGCTACAAGGTCATTTGCGCGAAGAACGCGTTTCACGGCCGCATGTTCGGCGGCATGAGCGCGACGCCGCAGGAGAAGATCCAGAAGGGCTTCGCGCCCCTCGTGCCGGGGTTCGTCTTCGGCGAGCTGAACAACCTCCAGAGTTTCGCCGACCTGATCGACGACCAGACGTCGGCGATCATGGTCGAGACGATCCAGGGCGAGTCGGGCATTCACCCCTGCACGCCGGAGTTCCTGCGCGGACTGCGCGCGCTGTGCGACCAGCACAACCTGCTGCTGATCCTCGACGAGGTGCAGTGCGGGGTGGGGCGCACGGGAAAATTTTACGCGTTCGAGCACGCCGGCGTCCGGCCCGATGCCATCGCGATGGCCAAGGGCCTCGGCGGCGGGTTTCCCATCGGCGCGATCTGGGTCCACGAGAAATTCGCCGGGCTCTTCACGCCCGGCAGCCACGGCACGACGTTTGGCGGCACGCCGCTCGCGTGCGCGGCGGGCCTGGCGGTGCTCGACGTGATCGCGCGCGACAAGCTCCTCGAGCAGGTCACCGCGCGCAGCGGCCCCTGGATCGCGGCGCTGACGAAGCTTTCGGCCGAGTTCCCGAAGCAGCTGACCGGCGTCCGCGGGCGCGGCTATCTCGTGGGCCTGCAACTGGCGTCGGATTCGGCGCCCTACCTGACCGCCTTGCGCGAGCGGGGCCTGCTGGTCGTCGGCGCGGGTGGCAACGCGATCCGCGCCCTCCCGCCATTCGTCGCAACGGTGGAGGAACTGAACCGTTCGGTGGAAATCATCCGGGACGTGCTGAAGGCGAAGGCGTAATCGCCCGGTTGACGTAGGTCGGGCTTTATGCCCGACATGCTGGTCAATCCTGTCGGGCGTAAAGCCCGACCTACGTAAGCCAGGCGTTTTGAGGACTACCGGCCGCACTTTTCACTCGTGGAAGGGCCCTAAAAAGGCTTATACCTTAGGGCTTTCATGAAGCATTTCATCAAGGAAACCGACTTTGCGGCTCACGAACTGCCGGGGCTTTTTGCCCGCGCGCGCAGTTTGAAGCAGAGCCGTGGCCAGCCGGGATCCGCCGTGCTCGCGGGGCAGACGTGGGCGATGATCTTTGCCAAGTCGAGCACCCGCACGCGCGTCTCGTTTGAGGTCGGCATCCACGAGCTCGGCGGGAATCCGCTCTTCCTGAACAAGAACGACATCCAGTTCGGGCGGGGTGAAACCATCCAGGACACCGCCAAGGTGCTGTCGCGCTTCGTGCACGGCCTGGTCGTGCGGACCTTCGACCATCAGGACGTGATCGAGCTGGCGAAGCACAGCACGGTGCCGGTCATCAACGCGCTGACGGACTTCCTGCACCCCTGTCAGATCTACACCGACGCCTTCACGGCGGCGGAGCGTTGGGTGGCCCCCGGTGGCGATCTCGTCGCCGCGCTGAAGGGCCGGAAGATCGCCTACTTTGGCGACACGTGCTTCAACATGGCCAACTCCTGGATCCTGGGTGCGAGCCTGTTCGGGATGAAGATCTCGCTCTCCGGACCGCAGGCTTATGCGCCGGGCGCCGAGATCCGCGCCCAGCTCAAGGCGGACGGCCGCGCCGTGGATTTCCAATTCGCCACCGACCCGTATGAGGCGGTGAAGGATGCCGACATCGTTTACACCGACGTGTGGACCAGCATGGGCCAGGAGGACGAGGAAGCGCAGCGCCTCACGGAGCTGAAGCCCTACGCCGTCACCGCCAAGCTGTTTGCGGCGGCGAAACCGGGTGCGCTGTTCATGCACTGTCTCCCGGCGCACGCCGGCGAGGAAGTCGAGCAGGCCGTGCTCGACAACCCGCGCTCGATCATCTTCGACCAGGCCGAAAACCGGCTGCACATGCAAAAAGCCATCCTGGCCGCGCTGGCGGAAGGCCGCCGGAAATAAGGCCGTTTTTTACCACGGATAACACCAAGCCGCACGGATCAATCGGACAAACTTCCGGAAACTAAATCCGACCAGAAGCTTGAGGGTTCCGAACTCCAGATTCTGATCCGTGCGGCTTGGTGTTATCCGTGGTAAAATATCCGGAGGTTCGGCGTCCATTCGCGGTTAACACCCGGATTGGATTTGCGCCCGACGCCTCGCGCGGTCCACCCTGCTGTTCCTCATGAAAATCGTCCTCGCATACTCAGGCGGACTCGACACGTCCGTGATCCTCAAGTGGCTGCGCGAAACCTACGACGCGGAGATCGTGACTTTCGCCGCCGATATCGGCCAGGAGGAGGAGCTGCGCGGACTGCCGCAGAAGGCGCGCAAAACCGGCGCGTCGAAGCACTACACGCTCGACCTCGTCGAGGAATTTGCCCGCGACTTCATCTACCCGATGGTGCGCGCCAACGCGATTTACGAGGGCCAGTATTATCTCGGCACCTCGATCGCCCGGCCGCTGATCGCGAAGGCCCAGGTCGACATCGCGCGGAAGGAAAAGGCTGACACCGTCGCGCATGGCGCCACCGGCAAGGGCAACGACCAGTGCCGCTTCGAGCTCACCTACATGGCGCTCAACCCGCGCCTGCAGATCCTCTCGCCGTGGAAACTCGACAACTTCCGCCAGGAATTCCCGGGCCGCGCCGAGATGATTGCCTACTGCGCCAAGCACAAGATTCCCGTCGAGGCGTCGCTCAAAAAACCCTACTCGATGGACCGCAATCTCCTGCACATCTCGTATGAGGCCGGCATCCTCGAAGACCCGTGGTTCGATCCGACGACCAAGGCGAACAAGGGGATGTTCAAGCTCTCCGTCTCGCCCGAGGACGCGCCCAACCGGGCGGAGTATGTCGAACTCGACTTCGTGAAGGGCAACTGCGTCGCCGTGAACGGCCAGAAACTTACGCCCGCGGGCGTGCTCAAGGCGCTGAACAAGCTCGGCGGCAAGCACGGCATCGGCCGCGTCGACCTCGTCGAGAACCGCTTCGTCGGCATGAAGTCGCGCGGCGTGTACGAGACGCCCGGCGGCACGATCCTCATGCACGGCCACCGGCAGGTGGAGTCGTTGACGATGGACCGCGAGGTCATGCACATCCGCGACTCGCTCATCCCGAAGTATGCCGAGCTGGTGTATTACGGCTTCTGGTTCGCCCCCGAACGTGAGGCCCTGCAGGCGCTGGTGGACGAGACCCAGAAATACGTCACCGGCACCGTCCGGCTGAAGCTCTACAAGGGCAACGTCATCACCTGCGGCCGCAAGTCGAAGTATTCGCTCTACGACATGAAGATCGCGTCAATGGAAGGCGTGAAGAGTTGGTACAACCAGACGGACGCCACCGGCTTCATCCGCCTGAATGGCCTGCGCCTCCGCGCGCGGACGCTTGCGCAGGGCGGGCCGAAAGTCTGAGCGGGCTGATTGGGATCACGCCAAGCCGCAAAGGCGCCAAGGCAGGTTGGCCTTCGCGCCTTGGCGACTTGGCGTGAGACATTTCCGGCGGAAAACCTTCGTCGCGAAACTCCAGCCGTTCGTCGCTCCGGGCTGGTGACCTGTGGCCGGTGGGGCAGGATGGCGTCATGCACTTCCCGGTCCTTCGATCCCTGGCGACCGCCGCCCTCTTCGCGATTTCGGTCCCGGCCTCGCGTGCCCAGACGCCGCCTCCTCCCGCCCCGCCGCCGGCCATGCCGGTCAATCATGACTTTGATTTCTGGCTCGGCGAATGGAACGTCACCACACCTGACGGCAAAGCCGCGGGCACCAGCCGGATCGAGTCCATTGCGGGCGGGCACGGCCTGCTGGAAAACTGGACCGGAGAACCGGCGACGGGCGGCGGCAACGGCAAGAGCCTGAACGCCTACAACATCGCGACGCGGCAATGGCAGCAGTTCTGGATCGGCAGCGGCGGCGGCATTCTCGAACTCGCGGGTGGCCTGGTGGAGGGCAAAATGGTGCTCAGCGGCAGCCATCTCGTTCGCGGACACCCGCTGACCGAGCGCATCAGCTGGACGCCGAACGCCGACGGCACGGTCCGCCAGTTCTGGGAGCAGTCCAAGGACGAAGGTAAAACGTGGACCGCCGTCTTCGACGGGCTATATCGGAGGAAATGAGCATAGGGCGCGTTATCCCTAACGCGCCGCGTCCGGCCGAATGATCCGAGCAGGAGCAGCTGGCGCCTTCAGCTGGACGAATCCGTCCCTCTGCACGGCGGGTTAGGGATAACCCGCCCTACCTCAGAACAACGAGTTCGCCACGATGCCGACCGCCGTGATCGGGCCGGTGTCGCCAAGCCCGTCGATCGCGCGGTCGGCCTTTTTGAGCGTGTTCTGCGCGGTGTTGTAGAGCGAGGGATCGTTGATCAGCTTGCCGAGCGTGCCTTCGCCATTGGCGAGCTTGTCCGAGACCGAACGGATGTTCGCGACGGACGCCTTGAGGTTGTTGGCGGCGGTCTCGTCGTAGACCAGGACGCCGAGCGTGCCCTTGCCGGACTTAACCTGGGCCATGACGGCCTGGGCGTCGGAGACGAAGGTGTGGGCCTCCGCGGCGGTGGTCTTGATCTCGGCCACGGCGGCGACGAGCTGGTCGTGCAGCGTCGGGTCGTTGATCAGTTTGCCGAGCGTGCCCTCACCGTTGTTCAGCTTGGTGGTGATCTCCTGCACGTTGGTCATGGTGGCGGTCACCTTCGCGCTGTTTTCGGTGATGACCTTGTCGAGCTTCTGGAAGATGCCGCCCGTCTTGCCGTCGCCGTTGATGGCGGTGGAGAACGAGCTGAAAGCGCCGTCGAGTTTCTGGCCCAGGTTACCCAGCTCGGTCATGATGGTGTTGATGTCGGGCGTGACGTGGGTGTGGATTTCCGCGCCAGGCTGGAGGGGTGCGGCGCCGGCGGTGCCGAGGTCCACGCCGATGTAATTCGTGCCGATGATGCCAGCCATGACGATGCTTGCGGTGGCATCGCTGGCGATCTGCACGCCCGGGTCGATGAGCAGGACGGCCTCGGCGCGCCGGTGGGCGAGATCGAGGTGGGTTTCCAGGACGGACCCGATGGTGACGCCCGCCATGCGGACCTCGTCGCCCTTTTTGAGTTCCTTGAGGCTCTCGAAGCCGGCGATGAGCTTGTAGCCCTCGGTCTTGAAAATGCTGCCGCCGCTCAACGTGGCGAAGGTCACCCAGGTCAGGGCCAGCCCGAGGAGGAAAAAGAGTCCGACGCGGATAGTCTGTTGCGAGTTGTTCATGGTTCAGGTCTCCAGTTTCTTAAAGCGGGGGTGCTGCAGGTCGATTTTGGGGGCGAGGAAGTCCGCCACCACGGGGTCCTTGGGCTCCCGCAGTTCGCTGGGCGGCCCAAGGAAGATGAGTTTGCCGTCCATCAGGATGCCGACGCGGTCGGCGATGTTGAGGGCAAGGTCCCGGTCGTGGGATACGACGATGGTGGTGACATGGTATTCCTCGCGCAGCGAAGCGATGATCTCGCTGATCGTGGCGGACATCACCGGGTCGAGCTCGCTCGTGGGTTCATCGTAGAGCATGAGCTGCGGCTCCATGACCAGGGCGCGGGCGATGGCGACGCGCTTCTTCATACCGCCGGAAAGGTCGGCGGGAAATTTCCTGGCGGCGCCCTCCAGCGAGAGGATGCGCAGCGCGTGCATCACCTTGTCGCGGATGCCGGCCTCGTCGGCCAAGCGATGTTCCCGCGGGTAGAGGGCGAGGTTGTCGTAGACGCTGAGCGAGTTGAACAGCGCGCCGGACTGGAACACGAGGGCCATGCGGACGTGCTCGCGCGTCAACTCGGAGGCGGCGTCATGGCCGTCGACCATCACGCGGCCGGCGGTGGGATACTCAAGGCCGACAATGTGCTTCAGCAGGACGCTCTTGCCCGAGCCGCTGGGGCCCATCAGCACGAAGATTTCGCCCGGCTCCACCGTGAACGACACGTCCTTCAGCACCTTGAGGCTGCCGAAGTTCTTGGTGAGGTGCTCGACGGCGACGCCGACAGCCGGGGTCTCGACGTGGGTGAACGGATTGCGGGTATGGGAGGCGGAAGGCATGTTACATGAGCACCTGGGTCAGGAAGTAGTCGACGACCAGGATGAGGATGAGGGAGGTGACGACGGCGCGCGTGACGGAGGCGCCGATCTCGCGCGGGCCGCCGCGGGTGTTGAGGCCGATGTTGCAGCAGACGAGCACGACAATGAAACCGAAGACCTCCGCCTTGAGCAGGCCGTTGATCACGTCCTTGAAATGCGTGTAGCGCCGCAGCACGGAAAAATACGCCTCGGGCTCGATGCTGATGATCGAGGTGTATTTGGAGACCAGGGCGCCGCCGAACCAGCCGACGAGGTCGCCGATGAGCGCGAGGACGGGCACCATGACCAGGGCGGCGGCAAGGCGGGGCAGCACCAGCATGCGGGCGGGCGGGATGTTCATCGTCTCCAGCGCGTCGACCTCCTGGTAGACCTTCATCGAGGCGAGTTCCGCCGCGATGGCGGAACCCACGCGGCCCGCGACCAGGATCGCCACCATCACGGGGCCGAGTTCCCGCGCCATGGACAGGCCGACGAGCGAGCCGATGTATTGCTGCGTGCCGAAGTTCTGCATCGAGTAGCCAGCCTGCAGCGCGAGCACGCTGCCGATGAAGAAACTCAGGATGGCGACGATCGGCAGCGTCGTGTAGCCGATCAGGTAGCATTGCTCGAAGAACCGCGCCCGCTGGCGCACCAGCGTGCCGCTGAAGGAGAGGGCGCGCAGCAGCAGCAGCAGCGTGCTGCCGAAGCCCTCGAGGATGGCGGTGATTTGTTTCATGGCAGCGGAACGGCGGCCGGAGACTGTTTCACTTTGGAAGGGAAATCGAACCAGAACCAGTGTCCGGCCTTGTCCCCTGGCTGGCGCTGCCACCCGAACAGGCCGTTGCCAAAGGCCACGCGTTTCGACTGGGAGCCGGATCGGGTGCTGAACAGCGGGCCAAGGTGAAATTCCTGGAGGTCGTAGGTGTGGTGCCAGGTCATCAGGCTCCAAAGCACGGACCAGTTCCGGTCCTCGGGGTTGCGCTGGTCGTAGCGATAAAGCGCGAAGAACGGCGTCCATGTCTCGCGCCACTCGTTGCTGTAGGGCAGCAGCACGTCAAAGGGGCTGAACAGCTGGAACTGTTTCTTGCCGGCGCCGTTGTCCCATTGGCTGAACAGCGGCCAGACATGCGTGCGGTCGGCCGGGGCGGCGGAGGGATTCGTCAGGCTGCGCTCCCGTTGCGACCAATAGAGCAGGTAGAGGAACTGGGTCCGGGTTTGCGCGACGCCGGAATCCTGCCACTTGGCCTGGCGGACGAGCGGCCACATGATCCAGGTCTTGTCCATGCCCTTGATGAGGGAGTGGGTGTAAAACGGCCCCCAGCGGTTGACCCGTTGGTCGTCGCCCTCGCCCTGGACGAGCAACGGCCAGAGGTAGCGGGTCTCGTGGTAGCGTTTGGGCAGGGTGCGTTCGGTGTGGCCAAAGAACGGCCAAAGAAAGGTCTGGTTCCTGAACCCCTCGTATTGCTCGTTGGCGTAAAATGGAAAAAAACCGTATTGCCGGGTGGGCGCGGTGCCTGCCGGGGCATCCTCCGGCGGCGGGATCGTGTTGTTCCAGAACAGTGGCCAGAGGAAAAAGGCATGGTGGGTGCCATGGTCGTTGCCGCGCGAGCCGTAGAGCGGCCAGAGCGCGAAACCACGCTCGGTCCCCTTCATCGTCTGGATGAACGGCCAGGGCGTGGACGTGGTGACGAGGCCGTTTCTTTCCGTGTGCAGATACAGCGGCCAGAGCACCCACGAGATCTCGTCGCGGTTGAAGTGCCCTTTCACGGTGCCGGCGATCGGGAAGAGCGCGTGATAGGAGGTGTCGGGCGAACCTGTCTCCCGCGAAAACCAGAAAGGCCAGAGATCAAAGGCCTTCGCCTGACCGGTGGTGGCCGTCGTGGCCGCCGATGAGGGCCCCGCTACATTGATGAGATTGAAGAAGCTCCACCGATAGGTGTCGCTGTAGCCCCGATAGACGAAGATCGGGTAAAGCATCGTGGCCTCGGTCGTCAGCCCAGTGGCATCCTGGGTCTGCACATAGAACGGGCGCACGCCGGACGTGGTGCCCGTGTGATCCCGGGCGGGATCCTTGTCCGCGTGCCGAAACATGAACGGGCCGAAATGCTCCGACGACGTAACCTGTCCGTTCGCGTCGACCTGCGAGACCGCCACCGGCCACCAATTTTGCTCTTCCGCCCCGGCGCGCGTAAGGAGGGCGGCCAGACAGCCAAAATAGGCAATCAGGCGGACAGGAAGCATGGTGACAGGTCGGTAAATGGGCAGTCAGCGTTAGTGCCCGGCGGCGAGCATCAGTTCCGCCGAACGCGATGATATTTAACGGCCTACGATTAAGGGTATCGCGCTGCGGCGCAAATTGTAAGTTGAACGGCTGCGATCGCGGCGAGAGCCCTGCCGCGCCCGGGCGAGGCCTCTCTACACCGTCACGCTCTGGCCGGGTTGCAGCAGGCAAAAATCGTCGTCCGTCAGCCCCGCCTCCGCGCGCGCGGCTTCGAGCGCCCGCGGCGGCGCCTCCCGGGCTTCGTCGGTCAACTGGAACGTGCCCCAATGCATTGCCACGCTGCGCCGTGCGCCGGACTCCTGGTGAACCCGCACCGCCTCTTCCGGGTTCATGTGCGCCGCCGACATGAACCACCGCGGCTCGTAGGCCCCGATCGGGATCAACGCGAGATCGGGCGCCCCGCAGCGCTGGCGGATGCTGCGAAAGAGTGCTTCATCGTAACCCGAGTCGCCGGCAAACCAGATGCGCCGTGCGGGCGTCTGCAGGTAAAATCCACCCCACAGCCGCCGGTTGGTCCCGCCCACGGTGCGCCGGCTCCAATGCTTTGACGGGGTCACGGTGACGGTGAGGCCCTCCGCCGGCGAATGCGTCTGCCACCAATCGAGTTCGACGATGCGGCTCGCGCCGAGTTTGGCCAACAGGGCGCGATGGCCGAGCGGCGCGATGAACAGGGGCTGATGCTCGCGCACCAGCCGGCGCAACGACGGAGCGTCACAGTGGTCGTAGTGATCGTGGCTCAGCAGCACGGTCTCGATGTGCGGCAGATCGGAGAAGGCCACGCCCGGGGCGTGCGCCCGCCGTGGCCCGGCCCAGCTGAAGGGACTGGCGCGCTCGGAAAACACCGGATCGGTGAGCACGGTGTGCCCGGCGGTTTGCAGGAGAAACGTGGCGTGATTGACCCACGTGGCCGTCACCGCGCCCTCCGCCGGCGCGGGTGGCGCGGGCTGGGGAACGATTTCCACCCATTTGGGCCAGCGCGCCGCGCGGCTGGTGAGTTGCCAGCGCAGCACGTCGAGCAGGCCGCGCTCCGCCGGGCCGCCGGAATTGAAAAAGGTTTTCCCGTTGAAATGGTCGGAGCCCGGCGGTGTCATGCGGATGATTTTTTCACAGGAGGAAGCGGAGAACTTGAACTCGGAGCCTGGGATTTGAGGCGCTGTGCTCAGCTTCCTCCGCTTCCTCCGGTAAAAACAACCCAATCCTATGCGTATTTCCGGTGGCCAGGCCCGTGGTATTCCGCTCGTCGCTCCCAAGGGCGACGCGGTGCGGCCGGCGACTGACGGCATGCGGCAGGCGGCGTTTTCCAGCCTGGGCGCCTATGTCGTCGGTGCGCGGTTCCTCGACCTGTTCGCGGGTAGCGGGGCCTACGGACTGGAAGCGCTCAGCCGCGGGGCGGTCGGCGGCGTGTTTGTGGAGAAGAACGCGAAGGCCGCGGCGTGTCTCCGCCAGAATCTGACCGCGGTGTGCAAGAGCCTCGGGCGCGACGCGACGGGCGTGGAGATTTTTCAGTCCGACGCGCTGACCGGGCCCTTGGGTGATGGAGTGCCGGATGTCGTGTTCATCGATCCGCCCTACGAAATCATCCCGGAAGTGGCGCCGGGACTGTTCGTGCGGCTCGGCGAACTGCTCGCACCGAAGCCCGATGCGCTGGTCGTGTTCGAGATGCCGGGCGAAATCGAACTCACCCCGCCAGGCTGGACGCTGGTGAAACGGCTCGGCAAGGGCGTGCGCCAGCCCACGGTGAATTTTTTCAGGGCAACCCGAGCCGGGACCTGACGATCGCCACGGCGGCGATCACGGCGGTCTCGGAGCGCAGCACGCGCTGACCGAGGTGGGCGAAGGCGAAACCCTGTGCGCGTAGCAAGTCGCGCTCGGCCGCCGACCAGCCGCGTTCCGGGCCGAACGCGAGCGCCACGGGCGAGGCCAGCGGGACGGCCGCAAGTGGCTGGGGAGATTCGTAATTGTCCAGCGCGACGCGGGCTGCGTCGGCGGGCAGGGCGGCGATCACCTCGGCGAGCGTTTGCCCGTGCGTGACCGCGGGCAGGCGCGTGTCGAAGGCCTGCTCCGCGCCGGCCAGGAGATGGCGCCGCCATTCACCCGAGGACCAGAGGGTGCTCTGCGCGTAGCTAACCTCGCCTTTTTCCGAGCGAAAAAAATGCAGCGCGCCCACGCCGAGCGACGTCGCCTCGCGCAGGATGTCGCGGGCGGTCTGCGGCCGCGGCAGCCCGACCAGCAGAAGGATCGGGTCGGGCGCCGGGGCTGGCGCGCCCCAGGCAAACGTGAGAGTGAGCGAGTCCGATCCGACCTCGGCGAGCGTGCCCTTGCCCCGCGGACCGTTGACCAACCCGGCGTCAAAGGTGTCGCCCACCGACCGGCGCAGCACGTTGAGCAGGTGCGCGGCGCGCGGGTCGGTCCGCGGGAGGGGCGCAGAAAGCTCGGCGGGTTCGAAGAGAATGAGATTCACGGCCTGAAAGATTGTGA
>Ga0316220_1003259_pt1 | contig 13810 bp, 19 predicted proteins | sample TBH18005metaG_FD_203632 | JGI IMG/M metagenome (GOLD analysis project Ga0316220, IMG submission 203632) | Freshwater microbial communities from Trout Bog Lake, Wisconsin, USA - TBH18005 | ecosystem: Environmental > Aquatic > Freshwater > Lake > Hypolimnion/Profundal zone | place: USA: Wisconsin...
CTTGTAGTTGCGTTTGGCGTGCCAGTAAGCAAGGTTCGTAACGCCAATCCCAATCGGACGAATTTCATCGTTGGACAATTTAGATTGTATAGAAAGGAAATCCTGGTAGTCAAGAATATTGTTGAGGCTTCTGTGAAGAATTCTACAAGCACGGCGCATGTCCTCAGGATTGCGGAAGGCACCCCAATTGATGCTACCAAGGGTGCAGAGCGCGATGCGTCCAGTATCATCGTCCAGTCGTTTAAAAGATTTTGTAGGTAAGAGAATTTCACAGCAGAGATTACTTTGATAGATTGTGTGATATTCAGGATCAAATGGTCCTTGGTTCATCACGTTGTCAATAAACACAAGATAGATACGTCCTGTGTCAGTGCGTTCTTTTAAGATACCACTCTTAAAAACTTCCTCGGCTGGCATAGACTTTTTACGTAGACCCGGTTGCTTTTCATACTTGACATACAGCTCTTCAAAAAGCGCGGTATCTCGGTAGAAGGCGTTATATAGATCCGGTACTTCGTTAGGGTCAAAGAACGTGATATCTTGTTTGTTTCTAAATCTACGCCAGAAAAAAGCAGAAAGCACCACCCCGTAGTCCATATGTCGTACACGGGTTTCGTCGGTTCCTTGATTGTTCTTGAGCACAATAAGATCATCGAATTGATGATGCCAGATGGGATAAAAAACAGTGGCACTTGCATTACGAATACCTCCTTGACTGCAACTACGTAGATCACCAAACCATTTCTTCAAGAATGGGATCATGCCAGTGTGCATGATTTCACCACCACGAATAGGGGCGCCCAATGGTCGTAGGCGTCCAATCTCTAAACCAATGCCTGCACGTTTGCTGGCATACTTGGCCATCATCTCACCAGACGCGAAAATACTATCGAGATCATCATCACTGCGTATAAGAACGCAAGAGCTAAATTGTTTTGTTGGAGTGCCAAGACCAGCAAGCACTGGAGTAGCAAGAGTAAACAAGCCGTCACTTGCCGCGTTGTAGTATTCTTTGATGAATCGCATACGGGCGTTGTTTGGCTCTTCTTTGTGGAATACCGTCGCCGCAGCGACCATGTATCGAATTTGTGGAGTTTCATAAACTTCTTTGGTTGAACGATTGCGTACTAGATACTTTTCAATCAGTTGTTCCACGGCAGCATAGCTGTATTCTTCGTCCTTGCTGTGGTCCAGCATGGCATCCATGCGGTCCCAATCTTCTTTGGTGTACCACTCTAGTAGTTCAGGAGTGTAAAGTCCTGTGGCCACGTTCTTTACTATAATAGAATACAAACTTGGAACTTGATACTGACCGTACACGTCCTTACGCAACATACTCAAACGTTGCTTACCAGCCACGTATTGGTAGTTCACATGCCCCACGTCGGGATTGGACTCAACATCGATCAAGTCTACGATTGCTCGTAAGGTGATCTCGTCGATTTCTCTTGTTGTGATGCCATCATAAAAATGTGGTTGACTTTTGATCTCTATCATTGACTGACTTACATCAGCAATGCCGCTACAGATTTTTGTAATCTGTGCTTGCCACTTTTCAACTGCTAATGGCTCTTTACGGCCACTTCGTTTTGTGACTTGAATGTTACTCATTGATACCTCTTATTGTAATTTTAATTCTGTGCTGCTATAACGCCGCTTTAATACTAACTTGTTTTCGACCTGTTGAATATTTACGATTTCTGCGTCAAGGAAATTAATAACATATTTTCCTTTGTTGAAAACAGATAAGTTATAGACATATCCTGTTTCTGGATCATTGTATGTACGTAGTTCCATGGGCAACTGTCCATGCCCACTATAAGCAATAGTATACAGCATTCCTAGAGCTTTTGCAATATCACAGTAATAATTTTCGGCAATTAAATCCCAAGCCGTAGGCCATGACACAGGATCTGCAGGATCCAAATAGTAAGCGTTATAAGGACAGTCGCGCCAAAATTCGGCAGTTGCCAGGATAGCCTTTTCAATGGGCATGCCGCCCAGGCTTAATCGAAAAGCACGCCAACGAGCAACACGCTCGCTGGGATCAATTTTCCACATCGGTTAAATGTATTGAGTTAGGTTGTATTTAATTGTAGCTGCCGAGGTTACTCCGCAACTTAGTATGCCAGTATTATTGATATAGATATTACCGCCAAGACTGGTACCGGTTTCTGTATAGTCGTCTTCGTATGTAACTGCACTACCAGTATTGGTATACTTTACAGTACCAAAACGATATGCACTACCATTGTCCAGTTGATAACTGATGGCACCAGTGCCTGTTGCCAATGTGCCCAGAGTAGTTGCAGCGCCAGTTGGGATAGCAGTTACAGTAGTTACACCAGTCTGTAGTTTACCCACAATGATACCAGTTGGCCCGGTACTGTAAGTAGTACCACCAAGACTGGTAAGATTACCATTAACACCAATGCTGCGAATAGCAGTAACGTTACCGTAGTAGTTGTTGAGTGTGGTAATACCGTTAACACCGTTACTGGCAAAGTAGGCCACATTGCTGAGATAATCAAAGTAGCTGTTGTCGATGCGTACAGCACTGACGCCCGCACCCTGCACCACCACGTTGACTCCGGCCGCACCATACGTGAAACTACAGCCTTCTAGGGTGATGCTGCGAGTGCTTTGTACGCTGTCTGTAATGAATACCAAGTTGTTGACTGTGGCTCCAACACTGGTGTTGCCGCGGAAACTACAGTTCACAATACGAGCATTGCGTACACTGTCTAAGGTCAATAGACTACTGGTAATCAAACTGGCATTGGCGCTTTGTTGGAATGCCATGTGTTCAATCAATACATCACGTGGCAAGGTTGACCCTGTTCCGTTGTATTGACTGTCTACAGTTTTAAAAATTGGTACAGTAGCATTGGCTGTAACCAACACTGTGTTTTGACGTCCGTCACCACGAATTGTTGCGTAAGGAGGAACTAGAATCTGACTGGTAATATTGTAAGTACCAGCAGGAATATTAATAGTTCTACGCACAATAGGCGTGCTGTCGTTGTAGGTGGTGCTGTAGATCTGTTGCAGGGCACGTTGGATAGCGGCAGTGTCGTCAGCAATACCATTGCCTACTGCACCAAAGTCCCTCACATTGACAATTTCGTCTAGTTTGTACTGTAGTGTTTGTGTAATGGGGTGGGCACTGTCGGGACCAGTTACTACTGTGTAGCCTGCTGCTGCGCCTTGGTAGGTGTACAGGCCAATGAGTCCCAACAAGTTACTGTGCTGAGTTAAAATCTCAGTCACGCCCTGTGTAGGTGCACCTTCAGTAAAGGTACCGTTACCAATAAACAAACGTTGGCTGTCAATGCTCCAGCCCATCTCTGCTGAAGCTAGTTGTGGTAAATCTTGTTGTAAACCACGTCGAATCTGTATGCGTGAAATCTGGACGATTGCCATGTTCTAAAACCTTGCTCTATTGTGTATTTAGCTTGTCAGGTAATAGAGCTCTACTCGTTTCATCCATTCCGCAGTCCAGTAGTCAAACTCGTCGCCTTCGATAACAAATTCAAGGTATTCTGGTGTAGAATAGCTGTTATCTTCTAGCAATTTGGGCTGAACAGCCATCATAATTACACCTTTGCGGATTGCAGTACCATGCGTTTCATTGTGTGCTGCTGCGTATGCTGCCAGCTGAATAAAGTAGTCGCCAATGTATTCACGCTTCTTGGGCTTGTTGCTCTGCTTGAAGTCAATAATTGCGGGAACTCCTTGATGTACAGCAATGCAATCAGTGGTGCCTGCGTATAACCCGCTGTAGTAAACAGGCACTTCGCTTCCCCAGAATTCGTCCACGTGCTGGAATCCATTCAGTATAACCTCTGCTGCCATGAACCACGACGGATGTGCAAACGGATTGGCAGGCAGGGGCTTCATGTCATCACTGAGAATGTATGATTCAAGATAGCTGTGCATCCTTGTACCACGATTTGCTGCTTCTGTGGTAATCTGCTGTGCTCGTTGCTCACCCACTGCTTTGCGCCAGTTTTGTAGAGCTTGTTTTGATTCTTCTGATTTTGTTTTATCTAAGATAGTTGTTACGCTGGGCACCTTTGAACCATCGGGCAAGCAATAGTGTCGCTTGCCGTCAACAGATTCTCTCTTGATAGCGGCATAGTTGTATTTGTTGATAATCATAATTTTCTTAGTTTATTATACTGTAAAATGTTGTGTTTTGCAATATCATACATGATATTTAATTTATTTGATCGATCTGGGTCTTGATATAAACACCGTAGACTTTCTAGCATTTTATCTATTCTTCTGGCAGGTACTGCTGCTAGATCGTAACTTTCATCGATTAGATCACTGTAGGTTTTGAATCCCATGTTGTGCAGACTTGATAAACTGCCCTGTCCTGCAACTAATACAAATGGTTTTCCTGTTGCCAGGCATCTGGCAGTCTTTTCAGTGAACCAACAGTTGCTCAGTACATCAGTTTCGCTCACAATTTCTATACAGTATTTGTTCCATATATTGCCATAGTGGGCACAGGCAGTTTCCCAACCTACTGTTCCGTTTAGACTATTTCCCCTGAGATCTGATTCAAATTGATGTTGACGGATCCATTCTAATTCATCAGAGTACAGATTGCTGTATTTGCTGAGATAGCGTTCGACTTCTCTAATAGGTGTTTGGAAAATTGTGTAATTATCAGTGGGAAATATTTTATCAATTTGATAAGCCAACTGTAGTCTAGCGGGACTGAATCTGCCAAGAGAAGTACCCACAAATTTAGCGTTTTGTAAATCCTGGTTTAACTCCTCTGGCAGATACTGTTTGACTTGATAAAATATACTTAGAGGTCTGAGAATATGTTTGAATTTGCCAGTACTGCCTGATATATTTTCGACTGTGACTCGACTGTGATCGATATTAAAAATATCACATAGATATTCTAAAAATGCAATGAACCCGGTGTGCTCAAGATTCTCACCATCAATTGATACTGTGTGTATGCGTTGTCCTGCATAATACTTTCCAAAGATGTCAATGAGAAATTCTTTTCCTTCCATGGAAAAGTCTTTGTGTAAAAGATACTGTGTGTCGATATAAATCACAGAATCTGTTACGGTCACACAACCTGTTATAGCTGTGCCATTATATACTTCGACCATAATACATGTCCTTGTTCAGTTGGATGACGACTATCTTCTTTGTTACAGTGGGCACAGTTGTCCATTAGTGTTATTCTTTTTTCGGCCCGATCTATTACTTCTAGTACGTCAGGGTAACGATGTTTTGAATTCATTTGTTCAATGTATTCGCTGACTGCAAGATGTGTGCTATTAGAAATCTTTTTTTCCAGCATGACCTCAAGCCAGCTACGTTCGCAGGTCAACTCATTGGGTACAGGATCAGTAAAGTTGTGTGCAACAACAAATTTTATTGTTGGATACCGCGACTTGATATTTCTAATCTTGTTATATGTACTGTTGACTATTGTAGTTAATGCTGCCTGCTGTGTTGGATGTTTGGCTAGGTTATAGATATCTTCATGACGTCCAGATTCAGTTAGTGTTATTGTACAGATGACTATTTTATGTTCTACAGTAGGCAATAGGGCTGACAACCAATCGAGCATCAAGGTGTTGGAGCCACCGGGCAAGGCCAGGTTAATCCAGTCACTGCCGAGTTGTTGAGATGTTAGATAGCCATACACATGCGTTAATCTGTAGTCTGTATCATCTAGTCCGTTACGAACTTTGGTATTGCCCAAACTGTCGCCATAGGTCCAACTGTCACCTACGGTTATCAACACAGTATCACGTCCTGATGTATGTGCATAATAGGGATTGTTGATCATGGACCATGTAGGGACGTCAAACATAGTTTGTTAAATCTAGTTTGTGTAGCTGTTGCCACTGTTTGTAAACATATTTTCTAAATATGTACTTGTTACGACGGCAACGTTCAGCACACCTAGCATAGACTTCGGGCACATTGTTGATCTGTTCTATTGCTGCTACTGCTACATCAGCGTATTGTTGTTGTTTTTGAGGATAGTATAGTGTCTCATCTATACGACTGTAGTCAAATAGGTCTTCAAAAATGTCAAAACCTGCATCTTTAAGATACTGCCTTAACGGTGCTTGTCCATACACAAAGAAAGGACGCATACCTATAATAGGTTTCCATGTTTTTTCACTAATGAAGAAATTGTTGGGATTGATGTTATCAAATTCTGTTTCAGTTACTAGACACAGCAAACTACGGTTCCAAAAATCAAGATTACCGAGACTGAAAATATCATTGCGTATCTGTGCCGACACATATGGATCATCGGCAGCTAGTGCGCTGTACTCGTCGTCAATGCCCTGTTCTTGTGAGAACTCTTGATCTAGCACAATGGGATTTGCAGCGTCACCTAGACTGATGTAGCCCAAATCACTGTAGGGCAATAGTCTATTGACTAGGTCTTGTCGGTGCCCGTGTGGCTTACGATTCAAACAGATGAACTTACGCATATCAGCCAATGGTGCCAACTGTTGTTCTGAGTAGTGTTGAAAGTAAAGATCACATACCATGGCCCAAAAATCAATACGATACTGTGCTGCATTACCAATGATCACATGCGGTAATCCCGATTGCTCTACTGCTTCAAAAATTTTTGGAACTGCTGGATCTACAAAGTTATGACAGATAATAAAATCAGGACTGGAATTCTTAATGAGGTCTGCTAGATTTGTTTCGTGCAGCCAAGTGGGATTGATAATCATTACACGCTCAACATCCAGTTGCTCACGTGCTTTGTTTTCTAACATGTAAACTATAAGTTGCTCAACACGACCAGCTTTCCAAGCATAGGGAAAGCCATTTGTGCCTTTGATTATTTGCATTATATTCTAAAACTTTCTCCGCAACCACAACGGTCACGTTCATTGGGATTGCGAAATTCAAAACCCTCATTGAGGCCTTGGCGCACATAGTCCACTGTCATACCGCGTAGGTAAACATCGTTTTTGAGATTTACCAACACCACAAAGTTGGGCTGTGCATAATTTATTGTGTAAGGGTCTGCGTTGTATTCTTTGGCATACTCCAACACATAGGCCAGGCCTGAGCAGCCCGTGGTACGTACACCAAGGCGTATACCGGCGTAGCCTTTGTCAGCGATCAGTTTTGTTATCTTTGCTTGAGCCGCATCAGTTAACGTTATCATGACGCTTCTTGTAGTCGTCCACTGCGGCTTTTATAGCATCTTCTGCAAGTATGCTACAATGTATTTTAACCGGTGGGAGGGCAAGCTCTTGAGCAATGTCTGAATTAGTAATCGTTCGTGCCTGGTCAAGCGTTTTTCCCTTGACCCACTCTGTAACGAGGCTGCTGCTTGCGATGGCGCTGCCGCAGCCGTAGGTTTTGAATCTAGCATCTGTTATTACTCCATCTTGTACTTTTATTTGTAGTTTCATAACGTCACCACAGGCCGGTGCTCCTACCATGCCTGTGCCCACATCGTCATCATCTTTATCGAATGTGCCAACGTTGCGAGGATTTTCGTAGTGATCTAATACTTTGTCTGAATATGCCATAATTATTGAACGTCTTCGGTGTGTTTGTGTTTGATTGATTTTTTAAGTATCTTGACCCAGACCTTTTGTTCTTTGGCTAGGTCGTGTCTAAAGATTGCCTTGTAGAGTTTCTTGCGAAGTTTACGTAGTTTCATTGTGTCTCCTTAGACTGAAAAACTTGATCCACAGCCACAGGTAGTTTGTGCGTTGGGATTATTGATTGTAAAATTGCTGCCCATGAGTTCTTCTTTGTAGTCAATTGTGGCACCTTGCAGGTACTGCATACTCATGCTGTCAATTAGTACAACGACACCATTGTTATCAATAACAAAGTCGTCTTCGTTTTGTTCTTCGTCTAGTGTGAAGCCATAACTAAATCCGCTACAGCCTCCACCTTGCACGAATGTGCGTAGTTTGACAGCAGGATTATTTTCCTCGGCCAATATGTCTGTAATTTTTTCCAGTGCAGATTCAGTTAGTGAAATCATCGGCAAGTTCTCGTAGTTGTAATTGATCCATCAGGATTTTGGATCTGCGTCCAAGGGCTGCAATTTTCTTGCTGCTGTACAATGACTGGTGCTTGTTGTTGCACAATTACTGCTGGTGCCGGACGAGCCATTTCGTACCCAATTGCTCCGCCGATAACAACAGGAGCTACCCAGCCCCAGCCACCACGTCCATCGTGACGCCAATATCCATGTTGCGCTGCTGCGCCAAAACTGATTGTAACTAATAGTAATGCTAGAATCTTTTTCATAGAAAAACCCCTTATATAAGATATTTATTATAAGGGGTTTCTGTCAAAAAGTCTAGTGATTATGAACGACTACTTAGTGCTCGGTTTGCCATTGCGCTAACTGTCTTTTCTGGAGCAGTCTGTGCGCCGCCACCTGCACCAACAGCTCCACCTACATCAGCTTCGGGGCCTTCAATTGGTTCTGGAGGATTGATAAACACATACTTGACACCATCTTCGTTGTCATCAATGCTTTTGATCATTTCTTTGACTGTGTCATTGTTGCTTTTGGCTTTTTCCAATGCGTTCAAATCAAATGCTTCACCGCCTGGTTTGTTTTTAACCAAATTCATTAGTGCAGTGACTGCGATTTTGGGAATCTTCTTGTCGCCGGCACTGAACTGGATTTCACGTAGCGTGTCGATCAAGGCAGCATCGGCTTCGTGGTCAGCATCGTCCTCGATATGTGCGCTGATATCGTCGCCCATGTCAAAGTCGTCTTCAAAGAGGGCAAACTCTTTATATCTCATTTTTTAGCCTTGGCGTCCTTAGCCGCTTTTTTCATCGACTCTTTTTTGTCGCCGTCTTTGTCAAGATCGATATAGTCTGGTTTGGCTTTCTTGGCTTCTGCCATGCCACGACGTTCACGGCCTAGTTCTTCTGTACCACCGGCTGCTGCGCCAGTTGCTGCAAACTCGTCGCCGCCTTCTGGCGCAGGAGCGGCCATGTCGCCCATGCCAGCGTCAGGAGCAGGTGCACCGCCCATAGCGCCCATGTCACCACCCATGTTCATGTCAGGAGTAGATTCGCCAGTTAGCTGACGTGCTGCTGTGTCAGCACTGGCACGTCCATCGCTCAGTTGTTGCCATAGTTGTTGTAACAATGGAGTTACTGCGCCTTTGAATGCTTCGGCCTGTTGGTCACCAATTTGATCACGGATGGTGTCTAACAGTGCCGGCAACTGTTCGTTTTGCATTTTGCCGATCTTTTCCAACATGTCTTGAATACTATCAACCATGTCTTTGGCTGCTAGTGTAGCTTCGGCCTTGGCCATTTCACTTTCAGTGATCAACTGTTGACGATTTTCAACCATCCAACGATTCAGGCTTTCACGTACCATGAACATTTCCATGTACTGTGGATTTTGTTCTGCTGTGTGTACGCCGTGTGTACGTTTGGCACGGTCCAACGTTTCATTAAGGCCTTGAACGATGTTGTAGGCTTTCTTAAACGTCATGTTTGCATAGTCAATTTTGAAACCAAAGCGGCTTTCCACCACTTGGTTAATTCGGTTAGCTCTAGGCTGGTTGCTCATTTCTGATAAACGCATGGTTGTTATTCCCAATATTTTATATATTTAGCGTGTGATAAAGATTTCTGCAATTGATTATTGGCGTTACTGAGCTGTAGACGTGCATCAAATAATCTTGCTGTCCATATGTCTGCTTTATCATACTGTTTTGCTATTTTAGCACGTTTTACACTGGATTCATAGTGTTGTATGTCGTTTCTTAACCGTAGTACTGAGGCATCTGCCAGTGCTATACTGTCGGCTACATGGTAGCGTTGACTTTGATAGCACAAGGTGTAGAACACTGCACTCAGCTTGTCTGTGAAGTTCTGTATCAACTGGTTGTCGCTGTTGCGTAGTTGCCAAACTCCGTGATCGTTTAAGACACGATAACGCCCTACTACATAGCCCAGGTCTCCCAAGGGCCATATATAGGGCGTTTTTTGTCCTATGCTGAGTTGATGTATTTGTTGTTCAGTCCATTGGCTCAGATACAGAGCTGTGGCCTTGATTATGGCTTTAACTTCTGCTAGATCCGCGGATTCGTTTTTTGTAGATGATGCGACCGTTTTCATTGATTCTGTATAGTATGTCTTTGTTGACTAGTTGATTTGCTATGAGCTGATGTCTGGGATCTAGCTTTGACTTGTGTAGTTCTTTGGTCTCATTGAACATGTCCAATATTTCAGCTTCTTCGTTGGTTATTGGCAGTGTCAAGTTATTTAATAGTTCTACGATACGCATGTTAGGAAAGTTTGACCAGTAGTGTGATTATGCCTGTAATTAATACGCCGATAATTGTGGTGCCAATGGCAATCATGGTTTTGTAGGGATCAGCACTCTCTTTGGGGGCATCCGCTTTAGGGGCATCCGCTTTAGGTTGCTGCGGTTGCGATGTTTGCAAACTGGCCACCAAGCGGTCTTTGATGTCGATGAGATGCAACTCGACTTTGTCTATGCGATGTTCTAAGTTGTCTAATTTTGTTTCCAAGCTGGCGTACCTCACTGCACAGATTTCTACGTGCGCCTCAAGGTTCTGCTTTTCTATTTCAGTTGGCTTCATCACTATCTATTCTTTCAAAGGGGTTGATGCTGTTTGAGTCGTTGCCGTAATGATGAGCCATGAAGTGAGCCAGAGTAGGTGCCAGTAGCATCTTATACGTTATTTATGTCCCAGTAGCCTTTTTTGAAGTATATGTTCTTAATTGCACCGTAAGGGTAGAAAATAGGCAACATGAAACGTGCTGTTTCGTCTAGGCCACAAATGATGGGCACTTGATCAAATGCGTTGGCCAAGCGTCCCACAGGGTTGGTACCAATGGTGAATATGTCACTGTGTTCTGTGGCAAACTGCCATACCCAAACACGCTGTTCACCTTGGAAGTATTCTCCAAACTCTAGCCATTCCATGTGTGCTGATGTGGCCACAGGAGGTGCCAATTGCTGTGGCTGTGTGATCAATCCGATGGCTTGCAGAACTGTGTCAAAATTGCGTTGTTGTTCACGCTCTAGTGTATCGGGCCCGCGAGTAACGTTGGTCTGTGTTATATCAACCAAGGTGTATAAACGATAATATTCTACGTTGCTCTGCATGTGAATATTTAGTCAACAAAAAACCCACCGAAGTGGGTTTTTGTTATAGTTATAAAAACTATTAAGCTAGTTTGATACCACCAGTTGATGTAACTGTGATACTGTTGCTGCTTGCCCAGATGTTACCTGTAGCACCGATGTTACCACCAGTTGCAGGAGCCCATTGACCTGCACCGCTTTGAATAACATAAGCCAATGCCGAGTCAGTTGCCCAACCACTACGTTCAACCAAGATGTTGATTTGTGATGTACCAGCTGAGTTTGTACCGTCAACTTGGTAAGCCAATACAGAAGCATTGCCTTCAACCCAACGTAGGATAGTTTCAACTGCACCACCAGTTGTCAACTCAGCTGCCAAGTTACCATAAGAACCACTTGGAGCGCCTGCTGCCAAAAGAATCTTGTAAGATGTCAAAGGTGCTGCGATACCTGTGTTGATAATCGATGCGTTAGCAAAAGCACGACCTGCGTCAACTTGTACGACGCCTGCTGCGTCACCATTAATACGTGTAAATACTGCCATTTTGTTTTTCCTTTTAATTAAATGAGCCTCATGGGCTGCATACTTTTATTTAGCTCTTGCGCTAAAATACTAGGCTCTTCCTGCGAAGTTTGCCGCTGAAAATACCCCACGGTTTACCAACTTGATAAATCCGCTGGGAGTATCAATGTTAAATCCCTCGCCTTTGGGCGTGTCTCCAACATACTGCTCTATGCTGCCAACTTGTGGTTCTAGTTGTTCTAGAACTGCCATTTTCAGCGTAGTTATTGCACTGTACACAGCATCTAATGCCTGTATAACGGGTTTATTTTCGTCACTGGCAATCACTGCATATTGTGGTTTGCTCAGTTTAGTCTGTAGCCATTCGGGCCCAACTGCTTGTCCTGTCACCTTGCGATTATAATAGGTCTGTAGTGTGGCCTTGCTAGATCCTGTAATGCTGCCAAGAAAGTCGTCGCCGCCTAGGGCTGCAAATTTATTAACTGCTGCACGGGCTGCGTTTTCAACTTTGACAGGGCGTTTCATCTTGAAGGTGATACCCATGTTGCCTGTAAATACTGTACACCACTGAGTGCTGTCTGCCAGGCCTTCTAGACCGTTCATGCTGTGACGTCCAACTAGTGGAGTTTCTTTGTTGTTCTCTACATCTGTGCCCATGCTGTGTACAGCAATGCCTACCTGTCGTCCTGCAATTTTTTGACCTACTTCTGTGTCAACAGGCACCTTGTAGGTAACGCCGTGTGGGTTGGGCTTGAATACAAACTTGCCCTCTATGGGCTGTAAGGGTTCAGTCCACATCAAATCGCCTTGTACAAAGCCACGGAACGATGGGGGACAAATCGAACCTACGGCGTTAAAAGCAGACGCTAATTTACGTGCTACTTCAATATTCTTGCCGTTTTTGATGTAAAAATCTAACAGTTCTTGTGCCGTAGTAACTTGGCCGCCAGGCACACCAATGTACTCTTTATAGTTCATTGTGAACCGGCCATCACTTGTTCTACGTCCAAACACTATAGCAGGGCTTCCATCCCACTTGATAGTGACTGTCTGTGGCTGGTCGATTGCGCTCACAATACCATTGATGGCATCCATGGCACTTTCACTACCGCTAAAGATAAAGTCTTCGGGGTGCGGAGTACGTGCTGCCTCAGTCAAGTATTGTACAAATTCAAGCAACATTATTTGAGTCTCTGATTAATATAACGGAACCAGTTGTTGGGATGTGCGCTGTCTTCCAGTGTGGGCATTTCGCGTCCCGAGGTCTTCAAATAGTTGGCAAAGTCATGCAGTTTGGCGTCACGTTGCGGATCGTTGCGTAGTGCTGCGATAGTGCTTTCTACTCCAGCTAGGTCACCAATGGTGCCTGTGGGACCAATCAACAAGTGAGCCATTTTGGCAGGATCATTGGTGACCAGTTCGTTGGTGGCGCGGTCATGTACTCCGCTGTTGACGTTGACTTTGACGCCTAGTGTCTTGCCAATGCTGTTGAATAGTACAGCACGGTCAACACCTTTGAATGCACTGCCATCGGGCATGGCTGCAAGCATGAACCGGCTCCACTTCAAGTCGTTTAAGAAGTTGAAGTCTACTTGCACAAATCCTTGTTTGGCATCGCCATTGATGGGGCATTTGAAATGAATCTCGATGCCGGTCTGATCAATCCAACCATCTAACATGGCAGGCTTGCCACCTTTGGCTTTGCTGTTCATGATTTGATCTTCAGGAATGCCCTGTTGTTTGCACCAGTTGACCAAGGTGCCTAGCACAGCGTCTTTGGTGATCAGTTTGGCATCCAGTGCAAGATCAATGTCGCCACTGGTTTCACGTTTACCTGTGCTGCCCACCATGGTGTCCATGAGGCTTAAGCCAGTGACCTGTTCTAGCCATTTAACTGTGGTGGGCACATCAATACGATTGATGCGCTGTGTGGCAGGAGTTTTATCCTCGTGCTTGAATACGTTGCCGCCTTCTGTTAAGATCATTTGCCGTCTCTCATCTGTTTCCACAACATGGCACCAAAGTCACGTGTGAATGATTCTTTAATCGGGGCTTGCGTTTTTGCCAACTGTTGTATACGTTGATCTAGTTTAGCACGTTCGTCTGGAGTTGGGCCGCCTGTTGTGACTTTAGTGGCCTTAGGTGCCGCTGGT